>Ga0209370_1001052_pt1 | contig 27458 bp, 21 predicted proteins | sample AgamicAtPrz_FD_187164 | JGI IMG/M metagenome (GOLD analysis project Ga0209370, IMG submission 187164) | Agave microbial communities from Guanajuato, Mexico - At.P.rz (SPAdes) (version 2) | ecosystem: Host-associated > Plants > Phyllosphere > Phylloplane/Leaf | place: Guanajuato, Mexico... | reverse complement strand
GCTAGCGGCGGCCGGGGCGCACAACCTGTTGTTCACCGGGCCTCCCGGTACCGGCAAGACCTTGCTCGCCAGCCGCCTGCCGGGGCTGCTGCCACCGCTGGACGAGCACGAGGCGCTGGAAGTGGCGGCGATCCAGTCGGTCAGCGGCCATACGCCTCTGAACAGCTGGCCGCAGCGGCCTTTTCGCCATCCGCACCACTCCGCCTCCGGCCCGGCGCTGGTCGGCGGCAGCTGGGACAAAACGAAATCAGTGAGAATCAAACGAATATTGTGAGACGCCTGAGCACCACAAAAACCACTCCTGATAGGTCTAGTTCCAGGATTTGGTGCCGATAGGGTAATGAGACTAACTAAATAGGAGAAAGGTCTATGGCTTACGAATCGAGGGATGTCCAGGCGCACAACGAGGCTCAAAAAGCAGGTATCCGCACCAAAGGGATGGATATCGTTGACCCTTCACATGTGCTTTCTACCCTGATCTGCCCACGCACTCCGGACTCCGATGATCCAGCCAAACTCCTAGCGCAAGCAATTGAAGCTTCGGACAGATTTACTGCAAACACCACCGTTTGCCTGGAGGTTGAAGGGACACTACCCGTCCCCTCCTACGTCAAGGACGCACTGGATAATCTGAATGGCTATCCAGTAAAGCTAATTGTCGTTTGTGATGGGGCAACAACACATGCGCCTGGCCCACTTCTCGACCCAGGCCTTTGCCAAAAAGTGAGAGACACAAGCCCAGGCGGTTCCTTGTGGCATCCGATTGCCAAACAACCGGTTTGGAGCTGACAAAGGTCTCGATCTGACGCTTAATCAGGCGCAGCGGGCGGTGTTTCTTTATCCTCGAGGATTACTGGATACACCGCTGTGAGACGCCCGAATCAGTGGCGCGATAGCTTCAATCATGAGCGCCAGAGTCTGCGCTCCTTCCTCCGTCCCATCCCAAGCATGCCCGAGCGCCTGCCGAATTGCAGGGTGCTGTGTCAAATTTGCTATGTCATGAATTATGCCAATATTGGCATAAGCCAATGCTTTCTCCACGGCAGGTGTCAGGGTCTTTATGTGGCCACCCAGAAACTTGGAGATCGTATACTGAGGCACACCACAACGCTTGGAATACTCGTTATCAGAGATTCCAAGTTCTGTGATGCAACGCCGAAGCTGACTGCGTGCAGTCAGCACTTCGACGGTTGGTGATATTGCGATTCTTGGCATAGGTCAGTACGATAACAAGCAGAAGCCCTGGCAACAAGCTCTCAGTCACTTGGAGGTGCAAGAGAGATGCGAACGACTGAATCAGTGAAGCGCTACCGCGCGGTTCTCGATACTCGAGCCCGATTAGGTCAAATCCTGACACCCCAGCCTATGGCTGATGCGGTGGTACGTCTGCTGGGGGCTCGTGGTGGTGATTGGCTGGAACTTGGCTCGGGATCTGGACGCCTGGCGCAGGCTGTTCATAGCGCGGTTCAGCCGGCAAGCTATTTGGGTGTCGAGCTCGAACAAGTAATGATCGACGCCTGTCCACAACTAAGCGGTGTCCGCTACGTCAAACGCGATGTGCTTTCTGTCGCAGCGCTTGGTAAAACACTGGGTGATGCTCAGTTTGACCATGTGATTGGCAACCCCCCATACGGTGTTCAGGATCTGCCGGCCAGGGCTCGCAAGCGCCTTCTGAGTTTTTGCCCCGACCTTGATATTCAGCAAGCATGGGCACCGGTCGACCTTTACTTTGTCATGGAGTCGTTAGCGAGGCTCAAGTCTGTGGGCTCTGCCGCCTTCATCGTGGGCGCCGACATTCCTTGTGCCGTTCAAAGCCGCCCCTTCCGCAAGCAGTTGCTCGAAACCGCCAGCGAGATTGAATGCTACGAGTTACCTCGATTCGCTTTCGGCTGGCAGGTGGAGGTTCAGGCCTATGTCCTGTTGATCCGCTTCGGCCGCAAGCGTGCTCGCCGCGTTTCGCTGGGCCAGCTCGATGACAACTTCCAACTGATCGCTCAACGCAAAATCAGCACCGAGCAGGCGATTGAGAGCATGGATTCAGGTCACCACGAATTTGGTGAAATGGACTCAGCGCTTAGACGCGCCCGCGGGTGCGTCACAATGAGGGATCTGAACGTATCCATCGTTCGCGGTAGTCGAACCCGCAACCAATTTGCACAGCTCGGTGTACAGCACTTCCACACCTCAGACTTCCCCAAGTCCGGCATGGAGATCGCCTTTGAAGGCACGTCGCTTTCTGGCTATCAACATGCAACTGCCGGCGACATCCTTCTTCCGCGGGTCGGTACACGCTGCATTGAGCGCAAGGCTGTAGTGGTGAGTGGCGAGAGTCCGTACTCTGACTCAGTGTTTCGAGTAAGAGCGCCTGCAGAACACCAGGAACGCGTTGTGCGATGGATCACAAGTCCCGAGTGCTCGATCTGGCGTCGAGGCGCAGCCCGAGGAGCCTGCGCGAAACATCTGACAGTCGCTACGCTTCTGGAAATGCCCGTTCCACTGTGAGCTGAGCAAGTCACGCAAGCTGCTGAGCGCGCTCACCAGGGCGCTCTATCTGTAAGAATGAACTGGGAGCGAGCGCACATGCATACCCTGTTGCTAGGGAATGGTGTTAACAGGGCCGCCCTTCAGAAGGACTGGACGCAGATCCTGCGCGAGCTCGCCGCACAGTTTAAGGCTGACGAGCTAATCCACCATCTGAACAATAAGCCCCTGTCGATGATCATCGAAGAGCTCTGCGCTCGATCAGAGGGCGTATTTCGGCATAACGAACACGCCGTAAAAGTGGCATTTGCCAAGCTGCTCGAACAGATCACTCCCATCGAAGCTCACCGGAAAATTTGCGAGCCATTCGAGGTGATCCTCACCACGAATTATGATTTCACCATCGAAGAAGCCTTCGTTGGGCCGCTCTATAGTCCGGCATTCATTTTCCCCGAGTCCCGATACAGCCTGTTCCGCCGCTATCAAGCAGGCGCCAAACAGGTGTGGCACATTCACGGCGATTCAGACAGACCCGGCTCTATGGTCTTGGGGTACGACCAGTACGCGGGCAGCCTGCAAAAAATCCGCAACTACGTCACCGAAGGAGTGGATATCAAGAAGCTTGGCTACCGCCTGGCCTCGCCGGTAAAAAACGGCAACCTCGACTTCACCTCTAATCGAGAGATCTACTCCTGGGTCGACCATTTCCTCAGAGATCACCTGCACATTGTAGGGCTGGGAATGGACTTTACCGAGATCGATCTTTGGTGGTTGCTGCTCCATAAACGTCGACGACTTCACCAAACGGGCAAGGTTTTCTACTACCAGGCAGGTATCACACCTAGCGAAGACACGCCCGTCACCTCGCTGATGAAGTCACTCAACGTGGAGGTTGTGCCTATTGTCGAAGACAGTTACGTTAACTGCTATCTGCGCATCGCCGATGAGATCACCCATCGGATCAAGGCATACCCCGAGCTGATGCCCATCCCTGCACGCCCCATGGATGAATACAGCTACCCAACGACCCGCGCCCCTCGGCAGAGAGAGAAGCAAGGAAGCTTTGGGTTCCCAGTAACGCCCGACGATTTGAAGCGCCTCAAGAGCCGTCGCTCCTAGTCCATTTCCACCTCGTACCAGTGCATGCATTGCACACCCCGCGTTCTACCCGGCTTGCGCTTAGGATGGTCGAACAAAACTCTAGCCTTGCGCTGGGCGGCGCAATACAGAGCAGTCCCGATGGCCATCGGTTTGGTGCCAAAGGGGCAGATCGCCAAGCGATTACACTCACTTTTCGAGGTTAATGCTGCACTGGCCGTCATGAGCAGATCGTAGGCGGCTTTAGGATTGTTCGCTCCGCAGTATTTAACGGTCGCGGCAGACGTTTCCAACAGCCGGCTGTTGGCCATGAAGGCCTCAAGATCCCAGGTTGCCTGGAAGGGCGGAATACCGAAAATGATGGTCACCTTCCGAACGAACTGACCATCATCGTCATTGAGCTTCTGGGTAAGCCTGCCGCCTTCAAACCCCAAAAAAGCCACCAAATGCACAGCGTCGTTCGCGGTGAGCATGCCCATGAATGGCGGAATTGGCTGCCGTGAAAAGCCGGTGCTTAGGTCAAACGCTGCGCCGTTGACTGCCCCCGCTTCAGCTGGCCGGCGTACATACTCCTGCGGCTCGACGTACAAGAAACCAACCCGTGGTCGCTTATGCGAGAACGTGTAGGCATACAGCAGCAGAGCAATCTCCGAAAAGTCCAAAGACGTAGCATCCACAGCGACTGATGCTGCCTTGAACTCCCGGGAGAAATCTTCCAGCCCGGATTCAGTGGCAAGGTACTGCTTCTCGCCAGCGTGCAGCACTCGGGTCTCAGGATCGTAACGCAATTGAACATTCCGGCGCGCCAAGAGCTTGGAACGCGCCATGGAGTACTCCGTACGATCATCCAATTTCTCGACGCCCGTGAACGCAATGTCCATCTTGGCCAAGCCGTCGAGCCCAGCCTCATCGATAAGGTCTTGTCTGATAAAGCGCACGTTAACCTCAGAACAGGGAGCCGGTGATTTTGGCAGTGGCCTCGTCGTCCTGTGAGTCGACGAGCTGCTTTACCAGAGACTCGAACTGCGAGTCCGATTGAGTGAGCATGATGTCGAGCTGTGCGGCTGTGAGTGTGATTTTGCGCCGTTTCCTGTAGCTAATTTTGAAGTGCGGCGCATAGATAGCATTCAGTACCAGCTCAAATTGAGCCGCATCGACCTCGGCTTTGTTCTTGGTGTCCTTGGTTTCCCGAAGTACTGACCAGATTTTCGCTTCACGCAGAATCGTCTTGGCCGGCTCAGCGAGTCGCGTTGCGTCAGCCTCGTTGATGGAGAAGTGATTGATTTCCGGCTCACTTTGGCTGCGACGCCTGTTGAACGCTTCGAAAAGCCCACCCAGGCGCCGGGCGAAATCAAGCAGCCGATAACCATGGGGGCCTAACTGCATAATGTCTTCAAACATGGCATCAGAGACCTGCTTAGCAGCGATCGCCTGATAATCATGCTCAACGCACAGAGGCCCACCGATATCGTCAGCTGACTTTCGCTGATAGGCCAAAAGCAGCGTGCTGTGGCAAAGCTCCTGGAAGAAGCGCAGGTTCGGTGCTGCGATCTTGCAAAAGCGTGAGAAGCCCGAATAGAGGATGTTCGGCCTTCGGGGGAGCCCAGCATAGAGATGGAATAAACAACCATAGAGGTTGTTGTCCACCCAGCCTCCCGGCTTGTAAAACACATCCGTCCTGGACCGACCACTTTCCAGCAGTTGCTTGAACAGGCTCAACGCATCCTTGCCAGACTGGGTTTTGCGATTGAGGATCGCACCGAGCACGATGCTGGCTTCAGGGACTTCATCATTGATAAGGTCTTCGGCCCGTGTGTTGCCATCTAGACCTTGAAACTCGAGACCCTTCTTGATCATCTCTGCGATGCGCCGGCGAAGAGGTAGGTCCGCCAGCGCCAAGCGCGCGATTTCGGGCGCATTGAGTTCTGGCAGGATCTGCTTCACACAGTTGGTCACATCCTGCCGGTAACCCTCCGTCAGCCGGTACGGCAAATGTACGGGGTCATGAAGCAACTCAGGCCTGAAAGATGGACAGGCGACCACCCCGTTCGCTTGGTAGATGCGGAAAAGGAAGAGCTCCGCAGCTAGGACTTCGAAGTCATTGTCCTTGACCAGATTGGACTCAAGATCAATGGTACGGATGTCATGAAGCTCGACGATTCGTTCCTCACGACTGGTCTTGAGATCAGTGACTGCATCACGCTTGTGAGCGATATGGACTGCAAACCGTTGGCTAGGATGCTTGATCGCATCACAGACAATTTCTTGTTGCCGAGGCAGCAGGTTTTCGAACTCATCAACGAATACGCGAAATGCCAATGCGTCTAGCCGAGGCGAATGGTTGGCCAGGTCATTTGCAAGTGCCGTTAGAATTGTGGAGAAATGGACGAACCGCGGTGACTCACATTGATCGGGATTACGAACCCATAGATCGAAATCGGCCATGCGCTGCACGATCAACAGCTGTAATGCCTCGATAGTGGGTTCAGGCAGCTCCAATTGCCGGACAAGCGTTTGCCCAAGGCGGGCCTTCGAAAGGTTCAGCGACCCACCCGCGAGGTTCTCGGCCGCGTCAATGTTCTTGATCGCCTGGCATATCTCGGCAACAAGACTCAGCGTCAGGTAGTGAGAGAAGGCAAAACCATCCTTCGGTTTCTGCAACCACTCTGCGGTCATGAGGGAGCAGAAGCCGGTATCTGGCCGAAAATAGAGGCCGAGGTTCGAGAACTCCTCATCACCAATGTTCTCACGGTGGGCACTGAAGGTTGAACCGTGGCAGAAGAATCTAAGGAACATCGTCTTTCCACAGCCACGACCACCAAGAATCCTGACCGACTTGCTGTCTTTGAAAATGCTGATGTGCTGAAAGAATGGTGGGACGATGAATTCCTGGAAGACGTCGGGCGGCAGGTTGTCAGCTCGGTTCTTCAGAAACGCGTCTGCTAGTGCTGGCATAGAGGTCATCTCCTGAAAAGAGGGGTCCAGTTCTCCGATTCCGCCCAGAGAAGGGACAACGAGTTGTTAGGTGTGGAATGCTCAAATCCGAGCACAAGATCCAGGCCATGCCTCGTCGTTCCCGGAATCCCCTTGTCCTTGGCTAGCTGATCGTAAAACTCCCTCGTATCTGCCGCGGTGTTGATTCCATCGACCGCCCACAACCCAGGCGTATTTGCCGACTCACTGAAAAACTGATGCCTTGCGTCCAGCACCTCAATAGGTAGCACGGTCAGCCAAGGGAACTTCTTCAGTTCTTCGACTCCCTTGTGGAAGGCCACGAAGGGGCAGTACACCATGTGTATGCCCTTCATCTCCGCCAATTTGTTATCACGCACAAAGTCCTTGAATTGCTTGCCGGTACCCAACATGTCGTCGACAAACACCAGGCAGCGAACGTCTTCAGGCAACGTATTCAGCCTGTCTGGTCGGCAGGTGATGGATTTGTTGATACGGGCATGCCGCTTGTAGTGGCGGATGATGACCACACCACTCTTGCCCGTGTCGGAGGCCTTGTTCCCATCCACACCGACAAACCGCAGAGGATAAGACCCGTTCGACTCTCCCAATGCCTCAAGGAAAACCTCAATGCTTGGATGAGAATAGAGCTGCCATTGGCGGAGATAAGCCGGTAACACGCAGTGCAGCAACTGATCGATGGAGCTTTCAATCATTCCCTGGGAGCGGAAGATCAATCGCTCCAGGATGCGCGCTGCGAAATACAGCTCTTCTTCGGACTGGAAGTTATCCAGCCAGCGATCGAGAGTGCTTTCCTCGGTGCCGGTGATCACTCCTCGTTGAAGCATGCTGCGAAAACGACGCGCAACATCGTTGTAGAGCGAATAGTGCCTATCGGGAACATGGAAGGGCATGAAGCATCCTTTGCTGATGTGACTTCGGCTCACGGGGCAACCCGATGTCCAGAGTGGCCTTGCCTGCATCTATGCTGGCCTTTCGCCAAGATTGCTCAGTCTGCAGGGTCGAAGCAAGCGTCATTCGTCATTGAAAGAAAAACACCGTACGCCTCGGCGAACCCACGTACCTAACCCCAACCATAAGCGCAATGGTGTCCACCTATAAATACGTGGTCACCATTACTCTCATAATCAGGCCCCTACGTGCCAGCGAACCTCCTATCCCAAGCCATTGAAAGCTCAAATCGTCCAGGAGCGTATTGGAATATTTCACGCTCCTCGGCGCGCCCGATGCTTCCTTTTAGCCACTATTCGTTCGTATGATCGAACCGCCAGGTAACCCTCTGGCTGCTCAAGTATGGGGATTTCACCGTTGCAATGGATTTCGCGCGAGAGGATCAATCCACCCAGCACACGAAGAAACGTGTGGGAGAACGACAGCGCCCTACCCATGGGCACCTGGGTTGTCTGGTGGTATGGCCGGTTAGTCAAAAATACTGCTGCTGAGACGGTCCCCTTGGTGGAAGTCGCCCTGCAAAAGCTCGACGGAGACCGGCTGACAAGTGAATACGGGACCATCAAGATTGCGGTCAGCCGCTTACTATTTTACCCGCGCGGTCTCATTCTCGAGGACAGACGCCCTGTCGCACGCGCTGCCGTTGAGAGTCACTGGTTCGACGTCGAGTTCGGCTACAGCGGCTGGAATTTCTTCAGAGCGTCTGACCTGGGGTTTTGCTCTTCCAATAGCGAATTTCGATTGCCTGAAAGCTGCAGCGGTGACTGGTCGCTCGCTTTCAAACAGGCCAAGGGAACAGTCCTTCTCAACTGCGTAGACTATCTGGTCCGCGGGTATGCTCATCGATCAGAAATACCTCGGATCCTCACTACCTACAGTTGGGGGCCAGCGAAGCGCCGGCTTCTGGCTAAATCGACACCTGCTGAAGAACAAGGTCTGAGCGACCGGCTAATCGTCTACCCGCACCCGGATATGGTTTCAGCAGATGAGACTTTCCTCGCTTATCTCGCAAACGATAGTCATACGATTAAAGCCGCTCAAAGCATTTTTGCGGACGCGGACACGCAGGCCTTTAGAAGTGGTCAACCCCACACCTTGCAGGTTATGCCCTGGTTTAAGGGCAGAACACGCCTCCAATGCCGCGGCATATGGCTTAACAAGGGCCAAGACTTCCTATGCCTTGAATTGTTAGCGTTTGATGCACCACAAGGTAAATTGATCGACTGCCGCATTTCCCGTCGAACCAAGACTGAAGCAGCGGTAGACGATTGGGTAAGATCGAAAGAATTTCAACGAAAATTGACCGAGGATGATATGGACTTCTGCATGACTGATTTCCATCAGCCACGCAGCCCCTATCCACGATATGACCTCGAGGCTGGCGATCTCAGTGCAGGCGTAGACGCTAACAAGATTAGATCCTACGTAGACGCCCCCTACGACCGCACCATCACTATGCCGAATGACCGGCCAGCACCTGACAAAGTATCGACTGGTGACAAACTGGGTTCTGGGGATAGCGATACTGCAAAGGCCACGGTCACGGCCAGTGCGGTAGAAGCAGAGTTCAGTGGCGCTCTTCAAGAAATGTGGAAGTCTTTTCTTCGACTTCGCGCTGCTGGGCTGCTCCAAAATGTGCGCTGGTACGCGCCCCTCCAGGCGATCGCCTCGCGGCCGCCTGAGTACATCCCATTTTCGGAGCGAAACTACGATGAGCCGGAAGACCCCCAAGGTAAATTGAGAAAGTGGTTATACCTACACGACACTAAATGCCGCGGCATGATGATCTTCTTGCTGTGGACTTCCCGACAGATGTACATGGTCGTGGAGACTGAGCGTCGTCGCTGGGTGAGCAAGGATGGTGACTTGAAGGAAGAAAGCTGCAGTGGCTTGATCTGCCTGGTCGAAAACAAAGAGGATGTCCAAAAGGTTCACCAGTTCATTGACAGAGGACTACCTAGGCACAAAGGGATCTTCGCGAAGCTGGTCAAGGAGTCTAAATGGCCCTTGGATGGACCATACGCCATCTTCCCCCATCGCACTCAGAATGATAAAGATGCCTGGTTGGATGCCGCTGCGCTAAATGCCCTTAGGCGAATGGGTGTCGTCGTCAGTACACCCATCACCTAGAGAAGGCCCTAATATGCACCGATTTTTATGCATAGAATTCCAGCAGCCGCGAGCTTTCTGCCTACTCAGCCCATCTCTCATAGGCCAAGGTAAGTCGGGTGGGGCTAATTTCTGATGATGAGGTCCACGAGACGCACTGGCCCTAACGGGGCCAGATACGCAATACAAAGAATTTTTTGTGTTAGCCCGAAAAAATGCACCTAAAGCAAAGAATTCTTTGTATTAGCTGGCCTGCCACAAACGTCAGGACAGGTCGACCGGTCTTGATCGGATCCTTAAGCGTTTCACTGCTAGAGGGATGAGGAGTAAGCCTTCAGTATGAAGGGCGAGCATCGGGTACCCAAAAATCAACACCTCGGTAAGTCACGATGAAGCCAGGTTGCTCATGTTCAGCCTGCTCTCTGTAAACAAGCATGCTAGGCAGGTGTTTGACCCCATGAAGGTACCCCATCGCGGCTCTGATCCATTGCTGTTCGCTGCCCCCCCCGTTAACCACAGCTGCATACACACGTCTAAAACAGCGCTCCCGTGCAAGGTGCGTCACATTGGCGAACCATTCGGGGTCGACACGAGCGTCGAGGGAGAGAGCGTAATGCCGATTGAGAAAATTTACGAAACCATATAGCGAGCAGTAAAGTCCTGGACGCTTTGAAAGCAGCTGTTTTAAGCCACTCTGGGTGGGAAGCTGCTGCCCAGATCGATCGCATTGATAGAGCAGCCTCAAGGCACTTCCCAAGGACAACCTAACAGTTCGCAATGTCACGGTTCTCGAAATCATCTCATCGTAAAACCTCAACAACGCTGCTTTGGCCATACCATCATCGAAGAACCGCAGCGCCTGCTGGATACGTCTTTGCTCAATTAGCTGCGCACGCAAATCAGCGTCAATCACCAACATCGACTCATCTTCCATCCACCGCACTATCGACAAAGATCGCCTTAATGCCTGCGCACCAAAATGACTGACCAAATCAGCGTACGCCGGTGCGGCTTTCCATTGCCGATAGATGGCCTCCAGAAAGGGCTGATAGCGATGCATGTTGAGAGCGGCGAAGTGAGCCCCCCGACGATCACACAGCCAACGTGTGAATCGACCCATAGCCATCTTCGCGTCCGCATTGTCCATGGTGTCCAGCAACCCGGCCCGGCGCGCTTCGAATGACGCAAGCCAGAAGCAAGAGGGACACCTTTTCCCGTTTCCTGCTGCCATGGTTTTCCCACAGCCCTGACAAGTCACCTCTCCATTTTCAAAGCACTTCTTGCACAGCGCTGGCCCTACATTTGAAACGATGACTCGAGGGCGACGGCAAGCAGAGCAGCACCTGGTTGTCAGTTGGGACACACAGGTCGGACAGCATTTGAGCTTTTGATTACCGGCGTTAGTCAAGACCAACCTGGTTGAGGGTGCAGTGCAACGTTCACACGGTACAGGCTGCCGGAAGTAATGGGCGCAGGAAACACAGGCCGGTCCGTCTGCAGTTAACTTCCCCACCTTGCGTCCAGAACGATGACAGCGCACACACGGTTTCCTGACCTCGCAGGAACTGCATTCTGCAGCGGCATCAAACAATGGCAGTCGGGCGAAATTGCCGCAGCCGGAACAGATTTTCCGCTTGAATACACGTGCATAGCAGGTTTCGCAGAATCGCTTACCGCGGTGCACCTTCTTCGCCTTTTGCATTGAGCGCTGGCATTCATGACAAGTGCTCCCAGGGGATACTTCACTGGTCAAAACGGCTCGACTCCAAGAAATTGCAACGGTTCATGTTAGAACTCCGGCTCGATGAGCTCTTCTCTTGAAGCGCAACCAGGCTTTGAGTACTGACCGAGGGCTATGGGGTTTCGATCGCCGGCTTCGTGGGGCTCGGATTTCGGTTTGGGGTTTGACTGAGCTGACCGGTATCAAATGGCGCAGATAGGACTGCTCAGACTTCGAAACGGCCTCTCGTAGCCACGGACAAAGTCGGGCGAGCTCTATAGTTGCCATGAACCGCTGCCGGCCTGCTGTGACAATCTTTCCCACCGCCGCCAAGTAGGCCGCCCTTATTTCTGTGGGCAGGCACTCCAACGTCAAACCGGCATCTGATCGCGACACCATACCGACATCTACACCGTACTCTGCAAGAAACCTTTCGGCATTCGCATGCGGGTGGCTGACTAAGACCCGAAGGAGCCGAAGAATCTCCCGAAGAAATACAAAACCTTCTGGCACGCTCATCAGCGGCCATCCCCACTGCATCGGTCGCCCATGGAAAAAAGCGTCAGCGCAGCGCTCCCATGTCAAAACGTCAATGCCAGCAGCTTGAGTATCAGTCTCAGTTAAGTTCTGCCCGCACTGATGGCATTGCCCTAGATTACGCATTCGATAAGTCAGGCGATGGGGAGCCAACACGGCCAGGCAGTGTGGACAGTGATCGCACAGCATTACCCCATGATCAGGACAGCAGGTGCACCAAGCCATACGCCATTGTTGCCGATAAAACGGTACGCCTTCGGCGAAACAGAGGGGACAGTACTGCAGACCACCTGCACGCCTAAGGTATCTGCCGCCTAAAGATAGTACCCAAGGCATGATGCCTTTGGCTGGGCACGTCAGCCCTAGGTGCCTGCACAACGGTACCAATGACGACGCCATCAGCGAGCCAGTTGAAATGCCGCTTTTCATGTGCAAGGCGTCCAGCTGGAGCGAACAGATGTTCTGATCGATATCGCTGGTCCAGGCTCGTCTTTTTGGCCAAAGCCAATGGGCAAATTCCACAGCATCACACGCATGATGAAGCGAGCAGCGGATGAGCCAAGAGGAAAACAGTTCATCACGCTGCAGAGCAGGCACGCATGGCCACACCGGCTCTACGGGGCATACTTTCTCATGCCAAAAGCATCGGGAGCCCATTTGTATTTCTCCAGAAGCTCGAGGTCGATCTTCTCCTTGCCGGTTTCGATTGCCTTCCGGGCACTGTGAAACAGAATTTCTTCGACGTAGCCAGTGATTCCTTGGCTGCGCTTGAGGATCAAGGCGGCAATCTCCTTGTTGGTCAGGCTCGATGGCTGCTTGAGGGGGAGCCAGGACTCAAAACCTTTCAGCAGTTGGCGAAACGCCAGGCTTGGCCCCCATACCGGTAATTCGTAGGTGACGAATCGAGCGGCGTATTGCCGCTCAAGCGTCAACAATCTGTGAGCACTCGGCATGCCCACTCCCACGATTGCAAGCTTCAACGTATTGGTCAGGCGTTTGATCTCGTTCATGAAATCGGCCACCTGGCGGGAGGTACCGTTTGCAATGGTCTGGATCTCATCGATGATCAACATCTTGGTGTGACAGGAAGTGAGCAACTCTTCCACCTGGAAGCGCAGCTTGGTCTCGGTCGCATCAGGGTTGAAAGGCGAGCTAGAGCATCTGAGAATTTCGCAATAGAACATCCGCAGACTCGGCTTGCTGACCTCAATGGAGATGATGGGCCGTACCCTGCAACCATCCTCGTTGACATACGAAGTCCCATGAAGAGACTCAAAACGGTTAATCAACGATGACTTACCCATCCGGGATTCCCCCAGGATTAGGAAGTCCGGAATATCTCGATGACCACATAGCTTGGCGTACAGTCGATCGAACAGATCCTGGGAGAGTTCGTAATCGATCCAGCGCGACTTGATCGAGGCCAGGCGCTCAGCGTCGGACAACTCAAGTGCAGAGCGGAACTGCGGGAGGAGATGGGAATAGTTGCTCATGCCACGCCTCCGTAAAGGGTCACATCGTCGTCCCCCCAGGCATCGTCCACAACCGGAGTGGATTTTGGTGCAGAGGGTTGCCCCATGAGCACCGTTGCTGGAGTCTTGCCGCTCGATTTGTTCTTCATCCTTTGTGCTTGCCGCCGCGCGTCCTTGGTTCGCACAGCCTCTACTTGCTCGATCTGCCGCTTAGCTTCAAGGCTGCGTGCGATGGCCTCATCATCCACCGAGCCTAAATTGTGCTTCTTCGTCTCCCGCTTGGTCGCGACGTACTCCGCGACGGAGACGCCCTCGAAGCGATGATTGGCCAGCGGAATTTTGAAGTAGCGCTCCAAGCCCGGATCGAAGAACCAGATGAAGTTGATGTCGCGCGTATCGCGCCGGAAGAGGAATTTGGCCTTTTTACCGGTGGCAGGATCCACATGGCCGATCCAAGGGCGCAGGGCCTCGGCGTAGTAGATCGCATTCCATTCGACGCCGTAGGGGTGAATCGTTCGGTAATCCGCCGGCAGAAAGTCGATCTGCAAGGTCAGTGGATCATCAGGCATGGGAGGCATCCCGCAGATCGCTTTCGGCCCCCAGAAGGCCTCGTTCCACATTTTGATCGGCGGTTTGAATTCAAGGCCGCTGTGCGGTTTGTTGTTATAGATCAGGATCGTGTGAATCAACCAGGCTTCCAGCGCGTCGAAGCTCATGGTTGCCTCTTTGTCGGAGTTAACATCGCCTCGATCCTCCGGATTGCGCTGAGTAGCCCCTGCAAGCTTGCTGAACACCTTGGCGTTACCTTCCATGAGCGATTCGATATGCCCGCCCCAATGCGGTTTCTTACGAGGCCGGAACTGTCGATCGATGCCGTGCGCAGTGCAGGATTGAATCAAAGCCTTCGCTTTAAAGTCTGGACCGTTATCGCTGTGAATTTCGTGAGGTTTTCCCCATACAGGCCACTCGCCTACGACCGAGTGGTGATTCAGCCACTCGTGTTTGGGGAGCATGGCCTGAACCAAACACATGGCGACCGAAACCGCCGATGGTGCCTCGAGGGAGATGTAGTAACCGACGACCATGCGCGAGTACATATCGATCGCCATCGTCACCCACGGCCTCCCAATGGAATGTCGATGGATGTCATCGACAATGATGACGTCAGCTGGACTGTGATCAATCTGAATGCGATGCAGGGGGTAATCCGCAGAATACTTCCCAGGCCGCGCGTCGTAGGTATTGGAGGCGAGCTCCGAGTAGCCTCTGGCTCTGAGAATCTTCTTCCGCGGTATTTTGCGAATCCGCCGCGTGATAGTAGGAATGGAAGGGGCCCTGTAGCCCTTCTCCTTACATCGTTTCTCCACCTCCTCAGAAACATCTTTGATGGTGGCCCTGCGCGTGGAGAGGTAAAGGGTCTGAATCACTTCATTTATGATGTCTTCGACACCTTCAGCTACCCGGCTATTTCCCTTCTTCCACCCTGGAGCGTGGGGTAACAAGCTCAAGAACTGACTGCCTTCACTGTAGGCGTACAACCAACGATAGATCGTTGCTCTGCTAACACCGCATTCCTTGGCACGCTTGAGCACTGCGCTCTGCACATGCATATCCTTGGCCAGCAACGGCGCGATGACTGCATAACGCCGCTCGGCGACTGCCCAATCCTTATCAACGATCTGCTGGAGGTCGATGCCACACGAACGCAGTCGTCCACCCTCAGGCTCGGGCTTGTGCAGGCCAGCAATGGGCAGCATTTTGGACAAACCCGACTCGACGTCCTGCCCAAGGACATGGTGAAAGTCGACCAGGACCAATATTCTATAAACACACTTCAGGTGCTGAACGAACTCGCCCACCTGGATGCTCAACGTCCCTCGATTGAGCACCACCCCCTCATCAGTAACGCTCATCGTGGCACCTCAGGATCGAAAACTGATCGATCTCCTCATCAAGGTCAGTCCAGACCTTTCCCACTGCGAGGAGGTGCAGCAGGTACGATCGGCCCACCGCCTCATGACCGTGAAAATGCAATGCCAGCAAGATGTGGAAGGGCGCATGTCGCATCAGGTCCAGGCTATTGAGGACTGCGGTAATTTGTGTCGGGTCCAAGTCAATATTGCGGTAGCGCTGAAGAAACTCGACATTCTTCAGCCTCACTCCGCGAATTCGCGACTCGTCGAAGATGTGAAATGACCACCCCTGAGATTGGGCGTACCGCCATGCGGCTTTCCATTTGGGCAGCCATTCACGCCAGTTTTCCGTCCAGGCCTCCCGCGGTTTTACCTCGACCAGAATAGGTTTGAGCTCAAGCGAGTCCTCGAACTGAACGAAGAAATCAGGCGTATGGAGATATCGATTGCCGTTGTGGGCAACAAATGGAATCTGAACCGGCTGCGCAACGATTGCCACGACTTCAGGAGCTAGCGACCAGATTCTGATGAAATCGCGCTCGAGCCCGGATTCGTATGAAACACCTTGGCCTCGAAAAGGAAACACACCCGAGAGGCTACGATTCATGGATCGGCTTTTGCGGGCCTGGGAGATGGTCTGACCCTTGTAAACGGTAGAAGACATAAGGGCACCTTTTGGCTTAGATGCCAACGATGCTACTCAGCCTTTGCATCAGCAGTATCGGCTATCTGACCCTTTAGGAGGGACACAGGATCGTTGCGAGCTTCATGCCCTCGTCCACCGCGCTGTGGCTAAGCCGCATAGTCTCGACAGGAGGTTATGGGAAGGGAGTTAAAGCGTAGACCGATCTGCAAACCCTGCACTTACCGTTGGTCCAAACATGTAGCTATCAGTGGGATGTTCGAGAATGGCAGCCCAAGGCCCTCAGCTGGTACTCGTTCACAGCCCGGAACTGTGACTCTGCAATTTGACGCAGTCGTTCGATTTCTTCAAAGGGACAGCCACGAGCCTGCGCCTCATGGTACTGCTTCATCGCTTCCACAGCGTCGTGATACATGGGGTGATCGGGGTAAAGAACAGATTCTTTTTTTTTCATCTCGTGACTGTGCCTCAGTGAATAGTCGACAGTGGCTCACTGGTTTTAACAAGCTGAATCGCCCCCTAGTTTCGTAGACGCCTCCACACTCCAGGAAGACCTGCTAAGCCCCGCACCCACCTTTTTGGGGTCGATAGCAGATGATGCGCAGGCCAGTCCATGTTAGCCCAAGCGTATTACTCCGCTTCAGCAGGGGGCGTTGCACTTAGATTTAGCGCCCCCCTATCGCTTTGGGCCTTAAGCGACACGTAGGGTCGCTTAATGGATTTGTAACCCTATTTTTTTAGTTGTAACCCTCAGTAGGTTACAGCTAAAAAATTAGGGTTACAGGGTAGTACCCCATCGGTCCTGACGCTATGCCATACCAACATTACTGTCGATGCTAATCATTTATGATTCGCTTTGTAGACACCTTCTAGTCGAAGCAATCAGGCCGAATACAGCGTATCGAACCTTAGCTGAGGGTCGTTAGCGGCCAGTCAGAGATGGCTGCTATCGACGCAAAACGGCTCTTCGCAAAGGGCCGCAATCGGTAAGCTGCGAGTCACGAATGCTGCCTTCAACCCAACGCAATCCTTCATCACATTTGAATACAGCTGACGCTGATCAGTGAATTCCTTAGCGGCTGTGTCAGCGCACCGTTGCACCGTTGCACCGAGGCCGGCTGGATACCGCAAGAACCTGTACGCTGCTAACGGGACTCGAGGGCGGTTTACGGCCAACCGTTAAAAGCGAAGAGCCAGAAGTACCAAACCTATCAGCGCTTGATATAGACCATATTTTGCCGCGCAGTTGGAACGTCCCACTGGCCACTGAAAGATGGCAACGTGGCAGCCCACAGCCATGAGTCGGATATTGAAGTGATAGTGCGCCCTTGCGACACATTGACGCTCTGGCAGTTCCTGATTCGTGAGCACATGAGAGCATCCCAATGTTAGCCAAATTGATGCTGCTGAACCTCAGCGTCAATAAGACGGCGTAACACTGCGATTTTGCGGCGAAACGCGACAAGCTAATGCCAATGCCAGCCTCGGTCTCAATGTCCCACTGATTGCTACCTCTGCGTGGGACGAAACCGCGATTTCAGCCAGAGCCCATGCCCTCACCAAAGTAGCACTGACGATCTGTCCCAAAAATGAATGATGACCTCCCACTCAACACAGCAGATAGGTCTATTCACGCTCCAGACTACGTGCATCTGCGGTGACCGCCTCCACAACCCCCGCCAGCTCCCGCACCAGGTCAGGCTCGAAGCGCTCCAGGTAAGCTGCGATAGTCTGATTGCGCAGCATGCGAAATACATAGCCCTTGGCTACCACGAGTACTAGCATTGTTTCGCCGAGGGTGTCCTCGACCAACCGGTAATCATGGTAGAGCTTTTCCATCTCCCGCTCCATGCGTGCAATGTCTTCAGCAGTCACACCCTCACTAACTTTCTTTGCCTCGACCAGCTGTTCAGGACGCGTTGCGGCCAAGACCATTTCGGCGTAGCGGCCAGTGAAACAGTTGGCCGAAATCATCATCTCGACTAATTCTATCTGGCGCATTGGCTTCATTTTGCGCAGCACGCGAAAGACTGCCTGACTGACCATTCGCGTTTTCAGCATCTCAGCGACTTCCGGCGCAATCCCCCGCAGCAAATGCTGGCGCTCACGGATGCGTCCAACGTTGACGCTCAAGACTTCGGCAATCCGCTCGGCGGTCGTTCCTTTGCGAATGGCCTCCAGAATCATCTTGTGCTCTTGAATTGGGGTAAGTCGGTTGATCTGCCGGTTGTAGGTAAAGCCCTCGTCATCTGTCGCCAACAGGCACAACGCGTCTTTTGCTCCCAGCTGTACGAGCGCAGCCAGTCGCAAATGACCATCCAGCAACAGATAATGGGGCTCCTCTCCCACACCGTGAACCGGCTCGGGATGCACCGCGAGCGGTTCGACCACCCCCAGCTCGCGGATGGAAGCTAAAATCGCCGCATACTTGACGGAGGTCAGCATATCGTGGGTGACTTGGCGAGAGGGCAGGATCAGCGGTAGGCGGACGATAATCAAATCAGGCTCAAAGGCACGCTTGACGATAGTCATGCGTCCCCCTGAATACGCTCGGCCAATACCTGCGGCATATCATCAATACCTTCGCTGTGTAACATTGACCGAAAAAATTCATCGGCTAGTAACCGACGTAATGCAGTCACGACGAATAGCAATCGTTGCTCGCTGATGTCTGCCTTCTTCACCATTAGGCGCTGACGGCGAACCTCAGTCTGATAGGCGGTCAGCAACTGGCGAGGAGTGGTCATGCGCTCGCCTCCCTGATGCTTACAGTAATCTTTCCCAAGAACTCGTCGACGGTCGATCAGACGGCGCACCTTGATGAGTTCATCTCCTTTCAGCAGCCCACTTTCATAGGCCTCGACCATGGCGGCCTGGACCTGGGCATCGTCAGACCGTGCCACATGGATCGCGACTTTAATCGGTAGCCAGCCCTTTTCGACGGCAGCGATCAAGCGCTCCTCTCCCTGCCTCAACAAGATCAGAATGCCGCCGACATAGGCACGGTCCAAGCAGGTTTTCTGTGCAATCTGCCTAATGGAGTAGCCACGCTCGTGCAGTACGTTTATCGCCATCAGCAAGTCGCGGTTCGAGTGCTTGCGTCGCGCCAGATTCTCTACCAAGCTGATGAGATAGCGGTCCGCCTCAGCCGCCGTCACCACGACCGCCGGAATGGCCGACTCCCCCAGGACCTTGAAGGCCTCGAAGCGTCCCTGCCCACAGATCAGGTCGAAACTCGAACCGTTGCGGGTAACCGTGATCGGTCGTTTCAACCCCAGACTCGCAATGTTTTCTACTAGGCGTGCAAACACTTGTTGATTGCGACTACGCGGGTTGAGCACGCGAATATCCGCGAGTGGGATCTGCGCAATAGGCGCCGCCTGAGCCACATGAAGTGCAAGATGCTCTCCCGATGCAGCCATTACGCTGCGCTCCACAAGGGTATACGTCGACTCAGGGCCGCCAGGATGTCCAAACTGTCGAACCGATAGAGTTCCAATTCACGCGGATTAGTATCTCCCAGACGCAGGTGAGGGGCCGCCAAATCGATCATGGGGAAGAGGTAGTAATCAAGCACCTCCTGCTCACCAGGGAGCATGCGAACAGCGACCGTCAGGTCAGGTAACAAACCGAAGTCGAAGCGTAGCTGCCAACGTCTGCGCGGCGACTCTGAGCATTGACAGCGGCAAAGCACCACCGAGATCGAGAACTCATCATTAACCCAAACCAGTTGGGTCTGGGGATCGACCGAGATGTGTCCACCGACAAGACGAATGCGCTCCTGCGTGTCGACCAAGATGTGCGGATACAGCTCTCGCAGGCGACGATTGGCCTCCAGAAAGCTGTAGTCCCGTGCAGGTGAATAGCCAATCAGACTGTAGCTGCGTAGCAGACTACCAAAGCGCTGGCGATAACAACTGCTGGAGGGGCAATCCTCTTGCTCATCAATGATCAACCCAGACAGACAACCTCGCTCCGCAAATAGTTGCTTCAGCGTCGCCAGCATTTGCTCGTCAGTCCAGTGCCGTGACCGCGCTCGGATAATGGCCTGCGCCGCAAGAAACAAAGCGTGGTCGACCACAGAGGAGAAGGCTCCGTCGGCCCGCACCAACTGATCAATCGGATTGGATGTTCGGGGCTGTTTCAGCTTGCCAGACGTGCGATTCCAGACGTTATTACCGATGTACTTTTCGTTGATCAGGACCTGATGCACTACCCCCCGTGACCACGGTCGCTGGAAGTCTGTAAGCAGTCCACGCCGATTCAGTTGAGTTGCAATTTCAGCTTCGGTTCGACCTTCCCTGACAAAGGCCTGGTAAATGTCTTGAACGACCTGTTGTTCGGACTCCGGACCAGGCGTGAGAATCACCCGGTCCGTCTGAAGGCTTTTGTACTCTCCCCGGTCCAAGATTGCTTTAGGCTGCCCTGCCTGATCGATAAGTTGACGACGCAATCCATATCCAGCCGGGCCACCTTGTCGGTATCCCAGCTGGATCAAGCGCGACTGCCCCGCAAATACCTTGACGGACAGCTCACGGCTGTACTCACCAGCCATCATGCGTTTAACACTCTTGATGATGCTGGATACCGGTGAGCCATCGTTAACGAACTGTTCGGCGCAATATTCGACTCTGACACCCGCCTGCCGACATCGAACTTCGTAGCTGGCGCTCACATCAGGGTCCTGAAAGCGCCCCCAGCGACTTACGTCATAGACCAGAATTACAGAGAACTCGGACTGACCCGCGTCGACATCTCGAAGTAGCTGCTGGAGAGCTTCCCGACCATCCAGGCTCAAGCCACTTTTACCCGCATCGGTGTACACCCGGACGATCTCCAGCCCATGTGCTGCCGCATAAACGCGAATGGCATCCAGCTGATTTTCAGTGGAGTACTGCTGGTGCTCCGTCGACATGCGGACATAGGCAGCAGCTCTATTGCCGCCCTCGGTCGTGGATAGAGGTGATTGTCTCATTTCTTGATCGATGCCCCCTCAGCTACTCGGGGTCTACACCTATGCCAAGCCGTAGACCGCACCACACCTACCGGCCAACATCAGATGCGCTACTCACGAATATAAAGAGGAGATACGGAAAGATGATCTCGAAAATGGGCAATCCATTTCCAATCAATGCAGAAATCTACGCCAGCGCCGTAGCCACTGCCCTATGCACCGAATTAGGTACGTCACATCGAGCAATCAAGACGCTGCGCCATTGGACCGATGCCAGTGAACGCACCGCTAAGCACTGGCTGGCGGGTAGCCATGGTCCCAGCGGCGTTCATTTAGTTGAATTAATGCGGCATTCAGACCATGCGCTTCAGGCAGTGCTTGAATTGGCACAGCGGAACTCGTCCGTCGCAGTGGTCTGGCTTCCCGCTTTGCGCGAGCGGTTGCTTGACGTCGCGGAAATGATCGAGGCTTGCCTGGGTCCTGGCAGCGCTCACTGACATCCCTTTGCGCGGTCTCCCGGCTCTCTATCGCTGTAGCCTGAATCCTCCATATTCAGAAGGTTCCAAGCCATTCAAAGTATGTAGATTCTGCATTTGAAGAGTACGGGATGCCCAAGGCTAAAAGGCTGGTGGCGGGATTATTGTTCAGCTGAATGTCCGCAGCTAGCCGATTGCTGCCGCTCTACACAGGCAGCTTTGCAAGGTCATCTTCGACCGATTGCTAGGGTAAGAAGGGAGCTATTGATCTAAAGCTGCCCTCCGCTCGAAGCGTGACACCATGAACAGTGAGGAACGACTCATCATATTCATCCATTTTTGGTCTTCTTCCCACCTAATGCGAGGCATTGTCTCAGCCATTAAGTTAAGAATTAATGGAATAATTATGGTTTCAGCGGCGAAAAATCTCAGTGATTTCTTTTAGTCCCACGTACAAAAAGGCCACAGTGGAGCGGCCAAATATTTCGAATACCTTGAACCGAGCGTTTGATGTGGAAGCGCCAAATCAGGTCTGGTGTGGAGACATCACTTACGTCTGGGCTCAGGGCAAATGACACTATCTCGCAGTTGTACTGGATCTCTACGCACGCAGAGTGGTGGGCTGGGCCTTATCAGAGAAGCCGGATGCAGACTTAGTCGTCAAAGCGCTGGACGTAGCTTACGAACAGCGTGGAAAGCCTCAAGGACTACTGTTCCACTCCGACCAGGGATCGCGATATGGCAGCCGTCAGTTCCGCCAGAGACTGTGGCGCTACCGCATTCGCCAGAGCATGAGCCGCCGAGGCAACTGCTGGGATAATGCACCGATGGAGCGAGTATTTCGCAGCTTGAAATCAGAGTGGATACCGACCACGGGCTACCTGACCGGGCAGCAAGCTTAACGAGACATTGGCCAGTACCTGATGAGCCACTACAACTGGAACCGACCTCATCAGTTCAACGATGGACTGGCTCCGGCGAAAGCTGAAGAAAAACTGAAAACCGTGTCCGGGATGAGTTGACCACTACAAAGCTACCGTTCAGGCCTTGCTAGAAAGAGCACATGTAGAACCCCAATGAGTCCCGGCTAAATCCGCGACCGCTAGACCTGTCTTAGGTAAGCGAAATGGCATTCAGCTGAATCAGCGCCTGATGCCATCCCCTTAATCAGCAAAACGCCCCCTTCCGCTCATGCCTTAGAAACGAGTAGGCAGCTCTGAGCACCTCATTTTTAACGGCTTGAAGGCTCTCCAGCTCTCCTAGAATCCCCAGACCCCGCGAGCACAGTGAGCACATTCAGCACGGCGAGCACATTCAGCACCGCGAGCACGAGACCAGCTGTAAGTCCCTGAAAAACATGAAATTCTAGGTATGAGAATTTGCAACCCAATTCTCAGTTGCTCAAAGCGATTTCAGACTCAATACTTGGTTAACAGAAAAGCCTCAACAGAGAGGTTGACTAGAAAATTCTAAGTCTTTGATATACATGAAGTTTTACCGCAATCTAGCACTCACAGATTGCAGCTCCCCCTAAGCAGCAACAACGCAGAGGATCACTCCCTATGACTGATACGAAACCAAAAACTACTTCTTCGTCTGAGACAGCAGCAGTTACAGTTCCCCCCACACCGACACAAGCGCCGGCGCCTGTGTCACCAACTCCCGTATTAGCACCAGATTTACTCGCATCCCTCGCCGCGCTGAACGCGACCCAAAAGAAAAAAAAGAAGAGCAAAGCTCATCTCAACACAATGAAAATGCGGGGTGAACTATGGCCGGAGCTCGATACGGGCTTGCTTTGGGACCGTAATCTGAACGACGGATACACCACAATTCCGAGAACTCTGTCATTGATAACTAATATTATCGACGACCTATCCAAGAGGACCACTGGAAAATCACTACCTGCCGGAAAGACTTACTTTGGCCTATGGTGTCGAGTATGGGACGAAAATATGCTTACTATCGAAAACGAGTCAACTTACGCGGTCGAATCGGGTTATACCGGCGAGAGAAACGTTACGACTTGGCGAGCGCACATGAAAGTACTTCAGGAGCTTGGCTTTATCGACGTGAGAGAGGGCGCCTATGGACCTTACAACTTCGTGCTAATCTACAACCCATATTTAATATTAAAGAAGCTAAAAAATAAAATTCCAACAGCCTCGTATCAGCTACTAATGCAGCGCGCCATTGAAATCGGTGCAGATGCAGACCTAATAACCAAATCCACGCAGGAGAAATAATTAATGGAGCATGTAAAGCTCTTTTTGATATTGGCAATAGAAGTCGTTCGCTTGCTATGCGAAATCATGAAAAACTTACAATGACAATGAGTGAAAAGTTAAGCAAGGTCGCTAACACTAAGGCCTTGCTTGCTTTTTTAGATTGCATCGTGATGTGTCGGCGGTCAGTGCCGGGGAGCCTTTCTGTCAGTCTTCATTGCTAGCTGGTGCCGCTGGGGGTTTCAGTGAGCTATTCGCTTTTCTGACCTGGTGAGGCTTAGATGAACCCAGAGACACTCGAGCCTCGTCCGAGACCTCTCGCCAATCCGCTCAATCTATCCAGTCCGCCGCAGGCAACCGCCCCCAAACTCGGCTGAGCATGGCCTCAACAAAATCATTCAATTGGGGATGGGGTCTTACTGATTCCGTGGTTTTTGACTCGTGATTAGATAGCAAAAGAACGAGAGAATCAGTTACCTTGAGCTAATACGTCTCATTTGGCTTTGTTTTGCCGCACCTGAATCTAGAGTTAAAATAAGAAATCGGTATTTAAAATAATTTGTTCATTGAGTTGGTCGCGGGGCTTTACTGCGCAATTGTTTTCTTTGACTGCCGACCTTGACGGAGTGGTGTCCACGGGCTTACCTAAGTACTAGCCATTTGCCATAGGAGGTATATCGGTAGACAAGCACGCCTGTTTGTTGCCTAGCTATCGCTCATGAATTGTCGAACGCCGGGAATTCATTCGATGCCGCTCGGTCGCATTGTACGCATGGGTACGCTATTAGAGAGGGAAGTGGCAATGTCGATACTGGCCTCGCATGCTTGGTTTTGCTCACGCGCTTTCACAATGTCGCCGTATCGTCTGATACAGCTCACCCATGAGTATGCGGAAGACGGCCGGCCGTTTGCTAAACCCGAGTTGCTGCTCGCCTCTAAGCACTTGGCTTTAAAAGCCAAGTTCGTACGCAGTAAAGTCGAGCGCTTTGTCGAGGTCCCACTGCCAGCTATCGCGACTAGCCAAGATGGACGTTTCTTCATAATCGCTCGGCTGGATGATGGGAAAGCCCTAATCCACGAACCCTTGGCCCAGCGCCCAGAGATCTTGAGCTTCGACGAGTTACGGGCACGCTGGACCGGCGAGCTGATCCTGATCCGCTCTGAAGCGAGCCTCGCCGGCGAACTGAGCAAGTTCGACTTCACTTGGTTTATTCCCACCATCGTTAAATACCGCAAGCTTCTCGGCGAAGTGTTGCTGGTGTCTTTCGTGCTGCAGATCTTTTCGTTGCTGATGCCACTGTTCTTCCAGGTAGTGATGGATAAGGTGCTGGTCCATCGCGGCCTCACCACCCTTGATGTGATCGCCGTCGGCCTGCTCAGCATAATGCTGTTTGAGACCCTGCTGTCGAGCCTACGCACCTATGTGTTTGCCCACACCGCTAGCCGCATTGATGTCGAGCTGGGTTCCCGGCTATTTCGTCACTTGGTAACCTTGGCATTAGCCTACTTCCAGGCGCGGCGGGACGGCGACTCAATAGCACGGGTGCGCGAGCTGGAGCACATCCGCAGCTTCCTCACCGGCAACGCCATCACCCTGTTTCTGGATGAGCTGTTCTCGGTGGTGTTTACCGCCGTGATGTTTGCCTACAGCGGTTGGCTGACCTGGCTCGTAGCTGGGCAGCGCAGATCGCTGTGGGGACGAAATTATTAAATCGCCGCATGATAACTAAATAATATAGAATGGCGCTCAAAAGTTACTACATCAAAAAACCACAAAGGACTGGATAAATTGGAAGCATGTTTATGGGGCAACTGCTTCGCACTTGACCCTGCGGGGGCAAAAATCTTTGGATTTTCCGATTTCCTCGCGGGTATGGCACTAATGATATTGGCTTGGACAACCACCGATGTCCGATACCGATTTCGCATTCGGGTGGCGGCCATGCCTCTACAACGGTTGACATTCATAGTTATTGGTTTAATTGGTAGCTTAACACTACTGACAGATCTCTGGCGTGCTCGCGGTTGGAAAGTGCCAACTGCGCCTGCTTATATACAGTTCAGCATCACCCCTGAAACCTGGCAAGCGCTCTTGGGTGCAGGCTTTTTCATAACCTTTATGATTTGGGCTTTTTTTGCCTATATCAAACCAAGTATATTTGGGCGTTTGAATGCAAAACGCTATACCGAAGCAGTACACCACTTTTTCTTGAATGCGCCGGCCTCTGAACAAGCAATAATTGCTCAAGAACTAGCCTACTCCGCGAGAGAAATTGTCAGATACGCGACAGAATATAATCCCAAAGAAAAAAGCAGCGAAGAGAAAGATCTCGACAGCACTCAGATCAATGCCAACACCTTGCTAGCTTTAATCGGAAACCCAACTTTTTGTCGAGTTCTTGTTGCCGACGCTCCCGGTACTGCATTCTATTTCTTTCAAGCCATTGAAAGCTTGAGCAAATACGAATTATTTTTCTTTCAACCGTTTTCTAGAAATTTTGTAAATGAGGCTCTGCGCAACAAAAACTCATTCTTGTATCATGAGGACAGTGGCTATGCTTCAGGCCTGATGGGTTACGACAAGCCTTTCACGACTTTGCTTTTCTCGAATTATAATATGATTAAAGGCTTAGACTCTTTGCTGGACCCAGAGGACGTCTGGGAAAAAGGGAGACTCGACAGTGCGCAATGGAAATCCTACTGCAATCTGCTGATAACGGCTATAGAGGGTTGCATTAAGTCGAAAGAAACGGCAAATACGCCTGTCTTAGATCGAGCAATCGGGCACATTAAAAATGCAGTATTTGATATTCAAAAAATAAACCCAGACGCTGAATTTCAAGATGACACCCATGCGAGACTTAAAGTTGTATGCGAATTTGTAGGCCAATGCCGAGGTCTTCTCGCAGCCTACAATCCTCCGTCCAGCCCTTTGAAGAGGGACGATGATGACTCGATATCTGGCTTGCACGATGCGATTGCTGAGTTGATTGATGCAGCGATCCGTTTGGCTGCAAGGGTTCGAGCACCAATTGAGCAATCTCGCCAATTCCAGAGCGAGCTGATTTGGGATGAGCTCATGGGTTATCCGCACAACAAGAGCTCTTGGATGCTAAATACTAAAGTATGTAGACTAATTTTCGGTCGAATCAGAGACATTAGAACACCTGCCTCGACTGGCTGCCAACTTCTAAGTTTTTGTTTAAACGTAATGGGCTTGGAGTATGAGTATGACGGCCAACATTACAAGCGCGACCGGCGTCTTCTACATCGCGCTGTCTTAGCCTGGACTCGCCGAAACTATCTGCAACTTTATAAGCGTAATCCACTCATGAACGACACTTGTCTTTGCGAAGGGATTACACTGGACTTGGAAAACCACCGTTTAGTAATGGAATTCCCAGCAAATACTCGGAGATCCGTTACGTGCCGCCAGTATCTACCACTAATCCAAAGCGATATTGAACCCGAAGGGCAATAATTATCCTCGAGCAACCGAACTGATAGGTACCATATGTGGCAGGCCAGTCATACAAAGATTCCTTTTCTTTAAGTGCATTTTTCCGGCCTAACTTGTCGCTTCCAGTTCAGCTAAAAGCCTCTCCAGGGACGATACTGCGAGGAGATAGAAGCCTTCAGAGGAACATCTCACGATATTCATCCATTTTCGGACTTCATCTCACCCATTGCGTGGTACTGTCTCAACCATTAAGTTCAGAATTAACGGAATAATCGTGGCTTCAGAGACGAAGTGTCTCAGTGATTTCGTTTTGTCCCAGCAGCAGCCGGCCGCAACCGGGCGAAATTACCCTCGCCCACCATGGCGTGCTGTTTCTGGATGAATTGCCGGAATTCGAACGGCGCGTGCTGGAAGTGTTACGCGAGCCGCTGGAGTCGGGCGAGATC
>Ga0209370_1001048_pt1 | contig 27544 bp, 20 predicted proteins | sample AgamicAtPrz_FD_187164 | JGI IMG/M metagenome (GOLD analysis project Ga0209370, IMG submission 187164) | Agave microbial communities from Guanajuato, Mexico - At.P.rz (SPAdes) (version 2) | ecosystem: Host-associated > Plants > Phyllosphere > Phylloplane/Leaf | place: Guanajuato, Mexico... | reverse complement strand
TCTATACGCAGCAGGGCAACTGGGACATGGTCGGCATCAACTGGCCGGTGTTCTTCATTCGCGACGGCATCAAGTTCCCCGACTTCGTGCACGCGAACAAACCGAGCGCCGTGACCGGCGTGCAGGATCCGAACCTCGCATTCGACTTCTTCGCGCACACGCCCGAAGCGACCCACATGCTGACGCGGCTGTACACGGACGAGGGCATGCCCGATTCGTATCGCCGCATGGACGGCTTCGCCGTGCACGCGTTCAAGTTCGTCAATGCGCAAGGCGACGTGCACTACGTGAAGTTCCACTGGAAGAGCCAGCAAGGCGTGCGCGGCCTGCGCCCGCAAGAAATCGCCGCATCGATCGGCCGTGACTGGAACCTGATGACGAACGACCTGTACGGCGCGCTGAAACAGGGCGATTTCCCGAAGTGGGACCTGTACGTGCAGGTGCTCACGCCGAAGGACCTGAACCGCTTCGACTTCGACGCGCTCGACGACACGAAGGTGTGGACCGGCGTGCCTGAACGCAAGATCGGCACGATGACGCTCAACCGCGTGCCCGACAACTACTTCCAGTCGACCGAGGAATCGGCGTTCGCACCGTCGCGGCTCGTGCCGGGGATCGAGCCGTCCGAAGACCGGATGCTGCAGGATCGCCTGTTCGCGTACGCCGACACGCAGTTGTACCGGCTCGGCGCGAATTACATGGATCTGCCGATCAACCGCCCGGTCGTGCCGGTCGTCAACAACAACCAGGACGGCAAGATGAATGCCGGCGACCGCAAGGGCGAGGTGAATTACGAACCGTCGACGCTGAACGAACTCGCGCAGGATCCGCAGTACAAGTCGGTCCGCATGGCGCTCAGCGGCACGACGCAGCAGGAAGCGATCCGCAAGAAGCTGCCGTTCCGTCAGGCGGGCGAGTACTACCGCAGCCTGTCGCAGCAGGACAAGGCGGACCTCGTCACCGCACTGTCCGGCGATCTCGGCCAGGTGAAGAACGCGCAGAACCAGTACGCGATGCTGTCGTACTTCTACAAGGCCGACGCCGACTACGGTACGCGCCTCGCACAGGCCGTTCACGCGAACGTCCAGCAAGTGCAGTCGCTCGCGGCGAAGCTGAGCGACAACTGATCCCGCGACGCCGCTCGCTGCCGACGTGTGCGATCCCGCCGCGCACGTCGGCCCGATCCCTTCATCAGGACTTCCCCATGCGATCAGAACGCTTCACCCACGCGATCCGCGCGGCCGCGGCGGCGCTTACGCTGGTCGCGCTCGCCGGCTGCGCGCACCTGCCCGACCAGCCGGCATACGGCAAGGCCGACCCTGCCGCGCTGCGCCGCTATGACGACGACTGGTTCGACGCCGCGCGCGTCGGCCGCGTCGATATCCTGCGCGCGTTGCACGACGCCGGCTATCCGGTCGACGCCACCGACAGCCACGGCTACACGGCCGTGATCCTCGCGTCGTACGACGGCCAGCCCGCCGCACTCGACTACCTGTTGTCGGCCGGCGCCGATGCGTGCGTCGGCGATCGCCACGGCAACACCGCGCTGATGGGCGCCCTGTTCAGGAACGAACCCGACATCGCGCGGCGCCTGATCGACACGCGCTGCCCGATCGACCAGACGAACGGCGCCGGCGAAACCGCGCTGGGGTTCGCGACGCTGTTCAACCGCTTCGAGCTGGTCCCGCTGCTCGTCGCGCATGGCGCGAATCCGAACCATGTCGACCGGCGCGGCCAGTCGCTGCTCCAGCTCGCGCTGACGCACGACAACACGTATGCCGCGGACGCACTGCGAGATGCAGGCGCGAAACCGTAGCGCGACGACGCGTCAAATGGCGCGCCCCATTCTCTGACCCGGTCCGCTTCGCCATCGCGCGATGCCGGCGCCATGTCGCGCACCTGCGTGCCCGGCAGACCCGTCGTCGCCAGCCAGCCCGGATATCCAGCAGGCCGAACAAAACCTCGTCGCCGCGAATGCGGACATCGGCACCGCGCGCGCCGCGTTCTTCCCGCGCCTGTCGCTGACGTCGTCAATCGGCTTCCTCAGCCGGCGGGTGCTCGGCCTCGTCGCGATCGTCGTCGTGCTGCTCGCCTGCACCGTCGCGTTCTTCGTCCATGCATTGCATACGCCGGCCGCGTTGCCGCACGACGCGAGCGCCGACGCGATGCTCCGCAGTACGTCCACTTACCTGGTGCTCGCGACGGCGCTGTTCGTCTGCCTGCTGGCCGCCGCGTTCGACCTCGTCAGGCTGATCCGCCGCATGCTCGCGACACTCGACGCGATGGCGGACACCGCCGGCCGGATCGTGGCCGGCGATCCGTCGGCGCGCACGATTTCCCGCGACGGCTGCCCGGCCGATCTGTCGCGCTTCATCGAGCACTTCAATGCGATCACCCATTCAATGAAACCTGCAAATCCATCCGATGCGACGGCCACCGTCGCCAGCAGCAGTCGCGTCACGCGCACACAGCTCGCTGAACTCGAAACCCGGCTCGCCGCCATCAAGGTGCTCGCCACCGATGCGGACGCTGCCTCGCGCGACGCGCTGCTTCAGCAGGTCGACGAACTGTTCCGGTTCGTCGACGACCTTCAGGTAACCGAACGACAGGCCCCGGGGATTCGAGCATTTCCTCGATAACGAACGGCCGTTTCAACACGCATCGGAAAGGATCGGCGAGCCACTTTCGGCATTACCTGCCTCGCCGGTTTCGAACATTACAAAATGCCGCCGATCTTTTCAAAACCATTGCGGTTTATTCAGTTTAATTTTGTTTCATATAATCAAAAAAAGTTTGACATCGCACTTTCGTTCTTGATACCGTCCGATGCAAGCAATCCGACGGATTGCCCGCCACGCAATCGATTCCGCTCCACGTTTTTTCGCTTCCGCTGCACCGAAGTACGCGTCGCCGAATGATTCGTTCGCTCGCCGGCGCGTGCAGCATCCCGATGCATTTCACTGGACGGCTGCCATCCGGCAGCGGGCCGAAGGATCGAATCAAATGAGCAGGACAACGAAGCTGTTGCTCTAGCAATCACGCCCGCGCCGAATCCGGCGCGACTGCCCCGCCCTGCGGCGCAGCCTTCCCGTCATCGCGTTTTTCGTATTTCGCCCCCGGAGAAAAACCGCTTTCCGGATCGGGCGAAAGGCCCTGTCGCGTCCGTGCCATCCGCCCGCATGCGACAGAAAGCGGCGGTGCATGACCCGCACCGCTGTCGACCGTCGTTGTTCGTGCCGTTCGTTGTTCAACCGGAGGGGTAATTCAAATGAATCAGGTTGCAAACAAGAAACAAAAGCACATTCGCATCGTCAATCTCGCACTCGCCGCCGCCGCAGCCGCCGCTTCGTTCGGCATGGCGGCCGCCCATGCCGCGCCCGCGGCCGGCTGGACGGAAACGCGCACCAAGGGATTCCTGCCGCTCGTCCAGCAGAACGAAGCCGGCACGGCCGGCGCGCCCGCCGCGAGCACGGCGGCCGCTGCCGCCTCTGCCATCGACATGGCGCCCGGCGAATCGGTGGACATCGTGCTCGGGCTGAACCTGCGTAACGAAGCGCAGCTCGACCAGTACCTGCGCGACCTGCATACGCCCGGCTCGCCGCACTATCGGCAGTTCCTCACGCCCGCGCAATTCGCCGCGCAATATGCGCCGACCGACCAGCAGGTCGCGTCCGTCGTCGCCCACCTGCGCAAGGCCGGCTTCGTGAATATCGTGGTCGCGCCGAACCGGCTGCTGGTCTCCGCGTCCGGCACCGCGGCAACCGTTCAGGCCGCATTCCGCACGACCCTCAAGCGCTTCACGCGCAACGGCCGCAGCGTCTATGCGAACACCGACGCCGCGCAAGTGCCGAACGCGATCGGCAACATCGTCGGCACGGTGCTCGGCCTGCAGAACGTCGAGCTGATGCATACGGGCGCGGGCAGCAAGCCGCAAGGCAACACCAGCAACCTGACGATCCCGGCCGGCGCGTCGGCGGTGCCGCACAATCCGACCGAGTTCTCGTCGATCTACGGCGGCGACGGCACGCCGACGGCCTCACAGACCACGGTCGGCATCATCTCCGAAGGCGACCTGTCGCAGACGGTGAGCGACCTCAATACGTTCGCCGCGAACAACGGCCTCGGCACGATCAGCAGCAGCATCGTGAAGACGGGCCCGGCCGGCAGTTCGTACACCGACACCGACGGCACCGTCGAGTGGAACCTCGACAGCCAGTCGATCGTCGGCACGGCCGGCGGCAGCGTGAAGCAGGTCGTGTTCTACGTCGCGCCGTCGATGACGCTCACCGCGATCACGGCCGCATACAACAAGGCCGTGACCGACAACGTCGCGAAGGTGATCAACGTGTCGCTCGGCGTGTGCGAATCGTCCGCGTACAGCACCGGCTCGCAGGCGACCGACGACACCATCTTCAAGCAGGCGGTCGCGCAAGGGCAAACCTTCTCGGTTTCCGCCGGCGACCACGGCGCGTACGAATGCGCGAGCGGCACGCCGTCGCGCTCGACCTACACGGTGAGCGAGCCGGCCACGTCGCCGTACGTGATCGCGGTCGGCGGCACGACGCTGTTCACCAATACGTCGACCAACGCGTACAACAGCGAAATCGTCTGGAACGATCCGAGCTGGCAGCCGGGCACCGTGTGGTCGACGGGCGGCGGATACAGCAAGTACGAGGCCGCGCCGACGTGGCAGTCGTCGACGCTCACCGGCTCGACCAAGCGTGCGCTGCCGGACGTCGGCTTCGACGCCGACCTGCGCACGGGTGCGATTCTCGTCGTGAACGGCCAGACCTCCGACACGCTGTGGGGTTCGGGCTACCTGAACAACGAAGGCGGCACGAGCCTCGCCGCGCCGATCTTCACGGGCATCTGGGCGCGGCTGCAGTCGGCCAACAACAATGCGCTCGGGTTCCCCGCGTCGAGCATCTACAAGTACTTCCCGACCAACGCCGCGCTGCTGCACGACGTCACGTCCGGCAACAACGGTAGCGGCACTTACGGCTACAAGGCGAAGGCCGGCTGGGATGCGACGACGGGCTTCGGCAGCGTGAACATCTCGAAGCTGAACGCGTTCATCCAGAGCACGCCGGATTTCGCGCGCTGATGAATTGCTGACCGAACCGGGTGCGGTTGCGCGACGTATCGCACGCAACCGCATCCAACCACCCGCGAAGGCTGCGCAGCCTTCGCGGGTTTTCTGCATGCGGCGTCAGCTCGCCTCTGCCGATGCGGGCCCCGCCCCGCCGCGCCGCTCAATCGGCCCAGTTCCGGACATAATCCGGCACCGGCAGGTTACCGTCCGCATGAACCGGTGCGCCGCGTGTCGTCTTCAGCGGCAAGATCCCGGCCCAGACCGCCAGCCCGAGATCCTCGTCCTTGTCGGACGGCAGCGAATCGCTGACTTTCACGGCCGCTTCCGTCATCGAAATCCGCAGCACGCTGGTCGCATGGATTTCCTTCGAATTGCCCGGCCGCGCTTCATGCTTGCGGCCCGGCGCGATCTTGTCCATCAACGCATCCAGCGCGGCGAGTTTTTCCGCGCTGCCTTCGATCACGTCGAACCGCCCGTAGATCACCGCGGATCGATAGTTCATCGAATGGTTGAAGGCGGACCTGGCCAGCACGAGGCCATCCAGCAGCGTCATCGTGACGCAAGCCTGTGCACCTGCCGACAGCGCCTTGATCATCCGGCTGCCGTTGGACCCGTGGATATGGAGCGCGTCGCCCGCTCTCCAGTGCGCGGTCGGGATGCAATGCGTGTTCTGCCCGTCGTTGAACGCGATGTGACACACGTACGCGTCGTCCACGATGCGGTAGAGCATCGTGCGATCGTGACTCGCCAGTTCAGGCAGGCGGCGAATGGTCGTACGCGGGGTGGAAAATAGCGTGGTTCGATCGTTCATCTATATGTACTGCGAAGTGAATTGTATTGGCATCGTGCCGTATCCGTGCATGAGCGCGCGGTTGCCCGGCCCATCGACAGTCGCTCGCCGAATCGAGCAAAATACGCGCACACCGCAAGTCGCGCCGATCGCAAGAAATGCGCGTGCATCGGTCTGCACCGCGAGAACATGAACGATACGATGCGCGCGGCGTCTTCGAAAGAACCAGCCCAAGGAAAATTTCTGGAACCAGCCCATGGATTTCGCGCTGCTCATCTCGTCGCTTGCCAGACAGGACGGCGCGACACCCCATAGTCAGCAGGAAGCGCTCTACCGGAGCCTGCGCGACATGCTGCTGGACGGGCAGCTTCCGCCTGGCACGCGGCTCGCGTCGACGCGCGTGCTCGCGGCCGAGCTGGGCATCGCGCGCAATTCCGCGGTCTATGCGTACGAGCGCCTGGCCGAGGAAGGCTTCGTGGCGGCCACGCGCAACGGCACGATCACGCTATGGGACGGATGCGGCCGCCCGAGCGCTGGAAACGAAGTCGGCCCCGCACCGGTTCACCTGTCGGCGCGCGTGCACGGGCTGGAGAACGCCGATCCCGAGCCCGAGCGCATGCTGCCGTTCGTTCCTGGCCTCCCTTCCCTCGACGAATTCCCGATTGCCCAGTGGCGCCGTTGCATCGAGCGCGCGTGGAAGACCCTCACGCCCGCCCAGCTGGCGTACGGTCCGGTCGAAGGGCTGCCCGAACTGCGGCGCGCGGTGGCCGCGTACATTCGCGTGTCGCGCGGCGTGCGCTGCGACACGGACCAGGTATTCATCACCGACGGCACGCAGGGCAGCCTCGAACTGTGCGCGCGGATGCTGGCGAATCCCGGCGACTACGGCTGGCTCGAGAACCCTTGCTACAACGGCGCGAGGACCGCGTTCCGCTCGACCGGCCTGACTCCCGTGCCGATCGAGGTCGATCGCGAGGGCATGGCGCCGACCGACGCGCAGTGGCGCACCCATCCGCCCCGGCTGATCTATACGACACCGTCGCACCAGTACCCGCTCGGCGCGCTGATGAGCCCCCGGCGGCGCGCGGCGCTCGTCGAACACGCCCGTGCATGCGGCGCGTGGATCATCGAGGACGACTACGACAGCGAGTTCCGTCACGGCGGCCAGCCACTGCCCGCGATCCAGGGCCTGCAAGCTGACGCGCCGGTGTGCTATCTCGGCACGTTCAGCAAGACGATGTTTCCGGCCCTTCGGCTCGGTTTCATGGTGGTGCCGCCGGTGCTGGTCGAACGCTTCACCCGAACGCTGCGCGAACTCGTCCATCGCGGTCACTCGGCCGATCAGCTGGCGATGGCCGAATTCATCGATACCGGCCTGTTTGCGCGGCACTTGCGGAAGATGCGGGCGCGCTACGTCGACCGGCGCGGCAGCCTCGAAGCGGCGCTCGCCCGCCATCTCGGCACGTCGCTGCGCGTGCGGGAAAGCCCGGGCGGCATGCATCTTTCCGCGGATCTCGCGGGGCCGCTGCGCGATACCGACGTCGCGCGCACTGCCGCCGCCCATGGCTTGCTGCTGCAACCGCTGAGCAGCTACTGCATCGGCGACGGCCGCCGGTACAACGGCTTCGTGCTCGGCTATTCAGGGCTGAGCGACGCGACGATCGAGACAGCCGCGATGCAGTTCGCGGACGTCATCGACCAGCACCGCCGCGCGCGGCGCTGAGTGTCGCTCACAGTTGCGATTCGATCGGAAACAGCCCGAGGAACCAGACTTCCATCCGCCGCCCGGCAGACACCTCCGGCTCGTGATCGATCTCGGTGACCTTCCCGTCCGCATCGGTCTGAACCCACTTGAGCCGGCCTTTGCCGGCCGGACCGGTTCTCGCCTCGACCCGCCACGCGATCTGGTCAAGCCGCGCCTCCAGATCGTTGGCCACTTGCGATGCAATCGCCGGGCTCTCGCAGTAAACGCCGATCTCCGTATTGAGGTTCAGCGAGCGTGGATCGAGATTCATCGACCCGATGAAGATGCTCGTGTGATCGAACACGTAGGTCTTCGCATGCAGCGACGCGCGCGACGAGCCGATGATGACCTGCTTCGAAATGCTCTTGTCGCCCGAGGGCCGGCGCTCGTAAAGCCGCACGCCCGCGTTCACCAGATCGCTTCGATAGCGCCGGTAGCCGGCATGCACGGCCGCCACGTCCGTCGACGCGAGCGAATTGGTCAGCACCGTCACGCGCACGCCGCGCGCCGTGAGCGCGCGCAGCCGCTCGACGGCGTCCTTGCCCGGCACGAAATACGGCGACACGATCAGCAGGTCGTGCTGCGGCTGCAACGCCAGCGCACGCAACTGCGGCATCAGGTGCCCGTCACGGTCCTTCGGCGAGTGCGCGATCTTCGACGGATCGTCGTACAGCACCGTCGCATGCCCCCACGACAGCGCCGTGCCCTGCCCGTGGACGATCCGGTCGAGCCGCTGCCGCGCCTCGAGCACGTACGGATTGTCCTCCATGGCCCTCAGGTAGTCGCGCAACCGTTCGCGCTCGTGGTCGAGGCCGCCCGGCGTCGCGTCGTGCCCGACCAGCGTATCGACCGGATACGCATACGGCGAATTCCAGAACGTATCGAATTCGGTCGAGATGTCCTTCACGACCGGGCCGTGAACGACGACGTCGAGATCGCCGAATTCCAGCATCGACGATGCGTCGAAATATTCATCGCCGATATTGCGGCCGCCGACGATCGCCGCCTGGTTGTCCGCGATCATCGCCTTGTTGTGCATGCGCCGGTTGACGCGCGAGAACTCGAACACGGTGCCGATCTTCTTGAACCGGCGCGTGGCCACCGGATTGAACAGCCGGATCTCGATGTTCGGATGCGCACTGATCTCGAGCAACTTGCGGTCGTCCGCGTTGGTGCCGAGATCGTCGAGCAGCGCGCGCACGCGCACGCCGCGATCGGCCGCGCGGATGATCGCGTCGGCCAGTTCGTGCCCGGTCAGGTCGTCGTGCCAGATGTAGTACTGAAGGTCCAGCGAGCGGTCGGCGCGATCGGCGAGCAGCACGCGCGCGTCCAGCGCGTCGACCGGATCGGTCAGTAAGTGAAACGCGTCCTGCCCCGGATGGGCGGCAGCCTGCTGGCGAAATGCCACGCCGAGACGCGTATCGTCGGTATCGGTGAATGCATGCGTCGGCGCGCGGTCGGCCTGCGGCGGCAGGCTCGCGCACGCGACAAGCATCAGCAACGAAAGAATCGCACCCCACGAACGCAGCATGATCATGTTGGTCGCCCCCACTGTCGGGCGAAGTCGGATTGTGTTTGTTCTGGCTGGCTGCCGGCCGGAGCGCGGCGCCAGTCTTCGGTATGCGGGCGACGGACCAGCGCGCGACCGGATCGCGCTACAGCATACTTCGATTGATATCGGGGCGGCACGCTTTCGGCATTTCCGCGGTGGCGAAGACGCGACATGCGGCGCTGGCGCGAACGCGTTCAATACGCTGGACACATTCAGGCGGCGCACCCAAAGAAAAACCCGCGACGCCTTGCGGCATCGCGGGTTTCGCTGCGTCCCCGGACAACCGTGGAAGCGAATCTGGTGGGCCCCCCGGGAGTCGAACCCGGCACCAACGAATTATGAGTTCGCTGCTCTAACCAAGCATGAGCTAGGGGCCCAGACGAGAAGCAAAGCGTGCTACACGCTGTCCCGGCAACGAGGCCGGGCCGGCATTGTAACAACAAAGACGACACAGGGAACAAACGCCACCGGCATCATGCGGATACCGGCGGCGTTCGGGGCAGAGACGCTGGAAATCAGTTCCCTTCGAGGAACGACTTCAGCTTGTCGGAACGGCTCGGGTGACGCAGCTTGCGCAGCGCCTTGGCCTCGATCTGACGGATCCGCTCGCGCGTGACGTCGAACTGCTTGCCGACTTCCTCGAGCGTGTGATCGGTGCTCATCTCGATACCGAAGCGCATCCGCAGCACCTTCGCCTCACGCGGCGTCAGCGAATCGAGCACGTCCTTCACGACGTCGCGCATGCTGGCATGCAGCGCGGCATCCGCCGGCGCGACCGTGTTGGTGTCCTCGATGAAGTCGCCGAGATGGGAATCGTCGTCGTCACCGATCGGCGTTTCCATCGAGATCGGCTCCTTCGCGATCTTCATGATCTTGCGGATCTTGTCTTCCGGCATCTCCATCTTTTCGGCGAGCGTTGCCGGATCCGGCTCGAGACCGGTTTCCTGCAGGATCTGCCGCGAGATGCGGTTCATCTTGTTGATCGTTTCGATCATGTGAACCGGAATACGGATCGTGCGCGCCTGGTCGGCGATCGAGCGCGTGATGGCCTGACGGATCCACCACGTCGCATAGGTCGAGAACTTGTAGCCGCGACGGTATTCGAACTTGTCCACCGCCTTCATCAGGCCGATGTTGCCTTCCTGGATCAGGTCGAGGAACTGCAGGCCGCGGTTCGTGTACTTCTTCGCGATCGAGATCACGAGACGCAGGTTGGCCTCGGTCATTTCGCGCTTCGCCTGACGTGCCTTCAGTTCGCCGGCCGCCATCTGGCGGTTGGTTTCCTTCAGGTCCTTCAGCGGCAGCACGACGCGCGCCTGCAGGTCGAGCAGGCGCTGCTGCTGTTCGCGGATCGCCGGGACGTTACGCGACAGCACCGCGCTGTACGGATGGCCTTCCGCGGTGATCTTCTCGGCCCAGTCGAGATCGGTCTCGCTGCCCGGGAAGCGCGCGATGAATTCCGAGCGCGGCATGCCGCACTTGTCGACGACGATGTGCAGGATCTGACGCTCGACCTGACGCACTTCGTCCACCTGCGCACGCAGCGTGTCGCACAGGCGTTCGACGGTACGCGCGGTGAAGCGGATCGTCATCAGCTCGCTCTGGATCGTTTCCTGCGCCTTCAGGTAGGCCTTCGACTTGTAGCCTTCCTTCTCGAACGCGCGGCGCATCTTGTCGAACCACTCGCTGATCTGCGAGAACTTCTCGAGCGACGCACGCTTGAGGGCTTCGAGTTGGGCGGCGTTGGCCGATGCCTGCGCGGCACCGTCGTCTTCCTCCTCTTCCTCTTCTTCCTCTTCCTCTTCGGCTTCCTCGTCCTCGTTCTCGATGGCTTCCGCTTCCTTCGCGGAGAAACCGTCCGTATCGGCGGAGTCCGAAGCATTCGGATCGAGCAGGCCGTCGACGAGCTCGTCGACGCGGATCTCTTCGTTGGCGACGCGTTCGGCCATCGCGAGGATGTCGGCGATCGTCGTCGGGCACGCGGAGATGGCCATCACCATGTGGCGCAGGCCGTCTTCGATCCGCTTCGCGATCTCGATTTCGCCTTCGCGCGTGAGCAGCTCGACCGTGCCCATCTCGCGCATGTACATCCGGACCGGATCGGTCGTGCGGCCGAATTCCGAATCGACGGTGGACAGCGCGACTTCCGCTTCTTCCTCGACTTCATCGTCCGACGACGCGGCGGGCGCGTTGTCGTTCAGGAGCAGCGTTTCCGCGTCCGGCGCCTGCTCGTAAACCGCCACGCCCATGTCGTTGAACGTGCCGATGATGCCCTCGAGGGCTTCGGTCTCGGTGAAGTTGTCCGGCAGGTGGTCGTTGATTTCGGCGTACGTGAGGAAGCCGCGCTCCTTGCCGAGCTTGATCAGCGCGCGCAGTTTCACGCGGCGCTCTTCGAGCTCCTCGGCCGTGCCCGGCGTGCTCGTCGCGAACGCTTCCTTCAGCAGCGCCTTTTCCTTGGCGCGCCGATCGCGCACCTTGGACTTGCCCGGTGCAGCCGCGGCTGCGGGCTGCTCGTCGCTCTGATTTGCGTCGTCTTCGACGGATACTTCGTTCAGCTTTTTGGTCATGGAGTTCGCCGTACCGGCTATATCGACTCGCGGCTGCTGGACGACAGCCGGTTGAACCGTGGGTGCATGAGTAGTACGTACTGCCGTTTCGTCCGCGTCGGCAGTCGTGTCCCTTGCGCTTTTCGCACTTGCCCGCTTCGCCGCCGGCTTGGCCGGCCCGGAGTCGGGTCTCGCGGCAGCCCGTGTTCTGGCTGCCGGCGCCGGCGCAGCCTGAGCAGTGCCGGCCGCGGTTTTCTTTCCTGCAGGGGCTGACGTGGCTGAAGACGTTGTCCTGGTGGAAGAAGCAGACTTGGCCGCTGTGACCTTTTTGGTCGGCTCCGTCGAGCCCTTGCCTGTTGCTTTCTTTCCGCCTGTCGTCTTTGCCATCGCGATTCTCGCCTCTGCTTGGAAAACAAACCGCTGGAAACCTTATATTATAGCACGCTGGGGAACCCTCTCTAAGCGCCCCAGCCGCCTACAGCCCGAGCCGACGCTTCATGTCGGTTCGCTGCTGGTTCAATTCCGTCAATTCGGTCAACTCCTCGGGGGTGAAGGTGGATTGCCGCGCCAGCCTGTCCAGCCGGTCGCAGCAGGCGTCGTAGCGCATCTTGAGCACCGCTGCCTGCAACTCCTCCCCCGCAATCCGCTCCTGCTCACGCTGCCGCTCGGGCACCGTCTCGTCTTCCGGATTCTGTAACAGCAAATCGCGGACGTTTTCATCATAGTCCAGAATTTCGCGGAAGATTTCCTCGTAAGTCGCCCCATTCGAGGACGTCCTCAGGACATCCGACAGCAGCCGGAACTCGGCGCCTTCGCCCAACGCACGCGCATGATCGACGACTTCCGCGAACAATTCGCCGATGCGCGGCAGCGCGCGCAGGGTCGCAATCTGTTCATCGTCGAGTTGCGATGCGACGCGCGGATGCATCACCAGCGTGCGCAACGCGCGCTTTTCACTGTCGGTCACGCGGCGCCGCTCGCTGCGCGCGGGCGCCTGGCGCGGCGGCGCCGCGATGCGCGTATCGACGTCGGACAGCGCCGCGACCTCTTCGAACGGGATATCGAGGCGGTCGGCGAACATGTGCATGATTTGCGCGCGCAGCGCGTTCGCGGGCAGCGCCTGCAACAGCGGCTTCGCATCGAACAGCGCCTTCGCACGGCCTTCCGGCTGATCGAGCGCCTTGCCGGCAATGGCTTCGTTCAACAGAAATTGCGACAGCGGCATCGCGCGTTCGACCTGCTCGGAGAACGCGTCCGCGCCGAACTCGCGCACGTAGCTGTCCGGATCGTGCTCGGTCGGCAGGAAAAGGAACCGGATCGTCCGGTTGTCGCCCGCATGCGGCAGGCACGCCTCGAGCGCGCGCCGGGCCGCGCGCCGTCCGGCCGAATCGCCGTCGAAACTGAAAATGACCGTGTCGGTCTGTCGCAGCAGCTTCTGCACGTGAATCGGCGTGCATGCGGTGCCGAGCGTCGCGACCGCGTTCGGAAAGCCGAGCTGCGCGAGCGCGACGACGTCCATGTAGCCTTCGACGACCAGCACGTACTTGCGCTCGCGAATCGCGAGGCGCGCCTCGAACAGCCCGTACAGCTCGCTGCCCTTGTTGAACAGCGGTGTTTCCGGCGAGTTCAGGTACTTCGGCTCGCCGCTGCCGAGCACGCGGCCGCCGAAACCGATCACCTGCCCCTTCACGTTGCGGATCGGAAACATGATCCGCTCGCGGAACCGGTCGTAGCGGCGCGCGACGCCCTGCGCATCGGTTTTCTCGCTGACGATCACGAGCCCCGCCTCGACGAGCGACTCGTCGCGATAGTCGGGGAACGCGGCTTCGAGGTTCTGCCAGCCGTCCGGCGCATAGCCGAGACCGAAGCGCGCGGCGATCTCGCCGGTCAGGCCCCGGTTCTTCAGGTACTGGATCGCGACGGTCGCGCCGCGCAACTGCTTGCGGTAGTAGTCGCACGCGGCCGTCATCGCATCGGACAGCGCGGTCGCCACCGATTTCGACACGGGCGCCGGATAGTCGCCGCCACCGCCTCCGCCCCCACCGCCGCCGCGCATCGACGGCTCGTGCGGCACGGTCAGCCCGACGGATTGCGCGAGTTCCTGCACGGCTTCCGGAAACGTGAGCCCCGCGTGTTCCATCAGGAAGCCGATCGCCGTGCCGTGCGCGCCGCAACCGAAGCAGTGATAGAACTGCTTGGTCGGGCTGACGGTAAACGACGGGCTCTTCTCGTTATGGAACGGGCACAGCCCCATGAAGTTGGCGCCGCCCTTCTTGAGCTGCACGTACCGGCCCACCACGTCGACGATATCGACGCGGTTCAGCAAATCCTGCAGGAACGAATGCGGAATCACCGTGGGATCGAGCGAAAAAAAGACAATACGACGCCCGGCGCACGCATCGCTGGGCGCGCCGGGAACGGGTTTTACTTCGTGAGCGCGGCCTTGACCTGCGCGGAAACAGCCGTCATGTCGGCACGGCCGGCGAGCTTGCCCTTCAGCACGCCCATCACCTTGCCCATGTCCTGCGGGCCGGCTGCGCCGGTTTGCGCGACCGCCGCCTGGACTTCGGCCGCCACTTCGGCGTCCGACAGTTGCGCGGGCATGTAACCGCCCAGCACGACCAGCTCGGCCTGCTCCTTCGCGACGAGATCGTCGCGACCGGCCGCCTGGAACTGGCTGATCGAATCCTTGCGCTGCTTGATCATCTTGTCGATCACGGCCGTGATGCCCGCGTCGTCGAGCGTGACCCGATCATCGACTTCGCGCTGCTTGATCGCGGCCATCAGCAGGCGAATCGTTGCCAGGCGCTCGCTTTCCTTCGCGCGCATCGCGGCCTTCATGTCTTCGCTGATCTGCTCTTTCAAACTCATCTTTCACCCGGGATGGAAACGTGAATCCGACGCCCGCGAACGGGCGTCAACACAAAAACCCGCTTGGGACAGTGTCTCAAGCGGGTTGCTCGAATCCGGCATCGGCGACTCGCCGCCTGATCGGCTGCGCGATCGCATTCGATCGCGCGGAGTCGCCGGTGCGCCGCTCAGCGAACCGCGCGGCGCCCAATCGTTCAGTACAGCTTCTTCGGCAGCGTCTGGCTGCGAATACGCTTGTAATGACGCTTCACCGCAGCGGCCTTCTTGCGCTTGCGTTCTGCGGTCGGCTTCTCGTAAAACTCACGCGCACGAAGCTCGGTCAACAGACCATTCTTCTCGATCGTGCGCTTGAAGCGACGCATTGCAACTTCGAACGGCTCGTTCTCTTTAACGCGAATGATCGTCATGATCCGACACGAATAAAGGTTTGCAGGGAAAGACTACTGAGTATAGCAGAGCGATTGCTCAAAGGCACGGACCCCAACCCCGCCAGAACGGCGCCCGGCCGGCGCGTCAGGCGCCTCGCGCATACTCGGCCGCGGCCTGCCCGGCCGCCGTGCCGGACGCCCACGCCCACTGGAAGTTGTAGCCGCCGAGCCAGCCCGTCACGTCCACCGCCTCGCCGACGAAGAACAGCCCCGGCACGCGCGCGCTCATCATCGTCGCCGACGACAGCTCCCGCGTATCGACCCCGCCCTTCGTCACTTCGGCCTTCTTGTAGCCTTCGGTGCCGTTCGGCGTCAGCGTCCAGCCGGACAGCGCGTCGCCGATCTGGCGCAGCGTCTTGTCGGGCAGATCGGCGAGCCGCGCGTCGGCCGCGACGCGATGCGTGTCGAGCCACGCATGCGCAAGGCGCGACGGCACCCAGTCGGCGAGCAGCGAACCGATCTGGCGCTTCGACGTGCGTTTCGCGTCGAGCAGGTCCGCCACCGTGTCGCGCTGCGGCAGCAGGTCGACGCGGATCGGGTCGCCGGGCTGCCAGTAGCTCGAGATTTGCAGGATGCCGGGCCCGGACAGGCCGCGATGGGTCAGCAGCAGGTCTTCGACGAATTCGCCGCCGCGCTTTTTGTCGCCGGTCGATACGCGCACTTCGAGCGATACACCGGACAGCGGCGCGAACGGCGCCCAGTCCTGCGGCGCGAACGTCAGCGGCACGAGCGCGGGCCGCGTATCGACGAGCTTGTGGCCGAACTGCTTCGCGAGCCGGTAGCCGAAGTCGGTTGCGCCAATCTTCGGAATCGACAGGCCGCCGGTCGCGACGATCAGCGCGCGCGCGCCGATCGGGCCGGCCTGCTGCGTGTCGAGCGTGAAACCGTCGGCCGGCGCGTGGCGCACCGCGTCGACGACCACCGGCCGGCGCCACGCGACGCCACCCGCGTCGCACTCGTGCTTCAGCACGTCGATGATCGCGTCGCTGCCGTGGTCGCAAAAGAGCTGGCCCTTGTGCTTTTCGTGCCAGGTCACGTGATGGCGCTTGAGCAGCCCGAGGAAGTCGCGCGGTGTATAGCGCGCCAGCGCCGAGCGCGCGAAATGCGGATTCGACGACAGGTAGTTGTCGGGGCCGGCGTACAGGTTCGTGAAGTTGCAGCGGCCGCCGCCCGAGATGCGGATTTTCTCGGCGAGCCGCGGCGCGTGATCGATCAGCACGACGCGGCGGCCGAGCTGCCCGGCGACCGCGGCGCTCATCATGCCGGCGGCGCCCGCGCCGATCACGGCGATGTCATAAGTTTCCATGGCGCGGATTGTTCAGGAACTTTGCAAGAGTTAGGAAAATTATGTAGTTTTATCAAGCGCTTAGCTATAAGCAGCGAATGAAAATCGCGAGGAGTGGCGAATGATACATGTGGCGGCGGAGAACTCAACGCCTGGATCGTCGTTCAGCCTCGATTCGCAGGCGGTGTTGAGCGCAATCGCGAATCGACAGCGTTCGTCCTTGTTAATCGGCGGGAGGACCTGAATGCGGTTGATCTCCGCTACCAGCGACTTCGTCATCAGCGGCCGCCCCTGTCCGGGTTTCCCGATCGTGCTTTGGGACAACATGGAGGGCTGCCGCCCGGCAGCGGATCTCGACGCCGTTGCTCAGCTTGCATCTTGAACGTGCGCACCGCCCCTGAGGTAGGATTCCAGCATGGCGGACACACCCAAGAAGGCTGGGTACTTCTCGGTGATGACAAACGTCGGAATGCCTTGCAGATACGTCGTAAAGCGTCCTTTTTCTTCGAATCGATGCCGGAATGTCGAACGGTCGAAAAATTCACCCAAACGAGGCACAACGCCACCTCCAATGTAAATCCCGCCGGAAGCACCGAGCGTCAGAGCAAGGTTGCCGGCGACCGTGCCGAGCATGCCGCAAAAGCAATCAAGCACATCGATGCACAGCGGGTCGCCGCTCAGCGCATGCTCAACGATTTCAGCGGTGGACAATCCCTTTTTGCCGCCGCCGACATGGGCGTTGAGGGCTTGGTAGATCACTTCGATGCCCGGGCCAGACACGAGGCGCTCAAACGATACGTGAGGCCACACCGTCCACGCATGCTGAAGGACGGCAACGTCGCGTTCGTCCACCGGCGCGAAGGTCGCGTGCCCGCCCTCACCCGCGAGCGGGGTCCATTGTCCATTGGCTGGTATCAGCCCCGAGACACCCAGTCCGGTGCCGGCCCCGATAAGACCGATGGGGCCGACAGAACGGGCCGTGCCGTCTCCAACCTGGCGGAACTGAGATTTGCGCAGTAATGGCAATGCCATCGCCAGCGCGGTGAAGTCATTGACGACACACAGGTTCTCAAAATCCATTGCTCGTTTCGTGGCATCGATCGAAAATTGCCAGCCGTGGTTGGTCATGGAGATCCAATCACCGTCTACCGGGTTCGCAATCGCTACAGCTGCATGTCGAACATGTTCGACGCCCACATCCGTCAGATACGCAACGATGGCCTCGCTAATCCCGGGAAAGTCGTTGCAGGGATACACGCGAACGTCGCCAAAGCAAGCCGGTCGCGTTTCGATCGCGAAACGCGCATTGGTTCCTCCGATGTCCGCAAGCAATCGTGGTAGGGCGAAGGTATGTGCCTCGTGGATGCTCATTTCGTGCGGTGATTTTCGGTCGATCATGTTGACTCTCATGCTATAGCTGCACACCTTTTAAACTGATCAGTGTCAGTTCTCTTCCTCTCGCCAGCAGGTCCCAGCTGAAGCGAGCAACGAACTTGCGGCCGCCGGCCCCCATGTGCCGGCCGCATATGGCCTCGGGCGTTGACCGCTACCAAGCGTTGCAAGAAGTGGTTGGACCCATTGCCACGCTTGTTCCTGTTCGTCCCGCCGCACGAAGAGCGAGAGACGTCCCTCGATGACATCAAGTAGCAGCCTTTCGTATGCGTCCATACTTCGCCCGGTGAATACCCGGTCAAACGCGAGGTCAAGCGATACACGTTGCAAGCGCATGCCGTCGCCTGGCTGCTTGGCGAGACAGTAAAGCCGAATCGATTCGTTGGGCTGCAGGCGGATCACCAGTTGGTTTGCGCCGGACGACAGTGCGGATGGGCCCAGAACGGAAAGCGGAACTGGCTTGAAATTGACGACGATCTCCGTGACCCGTTCAGGCATGCGCTTCCCCGTCCGGAGGTAGAACGGGACGCCGGCCCACCGCCAATTCTCGATCTCTACCTTGAGCGCGACATAGGTTTCGGTCAGGGTGTCCTCCGCAACGCCCGTCTCGTTCGAATATGCGGGCACAGACTGACCTGTTGAAAACCCGGACTGATATTGACCAAACACCACTTGCTTCCGCAGGTCGAGTATGTCGAGAGGTCTCAACGCACGGAGGACTCGCAATTTTTCGTCGCGAATAGCATCCGAGGTCATATTCCTCGGCGGTTCCATTGCGGTAATGGCAAGTAGCTGAAGAAGATGATTCTGGACCATATCCCGCAGCGCTCCGGTCTGATCGTAGAACGAGCCGCGTGCTTCGACGCCGAGATTTTCCGCGATGGTGATCTGAATGTTGTCGATCCATTCCCGGCGCCATAGCGGCTCGAACAGCGCGTTGGCAAAGCGAAGAGCCAACAAGTTCTGAACCGACTCCTTCCCGAGGTAATGGTCAATTCGGAAAATCTGGTCCTCGCTGAAGACTTCGCCGACCGTGTCGTTGATGGCTCGAGAAGAAGCCAGGTCATGGCCGAGCGGCTTTTCCAATACGATTCGCGCTCGTGCATTCAGTCCGTTTGCTGCCAGGCCGTGACAAATTGAGACAAACAGCGAGGGAGCCGTAGCGAGGTAATGCACGCGGACGGCGTCCTGCATGTCCTCGTGATTCAGTGCGGCACCCAACTTTCCAAAATCGCGCTCGCTCGCGAGATCGATGCTGACGTAGGATAAACGCGCGAGGAACGTCGACCATGATGTTTCATCATCGCGCGTCACTTGCGCATGCAACTGGACGTGTTCATCCACCCACGCCGCATACTCCTTGCTGGTCAGCTCCGGTCGCGCTACCGCGACGATCCGCCCCGTCTTCGCGAGCTTGTCGTCTCGGTGTGCTTGATAGAGTGCCGGCAAGATCTTCCGCATGGCGAGATCGCCGGTGCCACCGTAGAGAATGAACGTGAAGGCGCGAGGAAAGCAGTCTTGCATAACAGGGGCGTGCCAGAAGTGGCGATAGAGGTATCCGAGCTGGATTTACATCCGGCGCATAAATAGTTCGCTTTCCAGATCGTTAGTGTTGATCTGGCATGCCGCGGTTTGCTGCTACCGACCGTAGGTAGCAGCAGAACTGGTTGAATATCGAAACATGCGCGGCGTACGAAAATGGTGGACTGGTGTCAGCCCTCGACGAGCGTTGCGAAGGAGGATCGAAGTTTCGCTACGGCATGGCGCTCTCGGTCGGCTGTTGCCGTGGCGATGTCGTCAAATTCGGTCAGTTTGTCTGCGTACGCGATGAAGGCCGCATCGAGCGGGGCCGGCGCCGGACCGCCGAAACGATCGCGTACCGAGACGAAATGCTCCGGTGACACGATTTCCCGGAACGCCGATTCGTCGATTCGTGGCGCGCGATCGCAAGTCTCGCAGAATGCAGCGCGAAAGAATGAGTAGCCGCGCTCGGGTAGGCTGCTTTCGATTGATACAACAGCCTTTGCTGTATGAGCGGCGATCTCGTGAGCCTGTCTGAACGATAGCCCTTCGACACGCACGAGCGAATCGGCCAGCTCTGTCACGGTAATGCAACTTCTTCCAATATTCGCGCGAACCTTGCTCTCATTCACGGTCAATACGCTCACGAAGCCTGCCAGCAAATCGAGGACGCGTCCGGCCAGGTCGAACGCTGTATGACCTTGAGTGTGGGTCTCGCCTTCGCTGTCGTTCATGTCTGTAAACGGCGTGTTGTGCATGACAGTCAGCATCGCGTGAGAACGCGACATCGCGTGTGATGCCAGCAGGCGCAGGTGTTCGATCGGTACGGGGTTGCGCTTCTGCGGCATGATCGAGCTGATCTGTACGAACGCGTTCGGTACATAGAGCTGACCGACTTCGAAACTCGACCAGAACTGGAAGTCTTGCACCAGTCGGCCGAGATGAAGCATCATCAGTTCGATCGCTGAGTAAGTCGATGTCACATAGTCGGCGGCCGCGATGCAGCTATAGGAGTTTCTGAGGGGAGCTGAAAAGCCGAGTAGCTCTGCTACGCGATGCCTATCGATCGGAAAGCCGGTGGTCGTAATCGCCGCAGCCCCCATCGGGCACAGGTCAACCAATTCGCGTGCTCCCTGCAGACGTTCGATATCACGCAGCAACACCTCGATTGCGGCTCCCAGGTAGTGACCGAACGTCGTTGGTTGTGCTGGCTGACCATGCGTATAGGCGACGATCAAGGTCGCTTTTTCTCGCTGTGCAGTCTCGAGCAAAGATCGCGCGAGCAATCGCGCTTTGGCCAGCAGCTCGTCGATACGGGGTTTCATCGCGAGCTTGAACAGCGTGTGATCCATGTCGTTGCGCGAACGAGCGGTATGCAGGCGGCCTGCGATATCGACACCGAGCCGCTTTTTCAGCTCCCCTTCTATCAGGAAGAAGAAGTCTTCGACTTCTCCGGTATATGTCAGCGCATCGATATCGAGCTCGCGTTCAATTTGCTGCAGCGCACGTCCGATCGATGATGCTGTTTCGCGATCAACGACACCTGTTTCCGTCAGCATGATTAGATGCGCGCGATCGACCAGTTGAAAGTTCCGATGATGCTGTTTGGCGCCTTCGAATAGCGGCGAAAGCACCGTCTCGGTATAGACTGGCGCGGGAAAACGGCTAGCGTCTTGAATATTCATGATGTTGCCTCATACGAGCTGCGGCCCGCAGCTCGCTCTACACGATGAAGAAATTGGGGCGACGGTGGCATTTGTCACCCCGCTACGGAATCTCAATATCGAACTGGAGCCCAATTACGTCAGACGAGTCAGGACGCGATGCTGCGTACCTGTTCCACGTCTCGTCGGATCGCACCGAGTCGCGTCAAGATCAGAAGGCCCCCGACGAAGAACAGGCTCGAGAAAATTGCGAAACAGTTGCCGAGGCCGAATGGCTTTGCGAGCGCGCCGAATGTGATCGACGACACACTCGCGCCGACGACGCCAATCGCGAGCATCATGCCGGTCGCCGTGGCTCGTGCGTACGATGGAATGACATCGTGCAAAGCGGCATAGATGTTCGCGTCGTACGCGCCTTTGAAGAATCCCGCGCCGACGAGGCACAACACAGCGACCGTGACATTGCTCGATAGCCCCGCTCCAAGCACGAAACCGGTCGCGATGAGGAGGCTTGCACCGAGGACAATAAAGCGACCTTGCACGAATCGGCGCGATATCAAGTCGCCCATCACCCCTCCGACGAGCACGGCCGCGAGCGCCGAGACGTTCTGGATGCTCCCGAAGAACGCAGAGACGGTCAACGATGTGTTGAATTGGCGATAGAAGTAGGTGGGGGCCCACGTCCACAGTGCATCGGCCACGAAGTTTCCACAGAAGAACACGACGATCAGCATGAGCGCCGACGGGACTCCGAGGACGACACGATAGGTATTCACGGGAGTTTCACCGTGCGCTGCGGTGCGCGCTGGCGTCGCCTTGCCGTTTTGCATGTAACGCTGGATGGCAAAGAACAGGACGACAGCCCAGACGATGCCGAACGTGCCGTAGCCATAGAACGCGAGGTGCCATGAATAGTGTTCGGCGAGGTAGGCTACCGACACCGCGCCGACAAGTCCGCCGATGAACGTTGCGGCCTGGTGAATCGACAGGGCTGTGGATCTTGACCGGTCATTGTGAATTCCGCTGATCAGCGCCGTTCCAGACGGAAAATATGACCCTTCTCCGAAACCGGTCAATGCTCGCATCGTCAGGAATCCGATGAACGAGGCCTGCATCGGACTGACGAGAATACAAATGCTCCAGAACACGAGCCCGAACAGGATCGTGTAGCCACGTCCGAGCCGATCCGCGAGATAGCCGGTCGATATGCAGCCGACACCGTACAACATCTTGAACGCGACATTGAGCCAGCCGAGCTGAAGATCGGTGAGATTGAACGTGTGTTGCAGGGTCGGCATGATTGCCGTTACGACGGTTCGATCGGCGTAGTTGAGGAACGATACGACCGATAGGAGTGCGAGAACGAACCATGCATAGGCACCACCTCTTTTTGCCTGTAGCCCGTGGGGGCCTACCCCATTGCCAGGCAGTGGTGCGATTTGTGCCGTCTCGATCGATCCCGTGTGCCGGGAGGAAGAATTGGATGAGTTCATGTCTGCCACTCTCCACAATCAGAAACGGTGGACGATGCCCACACCGGCCGCGAAGACGCGACGACCGGACGAGGGTGTACTTTGGGTGCCATCACCGACGGTCGCTGTTGCATCGATGATGTGGCCAGCACCCGCTGTCCCGAGTGTTTGTCCGTTCGCGGCTTGGAAGGCTTGAAGTGCGTAAACGGCGGTGCGCTTCGACAGACTGTAATACTCGCCGAGGCTGACCTGCTGATATTGCGCCGCGTGAGTTATGCCGTTTGCCTTTGTGGCGCGGGTGAAGCTGTAGCCGGCGGCGAGATCCCACGCGACGGCCGGCTTGAAATGGAGAACCGCACCTACTGTATTGAACGTCGCCGTGTTGGTGAAGCTGGAGCGAATGCCGGGAATGTATTGCACATTGGAGTACGACGCGGAAACGTCCCATCGCGGCGAAAACGCGTAGCCCGCAGTGACGGCAATGCGTTGCTGCGCCGCAGCGGTTTGATAACCGTTGGTCACCGACGAAACACCGATCTGGCCGCCCGACGTCGTGGTCGAATCGGAGCCCCATGCGCCCCCGCCGGGGGTCGAATTGTTCACCCGCTGTACGGCCGCAGCAACCCCCATCTGCCCAACCTGATACTGGGCGCCGACGCTCCATGTCGAGCCGCTGTTGAGGCTGCCGGGGACGCCGCCGACGGAATAGGATCCGCTGAAAGTGAATCCGTTGAGCTTCGGTGAGGTGTAGACCAGCGAATTGTTTGCGCGGTAGTTCGTATCGAGTGAGTCCAGATCACCGGGATGCGCGCCGAAATAGCCAGTCAGCCATGTCGTCGGGCTATAAGGGGAAAGCATCGAGTAGTACGACGTGTACTGCCGTCCAGCAGTCAGCGTACCGAAGTTTGCGTTCGTGACACCCACGTATGACTGCCGCCCGAACAGCGCGTTTGTGTATTGCTGGCCACCGGTATTGAGGTTGAAGCCGGATTCGAGCTTGAAAATGACCTTGGTGCCGCCGCCCAGGTCTTCGGAACCCAGCAGACCGAAGCGATTGCCGTTCCAGATTCCCGATGCAAACTTAAGCGCGGAATGGCCGCCCGAGGTTGCGCCGAGCGTACTCTGGCTGCTCTGGTAGACGATGCCTGTATCCACGACGCCGTATAGCGTCACGCTGCTTTGCGCGTACAAAGGCAGTGCAGCAAGCGCGGTCGCCATTGCCGCAGTCGATTTGAGTAAGTACATCCCGGTGTCTCCGAATGTGATTAGTTCGACCGGTTCCGTTGGCGGGTGCAGACGGCAGCTCATTCCGCGGTCGATTCAATTGGTAGTACTAATATGATGGACGCGCATGCTCGAGCCCCAATTGATGCTCTACTACTGGCGCACGAGCGAGCCGACCTTCATCGCACCTTAAATTTAAAGCGCTTGCGTATACTGTTCCCGTGAAATGCGGCTGTCAATGTCGACATGTATGCCGAATCATAGGGGTTTTCCCTTCTGAAGAGAGCGGACTTCGCGAGGTGTCGGATCATAAAATTAAAGCGCTTGCCTATTGCGGGCGACATGTTGAGCCGGCGCATCGCAAGCTTCGGTATCGGTTTGCGAGAGGTAATTGTTGAAAATCAGGGGTTTACAGGAAATCCATCGAGCAACGTCTCCGCGATCGATTCGAGCGTTGGACGCGGCTCGGATGCGCTCGACGAGAAGCTTGGTGGTGAGCGCTCGTGCCGTTTAAAGCGATTACAATATGCTCTGACAAACCGAGCGCACGCACCCCCATGACCAAAGGAAGAGTCGACCTCAAGACACTCGCGAACCACCTCGGGGTCTCTCAGGCGACGGTGAGTCGCGCTCTGGCAGGCCATACCCAGATCAGCGCAAAAACCCGCCACCGGGTGGCTCAAGCCGCCGAAGCGCTCGGCTATCGCCCCAACGAAGCGGCGCGCCGATTGGCAACGGGGCGAACGAACGCCGTGGGACTGGTATTTCCGCTGCAGCGTCTGTTGTTAGCGCAAACCAATTTCGTCGACGTGCTGGCCGGTATCACGGAATCGCTCAATCGTCAGCATTTTGACCTGGTGCTTGCCCCGTTCGATGAAGAAGGTGAGGAGGCCGTCATTCGGCGCCTTGCAGCAGCACGCTCGATCGACGGAATCATCATTACCCGCGCACGGGTGGATGATCCACGGATACCACTGCTAAAGTCGCTCGGCATACCGTTCGTCGTACATGGCCGCGCGTCTACGTGTGCGGATTACGCCTTTGTTGACATTGACAACGAAGCTGTCTTTTTCAAATCGACAACGCTGCTGCTCAGCCTCGGGCACCGACGGATCGTGATGCTGAACGGCTTGCCCGAATTCAGCTATGCCGCAGCGCGTTTTCGAGGCTTTCTGCGGGCATATGAGGAGCAAGGATTCGCGCCTGATCCGGCTTATCAATTCAATGTCTCGATGACCGAGGAGTCGGGGTATGCAATCGCGAGTGAAATGTTTGCTGCGGATCGCGCTCCTACGGCGTTTCTGTGCGGGTCGGTGTTTCTTGCTCAAGGTGTTTATCGTGCAGCGCAGGACCGTGGACTCCGGATCGGTCGAGATGTCTCCGTGATCGGCCACGACGACAAGCTTCGGGGCATTCAGGCTTCATCGTTTGATCCTCGGCTGACGGCGACAGAGGTTGCGGTTCGGCATTCAGGCGAACTCCTCGCGGACATCCTGGTGGACCAAATCGTCAATCCGGCAGCGCCGCGCATTTCGTGGCATGAAGTAACGCCTGTCGAGTTGATCGTTCGCGAATCGATTTCAGGGGTCAACGCTTGAATGCGTTACCGGGCATGCTCGCGGTCGGCGCCCGGGCGCAGGAGGCTCGCCGCGGCTGCCGCGCTGCTCGACGATGAGCCTTGCAAAATCACGAAGAGGCGCCGTGCGAGTGCGTGTGCCGTCGTGCAGTTCGACAGCGTGCCACGTTGGGTGCCGTGCTTCAGTATCGGGCTGACGCTGACGATGGTAGTCTCACGGACGTTGGCCGCGATCAGCGTGAGGCACATGTAGAAGCACTGAGCGGGTTCGTTGATTTCGCGCAGAAGTCACCGTATTTCTCGGGTGCGCCGTTCATGCTCGTGGGTCTGTTTATCGGTTATCAGAGCGTTGTCGCCTTGCGCTGATTCGAAATCAAGTACTATGCTCAAGGCCCTAACCAGTTAGGAAGGCTCCAGAAGCATTGGACCTGTCCGGCCTCGGGCCCGGGCCGCCCGCGGCGGCGGCCAGCCCCCGCCTGCTATAATTTCGGGTTACGTTGACCTACCCGCGGCGCGTCCGAAACGGCGCGCCCTGCCCTCACCCATGCTCGTTCTCGGCATCGAAAGCTCCTGCGACGAAACCGGCCTCGCGCTCTACGACACGCAGCGCGGCCTGCTCGCGCACGCGCTCCATTCGCAGATCGCGATGCACCGCGAATACGGCGGCGTCGTGCCCGAGCTCGCATCGCGCGACCACATCCGCCGCGCGCTGCCGCTGCTCGAGGAAGTGATGGCGCAAAGCGGCACGCGCCGCGACGACATCGACGCGATCGCGTTCACGCAAGGCCCCGGCCTCGCCGGCGCGCTGCTGGTCGGCGCGAGCATCGCGAATGCGCTCGCGCTCGCGTGGAACAAGCCGACCGTCGGCATCCATCATCTCGAAGGCCATCTGCTGTCGCCGTTGCTGGTCGACGAGCCGCCGCCGTTCCCGTTCGTCGCGCTGCTGGTTTCCGGCGGCCACACGCAGCTGATGCGCGTGACCGACGTCGGCGTGTACGAGACGCTCGGCGAAACGCTCGACGACGCGGCCGGCGAGGCGTTCGACAAGACGGCGAAGCTGATCGGCCTCGGCTATCCGGGCGGCCCGGAAGTCTCGAAGCTCGCCGAAACGGGCACGCCCGGCGCGGTCGTGCTGCCGCGCCCGATGCTGCATTCGGGCGATCTCGACTTCAGCTTCAGCGGCCTGAAGACGGCCGTGCTCACGCAGATGAAGAAATTCGAAGCGGCGAAGCTGGAGGGCGAAGCCCTCGAACGTGCGAAGGCCGACCTCGCGCGCGGCTTCGTCGATGCGGCCGTCGACGTGCTCGTCGCGAAGTCGCTCGCCGCGTTAAAGAAGACGAAGCTCAAGCGCCTCGTGGTCGCGGGCGGCGTCGGCGCGAACCGCCAGTTGCGCGCGGCACTGTCGGCCGCCGCGGCCAAGCGCGGCTTCGACGTGCACTACCCCGATCTCGCGCTCTGCACCGACAACGGCGCGATGATCGCGCTCGCGGGCGCGCTGCGGCTCGGCCGCTGGCCGGAACAGGCGAATGCCGACTACGCGTTCACGGTGAAGCCGCGCTGGGATCTCGCGTCGCTCGCAGGCTGACTCGCGGCACGCGACACCGCCAGCCGGAAAACGGAAAAGCCGCTCGTTCGAGCGGCTTTTCTCATTGGCGCAACAAAACGCCGCGACGTTATGCAGCGTGCCGCTTGTCGCGTTCGATCAACGCATACGCGCTGTGATTGTGGATCGACTCGAAGTTCTCGGCTTCGAGCACGTAGGCGATCACGCGCTCGTCCGCATCGAGACGTTGCGCGACGTCACGCACGAGATCCTCGACGAACTTCGGGTTCTCGTATGCACGCTCGGTGACGAACTTCTCGTCCGGACGCTTCAGCAGCCCCCACAGTTCGCACGACGCCTCCTCTTCCGCGATGCGGATCAGCGCCTCGACCGGCAGATCGGCGGCCAGCTCGGCATCGATCGTCACGTGCGAGCGCTGGTTGTGCGCGCCGTACTGCGAGATCTTCTTCGAGCACGGGCACAGGCTCGTCACCGGCACGAGCACCTTCAGGAACAGGCGCGTGTCGCCGTTGCGGCTTTCGCCCGCGAGCGTCACTTCATAATCGAGCAGGCTCTGCACGCCGGACACCGGCGCCGTCTTGTTCACGAAATACGGGAAGGTGACTTCGATGCGGCCGGCCTCGGCTTCGAGCTTCTCGAGCATCGACGCGAGCATCGCGCGGAAGCGCTCGACCGTCAGCGGCGCGCGATTCTCTTCGAGCAGCGCGACGAAGCGCGACATGTGCGTGCCCTTCTGATCGGCCGGCAGACGGACGTCGAGGTTCCAGACACCGACCGTCGGTTGCACGTCGCCGCTTTCGGTACGCACCGTCAACGGATGCCG
>Ga0209370_1001045_pt1 | contig 27620 bp, 25 predicted proteins | sample AgamicAtPrz_FD_187164 | JGI IMG/M metagenome (GOLD analysis project Ga0209370, IMG submission 187164) | Agave microbial communities from Guanajuato, Mexico - At.P.rz (SPAdes) (version 2) | ecosystem: Host-associated > Plants > Phyllosphere > Phylloplane/Leaf | place: Guanajuato, Mexico... | reverse complement strand
ACACCGCGTACAGCAGCGACGTGACCGTCGAGCCGATATAGCCGAAGCCCGCGCCGCGCGTGAGCAGGTCCATGTCGACGCCGTAGCGCGCCGCGTAATAGCTGATGGGCAAACTGGTCAGCCAGATCAGCACGGAGACGGCCGCGATGGCCCAGAACGCGTTCGTGAAGCCGTAGTTCACGACGAGACTGCCGCCGATCGCCTCCAGCACCAGAAACGACACCGCGCCGATCGCCGTATTGGCCACGCGCAGCTCCGACCAGCGCCGGAATGAGCGCGGCGTGAAGCGCAGCGCGTAGTCCTCGAGGGTTTCGTCGCCGACCCACGCGTTGTAGTCGCGGCGCACCTTGACGATGCGTTGCGTACCGGGCGCGCCCACTGATGGGTGACTCTGGGACATGACGATGATCCGAATTGGTGCGAAAGCGGCGCGAGCGGGGCGCGAACGGCGTCGCCGCCGGCCGCACCGCTCAGGATCGCCCTGCAATGCAAATTACATTCCAGTGCGCGCGTCGGGAATACGTCGATTGACGTATTTCGATCGTCAAATTGGCTTTCTACATTGCGTCCAACCTCGACCCAGCCCGCAGCGACCCGCGCCGGGCACCCGATAAGGAGAACGTGATGTCCGCAGACGACCGACTCGATGACGATGCCCGGAAGCCTTCGCCGCTACGCCGGAAAATGCTCGGCGGCCTGGCCGCCGCGCCGCTGATGGCGCTGGGCCTGCCGCGCGGCGCGTTCGCGCAAACGCCGCCCACGGCGAAGGTCAATACCACGGGCCTCGCGGTCACGGACACCACGGTGACGGTCGGTCAGCTCCACTCGGCCACGGGCACGATGGCGATTTCCGAAACCGGCTCGATCCAGGCCGAGCGCCTCGCGATCGAACAGATCAACGCGATGGGCGGCGTGCTGGGCCGCAAGGTGCAGATCATTCAGGAAGACGGTGCCTCCGACTGGCCGACCTTCGCCGAAAAGTCGAAGAAGCTGCTGGAGAACGACCACGTCGCGGCGGTGTTCGGCTGCTGGACCTCGGCCTCGCGCAAGGCGGTGCTGCCGGTGTTCGAGAAGGACAACGGCCTGCTTTATTACCCGACCTTCTACGAAGGCCTCGAACAGTCGAAGAACGTGTTCTACACGGGCCAGGAGGCGACCCAGCAGATTCTCTGGGCGCTCGACTGGGCGTCGAACACGAAGAAGGCCAAGACCTTTTTCCTGATCGGTTCCGACTACATCTGGCCGCGCACGTCCAACAAGATCGCGCGCCGCCATATCGAACAGCATCTGCACGCGAAGGTGGCCGGCGAGGAGTATTACCCGCTGGGTACGACCGAGTTCGCGTCGCTGATGAACAAGATCAAGCTCGCGCGCCCGGACTGCATCTTCGCGACCGTGGTGGGCGGCTCGAACGTGGCGTTCTACAAGCAGCTCAAGGCCGCGGGCATCACGCCGCAGAAGCAGTTCCTGCTGACGCTGTCGGTGACCGAGGACGAAGTGCTCGGCATCGGCGGCGACAACTTCGCGGGCTTCTATTCGTCGATGAAGTACTTCCAGTCGCTCGAGAACGACAACAACAAGAAGTTCGTCGCGGCGTTCAAGGCGCGCTACGGCCAGAAGTCGGTGATCGGCGACGTGACGCAGGCCGCCTATCTCGGCCCGTGGATCTGGAAGGCCGCGTGCGAGCGCGCGGGCAGCTTCGACGTGGACAAGGTGGTCGCGCACTCGGCCGGTATCGAAGTGGCGAACGCGCCGCAAGGCTACGCGAAGGTCGATGCGAACCACCACCTGTGGAGCCGCTCGCTGATCGGCGAAGGACAGGCGAGCGGCCAGTTCAAGGTCGTCGCGCAGTCGGAGCAGCCGATCCAGCCGAATCCGTTCCCGAAGGGCTACATGTAATCCGTCAACCGCAGCGGCGCGGCGGCCGATGACGCCGCCGCGCGAGGAGCGTTCGATGTCCGCTACCGATATTTTCAACATCACGCTGATGCAGGGCTTCGCCGGCCTGAGCCTCTTCAGCGTCCTGCTCCTGATGGGGCTCGGGCTCGCCGTGATCTTCGGCCAGATGGGCGTGATCAACATGGCGCACGGCGAATTCATGACGATCGGCGCTTATACGGTCTACCTGTTTTCGTGGTTTTCGCAGAACGTCTGGCACGCGCTCACGCCCGTGTATTTCTTCTTCGCGATTCTCGCGGCGTTCGCGCTGGCCTTCGCGGCGGGCTGGCTCGCCGAATGGGCGCTGATCCGCCATCTGTACAAGCGTCCGCTCGACACGCTGCTCGCCACCTGGGGCCTGAGCCTCGGCATGCAGCAGGTGTTCCGCTCGACCTTCGGGCCGAAGGAAGTGAGTCCGGCCCTGCCCGACTGGCTGATGGGTTCGTGGGAGCCCACGCCCGGCCTCGACATTCCGGCGAGCGGCATGTTCGTGATGGGCCTCGCGCTGCTGATGACGGGCGGCCTGCTGCTCGCGCTCTATCGGTCGCGCTGGGGCCTGCGTGTGCGCGCCACGGTCGCGAACCGGCCGATGGCGAACGCGGCGGGCATCAACACGCGGCGCACCGACCGCATGACGTTCGCGATCGGCTGCGGCATTGCGGGCGTGGCGGGCGCGGCGTTCACGGCGATCGGCTCGACGGGACCGACGAGCGGCTCGCTCTATATCGTCGATTCCTTTCTCGTCGTGACCTTCGGCGGCGCGGCGAGCCTGCTCGGCACCGTGGCGTCGGCGTTCGGCATCGCGCAGATGCAGTCGATCAGCGAGTTCTTTCTGTCGGGCTCGATTGCACGCGTGCTCACGCTGCTCACCGTCGTGGTGATTCTGATGCTGCGTCCGCAGGGCCTGTTTGCGTCGAAGGTGCGGCGCGTTTAAGCGTGCGTTCATCCACACGCGTCATTCACAGCTTCATTCGACTGGAGAGAGGGACATGGAACCCATCCAACCCGCGGCGGGCGGCGTATCCCCGCGATCCGGCCCGGGCGCGTTGGCGGCCGGCTGGCGCGCGCGCGTGGTGCGGCTCGACGCATCGGGCTACGCGGGCATCGTGCTGCTCGCGCTGCTGATCGTGGTCGTGTTTCCGCTCGCGCTCGATACGTTCCGCCTGAACCTGATGGGCAAGTACCTGACCTACGCGTTCGTGGCGATCGGCCTCGTGATCGCGTGGGGCTACGGCGGCGTGCTCAGTCTCGGCCAGGGCGTGTTCTTCGGCCTCGGCGGTTACGCGATGGCGATGTTTCTGAAGCTCGAGGCGTCCGATCCGGCCGCCACGCACACGCAGACCACGCCCGGCATTCCCGACTTCATGGACTGGAACCAGCTCACCGCGCTGCCCGCATGGTGGAAACCGTTTCACTCGTTGCCGTTCTCGATACTCGCGGTGCTCGTCGTGCCCACCGCGCTCGCGTTCGTGATCGGCTACGCGATGTTCAAGCGGCGCGTGGGCGGCGTGTACTTCGCGATCATCACGCAGGCCGTTGCATTGATTCTGTCGGTGCTGATCATCGGCCAGCAAGGCTATACGGGCGGCGTGAACGGCATCACCGACCTGCGCACGCTGCTCGGCTGGGACATCCGTACCGATCACGCGAAGCTCGTGCTGTATTTCGTGAATGCGGCGCTGCTGATCGGCGCGCTGCTCGCAGGCCGCTGGGTTCAGCGCAGCAAGCTCGGCACGCTGCTGCTCGCGATGCGCGACAAGGAAGACCGTGTGCGCTTCTCGGGCTACGACGTCGCCATGTTCAAGGTGTTTGCGTTCTGTCTCGCGGCGATGCTCGCGGCTATCGGTGGCGCGATGTTCACGCTGCAGGTGGGCTTCATGTCGCCGTCGTTCGTCGGCATCGTGCCGTCGATCGAAATGGTGATCTACGCGGCCATTGGCGGGCGCATGTCGCTGGTCGGCGCGGTGTACGGCGCGATTCTCGTCAATCTCGGCAAGAGCTGGTTTTCGGAGAGCTTTCCGAACCTCTGGCTCTATCTGATGGCGGCGATGTTCATCGGCGTGGTGATGGTGTTTCCGAACGGGCTGGCGGGGCTTTACGACGAGCATGTGCGCCCGCGCGTGCGGCGGCTGCTCGGCGCGGCGAACGAGGAGGCGTGAAGCATGAGCAATACCGACTTTCTGCTCGCGATCGAAGACCTGACCGTGTCGTTCGACGGCTTCAAGGCGATCGATTCGCTCAATCTCTATCTCGAACGCGGCGAACTGCGCGTGGTGATCGGCCCGAACGGCGCGGGCAAGACCACGCTGCTCGATCTCATCTGCGGCAAGACGAAGGAAACGGCGGGCAGCATCAAGTTCCGCAATGAGGAAATCACGAATCTCGCGGAATTCCGCCGCGTGCGCAAAGGGATTGGGCGCAAGTTCCAGACGCCGTCGATCTACGAAAACCTGAGCGTGGCGCAGAACCTCGAGGTGTCGTTTCCGCGCGGACGCAGCGTGTTCGGCGCGCTCGCCTATCGCGAGGACGCCGACGTGGCCGATCGCGTGCGGGACGTGGCCAGTGAAATCGGCCTTGCCGCCGCGCTCGATCTGGAAGCGGGGCTGCTTTCGCACGGCCAGAAACAGTGGCTCGAAATCGGCATGCTGCTGATGCAGGATCCCGAACTGCTGATGCTCGACGAACCGATTGCGGGCATGAGCGTGCGCGAGCGCGAACTGACCGCCGATCTGCTCGACCGCATCTGCCGCAACCGCTCGATGATCGTGATCGAACACGACATGGCCTTCGTGGAGCGCATCGCGCACAAGGTCACGGTCATGCATCAGGGGAAGATTCTCGCGGAAGGGCCGATGGCGCAGGTGCAGGCCGATCCGCGCGTGATCGACGTCTACCTGGGCCACTGAGTCGGCCACCGAACGACAACACGGAGAACACATCATGCTGGAAGTCGACGATCTCGTCGTCAGCTACGGCCAGAGCGAGGTGCTGCACGGCATCGGCTTTTCCGTTGCGCAAGGCGAAAGCGTGGCCGTGATGGGCCGCAACGGCATGGGCAAGACGACGCTGTTCAAGGCGCTGATCGGCATGCTGCCCGCCAATCGCGGCACGGTGCGCGTGGCCGGCGCCGACGTGTCGAAGGACGAGAGCTACCGCCGCGTGTCGAATGGCATCGGCTACGTGCCGCAAGGACGGCAGATTTTCGCGTCGCTGACCGTCGAGGAAAACATTCAGACGGGCCTCGAAAACGCGCAGAACCAGCGCGTGCCCGACGAACTTTACGCGTTGTTTCCCGTGCTGTTCGACATGAGAAAGCGCAAGGGCGGCAATCTGTCGGGCGGCCAGCAACAGCAACTCGCGATTGCGCGCGCGCTCGCGACCGACCCGAAAGTACTGCTGCTCGACGAGCCGACCGAAGGCATCCAGCCGTCCGTCATCAAGGACATCGCCAAGGCGCTCAACCAGATTCGCACGAGCCGCAACATCGCCATCGTCGTGTCGGAGCAGGTGTTGAGCTTCGCGCTCGACGTGGCCGACCGCCTGTTCGTGATCGAGGGCGGGCGCTTCGTGCACCAAAGCACGCGCGATGCGGGCGACACCGACCGCATCCGCGAATACCTGTCCGTCTGAACGCGGCGCGGCGTTCGCGCGCCGCGCCGTCTGTCAATCCGCGAACCCAGGAGCGAACGTCATGCCCGAGACTCTCATCAAGGTCGATCTGAACCAGTCGGCCTACGAAAACGAACAGGTGCACAACCGCTGGCACCCCGACATTCCGATGGCCTGCTGGGTGAAGCCCGGCGACGATTTCATCCTCGAAACCTACGACTGGACCGGCGGCTTCATCAAGAACGACGACAGCGCCGACGACGTGCGTGACATCGACCTGTCGATCGTGCACTTTCTGTCCGGCCCGGTCGGCGTGCACGGCGCGGAGCCGGGCGACCTGCTGGTGGTGGACCTGCTCGACATCGGCGCGAAGGCCGATAGTCAGTGGGGCTTCAACGGTTTCTTTTCGAAGACGAACGGCGGCGGCTTTCTCACCGATCATTTCCCCAGCGCGCAAAAATCGATCTGGGATTTTCACGGTGTCTATACGAGCTCGCGCCATATTCCGGGCGTGAATTTCGCGGGCCTGATTCACCCGGGCCTGATCGGCTGCCTGCCCGACCCGGCACTGCTCGAGACCTGGAACGCGCGCGAAACCGGCCTGATCGCCACCGCGCCCGATCGCGTGCCGCCGCTCGCGAATCCGCCGTTCGCGGCCACCGCGCACATGGGCAAGCTCGCGGGCGATGCGCGCGACCAGGCCGCCGCGCAGGGCGCGCGCACCGTGCCGCCGCGCGAGCATGGCGGCAATTGCGACATCAAGGATCTGTCGCGCGGCTCGAAGGTGTTTTTCCCGGTCTACGTGGATGGCGCGGGCCTGTCGGTCGGCGACCTGCACTTCAGCCAGGGCGATGGCGAGATCACGTTCTGCGGCGCGATCGAAATGGCCGGCTGGGTGCATATGCGCGTGAATCTCATCAAGGGCGGCATGGCGAAATACGGTATTCGCAACCCCGTCTTTCAGCCCAGCCCGATCACGCCGACCTATAACGATTACCTCATTTTCGAGGGCATTTCCGTCGACGAGCAGGGTGGTCAGCATTATCTCGACGTCACCACCGCGTATCGCCAGGCGTGTCTGAACGCCATCGAGTACCTGAAGAAATTCGGTTATTCGGGCGCGCAAGCGTATTCGCTGCTGGGCTGCGCGCCGGTGCAGGGGCATATCAGCGGCGTGGTGGATATTCCGAACGCATGTGCGACCTTGTGGCTGCCCACGCAGATCTTCGACTTCGACATTCGCCCGAATGCCGACGGCCCGATCCGGCACATCCAGGGCGGCGTGGATCTGCCGTGTTCGCCGGATCTCGCGAACGCGTGATCGACACACTGAAATGACGCAGGAAAAGGAGGCTGTCATGCCCATCTACGACTTCGAATGCGCAAGCTGCGGGCCGTTCTCCGTCATGCGCCGCATCGCGGATCGCGACAAATCGTGCTGCTGCCCCGACTGCGGCGCGGAAGGCGGGCGCGTCATCAGCGCGCCATCGCTGGCGCTGATGGGAGGGGCGCGCCGCGCCGCGCACGCGACCAACGAGCGTGCCGCGCACGCGCCGCGCCAGTCCGGCGACGGGCCGCCACTGCGCCATCGCGCCGGTTGCAGTTGCTGCTCGGCCGGCGCGGCGAAGCTCGCGGGCACGGCGTCGGACGGCCTCAAGCGGCCGGCGGGACGGCCGTGGATGATCAGCCACTAAGGTGTGCCGCGCGCGAGCCGATGCCCGCAAGCACGGGCCGTCGCGCGCGGCATCAACGCGTTCAAGGAGAAAGTTTCATGCGACATGGTGATATTTCGAGTAGCCGAGACTGTGTGGGTGTCGCGGTGGTCAATTACAAGATGCCGCGTCTGCACACGAAGGCGGAGGTGCTCGACAACGCGCGCCGTATCGCCGACATGGTGGTCGGCATGAAGCAGGGTTTGCCGGGCATGGATCTCGTGGTGTTTCCCGAGTATTCCACGCACGGCATCATGTACGACCGCCAGGAGATGTTCGATACGGCGTCAACGATTCCCGGTGAAGAGACGGACATTTTCGCGGCGGCGTGCCGCAAGGCCAACGTGTGGGGCGTGTTCTCGATCACGGGCGAGCGCCACGAGGAGCATCCACGCAAGGTACCGTACAACACGCTCGTGCTGATCGACAATCGCGGCGAGATCGTGCAGAAGTATCGCAAGATCATGCCGTGGACGCCGATCGAAGGCTGGTATCCGGGTGACCGCACCTACGTGACGGACGGGCCGAAGGGCCTCAAGATCAGCCTGATCATCTGCGATGACGGCAATTATCCGGAGATCTGGCGCGACTGCGCGATGAACGGCGCGGAGCTGATCGTGCGCTGCCAGGGCTACATGTATCCGGCGAAGGAGCAGCAGGTGATGGTCGCGAAGGCCATGGCGTGGATGAACAACACCTACGTGGCAGTGGCCAACGCCACGGGCTGGGACGGCGTGTATTCGTACTTCGGCCATTCGGCGATCGTCGGGTTCGACGGGCGCACGCTCGGCGAATGCGGCGAGGAGGAAATGGGCGTGCAGTATGCGGAGCTGTCGCTCGGCATGATCCGCGACGCGCGGCGCAACATGCAGTCGCAGAACCATCTATACAAGCTGTTGCATCGCGGATATACCGGCACGATCAACTCTGGCGATGGCGCGAATGGCGTCGCGGACTGTCCATTCGGCTTCTATCGCGACTGGATTGCGGATCCGGACGCCACGCGTCGCCGTGTCGAAGCGCTCACGCGCGCCACTCCCGGTACGCCGGAGTGTCCGATCGAAGGCATTCCGCACGAAGAGTGAGTACGCGCGCCGTGGACATCGGGTGTTCATTGTGCGGCAAGTCCGGCATGCCGCATCTCGGGCACCGCATCGACTAATTACGCGTCACGGTCCGCAATACAGGCCCCCGGAGGACGTTTCGAGGTTCTGGATCGTTGGCCGCGCGACACGTCATTCGATTGTGTCGCGCCTTACGCCATTGCACGATGACCGAACGCGTGCGGCCACGCGGCTCGCGCGCAAACTCGGAGAAGGGTTGCCGGGGAGGGGCGATTCAGTTACCGCTCGACGCGACGGTGTTAGCTGCCCCGGCACAATCGTGCCGGTACTTCTGCATCAGGCGCGCCTGCGCCGAATCGATATCGTCGGGATAGCTGCTCTCGTCGCCGGACGACGGGTTGTAGCCGACGGACTCCAGTTCGTTCAGTTCGTTGACGAGCTGTCGGTGGGAGACCGGGCCTTTCGTATGCACGAACGGATAGTCATGGCATTGCGCCGACGTGAGCTTCGTCTCGGCATGCGCGGAGACGCTCAATGCGAGCATGGCGGTGCAGACGAGGTAACGGGCGGGATGATTCATCTTCGGCTCCTGGATAGCGTTGGGTGGAGGCCGTACGGCAGGATGCCTGCGTCGGCCGCGAGACGAAGCTTAGGCACGGCGGACTATCTAAATGGCAGCGCGATGATGAAACATGTTTTAGGAATATCCGGATCGGGCCATGCACTGGCTGCTGACTGCATTGAAAGTTAAAGAATCCTTCATGCGCGTGTTCTCGGATAGTCAGGCGCCGCGGCGTATCGTCGAGCGAAGGATCAATCGATGCCGCGCACCGCGCGGTGCGCACTGGGGCAACGCAATGAAATCAACCGTCATGATGGCTGGACTGGTCGCGCTGGCGTGTTCGTCGCTGCCGGCGTTCGCGAAGGTGCAGGGAACAGGGCTCGCGATCGCCGATGTGACGCTCGCGCACGCGAAAGCCGAACATCGAGATCGTGCGATCGATGCCGCACGTCATCTCGCATCGCATCGCGCGGACAGATCGGGCACACAATTGCACCAGGGCTGATCTGCCCGACGTCCGAATCGCTACGATGAGCCGCTACGGCTTCCAGGTGACGCTGCCGGACGCATGAAAGCGCGGTTCCGGCCGCGCAACGGACATGACGGGCGCCTGCCGATGGCAGCGCGCCCGTCATGTTCGTTTACGAGCCGAAGAACGGCACGCAGAAGTCGGGCGGGCCGACACAATCGCCGGGGCCGTCGGGCCGTGCGGCGGCACAGCCGGACAGCATGACGCCGACAGCAATCGCGACGAGTGCGATACGGGCAGAACGAGCGAGCAACGGACGAAGCTTCATGGAGGGGGAGCCATTCGGTGGACGGGTGCGGGCCGCGCGGGCGGGGTGAGCCGGGCACCACGCCCGGCCCCACCGTCGTGCGCATCAATGCGAATAGAGCGTGGAGTTCAGGTACTTGAGCTGCCCGTCCTGTTCGGCATGCACGAGCTCGGCATGAACCTCGGCGCGCGTCTTCTCGTGGATCGGCTGGCCGTAAGGCGGCACCCACTGGCCAGCAACCTGGGTGCCGGGTGCACCGTCCTTGGTGGCGGCCGGGGATATCTGCATCGGCCGGCTGCCGGTCAGTGCAAACGCGGGAACGGACAGCGTGCCGATTGCGGCGAGCAGGGCGGCGGCGACGATGTTGGCGGTTTTCATGTCGGGAGTCCTCATGATGATTGAACGGGTTCATCCCCTGGCGCGGCGTGTCGGTGTCGCGCACGGGTTGAGGACAAGCATAGAGGGGGAACATTAGCGGACCGGCATACGCAACGTGAAAAGAAATTCATGCGTCGGCGCGTATTCGCGGCGACATGAAACCGGCATGTCGTGAAGATGAAGCAGGTTTCATTTTGCGGGCCGCAGCGTCGCGCCGAAGTGGAACCCGTTGATGCTGCAGGCCGACTATGCGCTGTCGCGCCGCACCGATCTCTATCTGGGAAGCGTGTACCAGCGCGTGACGGGGGCGGACGGCGTCGCGGTGCTCGGCCACGTGGGAATCTTCAACCTGGCCGCATCAGGCAACGATCGTCAGGCCGTGGTCGCGGCCGGCATCCGCCACAAGTTCTGAGCGCCCGAGCCGACGTAAAAAGCGGCACCCGTCATCGCGACGGGTGCCTTGAAATGCGACACGCCTCGTTCATGTCGCAAGGGATTCAGTTCGTTGAACGGGCCGGCGTCGAGGCCGGTGCTTGCGTACCGGATGCCGCATCGTCGGTCGACCACCCGCCGCCCAGCGCAGCGATCAACCCCACCGCCGCCAGTTGCCGGCGCGTGTCCAGCTCCAGCATCGCGACCTTCGTATCGAGTTCGGTGGTCTGCGCCGTCACCACGTCGAGATAGCTGACGACGCCGTCCCGGTAGCGCGACATCGATAGCTGCAACGTGCGTTCGGCCGCGTCGAGTGCCTCCTGCTCGCGCTCGGCTTCGTCGCCGAGGTGGTGCGTGAGGGCGAGGTTGTCTTCTACCTGCCGGCACGCATCGAGCACCACCGCGCGGTATTTCGCGCCGTTCTCGGCCAGCTGCGCGCGGGCCTGGTCGGTGAGCGCCTGGCGCCGGCCGCCGTCGAACAGCGTCAGCGCGAGGCTCGGCCCGATCGACCAGATCTCGTTCGGCGCACGGAGCCAGTGGCCGAGGCCCGAGCTTTGATACCCGCCGACCAACCCGAGCGTGACGTCGGGGAAGAACGCCGCGCGCACCACGCCGATCTTTGCGTTGGCGGCGGCCATGCGGCGCTCGGCGGCCGCGACGTCGGGACGCCGCTGCAGCAGCGTCGCGGGAAGGCCGGCCGGGATCGTCGGCAGATACGCCGCATTCAGGTCCGGCGTCAGTGAGAACGACGACGCCGGTACGCCCGTGAGCGTCGCGATCGAATGCTCGTAGAGCGCGCGCCGTGCCCGTACGTCCTCGGCCGACGCGCGGGCCGAATCGAGCTGCGTCTGCGCGCGCGACACGTCGAGATCGGACGCGATGCCGCCCGCGTGCCGGCTCATCGTCAGGCGCAGCGCGCGCTGATACGTGTCGATCGTGTCGGCGAGCAGCTGTTGCTGCTGGTCGAGCCCGCGCAGGCTGAAGTACGCGCTGGCGAGGCTGGCCTGCAGGCTTAGCCGCACCGACGCGAGATCGTCGGCGCTGGCCTGTGCATCGGCGCGCCCGGCCGCGACTTCGTTGCGGACTTTCCCCCACAGGTCGAGGTCGTAGTCGAAGCCCGCGTCGAGCGTGTTGTCGCCATAGACGTTCGGCTGGTTCGAGCCGCGCAGCGGCCGCGTGGCCGATTGACGGTTGCTCGACACCTGCGCGCCCAGGCCGATGGTCGGGAAGAGGCCCGAGCGCGCCTGATCGAACAGCGCGGCTGCTTCGTCGTGGCGGGCCACGGCCGCGGCCACGTCGGGGTTGGCCGCGGCCACCCGTGCTTCGAGCCGGTCGAGCACGGGATCGCGGAACGCCTTCCACCAGCCGTCGCGCGCGATGCGGTCGGCAGGCTTCGCGGGCTGCCAGCCGCCCGCTTCCTTGAAGCGGGCCGGCAGCGCCGTCCGCGGCGCGTGATAGGCGGGCGCGAACGAGCACGCGGAAAGGAACGCGACGCCGGCGAGCATCGCGCAGAGCCGAAGCCGGTTAGCCATGCGCACGCTCCGTGTCGCGCTTGGCCCACGCAATGCTGGGAGCCGGCGCCGCGAGCCTGACCGGGTCGCCGTCGGCCAGCGAGTCGGGCGGGTTGTCGATCACGCGATCGTCCGGCGCGAGGCCGGTCGCGATCTGTACGTGCGTGCCGAGGTCGGTCGCGATCGTCACGGGCTTGAATACCGCGCGATTGTCCTTGCCGACCACGGCGACCTGCAGGCCGGCCTGCCGGAAGATCAACGAGCTGGCCGGAATCGTCAGCACGTGGCTGCCGCCGGCCGGCAGCGCGAAATGCACTTCCGTGTATTCGCCGGGGATCAGCTTGCCGTCGCGGTTGTCGACCATCAACTGTACGAGCAGCGTGCCGGTCGAATCGGCGATCGAGTCGTCGGTGTCGGCGAGCGTCGCGCGGAAGGTCTCGCCCGGATGCTCGGGCACGGTCAGCGTGGCCGTCATGCCGGGCCGGATCGCGGCGGCCTCGTTCTGCGGCACGCTCACGTAGACGCGCATCCGGTGGACGTCGGATACCGCAAACAGCTCCGGGCCGGCGCCGCCACCGGCCGAGATCAACTGGCCGATGTCGGTCTTGCGCGCGGTGACGACGCCGTCGAACGGCGCGACGATGCGTTTGAACGCCTCCAGCGCGTCGAGGCGCCGCACGTTGGCCTCGTTGGCGGCGACGATCGCCTGCTTGGCCGCGAGATCGCTGGTCTTTTCGTCGGTTTCCTGCTGCGACACCGAATCCTGCGCGAGCATCCGGGTCCAGCGCGCGGCCGTGGACGCGGCAAGCTTCTCGTTGGCGAGCGAACTCTGGAGGTCGGCGCGCGCCTGCTGCAGTTGCTGGTCGAGCTCGGGCGTATCGATCAGCCCGAGCAGTTGTCCCGACTTCACGTGCGCGCCGATATCGGTGTACCACGCATGCAGGTAGCCCGACACCTGCGCGTGGATCGGCGCGCTCTCGAACGCGGACAGGTGGCCGGGTAGTACGAGCGTGGCGCCTTCGCCGCCGCTCGACGGCGCGTACGCGACCACGGTCGGCACGGCTTGTTCGGCGGACCAGGTCGTCATTTCCTGTTTCGCGTGCGCGCGGCCGACGATGCCGGTCGCCACGACGCCGACCGCGATCAGCGCGGTGAGCGTGGCGACGAGCTTGAGGTTGGGCAGCCGTTTCGGCGACTTGATATCGATCTCAGTGGACATGGGAAGCTCCGGACGCGGAAGGGGAGGAAGCGCGGGACGCGTCGTGCTTCAGCGCGTCGCGCCGATGCACGAGGCTGAACACGACGGGAACGAAGAACAGCGTCGCGATCGTCGCGCACGCGAGGCCGCCGATCACGGCGCGGCCGAGCGGCGCGTTCTGCTCGCCGCCGTCGCCGAGGCCGAGCGCCATCGGCGCCATCCCGATGATCATCGCGAGCGCGGTCATCAGCACCGGGCGGAACCGTGTGAAACCGGCTTCGAGCGCGGAGGCCAGCGCGTTGCCGGTTGCGGCCAGGCGCTCGCGCGCGAAACTGACGACGAGGATCGCGTTGGCGGTGGCCACGCCCATGCACAGGATCGCGCCGGTCAGCGCCGGCACCGACAGCGGCGTATGCGTGGTGAACAGCATCCAGACGATGCCGGCCAGCGCGGCCGGCAGCGCCGAGACGATCACGAATGCGTCGGCCCACGAGTGGAAGTTCACGACGATCAGCAGGTAGATCAGCACGATCGCGCCCACGAGGCCGAGCAGCAGGCCGGCGAATGCGCCGTTCATGGTCTGCACCTGGCCGCGCAGCGTGACGGTCGAGCCCTTGGGCAGATCCTTCGCGGTGGCCTTGACGATGCCGTCGATATCGGCCGCGACCGCGCCGAGGTCGCGCCCCTGGGTGGTCGCATAGATGTCGAACAGCGGTTCGATGTTGTAGTGCGACACCACCGCGTTGCCGACACCGCGCGTAATCGTGGCCAGGCCGCCCAGCAACTGGGACTGGCCATTCGCGCCGGTGACCGGCAGGTTCTGCAGTGCCGACAGCGTGGTCATCCTGTACTGCGGCGTTTGCGCGACGATCGGATAGGACACGCCGTTGTGCGGGTTGAGCCAGTAGGTCGGGTCGACCTGGCTGGTGCCGGCCAGCGTCGCGACCACCGAGTTCGTCACGTCCTGCTCGGTGATGCCGAGCTGGTCGGCGCGCGTGCGGTCGACCGTCACCGTGAACTGCGGATAGGTGCTGGCCTGCTGGATGCGCGGGTCGGCGACCCCTGCGATCAGGCGCAGCTTGCGGTACAGCTCGTGCGCATAGGCGAGATTGGCCTGCTGGTTGGGGCCGGCCACCTGCAGGTCGACCGGGGCCGGTGCGCCGAAGTTGAGGATCTGGCTGACGATGTCGGCGGGCAGGAACGAGAACGTGGTGCCCGGATAGGCGCGCGGCAGGCGTTCGCGCAGCGTGCGCACGTAGTCGGCGGTCGGCGCGTGATCGCGCGACAGCGAGATCAGGATGTCGCCGTCCTGCGGCCCGAGCGTGCCGCTGTTGTTGTAGGTCAGGTTGATCCCGCTGTTCGGCAGGCCGATGTTGTCGATCACTTCGCGCAACTGCGCGGGCGGGATCACGCCGCGAATCGTGTTCTCGATGCGGTCGAGTTCGGCGGCAGTTTCCTCGACACGCGTGCCGACCGGCGCGCGCACGTGCAGCGCGATCTCGCCGGAATCGATGGTCGGGAAGAAATTGCGGCCGAGCGACGGTGCGAGCAGGAAGGACGCGGCCACGATGCAGAGGAAGGCGACGACGAACGGCTTGCGGCGCGTGAGCGCGAGGCCCAGCAGGATCCGGTACGACGCGCGCACGGCTTCGAAGCGGCGCTCGAATGCACGCTGGAAGCGCACCAGCGGATTGCGCGACGGCGGGACGTCGTGCGCGCCGGCATGGCCCGCGTGCGGATCCATGACCGCGGCCAGTTCGCCCGACGCGTGACCGGCCGATGCGTGCGGCTTGAGCAGGTATTGCGCGAGCATCGGCACGAAGGTGCGCGACAGCACGAACGACGACACCATCGAGAAGATCACTGCCTTGGCCATCGGCACGAACAGAAAGCGCGAGATGCCGTCGAGCATCAGCATCGGCACGAACACGATGCAGATGCACAGCAACGACACGAGCGCCGGCATCACGATCTGTTTCGCGCCGTCGACGATCGCGGTGCGCGTGTCCTTGCCCTGTTCGAGGTGCCAGTTCACGTTCTCGATCGTCACCGTCGCATCGTCGACGAGGATCCCGACCGCGAGCGCGAGGCCGCCGAGCGTCATCACGTTCAGCGTTTCGCCGGTGGCCGCGAGCAGCGCGATCGCCGACAGCACGGCCAGCGGGATCGACGCGGCGATGATCAGCGTCGAGCGCCACGAGCCGAGGAACAGCAGGATCATCAGCGAGGTCAGCGCGGCGGCGATGATGCCTTCGCGCGCCACGCCGCTGACGGCGCCGTTCACGAAGGTCGACTGGTCGCCCAGCGTGACGAGTTTCAGGCCCGGCGGCAGCGTCTGTTCGACCAGCGGCAGCTTCGCCTTCACGCCCGCGATGATGTCGAGCGTCGATGCGGAGCCGTTCTTCAGGATGCTCATCAGCACCGCGCGGTGGCCGTCCACGCGCACGATGTTGCCCTGCGGCGGGTAGCCGTCGCGCACATGGGCGACGTCGCGGATATAAATCGTCGTGCCGTCGACCGACTTGATCGGCAGGTCGTTCAACGCGTCGAGCGAGAGCGGGCTGTTGTTGAGCTTGATGTTGTATTCGAAGCGGCCGATCTTCTGCGTGCCGGCCGGGATGATCTGATTCTGCTGCGCGAGCGCGTGCGCGACGTCCTGCGCCGACAGTCCTTTCGACTGCAGCGCCTGCGGGTCGAGGTCGATCTGCACTTCACGTGCCTTGCCGCCGTACGGCGTCGGAATCGCGACGCCCGGCACCGACAGCAACTGCGGGCGAATGAAGTTGACCGCGTAATCCCCCAGCTTCTGTTCGTCGAGCGTGTTGCTGGTCAGCGCGATCTGCAGCACGGGCACGGTCGACGCGTTGTAGTTGAGGATCTGCGGCGGCGTGGTGCCGGGCGGCATCTGCTTGAGCACGGTCTGCGAGATCGACGTGACCTGCGCGGTCGCCGTGCGGATATCGACGGTCGGCTGGAAGAAGATCTTCACGATGCCGTAGCCGCGGAACGATTGCGACTCGATGTGCTGGACATCGTTGACCGTCGTGCCGAGCGTGCGCTCGTAGTACGTGATTACGCGTCCGGACATGTCGTCCGGCTGCAGGCCGGCGTAGTTCCAGACGACGCTGATCACCGGGATGCGGATGTCCGGGAAGATGTCGATGGGCGTTCGGACTGCCGCGAGCGGGCCCGCGATCAGGATCAGCAACGCCAGTACGACGAACGTATAGGGCCGGGCGAGCGCGAGCCGGACAATTTTCAGCATGAGGTGCTGCTCCGTTCAATATCGGCGTGAAGAAGAGCCGGATGTGCGCGTCCTCGGAAAAACACCGATGCGCATCCGATGACCGCATTCTGCGGAGCGGCCCCTAACAGCCGGTCGCAAAAAAGATGAAACAAGTTTTAAGGAGCGGGCGGACTCAACCGGGCAGGTAGCTCGGCCACACGCGTCAACACACGCATCGCTTGCAGTTGGTTCATGATCGGCGAGGAATGGATTTGCCGGAAATACGGGGCGGCGACGTCCGTCTTCAGCGGGCTGCGTCGGTGCATCGCGCTGCGCCTGCCGGGTCGGGCAGCGAATCAATGATGGAAGGCGTGCGGCTGCGGGACGTTAAAAAACAGTGCCCGCCGGATGAAATTTCGTTCAGAAAGCGGTGGATTCCGACAGACGACGGCGCGACGCTTTTCCAAAGCTTTCTAAAAAAAGATTCATGCGCGGATCACGAATCTTCAGGCGGCTCACGTGTACCGAGGTCGATAATAGGATCACGTAACTGCGGCAAGGACGACGAAGATGGCACAACCGTTGAGCATCAAGATGATCGAAGAGCACGGCAAGCTCGTGGTGCTGATGTCGATCGAACGAGGCGCAGCAGTGCTCGATCCGGAAGATGTGGACGCGGTCATCCAGTACTTGAGCTTGCTGCGCGCGTCGATGCAGCCCGCCGTGCCGGAACGTGCGCCGCACGCGCAGCAATTCGTGACGGAAATGGATCCCTGCTGGTACGCCGAGCGCCACCCGGTGCAGGGCGGCGTGGTGCTGTTACTGCGCCATAGCGGGCTCGGTTGGGCAAGCTTTGCGCTACCGCCACGCAGCGTCGAACGGTTGCACGGTTTGCTGACGCAACTGCTCGATGACGAGCAGCAGGCGATCAGCCTGCCTCACTGAATCTGCGTCGTGAATGCGCTTGCGTGCGTCGTCGTCGATCCGCCGCCGAGCCGGTCAATTCCTTTACGCCCCCGGCCTCACGGATGAGCGCACCGGCTCGGCCGAAGCCAGCAAACTGCGCAGGAACACCATGATCATGTGCCCGATCGGCACCTCGGACAGGATCGACTGCTGCAGCGACAACCCTTGCGAGAGCCCCATGAACGACACGGCCAGCACGGCCGGCGATTCGGGCGGCACCTTTCCGAATCTGGCGAAAATCTGTTCGATGCAATAGGCGAGGCCGTCGCGGTGCGTGTCCAGCAACGCCTCCGACGCTTTCGCAAAAGCGGGGTTGCGGCGCCCGTGAAGCTTGAACTCCACGCCCAGTACCGACCATTCGGGTTCGGCATCGACCGTCCGCGACCACGCTTCCAGCGCATCCAGGATGTCGTCCCCGGACGCGGACGGGTTGCTCAGCGTCCGCGCAATGTCGGCCACTTGCGTCGTCGAGCGCTCGCGCATCAGTTCGACGAACAATTCCTCCTTGCTCGTGAAATTCGAATAGAACGCGCCCTGCGTATAGCCGGCCTCGGTCGCGATATCCCGGAGCGACGTGGCGCCGAAGCCGCGCTCGACGAACAGCCGCTTGGCGGCGGCAAGCAAATGCGCGCGGGTCTGCAGTCGACTTTCTTCGCGGGTCAGCCGCGGGGGAAGGGGCGCCATGTTCATCGCCAGAAGGATATCAGTTGATATTTGAGATAGATACCATTACGATTGCATTTCAGATATCAGTTGATATGTGAAATGAGGCGCGCGATCGTGCGCCTGAATGTTCGTAGTGGGCGGGGCCGGGCGTATCGATGCGGGGTCATCGATGCGCCAACGACGGTCGCTTCCGCCGTGCCGCTTTGCCGTCGCATGGCGCGACTTCCTTGCGGATCGAACAAATGCCGTTGTCGTGGTGCGTGGTGAATCAGTCTATTAGGCATGCGAATCATGTCGATTCTCGTGCGAACGCGGTGCAGGAAGCAGAAGATGAGCGTGAGCAAGACCTATGCGCAGCTCGTTGCGGAGCTGGCTCAACTGGACGAGGAAATCGAGCGCGCCCGCGCTCGCGAACGCGTCGATGCGATCGCGAAGGTTCACTCGCTGATGGACACGTATGCGATCAAGCATCGCGACCTGGTCGGCCGTAACGGCCGCCGCGGTTCGTACATCGTGAAAACGCTGCCGGCGCGCTATCGCGATCCGGCGAGCGGCAAGGAGTGGAGCGGGCGCGGTAACGCGCCGCTGTGGATCCGTGGCAAGGATCGCCGTCAGTTCGTCATATGCAAGCCGCCGTCGACCGGCAAGAAAACGAAGACGCGTTGACGGAACACGAACGGCGCGACGTTCGGCGACGCACGTCGGCACCGGCCTGAGCGGCGGCGCGCATCGGCTGCGAAGAGGCAGTGCGCCAGTGCATGGGCGCCGCCTCCCGGCGCGGGCCGCACCGCGCGCTATCCGCGCCCGACGAACGGCATCGCGGTCGCCATGATCGTCATGTTCAGGATGTTGGTGTCGAGCGGCAGATTCGCCATCTGGACGACAGCATTCGCGACATGCGCGACGTCCATCCGCGGCTCGGGCGCCAGGCTGCCGTCCGCTTGCGGGACGCCTTGCGTCATGCGTTCCGTGAGCGACGTCGCGGCGTTGCCGATGTCGATCTGGCCGCACGCGATGTTGTACCGGCGGCCGTCCAGCGCCAGCGACCTGGTGATCCCGGTTACCGCGTGCTTGGTGGCCGTGTACGCGATCGTATCGGGGCGCGGCGCGTGCGCCGAGATCGAGCCGTTGTTGATGATTCGGCCGCCCTGCGGCGTCTGCGTTTTCATCAGCCGCCACGCGGCCCGCGCGCACAGAAAAACGCCGGTCAGGTTCGTCGCGACGACGCTGTTCCACACGTCGAGTTCGTATTCGTCGAGGGAAACGACCGGGGCGTTGCGCCCGGCATTGTTGAACAGGACATCGAGCCGGCCGAACTGTTGCGCGATCTGTGCGAATGCGTGGTCGACCGAGGCTTCGTCGGTGACGTCGACGGGAAACACGTGCGCGTTGCTGCCGGCGGCGCGGATGGCGTCCTGCGTGTCGCGCAACGACGCCTCCGTGCGCCCGAGCAGCGCGACGGCGAAGCCGGCCTGGGCGAGCGCGACGGCCGCTGCGCGACCGATACCGGAGCCGGCGCCCGTGACGGCGGCGAATTTCTTCGAGACGGACATGGCGTGATCTCCTGCGGGTCGACTAGAGAGGCAGGCGACGAACGATGTCGTCGCCACTTCGGCAATGTAGACGAAATGCGGCGGGTAAGGATTCAAGCGGCATCGTCGAGCGCACTGGATACCGTGGCTTTCGTTCAATGCGGCGCAGAGCGGCCGGCAGAGCGAGGCGACGCCCGCCGGCCGTCACTTCACGCACTCCAGCGCATACTTCAACCCCTGCCCGAGCAACCCGCGCCAGACGTCCCACGTATGCCCGCCGTCGACGATGCGCAGCTCGGCCGGGTTCTGCGCCCGGCGCAGGTGCGTGTACAGCACGCTCGATTCCGCCTGGATCGTCAGGTCGTCGTCGCCGGCCGCGATGAACATCGGCACGCGCCAGTTGCGCGCGAAATAACCGCGCAGCAGCGCCGGATAATTGAGCTCGTGCCACACGCGTGAATCGAACTGCCGGTCGCCGAACACGCCGACGTAGCGCGCGGCGGAATTGAGCGGCGGCTCGTTCGCATAGATCGCGGGGCTCAGCAGCATTGCGCCGCAGAACAACCCCGGTTCGAGCAGCGAGAAGCGCAGCGCGCCGAAGCCGCCCATCGACACGCCGCCGATCGCGCGGCCCGCGCGCTGGTTCGACACCGCGAAGTGCGCTTCGACTTCGGGCAGCAGGTCGTTGAGGAACGCGCTCTGCATCTTCTCCTTGCGATCGACGTACCAGTCGGTGCCGCCCTGCGGCATCACGATCACGACGGGCGGGATGTCGCGGCGCTCGATCAGCGTGTCGGCGGTGGCCTGCAGCCGGCCCTGCGTGACCCAGTCGTTCGCGTTGCCCGCGTTGCCGTGCAGCAGGTACATCACCGGATAGCGCGCGCCTTCCGGGTTGTAGCCGGGCGGCAGGTAGACCGTGTACGACCAGTCGCGCTTCAGCGACGCCGACCGGAACGTGCGCAGCACGATGCTGCTGCCCGGGTTGACGGACGGCTCCTGCGCGGTCGACGGCGTCGTCGCGGTCTGGACGGCCGGCGGCGCGGCCGATACCGCCGGCGCGGGAGCAGGCGCTGCCGCCGGCGGCGTGGCATGGGCGGTGGCGATGGCGCCGGCGATCAGGGCGAGGGCGAACGGGAGGGCGAGTCGGCGCATGGCGAATCGTTTCAGGAGAGGCGCCGGCTATCGTAGCAGCGGCGCATGACGGCGCGGCGCGTCATGGCCGCGAACGGAACGGCAGCCGCGCGACGAGCGGCCCGTAGAGTTTGGCGACGAGATACAGCAGCCCCATCGCGACGGCGTCGGCGGTCAGCCCGAGCGGTACGTTCAGATAGCCTTCGGTCGCCTGGTAGAGCAGCGAATCGACCGCGAGCGAGATGGCGGTGCCCGCGACGAAGCACAGCAGCCCCTGCCGGCCGATCGTGCCGATCCACGGCATCGCGTGCGCGACCTTCTTCATCCAGCCGAGGTGCACGAGCTTGGCGGCGAGCCATGCGATCGCGAGGAAGTTCACGAGCCGCAGCGCGCCGAGGTTCTGCTTGATCGACGGATCGGTCGGGAACGGCTCGATGCGCAGCCGGTAGTACGCGCCGGCCGCGACGATCGCGAGCGCCGCGGCCGTCAGCAGCCAGCCCTGGGGCTTCGGCGCGAGGGTCTGGTAGACGGGCTGGCAGCGCGCGATCACGCCGAGCACGAACAGGAACTGCCACGCGAACGGGTTGAAATCCCACGGCGCGCCTTCGACGGTCGGCAAAAAGCGCGCGACGTGCGGCGCCGCGTACCACAGCGATCCGCTGAACGCGAGCATCAGCCACGGCTGCGTGCGCGCGAGCGGCAGCGCGAGCGGGACGAGCAGTGCGAAGAACGCGTACATCGGCAGCACCGACGCGAGGTACGGCTGGCGGCGGAACAGCAGGATGTCGCGCAGCGCGGCCAGCGGCTTGTGCAGCAGCCCGTCGAGATCGTTGGTCGGCATGTTCGGGCCGTCGATCGCGAACGCGTTCAGCGCGGCGGTGATCAGCAGCATCAGGCCGGCCGTCACGAGGAACGCGCGGTAGATCTCGAACGCACGCCGGATGAAGCGCTGGCGTGCGGCGGCCTCGTCGTGCCGCTCGGCGAGCGAGTTGTACGCAATGGCGGTCGCGAAGCCGCCGAGGAACACGAACACCTCGGCCGCGTCGCACAGCGCGTACGCGTGCAGCGTGACGCGCGACAGGATGCTGCCGCCGATGTGGTCGACGACGATGACGAGCAGCACGAGGCCGCGGAAGAAATCGAGCTCGGCGTAGCGGCCGGCCCGGGCCGGTGCGCTCATCGGCGCGCCTTCCGGCGCGGGCCGCGGGCACGGCCGGCACGCGCCGCGCATGAATCGGGGTGAAGCATGACTGCGTGAAGAAATGGCGAATGGATGCGCATTGTGCCACCGATGCGAGGCCTTCCGGGTTTACGCGGATGGCAGGCCGGTTCGCCACTGCCGATAAGCCCGGTCAGGCTGTCCGCGCAACGGGGCAGTTGGACGAGCGCAACGCTTTGCGCGCGACGACTCGCACCCGATGGACGGACGGTTTGCGTCGTGACACCATTTTATCCTCACGCGGCCGCACACCGCGTCGTCCGCCCTGCGGGCCACACATACAACACATCGAACATTCGCCGGGCGTATGGCCTGCCCGGCCCTCGGCTCCGGAGATTCGTCATGAAGAAGCACGTCATTTTTGCCGCCGCGCTCGCTGCCTTCGCCGCGCCGGCCTTTGCCGAGACCAGCGTGACGCTGTACGGCGTGATCGACGAAGGCTTCAATTACACGAACAACGTCAACGTCAACGGGGTCGGAAAGACCAATTACCAGCTCGCGAGCGGCTATGCGCAGGGCAGCCGATGGGGCCTGAAGGGCAGCGAGGATCTCGGCGGCGGGCTGAAGGCGGTCTTCACGCTGGAAAACGGTTTCGACGTGAACAACGGCCGGCTCGGCCAGGGCGGCCGCATGTTCGGCCGTCAGGCGTTCGTCGGGCTGTCCGAGTCGCGCTTCGGCACGCTGACCTTCGGCCGCCAGTACGATGCCGTCGTCGACTATCTCGCGCCGCTGACCGCGAACGGCAACTGGGGCGGCACGCTGTTCTCGCACCCGTTCGACAACGACAACACGGACAACTCGTTCCGCGTCAACAACACGGTCAAGTACGCGAGCGCCGACTGGAACGGCCTGACGTTCGGCGGCACCTACAGCTTCAGCAACAGCACCGGCTTCTCGAACAACCGCCAGTACAGCATCGGCGCGCAGTATTCGCTGGCCGGGCTGCAGGTCGCGGCCGCGTACCTGCAGGCGAACAACCCGGGCATCGGCAGCGCGGGCGCAATCGCGGCCGACGACGCGAACTTCGTCGCCGATCGGCTGCGCATCTTCGGCGGCGGCGTCAACTACACGTTCGGCCCGGCCACGGTCGGCGTCGTCTATACGAAGACCGACGTGAAGAATCCGGTATCGACGGTCTACCTGCCGGCGTCGACGTTCGCCGGCCTCGGGCTGACCGCGACGAAGTTCCAGAACTTCGAGATCAACGGCAAGTACCAGCTCACGTCCGATTTCTACCTCGGCGCGCAGTACGTGTACACGGACGGCAAGTACGATGCCGCGGCCGGTTCGTTCAAGCCGAAGTACCACACGGTCGGCCTGATGGCCGACTACAGCCTGTCGAAGCGCACCGACGTATACCTGCAGGGCGCGTGGCAGAAGGTGGGCGGCGACAAGACGGGCACGGCAGCCGACGGCGGCTACGTCGTCGGGACGGATGGCCCGTCGGCGTCGTCGAACCAGTTCTCGGTGCGCGCCGCGATCCGCCACAAGTTCTGATGTCCTGCCGGCCGGCGCCGCGCGGTAGGTGGCCGGCGCCGGTTGCCGTCATCCTGCGCGGTGCGGGCCGCCGAGCGTTTGCGCGAGCCAGTCGACGAAGATCCGCACGCGTGGGGCCAGATGCCGGCTGTGCGGAAACACGATCGATACCGGCAGCGGCGGCGCCTGCCATTCCGGCAGCACCTCGACCAGCGAGCCGCTCTCGAGCAGCGGCGCGAGCCCTTCGCGCGGCGCCTGGATCAGCCCGAGGCCCGCGACACAGCACGCGAGATACGCCTGCGAGCTGTTCACCGCGACGATGCTGCGCATCGTCACCGTTTGCAGCACGCCCGAATCCATGTCCGTATATTCCCAGTCCAGTTCGCGGCCCGTGCGGTTCGAGAAATAGCCGATCGCGACATGGTCCGGCAAATCGTCCGGCGAGCGCGGCGTGCCGTGCCGCGCGAGATACGCGGGCGATGCGCAGTTGATCTGCGCGAGCTCGCCGACGCGGCGCGCGACCAGCGACGTGTCGGACAGCACGCCGACCCGCACCGCGCAGTCGATGCCGTCGGCGACGAGATCGACGAAGCGGTCGGTCAGGCTGATCACGACGCGCAGGTCGGGGTACCGTGCGTGGAAATCCGGCAGCGCCGGAATCACCTGGTTCAGCGCGAAGCGCTCGGGCAGGTCGACGCGAATCACGCCGCGCGGCGATGCGCCGGCGTCGTCGAACAGCGTCTCGGCATCGTCGAGATCGGCCAGCAGCCGCGTGCAGCGTTCGTAGTAGGTCGCGCCTTCGGCGGTCAACGTGACGCGCCGGGTGGTCCGCTGCAGCAGGCGCACCTTCAGGTGCTTTTCCAGATACTGGACGGCATTGCTGACCGTCGGGCGCGGCAATTGCAACTGCTCGGCGGCTTTCGTGAAGCTACCGAGATGGGCGACACGCGCGAAGATGCGCATTGCATGCAGATGGTCCATGCGGGGGCGGGAGCGTGGCGGATTGGAACAGGCTCCATTGTTAACCACCGTTGAATGAATTGGTTGGGGGTTTCGCGTTTATCGCGCGCCGCGATGCGTTCAGAATCCGGTTCTTTCAGTCACCACCGCAAGGACACGGACATGGACAAGCGTCGACTGGGCCGCACGGGCCCGCAGGTATCGGTGATCGCGCTCGGCTGCATGGGGATGTCGGATTTCTACGGGCCGGCCGACCGCGACGAAAGCATCGCGACGCTGCACGCGGCGCTCGACCACGGCATCACGCTGCTCGATACGGGCGACTTCTACGGCATGGGCGACAACGAGATGCTGATCCGCGATGCGCTGCGCGGCCGTGCGCGCGACCAGGTGCTGATCAGCGTGAAATTCGGCGCGCTGCGCGACCCGGCCGGCGGGTTTGTCGGCTACGACGCGCGGCCTGCGGCGATCCGGAACTTCGTCGCATATTCGCTGAAGCGGCTCGGCACCGACTACCTCGACATCTACCGCCCGGCGCGCGTCGATCCGGCAGTGCCGATCGAAGAGACGGTCGGCGCGATCGCCGATCTCGTGAAGGCCGGGTACGTGCGTCATATCGGCCTGTCGGAAGTCGGCGCAGACACGATTCGCCGCGCGGCCGCCGTCGCGCCGATCGCCGATCTGCAGATCGAATATTCGTTGCTGTCGCGCGGGATCGAGGCCGAGATCCTGCCCGTCTGCCGCGAGCTCGGCATTGGCGTGACGGCCTACGGCGTGCTGTCGCGCGGGCTGCTCGGCGGGCGCTGGACTGCGGCGCGGCAGGGCGAGCGCGATTTCCGCGCGGCGAGCCCGCGCTTCCAGGGCGAGAACCTCGCGCACAACCTCGCGCTCGTCGACGCGTTGCGCGCGATCGCCGACGAGAAGGGCAGCAATCCGGCCCAGGTCGCGATCGCGTGGGCGCTGTCGCGCGGTGCCGACATCGTGCCGCTGGTCGGCGCGCGCAAGCGCACGCAACTGCAGGACGGTTTGCTGGCGACTGAATTGCAACTAACGGTCGATGATCTCACGCACATCGAAGCGGCGGTCCCCGCCGGGGCGGCTGCCGGCGACCGCTATCCGGCCGCTCAGATGGCGCACCTCGACAGCGAGCAGGGCCGGGGGTGATTCATGGGGCCGGATCGGCGGGCCTGACAACCCCGGCCTGCGGGCCCGAGGCAGCCTCAGGCAAAGCCAGATGGCGGGCGGCATGACGGGCAGGCACCATCGGCGCCGTACTCAACGACGGAATGCCTGCCATGCAAATTCATACGCTGACGATCATCGTGCTGGTTTTCCTGTTGGCCGGCGCGGTGAAGGGCATGATCGGGCTCGGGCTGCCGACGATCGCGATGGGGCTGCTGACGCTCGCGATGCCGCCGTCGGCCGCGGCGAGCCTGTTGCTCGTGCCGTCGTTCATCACCAACGTGTGGCAGTTGTGGCTCGGCCCGTCGTTCGGCGCGCTGCTGCGCCGGTTGTGGCCGCTGCTCGCCGGCCTGACCATCGGCACGCTGACGGGCGGGTTGCCGGCGCTCGCGGCCGGCAGCACGTGGACGCACGCGGCGCTCGGCGTCGTGCTCGTGCTTTACGGGGGATGGGGGCTGGCGGCGGCGCGGTTGCCCGCGCCGGGACGCCATGAAACCTGGCTGTCGGCCGTGGTCGGCTACCTGACGGGCGTCGTGACGGCCGCGACCGGCGTGTTCGTCGTACCGGCCGTGCCGTACCTGCAGGCGCTGCGGCTGTCCAAGGACGATCTGATCCAGGCGCTCGGGCTGTCGTTTACCGCGTCGACGATCGTGCTCGGCCTGCAGTTGCGCGTGACGGGCGCACTGCAGACGGTCGATCTCGGCGTGTCGGCGCTCGCGCTTGTGCCCGCGCTGGCGGGAATGGCCGGCGGCCAATATGCGCGACGCGTGATGAGCGAAAAGACGTTCAAGCGCTGCTTCTTCGTCGGGCTGATTGCGCTCGGCGCGTATATGGCGGGGGCGGGGTGGTGGTGAACGCGCTCTCGGCGCTGAATGATCCCGGAGCCGGTTTTGGCAACCGGCTTCGGGAACGGTCACGGGGTGGCGGTTACCCCGCGGTTACCCCGTTTACGCCGGATCGGCGTACTTCAGCGTCCACCCGACCGTGCGGGTCGCGCCCGCGCCGAGCGCGAACGGCTTCGTCGTGCACGCGAAGTTCGAATGCAGCTGCCCGATCGGCGTCGTCGACAGCGGGTTCGTCGCGCCGTTTGCCGTGTCGAAGGCGGACAGCGCGCAGTTGTCGAACCCGGATGCCGCGTAGCCGGTCGCGGCGCTGTTCGCGTACGTCACCGACACGCCGTCGCCATTCGCCTGCGTCGACGCGAAATCCGCGAACGACGTGAAGTCCGTTTCGACCGCGAGGTTGCCCGCGAGCGTGCCCGAACTCAGCGTATCGCTGCGCGAGATCGTGCCGTGCGCGAACGTCAGCACCGTGTGCACCTGCAGGTCGAGATCCGTCGTGTACGCGGCGTTCTTCGACGCGAGCCGGAACTTCGTCGTATCGAACGACACGATCACCTGGCCGTTGCTTTGCTGCACGTTCAGGTTCCTGTAGTAAGTGACGGGGATGTAGGTCTTCGCGTTGTACGTCACCTGCGGGACCAGCAGCGCATAGCCGAGGTCGGTCGTGCCGTAGATCAGCTTGTCGGAGAACGGCACCGGGTAATACGGCGTGTACGCGTTGTAGTCGGGCGCCTGGCTGAGGTTCAGATTGATCACGCGCCGGCCGTCGCGCACGGTGAGCAGCGCCGCGCTGTACGGATGCGCGGCGTCGCCCGGCTGGTTGTACCAGGTGAGCGTGTAGCGCGGCAGCGTGTCGAGCCAGGCGCGGTAGTCCGCATCGGCCATCGGCGCCTGGCCGCCGAAGCCGAGCTTGTTCCACCACGCGTTCACGTACAGGTACTGGTGCAGCAGGCTGAAGTTCTCGCCCATCACGCGCGGCTTGCCGCGATACGTGTCGGTGCCGCGGCCCTTGACCCACATGTTCACCGACGGCGTCGGCAGCGACGGGTCGTACCAGTACGTGTCGAAACGACGCGCGGCCTGGTAGATGAATGCATACGCCACCTGTTTCTCGCGATCGGTCAGCACGCCGGCATTGGCCGCGGCCGTCAGCACCTCCATGAACGCGGAATCGCCGTACGGGCCGATCGAGCGGCCGTAGTTGAAGCCCTGGCCGTCGGGGTTCAGCTGCGGCAGGATC
>Ga0209370_1001042_pt1 | contig 27692 bp, 22 predicted proteins | sample AgamicAtPrz_FD_187164 | JGI IMG/M metagenome (GOLD analysis project Ga0209370, IMG submission 187164) | Agave microbial communities from Guanajuato, Mexico - At.P.rz (SPAdes) (version 2) | ecosystem: Host-associated > Plants > Phyllosphere > Phylloplane/Leaf | place: Guanajuato, Mexico... | reverse complement strand
AACGCGGTCACCGACCACTTTTTCTGCTTTACCAGAAATCACTTTGTACTCGACAGGTGGGAAGCTTGGGAAAACATCTTTTTCAAGATGCGTACCGCTCGCACTTGCTGAATAACCAATGTGCTTGGCATTTAATAAAACTTTTTCAAATTTTGCCGCAGAGCTAATATCTGGTTTTGGTGCGCCTTTAGGTACAGCCATGCCAATACTTGAATTGACTAAAGCACTTTGTGAACTTGGGTCTACATAACCCTTTTCTGCAAGCTTGTTCAGTTCAGGAGCAGCCAACACCACCACATCAAAATGTTCACCACGATCAAGTCGATTTGGAATTGCGGTTGGCGATGCGCCCATTGATGAACCAGATGAAAGGTGAACCGTGTGACCAGTTTGCTTTTCAAATATTGGAATGAGTTTTTCCATAGATGAATAGAAACCGCCTGAGCTAATCACTTCGAGCGTATCTGCGTTAGCAAGGGTTGAGCCTAAGCCTGCACCAGCTAAGCAAATGGTCATGAAGATAGGGGACTTTTTCATAGTATCTCGCTTTAATGATAGGAGAACACAGTACGGCTATCATGCGCCGTACTGTTCATTAAAATTTCAGGTTAAGTCGTTGTTGTTTTAAGCGCTAACCTTCGCAGGTTCAGCAATTGGGTCGGCATTCTTCTGCTTAGAACCACGGCATAAATACAAGCTTGAGATTAAGCTACATACCGCTGCTAACATCAGCCAGAATGCTGGTGTGCTTGCATTGCCTGTGTTTTCGACAAGATACGTACAGGCCATTGGCGTCATACCACCAAAAATAGCGGCGGCAAGGCTGAACGCTAAAGAGAAGCCAACGGTACGTACACGTTTTGGCATTACTTCGGCAAGCGTTGCGACCATGGTGCCGTTGTACATACCAAAGAAGAACGAGAAGTAAGCAAGCGTAATAATCAGATTGGTAAAACTAATGTCACTCACCAACCAGCTTAAAACTGGATAAGTTGTAAAGATGGCAAGGGTTGTAATGCCGACTAAAACTGGACGACGACCAATTTTGTCTGAAAGTAAGCCACCCATTGGTAACCAGAAGAAATTTGATAAACCCACAAATACGGTTGCTAAAAGGCTATCCGTTACCGACATTTCTAGAGTACGTTTTGCATACACAGTGGTGTAAACCGTAATGAAATAGAACGTGGTTGTGGTCATAGCACTCATCATCATGCCCGCAAGTACGATGCGCCAGTTGCTCGCAAGCGTGCTGAAAATTTCTTTGGTCGATGGATGAGTTTTTTGTGCTTTAAAGTCTTCAGTTTCTTCTAACGTACGACGGAACAAGAAGATTAAAGGAATAATCAAACAACCAATTAAGAATGGAATACGCCAGCCCCATTCACCCACTTGAGCATGAGTTAAAATGGTGTTGAGCCAGTAGCCAAGTAATGCTGCAAATACAACCGCAATTTGTTGGCTGCCAGATTGCCAGCTTGTGATAAACCCACGGTTTTTATCTGTTGCAATTTCAGCGAGATAAATCGATACACCGCCAGATTCAACACCTGCCGAGAAGCCTTGTAATAGACGTCCAATCACCACCAAAATTGGTGCAAGAATACCAATCGTCTCATAACCCGGTACAAAGGTAATTAAGATGGTTCCGATTGCCATAAGGCTTAAAGTCACAATAAGACCTTTACGTCGACCAACTCTGTCGACATAAGCGCCCAAGAAAATAGCGCCGAGAGGACGCATAAGAAAGCCCGCAGCAAACACGGTAAATGTCATCATTAAAGAGACATATTCATTTTCAGAGTGGAAAAATTTTGCTGCGATATAAGTGGCATAGAAACCAAAAAGAAAAAAATCGTACTGTTCTAAAAAGTTGCCACTCGTTACATTTAATATTTTTTTAAAAGTAGCCCTACGGTTATTCACGACATCCATTGGAGACCTCCTTGGCCTGACAAAATGGAAACATTCACGATTTTCGAGGCTGGACCTAAATTGATTCAATCAATAAATCTAAAGAGCAAATGGGTTAGAGATGAGATTTAGCGAGGTCCTTTGCAGAAAATGTGATGCCTTGTTTCCAGTTCAAACTACACATCTATATTTCGATAAGCGGAAAACCACTTATCCTTCGGACGAAAATGTAATCTCAAAAAGCAGGAGGGAGTGAGAGGGCAAAATTAATTAGGTATTTAATAAAATTAATGACTCTTTATAAAATAATTTCAGAACATGGCCAAATCTGGTTTTGAATCAAATCTTTCACGCAAGCCTTAATGGCTGACTTTGCAGCAAGTGCAGCAGGTGATAATTCTTCTTCGGCAAGGCTGACTAAATAATTAATACGCTCAACCTCAGGATCAATTAACTTCAATAATTGCAGCTTGTGTTTGTATTCTTGCAAGCAAGCACTTCCGGGCCGAACACTGGCAAGGTCAAGGTGAATCAAGCTGTCCATAAGTAAGTGTAAGCCATCAATTTCATAGACGACATTAAGCTGTCCAATCTTGTGTTCAAGCAGTTTTCGTAAGCTATGGCGCTGACGTGGCAACACTAAAGGAATATCACCAATTTGCTGTGACTGAATAACTCCACTTTTGATGCACTCGGCAAGACCGTATTTCTCAAGCACTTCTTTTCGTGCCATTAAGTACATTTGCTCGCGTACCAAGGGTTGTATTGACCACTGCTTATCAATTTCATTAGTAAAAATAATGGCAATATCAAGCTGACGCGAGTTAATCGACTGAATCAGATTGCCCGAAAGTGTTTCCACAATCTCTAGGCGAATGTCTGGATAGCGTTCAGACATTAGTTTCATTAAAGGGATGCCAATTAAAGCGGTAATGGTTGGTGGAAAGCCAAGGCTGACATGGCCTGACAGCCGTGCTGAATGCGCAGCATCTATGGCAAAGTTCACTTGACGCAAAATAAGTTGAGAGTGTTTTAAAAAGGCCAAACCCGCGGGTGTTGGGGTCACACCAAAAGCATTACGCTGCAACAAGCGAATACTTAACTCTTGTTCGAGTTTACTAATCTGCTGACTAATGGCCGAAGCACCCACATCGAGTTTTTGAGCAGCTTTACCAATACTGCCTGATTCAACGACCGTCAAAAAATACTTTATTTGCTTGATTTCCATAATAAATGTATTCGCTCATCATCCTTGATTTGTAGAGGTATGAAGGATTGGGAAATCTATCATGCACTTTAATATTAACAGCAATAAACACAAATGTTTCTTAAAAAAATTGCTCCGCATATTAAAAACTTGAGTACTTTTTATTTTGATTAAAAAGATAATACTCGGGTTGCAGCTACACAAACCCTAATTTTTCAATATGGCATCCATAGTCAAAGATTTGGCGTTTGGAGCTAAGCAGAACTTTAAAAATCTACCTAAAGTGAGGAATCAAAATAAGAAATATCCAGGATGGATTTATGAATTTTGTTGTGAATAAAAAAATATTTATTTTAGGAATAACTTCAATTTGCACAAGCACCTTACATGCCGCAGCATTTGATAAAACAGGACAATCCATATCGGCTTTTTTACAACCGGGCAATTATTTTGAAGCAAATTTAGGAATTACAGATACCGATTTAAGTGGTGTAGAGTCGGGCACCAACCCTTCACATCATTCCATTTCAGATATCGCCAACACAGATTATCGACCTACAGCGGCCTTAAAACTTCAGTTGGCGCCGCAGTATTCATTTGGTCTACTTTACGATCAGCCTTTTGGTGCCGACACAGAATATTCAGGTCTGAATGGTTTTGTCGCAACGCCAAAAGACACGGTGATGTTACCTGGCATTACAACCGCAGGGCTTGCCAATGCTACTTCTGGTCAAGTGCCTACAGGAAATGCAAAATCAGAATTTGATATACAAAATTTAAGCTTTATCTTGGGATATCAACCCACAAAAAACTGGAATCTTTATGCGGGGCCAGTCTATCAGACCTTTAAAAGTCAGGTTGAATTAAGAGGCAATGTATTTAGTCTTTACAACGGTTATGACTTTCATACCAAAACTGTAGGTGACTTGGGGTGGCTAGCAGGGCTTGCCTATCAGATTCCTGAAAAAGCTGTAAAAGTGTCATTAACTTACCGCTCAGCCATTACTCATAAAGTAAACGCGACTGAAAATGCTCCACTCATTGAGATGCTAAGCACGCAGCAAGGTCGTGATTTAGTAAATCAGCACCTAGATTATATGATTTCTATTGGACAAATGACTGAGCAGAAAAAAGCTTATTTAAATCGTATTGTTGCCGAGTTACCAAATGTAGAAGAGTCAGGCACAACCAAGTTTAAATCTCCAGATTCAGTCAATTTAGAGTTTCAAACAGGCCTTCGTCAGGGGACTTTATTGTTCGGGAGTGTGCGCTGGGTAAATTGGAGTGATCTTGCTCTACAGCCTTACCGCTTTGGTGAAATCTCAAAAGTTGTTGGTGGATTATCGACTCCAAGCCGCCCAGAAGGTTTCAACTTGGTTCGTTATTACGATGATCAATGGTCTCTTAATTTAGGGTTAGGGCAACGCTTTTCACCTAAATGGTTAGGTTCGGTGTCAGTTGGTTGGGACTCGGGAGCAGGTGATAAGGTCTCGACGGGTGGGCCAAGCAAAGGGTATTACAACTTAGGCGTGGGTGCTCAATATAGCCCGACATCGCAATATTTTATTTCAGGTGGTGTGAAGTATTACTGGTTAGGCGATGCAAAAGCTCAGCTTGGCGCACAGGCGGGTAGTGACTATTATGTAGGTGAGTTTAAGGATAATCACTCAGTCAGCTATGGCTTAAAAATTGGATATAAATTTTAAAATTAAATCATACATTTATAAGGTTTTTACTACATGAATAAAATATTCAAAAACAGTCTATTTTTAGGTTTGTCGACTTTTATTGCAGGTTATGGAACGGTTCTGCATGCAGAAGCAAGTCCAACAGCTTTACCTACAGTTTCACAAAAAGCGTTAACGATTATTGATGGGCAAATAGAGTGGTTAAATAAGGTCTATAAAGACATTCATGAACACCCTGAACTAGGGTTTATGGAAACGCGAACCTCTGCCATTGTTGCCAAAGAGCTTAAGTCATTAGGTTTTGACGTTAAAACGGGAATAGCCAAAACAGGCGTGGTCGGCATTTTAAAAAACGGTGATGGGCCAACAGTCATGTACCGTGCCGATATGGATGCCAACACAGTTCAAGAAGCCACGGGATTACCCTACGCAAGTAAAGTAAGGGTAAAACTCGATGATGGAACCGAAACACCTGTGGCACATATGTGTGGTCATGATGCCCATGTGACATGGATGCTGAGTATGGCAAAAACCCTAGTTGCTTTAAAAAAGGAATGGAGCGGAACTATTATTTTAGTCGCGCAACCTGCTGAAGAACCGGTAACGGGGGCAAAAGCTATGGTGAGCGATGGTTTATGGACCAAATATAACTTACCAAAACCTGATTATTTCTTTGCAGTTCACACTACCCCTGCACCTGTGGGAACGATAATTAATGCACCGGGTCCACGAATGGCAGGAACCGATCAACTTGATATTCTATTTAAAGGAGTGGGTGGACATGGGTCACTTCCATATTTAACCAAGAACCCGATTAGCATGGCAGCCAATGCCATTACCCAATATCAAACCATTATGGGTAACGCAGTAAATACTCAGCAACCTGCTGCTTTATCTATTGGTTCAGTTCAAGCTGGAAATTCAAATAACGTGATTCCTTCAACAGCGTTAGTCAAAATGAATATGCGCTGGTTTGACCCGAAAGTGCGTGAAACCATGTTAAATAATATTAAGCTCATGAGTGAAGGCGCGGCCGAAATGCAGGGGATGGGTAAAGATCAATTACCTACTTTAACGCTCAAAGGTTCGACCAATCCAGTCATTAATAACAAAGAGTTTTCTGCACGTTTAAATGGGCCGTTAAAAGCATTGTTAGGTGATAAGCAAGTTTTAACCGATTTTCCTCCATTTATGGGTTCAGAAGATGTTCATCACCTATTAGGCGACCAAAAAGACATTCCTTTTAACTTTATGTTTATTGGCGTGGCGGACCCAGTTGTATTTGCCAATGCAGTAAAACAAGGAAAACCTGTGCCTTATATTCCACATAGTCCTAACTACATTGTGGATTTAAAGGCCTTGCCAGTGGGGGCCAAAGTCACAACGGTTTCCATGTTAGAACTGCTCACTAAAAAGTAAATTGAGCATAAAAAAGATGCATTCATATGCATCTTTTTTTGCTTAAAGTTTTAAAAAATTAAGAGCAAGCCAGATGTTTTTCTCGATAGTGGACGGGCGATAAATTGGTCCAGCGACGGAACGCACGTGTAAAGCTACTCACGTCGGTAAAGCCAAGAATATAAGCAATCTCAGTAATATTATGACTTGAGTTTTTAATATACGACAACGCAAGTTCGTGCCGAGTCTGATCCAGTAACTCACTATAAGAGGTATTTTCGGCAGAAAGTTTGCGTTGCAGACTCCGTATACTTAAGCCCAGACTTTTCGCAATTTCTTGCTGTTGAAAATCACCCGTCGATAATTTTTCAATAAGTTTCACTTTCACCCGCGCCAATATATTTTCTTTATCAAACCGAGCCAGATAACGATTAATAATCTCATCATATTCTTGGGTGAGGGTTGGATTTGCACCTTCTAGTGGCTGTTCAATGGTGGCTGTATCAAACACAATCATGTCTTTAGGTGCATTAAACACGATCGGGGCTTTTAAAATACTTGTAAACGTTTCTAGATCTTCAGGTTCCGAACGCCTTAACTCAATGCGTAACGGTGAAAAAACAGAACCCTGTAATGCACGACTTGAGCGGATAAAAACGGAAATAAAAGCATCTATTGATTCGGGTTGAACCTCGTCCGGAACATGAATAACGAAATAATGATTTTTGCCATCTCCATAAAATTCGAGTTCAGGAATGTCCGTTACCACACGAAAATAACGAATAATTCTTAAGAACATTTCTTTTAAGGTGGTGCTGGTAATCAGTGAATGCCCTAACACATGAAAAGTATTTTGATTTGCTTGGTTGGCAACTTTAAGGCCAAAACATGAATCTTGAGTTTTCTGAACTGCTAATTTCCATAAATTTGCTGTTTGTTTTAATGAATAACGTGCATCAGGATTACCGAGAGCCTGAATATCTAAACCCGCTTGTTCTAATAAAGATTGACTATCAACACCGGCTTTTTCGAGCGCTTTTTGAATCGCTTTCACCCAGCTAGCCAGTGCCGTTGCTGTCTGTGGCATGTTATGTCCTATAACTTGTGACTCATATTCCTGTGAACAGTATAAAAGATTTCAAAACTAAAAAATCTTTTGTTTGTTTTGAATCTTTCTATTTTGGCATCCATAGCCAATAGATTGGCGTTTCGAGCTAAGCACACCTAAAGCGATCTAAATAAAGTAGGGATATGAAAAAACTGAGGAATAACGGATGACCTACATTTATAAAAATCCTGCCGGAATGACCGATAGCGAAAAAACAGAATATATTAAAAAAGTAGTAACTGCAGAAGGTGTGGCTTTACGCAAACGCCATCCTATTTTGAACCATCAAAATGCCATTGGAGCGATGATTTTATTGATATCTTTGGTGGGCATGATCACGGCTGCCATGCTCTATATCAATCATCAACTTTCAGCTTGGTTTGCAATTCCGATTATTGCTTTTTTTGCATCCTTAACTCATGAGTTAGAGCACGATTTGATTCACTGGATGTATTTTAGAAAAAAGCCATGGGCACATCATTTAATGATGGGCTTAGTCTGGTTAGCTCGACCAAGTACCATTAACCCGTGGAAACGCCGCGAACTGCATTTTAACCATCATAAAAACTCGGGTACTGAAGTCGATTTAGAAGAAAGAGCTTTAACCAATGGTGAAAAGTGGAACATACGTCGTCTCATCGCCATTGGTGATAATGGTTTTGCAGTTTTACTACGCATTATTGCTGCAAATAATTGGGCGGTTAGAAAAGTCATTTTTAAACGTGCTTTTTTAGCTTATTTCCCACTTGGCATTATTCACTGGTTACTGTGGTATATCTTTTTAGGATTTCACGCAATTGATGCAGTTTCGGGGTGGGCAAATGCACCAATTGCTTGGTCGGCGACCACTTTAAATATCATGCATGTGATTAATATTTTGACTGTGATTTGGATTGCACCAAATGTACTGCGTACCTTCTGCTTGCATTTTGTGACCAGCAATATGCATTACTACGGAGACGTCGAATTGGGCAATGTCATTCAACAAACTCAAGTATTAACACCGTGGTGGATGATGCCGTTCCAATTGTTTTGCTTTAACTTTGGCTCAACGCATGCCATCCATCATTTTGTAGTGAAAGAACCATTCTACATTCGCCAAATGACTGCGCCAGTTGCCCATAAAGTCATGCGTGATATGGGTGTACGGTTTAATGATGTCGGTACTTTTAAAAGAGCAAACCGCTGGAATGTAAATGACTTATCAGAGTCAAAAAGTTAAGAAATAGATTTTTATCTCGCTCAAATGGACTAAGTTCTCTATGAAGGACTTAGTCCATTTATCATAATTTCACGATACATTTTCTTAAAAATTAACAAGCTCTACTGAAACTTAGTAAAAAGCAGAATCACACCTAATACACATAAAATTGAACCAATTACCCTATTAATCTGTACTTGCTTGGCTAACATTTTTTGTCTCAACAGCATGGATGAAAATAGCACGGCCACCAATGAAAACCATACGAAATGGGCAAAAGACATAAAAAAGCCATAAGCCAAAAGAATCGATTTAGGTGTAGTTAAACTCACAATTTGTGTATAGGTACTAATTACAAATAGAGTAGTTTTAGGGTTGAGGGCGTTGGTAAAAAAGCCATACTTTATGGCTTGAAAAGTATGTAGAGAAGTTAAAGCAGCAGAGTCTAAAACTGGTTTTTGAGTAAAGGTTTTATAGCCAATATAGATTAGGTAAAGTGCACCAATATACTTAACAATATTCAAAATTTGCGGCGTATAAGTCACCACAAACGCAACGGCTACAAGTGTATAGGTCACATGCACCAACACGCCAAGTGTTATTCCCAGTGAAGTGAACACACCTATTTTTCTGCCGTACAGATAACTATTTTTGGTGACAATCGCGAAGTCGGCGCCAGGGCTTACTACTGCCAGAATTGTAATGAGAATAACTGCAATGAACTCTGTCATTATCTTGTGCCCTCACTGAAAACAAGGGGATTGATCTGTACTTTTTGGAATGTATGTAACGAGACGAAAGCCTTACTCAAAGCAGCTATTTTTTTCACATAAGAAGTTTTATCTATATGGTTGTGAAGATAGATATCGATATCTAATATATTTTTCATCATCTAAAATAGGTTTTAATAAAGATGATTTTTATTTTGAACAGAAACCTAGAAATAAAAATCGATAAAAACGACTACACATCTATGAGTTTTTGGAATGATCGAAAGAATATCGCTGAATTCATTAAAATTTTTTTACTTTGTGGCGAAGTATGGCAGCGTGACTTTAGCTGCAAAGAAATTATTTGTGACGCAAAGTGCGGTGAGTAAACAGATTTATAATTTAGAAGAAGCTTTAAATACGGTTTTATTCGACCGTAAAAATAAAACACTCGTGATGACCGAGCAGGGTGAAATTTTATTGAGTTGTTGCCATCAGGTGTTTGGTCAACTCGATGAATGTTTAATAGAGCTTAGCCAGCCTAAAACTGAAAACAAGCAATTGGTCTTGTCGTGTGAACCTACTCTTTCCATGAAATGGCTCATTCCACGGTTATCAAAATTTAAAAAGCTCGGGCACGATTTTGAAGTCGCTCTACTCACCGCAGGCGGCGTGGTCGATTTTGAAAAAGACAATATTGATATCGCAATTCGCAGAAATGACTTTGCTTGGGGAGAGCATATCTATAACGAGAAAATTGCCGATGAATATATTGCTTTAGTTCAAGCAACCAAGCCATCGGAAACTAATGATGTACTCATTTCGACTTCTAGGCCGAATTTTTTTAAAAACATGAGTCGTATTGCTGAGTTAAAGCAGAGTTTAAAAGGCTACAGTAAAGTTGAGCTTGAACATTTTTATCTATGTTTAGAAGGTTGTTTGGCTGGACTCGGCGCAACGGTCATCTCAATTTATATGATTGAAAAAGAGATTGAGTGGAACTTACTGAAAAAAATTTCACCTGTTGTACAAGATAATTCGGCCTATTATTTACTTTCTCATAGTGCTTTTGAGGAAGATCCACGCAAAACCCTATTTTTAGAATGGCTAAAAGCAGAGATGAATGAAAGTCAGCATAAATTACTTTAAGTTTAGCAGTTTTGTTTAAAGTAAAATTATTTAATTAATTGAAAATAATCATAAATTATAAAATTTAAGACGCTACAACGTGAGCGCCGTATATTGAATTTCTGTTGTCTAAAATTCCCTAAGATGAAAAATATTTAACTTCATACTTCTTTATTAAACCCTAAACATGAATTTCACTCAGTTTTGAATGAGACTAAATCATTTTTATTCATGTTGTGATTGCGGTATAAATCTATTCATGCTCTGAAGCGCTCCAGTTATTCACTTTGATAAGACCATAAGGCACAAATCTGACAAGTCTGGAAAGTTTAAAAAGAGCTCGAAATTTTTTAGGTTTATCTCAGAAATTAGGGTACTGATCACAATGAGTAAAGAATTTACATTTACGATTAAGAGTATTTGTTTCGATGAGAACTATCGTCCAGCAGACAATACACGTATTACAACCAACTTTGCTAATTTGGCAAGAGGGATGAGCCGCGAAGAAAATTTGCGCAATACATTGCAGATGATCGACAATCGTTTTAATGCCTTAGCTCATTGGGACAACCCTAAAGGCGACCGCTATGGCGTTGAACTTGAAATCATTTCAGTTGAAATGAACATTGATGCCGAAAACCGTGCAAGCGGACTTCCTCTCATCGAAATATTGAAAACCAATATTGTTGATAAGAAAACTAATGAACGCATCGAGGGTATTGTAGGTAACAACTTCTCGTCTTATGTACGTGACTATGACTTTAGTGTGCTTTTGTTAGATCACAACAAAAACAAGTCGACTTTTAGCACGCCAGAAAAGTTTGGTGAATTGCACGGTAACTTGTTTAAGAGCTTTATTAACTCTGAAACTTATAAAGCCAACTTTAAAAAGGCACCTGTGATTTGCTTAAGCGTTTCGACAACTAAAGAGTACCACCGTACTGAAAACGAACATCCTGTTTTAGGCGTGGAATACAAGCAAGAAGACTATTCATTAACTGATGAATATTTCCAAAAAATGGGCTTAAAAGTTCGCTACTTCATGCCGCCAAATAGCGTTGCGCCGTTAGCGTTCTATTTTACTGGCGATTTGCTTAGCGATTACACCAACCTTGAGTTGATTAGTACTATTAGTACGATGGAAACATTCCAAAAGATTTACCGTCCTGAAATTTACAATGCAAATTCAGTGGCTGGAAAATCTTATCAACCAAGCTTGAAACACGAAGATTATTCACTTACTCGAATTGTGTATGACCGTGAAGAACGTAGCCGTCTGGCTATTGAGCAGGGGAAGTTTGTTGAAGAGCAATTTATCAAACCATACCAAGCGATTCTTGAGCAGTGGTCTGCTAATTACGCTCCTAATTAATCAACATACGGGTCATTGATCATGAAAAAATTATTACCAACTTCAACTGCTGGCAGCTTACCTAAACCGTCTTGGCTTGCAGAACCTGAAAAGCTTTGGTCGCCTTGGAAACTTGAAAACGAAGGCTTAGCCGAAGGTAAAAAAGATGCGTTACGTTTGGCTTTGCACGAACAACAACTTGCTGGCATCGACATTGTGAGCGATGGCGAACAAACCCGCCAACACTTTGTGACCACGTTTATTGAACACTTAAATGGCGTAGATTTTGAAAAGCGCGAAACAGTTCGAATTCGTGACCGTTACGATGCAAGCGTACCGTCTGTAGTGGGTGCAGTGTCTCGTCAAAAGCCTGTGTTTGTTGAAGATGCGAAGTTTTTACGTCAGCAAACCAATCAACCAATTAAGTGGGCATTACCTGGCCCAATGACCATGATTGATACACTTTACGATGGTCACTACAAGAGCCGTGAAAAACTTGCTTGGGAATTTGCAAAAATCTTGAACCAAGAAGCGCGTGAGCTAGAAGCTGCTGGTGTAGACATTATTCAGTTTGATGAACCTGCATTTAACGTATTCTTTGATGAAGTAAATGACTGGGGCATCGCAACTTTAGAGCGTGCAATTGAAGGTCTAAAATGTGAAACTGCGGTCCACATTTGCTACGGTTACGGCATTAAAGCCAACACTGACTGGAAAAAAACACTCGGTTCAGAATGGCGCCAATACGAAGAAGCTTTCCCGAAACTTCAAACGTCGAACATTGATATCATCTCGTTAGAATGTCACAACTCACATGTGCCTATCGATTTACTCGAACTTATTCGCGGTAAAAAAGTGATGGTCGGCGCAATTGATGTTGCATCTAACCAGATCGAAACACCAGAAGAAGTGGCTAACACATTGCGTAAAGCGCTTCAGTTTGTAGATGCTGACAAGCTTTACCCTTGCACAAACTGCGGTATGGCGCCTCTTTCACGTGAAGTGGCACGCGGCAAGTTAAATGCTTTAAGTGCAGGTGCAGAAATCGTTCGCCGAGAACTGACTGGTTATGATCTTACTGCTTAATATTTACCAATAAGTGGTATAAAGGGTTACTTTTTTGATGGCAGTTGATAATCAAACAAGTAACCCTCATTTTACTTACTACATGTCGCTCTAATTAGATCGCATGTCGATAGTACCTTCCTGATGGAGTTGGGCGGTATAGCAAACACACAGGACAAGGTACGGTTCAATTTAGGAATAATGTCATGGTTCAAGCAACAGACTTTAGAAATGCAATGTCTTTACTCACAAGTGCGGTTAGTGTTGTGACTACGGCAGGCATGTCTGGCCGTTTTGGATTTACTGCCTCTGCTGTTTGTAGTGTGACTGACACACCTCCGACATTATTGGTGTGTATGAACCAATCTGCGAGTTCACATGCACATTTCCTAGATAACAAAATCTTAACTGTGAACGTGTTAGGCGCGCACCACGAACATATCTCAAAAGCATTTTCATCTAAGCTCACACCAGAAGAGCGCTTTAAACATGGCGCATGGATTGAGTTAGAAACGGGTTCGCCTGTATTGGACGATGCTTTGGTAAGTTTCGATTGCGAGATTGAGCAAATTCAACAAGTCGGTACACATACGATTTTTATATGTCCGATCGTAGCAATTAAACAAAGCCAACATGACCAAAGCTTGGTTTATTTTAACCGTGCTTATCACCAAGTGGGGCAGACAGAGATTGTCTAATCTCACTTTCCATTTTGTTGTTTCAAATTAAAAGTAAAAGATAGAAATGAGTAAGCATGGATCGCTTCTGTTTGTTTTTAAAAATACAATTAAATATAATATCTAAAATAATAATTAAGTTAATCTAATGAAAAATAATAAGAAATTTAATTACTTGTCATAAAAGCTACATTGACACCTCTAAACTCTCAGATTATGCTTTGCGTGCTGGCCTACATTGCCAGCTGGCTTTGACAGGCCAGAACCTAAGTACATTGAAAAAACTTGTTTTTTTAATGTAGACTCGTTCGTCCCCCTTTTTTGTTGCGGTAGGACGGAAGGGGGACACCCTCGGGTGTGCTGATTCTTAGGTTCAGTCTGTCAACCCTCTTTCGTTCTGCCACCATTATTTGACAGTAATGCGGTAGGACTTCTTTTACCTAAGGAGTCGCTCATGCGCAACATTTCTATTTTATTGGCAACCATTGCCAAGCCTTTTATTTCGATATTCTTTAGCTCATCTTTAAAACTGTTTAATTGAAAATACGTTTTAAAGCTTTAGCTCGTCACGACTAAAAAATCATATCAACAACAAAACTTGAGATGTGCCAAGCACCGTCTTACGGCTTTGCTGTGCCTTTTTTTCTCCCAAAAAGGGCACAGGCTTTTTATCTCATATAGAAACAACAAGAATTTATAACGGTAAAACGATGCCAACTTTAGAAATATCTTCCAAAAAATTACAGGTTGTTCAAACTGCCATCCAACTCTTTACGACGCATGGGTTTCATAATGCAGGCGTAGACCTGATTATCAAAAAATCCAAAATTCAAAAAGCCACGTTTTATAACTACTTTCACTCGAAAGAACGCCTTGTTGAAATGTGCTTAATCTTTCAAAAAAGCCGACTGAAAGAAGAAGTTCTGGCAATTGTCTATTCGTACCGCTACGCAAGCCAAACCGATAAACTCAAAGAAATTGTCCGTTTACATGTTGATGTGAATAGCCTTTACCACCTTTTGTTTAAAGCCATTTTTGAAATAAAACAGCTTTATCCAAGCGCTTACCGCATGGCAGTTGAATATCGAAAATGGCTGCTTCGAGAGCTTTTTGATCTGGTCTTTAGTCTGGAAACCAATGCATTTAATCCCGATGCAAATATGGTTTTAAACCTAATTGATGGCTTGATGCTACAGGTTTTAAGCTCAAATCGTTTGGATGAACGGGATGTGGTGTTGGAGAAGTTTTGGGGGAGGGGGTAATAATAAAATAGTATACGGTGACTATACTTAAGGTTATTCAATAAAATTTTATTTTCATGCTAATATTTCCGTGCTAAGGGTATATGAAATATGTTTATATATTATTTTGTAGGTTAATGTGAAATTCGATATTTCGGTCAGGATATATTAATAATGAAATTATTTATAAAAATTATTTTATCCTTATTAGCTGTTTTTCTTATTCTATTAGTTGTAACTTCATCTTTTAATCTGCAATCAAAAGTTTTTAAATTATTACATCCTGACTGGGTTGAATTAGAAGATTATGAAATTTTAGATTATAACGTTTATTGTAAAAGAAAATATTGGCGACGAGGAATAGATAGAAGTGCACGCGGAGATATAAAGTATCAATATACATATCAAAATAAAGTTTATAAAGCAGAAGAAAAAGATTTTTTGGTTGTATATAGATTGATGATTTTGGAGAATTGTGATGAGATGAAAGGTCAGAACATATCTATATTTAATGAGATAAAGAAAAATAATGAAATAAAAATTTTTATTTCGCCAGATATAAAGAAATCGAAAATATTAATAACAAAAAAAGGTTTATCATTTAGAAATTCATGGATGATAAACTTTGTATTAGAAATTCAATTAATATTTTTGGTCTTAATTGGTTTGATTATATATCTGACTATCACTTCTAAAAAATAATAGAGGACTAATTTACATTTTAATAGTATATAATTATCTGTCACTTACTAAAAATTAATCTCTTGTAATATTTTGAGTTATGAATAAATTTTTCTATAGCGGCCTCTATCTTGTGCTGTTTTTACTTATTGTAATATTTTTTTGCACAAGCATTCCTGCTGCTAAGTTAAAAATCTTTAATGTAACTCATCCAAATTGGATACAGCTAGAAAAATTTCAGATCTTAAATTATGAAATTAAGTGTTCAAGTCCTTGGGGACGAGGCGGGGACAAAATGGCAAATCTAGCAGTTTCATACCAATATAATTATGGAAATAAAAGCTATCTTCAACAAGACCAAGTTTTTTATAGAATATATAAAACATATATTTTTGAAGGTTGTAATTCTTTTAAAGAAAAAAATAAACAGCTTTTTAATAGAGCTGTAAAAGATCAGACAATAAAATTATTCATAAATGAGAACTCCCCCAATAAAGCTAAGTTATTTCTTACGAATAAAGAATTTAACTATAGGTTATCTTGGTTAAGTATTTTCTTTTCAGAAATACAGGGAATTCTATTAACCTTACTTGCGATTGTTACTCTTTATAGTATTTATATGTTATTTTTAAGAAGATGATTTTGTAAGCGGTTTGGCTTGATAGAAATTAAAAGAAATTTATATTTAAAGAAATAAAAGTAGTTAAAATTAAATTTTTTCTTATTGTTGAAATTGTTGTTAATAAAAATAGGTTTAATATTCAGAGTATACTAATTAATAAACCTATTTTTATATAATTTTTAATTTTATTGTAATTTAATGAAATTGTTGTAAAGCTTCTTTTGCTGGTTCATATCCATTGTCGGCAGCTTTTTGGAACCAAAATTTAGCTTTTTCATAATCTGAGAAAACATTAGCATACATATAGGCGAGGTTGTTTTGAGCTTCAGGTACGCCTTTTTCTGCTACTTTTGTATATAACTCTAAAGCTTTTTCATTATCTTGTTTAACAAGAGTACCATCAGAATAAATATTTGCTAAATTATATTGAGCTTCAGAAAGATTTTGATCCGCAGCTTTCTTATATAATTCTAGAGCTAAATTAATATCTTTATTTATTCCATTCCCTGAAAGATAAGCATTTGCTAAATTATATTGAGCTTTAGCATATCCTTGATCAGAAGATAATTTATAAAATTCTAAAGCTTTTGATCTATCTTTATTTACATAATAGCCATTATCGTACATCAAACCCAAATTATATTGAGCTTCTGGAAACTTGTTTTTAGCAGCTTTCTCATACCAATAATAAGCTTTTTCTTCATTTTTTGGGGTGCCTATTCCTTTGGAATACATTCCTGCTAAATCATTTTGTGCAATAGGTAGGCCTTTTTCAGCTGCCATTTGGAAATAAGAAAAAGCTTTTTGATAGTCTTTAGGTACATCTTTACCTAAGAAATATCTACCACCTTGTTCATATAATTGACTTGCTTCATTTTGAGTTTTATTTTGTTGTGGAGTAGGTTCTGAGCAGCCTGCACTACCTAATAAAAATATACTTATGAGGCTAGAAATCATTAAATACTTTAAATTCATAATATATCTCTGTGAAATTAATCTGCTCCAACTATATGCCATTCTACCATTGGATCTCTTTTTATAGCCTCTTGTCTCTCTCTCTCAGCCGCTTTTGTCTCAACTTGATCCAATATGTCTACTGCATCGAGAACGCCTTGAGCTGCCTCTATAGCAGTCTTTGTTTTTCCAACCGTATTTCCTAACTCATCTCCTTTCTCTTTTAACAAGTATTTCACACCTATGGCTGCACCAGCACAGGTGAGACCAACAACTGTAGCTTTTCTAGGATCTAACCGTTTTATTGCTACTTTTGCACATTTTCCAGCAGCAGCAAGTCCAGCTACTTCACCCGTTTTTTCTCCAGCTTTAGATAACACTAATGTAGAAGATTTTGTTGCAAGGGCTTCAGGGTTTCTATCGACAATAGCTAATGCTAACTCTACTCCATCTCCAAAATTACCTGCTTTTGACCCTAATTTATCAATCTTGGTTCCGAATTTTTTAGTATCGAATACTTTTGTATGCTGATTACCTTTAAAAATTCGTCCTGTCTGAGGATTTTCTTTATAAAATCGGAATTCCCTAGCTTTTTCTAACCTTTCTTTACTAAACAAAGGCGTATTCTTTGAATGTATAAGACCCCATCTAAAATTGTAATTATCTACCACAGAAGTTCCATCTTTTAAATAACCTAATATATCTGAAGATTCTGAGGCTACATTAGCAGCTGTTTCGAGATGTTCTCTAGTAAACACTGAAACAGGCCTACCATTTTGGTTTACTTTCTGTTGTAAATCTTTCTGTTCATTTGCCATCTTTATCACTCACAATACTTTTTGAATATTCAATTATTTATGATAGTTACTTCTTAAATAATCGCCTTTCTCATCTGTTTCTTGTAATAAATCTATTTCTTTCAAAATTTTAGGGCTTACTAAAATTATCTCTCTTACTAAGTTATTTTCTATTCTTAGTATTGGTTTAAATTCATTGGTAATTAAACTTTTAACGGATAGGATTGGAAAGTCATCTTTAGGACATACAAATACGGCTTCACCATCATTATTTGTTCTACATTCCATAAGAGTTTTATTATTATCATTGCTTAAATTAAATTCTAAATTTGGTATAGGATCTCCTATAAAATCTAGGAATTTAATATAAGTATTATCCTCAATAGTTCCACCAAAACGGCTAATATAGTAGTGCCATTCATCGCCACCAATCAGAACTTTAACTTTTTCCTGTTCCTGAGATCTGATGCGTCCAGTCCTACCATACTGGTCAAGGAAGCCAGTTTTTACTTGTCCATTTGAATGTAAAACAGAATATTTAATATTTGATGTATCTGGAAATAGATTATAAACATCTAATTTATTACTAAAAGGAGATTGAACATTAGGGATTTCAGGTAAAGAAAAATTAGCTTTTTCACCACTTTTAAAAAGGTGCTGTCCAGCTTTCGGCTCAAATTTTCCTGGTGTAATCAGGGTAATACCATCTTTATTAATAATGATTTGAGAACCACCAGCCATTAATAACCTCAATTTTTATAAAAAATATTCAGAACTTTGCATAGATATAGCCTAAAATAAATGTATATCAAATGTCTCGTTATTTTACGTAAAATATGACTTTCATCTTAGCTATTCAATTAAACGATAGCATTATTATTGCAGCTGATAATAAAAGAGTAACTGTAAATGAAACCTTAGATGTAGAGCTCTCTACTACACATTACTCGAAGTTATATGCTTGGGAGCAAGGTATTATTACGGGTACGGGCGAATCAAGAGTAGTTCAGCAATCTGTTGATATATTTAAAAATATAGCAAAATCTAAATTAAGAACTTTACCTGAATGTTTAGATATTTCTAAGAGAATACGAACCTTAGAGTTAGGTCAAAACCTTGATCAGGTTCATAATGGAAAACTACTTTGCTCTAGTTATAGTCGAGAAGGTGCGCAATTATATAAAATTGAAAGATTTGATAAAACTTCTCAGCATACACTGCAAAAAGTTTCTCCCATGGAGATTATTATTTGGTTGTTTCATCCTAATGTAGACTTGATTGCAGATAATTTGAATACCCTATATTTTGACCTTAAAGATTATTCTTATTTTTCAAATCAAGTTGATTGGATCAATTATTATATCAATAGGCTTACACCAATTTATCAAAAACAAAGTGAAGTTGATCCATTTATGAGTCAAAGCTTTGATATCTTTTTTCAAACAAAAGATGAGCATTTCTTTGGGCATATTCCTAATACACAAAATATTCCTTTAAGTTTTACACCTTCCAAATACGAGATTTGAAAGGTGCTTTTATAAGGTTTATATCTTTACGGATAAATTAGACAGTCGGTAAAGCATGCAACAGTTGGTCAGTTAACTGATTTACCGATGTGAAAGAAATCGTGTTAATCAAACTGCCGCCCGTTGAGTCAGGTTCACCAACAGCAATACCTTCATTCGAGCCTACCGAGCCGAGAATATTTCCTAAAATTGTATCAATACCAAGGCTGTTATCGTCAGAACTACCATTGTCGATAGAGATTATTCCATCTAGACCACCTAAGAATCCACCATCGCCACTGTCAACGCCACCAATAATCGTAGTGATTGAACCCAAGAGACCACCGTTTTCAGTCACAAGGTCATCACCTACAATATGCTGAATAATAGTAGAAGCCGTTGAACCATTAGTAAGCAGTGTATTAATTACACCAGTAAACGAGCCACTCGCACCATCAAGGTCAACGCCTGCAAGGTCAGAAATAGCCTCAAGTGTACCGTTAACACTATCGCGTGAAGTCTCGAAAAGTAGTTTTCCAAGGTCGGCAAAATCACCTACAGGATGCTCTGCATCTGGGAATACCCCAATAATTGTGTCGGCAATCGTATCAATACCTGTGTTAATCAAACCTGTTTTTAGGCTCTCTAAATTTTGTAGAATGTCGATACCGCTTTGAATAATACCTGTAATTGGATTATCGCCTAGATCACCACCAATACCGCCAATCCCACCGATAATGCCAGTAATCGGGCTTAGAATGTCGCCATCACCACCAATGCCACCGATGATGCCAGTGATTGGGCTTAAGATATCTCCATCACCGCCAATACCACCAATAACGCCAGTAATCGGACCTAAGATATCGCCTGTACCTTCACCACCAATAAATGAGAAAGAGTTGCCTAATACATTAATTGGTGTGGTGATAGGAGCAGTAACATCAACATCATCGCCATTACCGTTGCCAATACCGTAATTATGTTCACCGTTACCCGATGAAATGCCATTTAATAAACCATCACCAGAGCCATTGCCTGAATCACCAGAACCAATCACACCACCTGAAGTGTTACCGTTATTGGTTGTGTCGTTGTCATTGACTGTATTTGAAGTAGTTGTTGGTGAAATATTGATCGAGTCAGTCGAAGAGCCGCCTATCCCTGATAAAGCATTACCTAAAATGTTTAAACCACCAGTAAATGGAAGCGTAAAGTCTGCGTCGTCACCATTTCCGTTACCAATGCCATAGTTATGTTCGCCATTACCAGACGCTGCACCATTGAGTAAACCATCGCCAGAGCCATTGCCAGAATCACCAATGAGGCCGCCCGAATTAGCATTATCAATAGTGTCGTTATCATTGACTGTGTTAATCGTTGTGGTTGGTGCAATATTTACCGAGTCACTAGATGAGCTACCAAAGCCTGAAATCGAGTTTCCAGAAAAGTTGAGTACGCCAGTCAGTGGAAATGTGAAGTCTGCATCGTCACCATTTCCGTTACCAATGCCATAGTTATGTTCGCCATTGCCAGAAGCAGCGCCATTGAGTAGGCCATCACCAGAACCGTTTCCAGAACTTGCGCCTACAAGTGCACCACCATCATTGCCATTATCAGTCACGTCATTGTCATTAACCGTGTTGGTGCTTGTGGTTGGGGCAGTATTAATCGAACTAGAAGATGAGTTTCCAATGAGCGAGAAAGAGTTACCAGAGAAATTCAAAACACCAGTAATTGGGGCAGTGATATCAGCATCATCACCGTTGCCATTACCAATACCGAAGTTTTGTTCGCCATTGCCAGAAGCCGCACCGTTTAATAGTCCATCGCCAGAGCCATTTCCTGAACCACCGCCAGTTCCGCCACTGTTGCCATTATCAATAGTGTCGTTGTCATTGACCGTATTTGAAGTCGTTGTTGGGGCTGTGTTGACTGAACTTGATGAAGAATCACCAATTAAAGTAAATGAATTTCCAGATAAGTTCAGAACACCGGTAATTGGGGCGGTAATATCAACATCGTCGCCGTTACCATTGCCAATACCGTAGTTGTGTTCACCATTACCTGAAGCTGGGCCATTGCTCGCGCCATCACCAGAACCATTGCCGGAGCTGCCAAGTGCACTTACGCCACTATCACCATTGCCGTTATCAGTGGTGTCATTGTCATTAACCGTATTTGAAGTAGTGGTTGGTGAGGTATTCACTGAACTAGAAGATGAATTGCCAATTAAGGTAATTGAATTACCAGAAAGGTTGAGAGGAATAGTAATTGGCGCGGTAATGCTTGCATCGTCAGCAATACCATTTCCGATTCCGTAATTATGTTCTCCGTTTCCAGAAGCAATTCCATTGAGCAAGCCATCACCAGAACCATTGCCTGCACCCGAGCCATTACCATTATTGGTGGTGTCGTTGTCATTGACTGCGTTCGATGTATTGGTCGAAGAGTTGTTGACCGAGTTTGAAGATGAATCACCAATTAAAGTAATTGAGTTACCCGCAAGATTAATTGGAATTGAAAGTGGGGCAGTAATGCTTGCGTCATCAGCAATGCCATTACCAATCCCAAAGTTTTGTTCGCCGTTACCTGAAGCGATGCCATTTAATAGGCCATCGCCAGAGCCATTGCCTGCACCGCCGCCAACTGTAGAGCCATTACCATTAATAGTAGTGTCGTTGTCATTGACCGTATTTGAAGTGGTTGTTGGAGAAGTATTGACTGAACTAGAAGATGAGTTGCCTATGAGTGTAATTGAATTACCAGAGAGATTGAGGGGAATGGTAATTGGGGCAGTAATACTGGCGTCATCACCAATTCCATTTCCAATACCGTAGTTATGTTCTCCATTACCTGAGGCTGCGCCATTTAATAGCCCATCGCCAGAGCCATTACCTAAACTATTGCTTGTGTTACTGGTTTCAGGAAGTGGGATAATATTAGTAATCGAAGATAAAATACTTTTAATAAACATAATCTATTTCCATGTGATTTGTTTGAGACGTTTTTATTACTATTGTTTTATTATGTGCGTTAAACCACATAATTGAGGAAGAGTATTTAATTTTTTACTATTTGGTGTCAAGTTGTGTAATGGATCACTGCTAATAGCGAAAATTTTTAAATATATTCAAAATCAACTAAATAAAAAGTACGATTATTTTTGATAACATTTTTAAACACAAAAAAGAGGTGAGTTAATAAAAATATTTTAAGAATAAAATAATATATTTATTTTTAAAATATAGACTAAATATGATTTATCTTATTGAAATAAAATGTTTTTATTAAATATAGAAATTCTGATTTTTTATAAATTATTGTTTTTTATATTGGTTTTATATTGAGTATTTAATTTAATAATATCAATTTAAATAATTTTAATGACTTAAATAATAGGGCTGGGCTTTGTAATGTTTTTAATTAATTATCTTTTTTAATTTGTAAAATAAACGTATTGATAGGAGCTGTTGTAATAATAATTTGGTATATGTACGCCGTCGGCTGAGATTTCCTTCGTTTAAAAGCTAAATTGGGTCAGCCGACACCCTAATTTAAAGAATTAAAAAATCTTTTTTTTAAACAAGAGAATTTCTATATTTATAGAATATTCTTATATTTATATTATTTGTTGTTAAAATCATAAAATATATTTTAACGGTTTGAATATTAATCTGAATCTATTGAAATTAAATAATTTTAATAATAAAAAAGCCACTCGAATAGAGCGGCTCTTTTGATTTGATAAGTTAGACTTACCAGCTTAATGCACCACCAGTTTGGTAGTCAGTTACACGAGTTTCGAAGAAGTTCTTCTCTTTACGCAAGTCCATCATCTCAGACATCCACGCAAATGGGTTAGTTACACCAGCAAATTGCTCTGGTAAACCTAACTGAGATAAACGGCGGTTACAGATGAATTTCAAGTATTCTTCCATCATGCTTGCGTTCATACCCAATACACCGCGTGGCATTGTGTCACGAGCATATTCGATTTCAAGCATTGTACCTTCAACAATCATTTGAACCACTTCTTGTTGGAACTCAGCAGTCCAAAGGTGTGGGTTCTCAATCTTGATTTGGTTAATCATGTCGATACCAAAGTTCAAGTGCATAGATTCATCACGCAAGATGTATTGGAACTGCTCAGCAACACCGTTCATCTTGTTACGACGACCCATACTCAAAATTTGAGTAAAGCCACAGTAGAAGAAGATCCCTTCAAGTACACAGTAGAATGCGATCAGGTTACGAAGTAAACGCTGGTCATTTTCAGGTGTGCCTGTGTGGAAATTAGGGTCAGTTAAAGATTGCGTGTATTTCAAGCCCCAAGCTGCTTTACGTGCAACAGATGGAATCTCACGGTACATGTTGAAGACTTCGCCTTCGTCCATACCTAAAGATTCGATACAGTATTGGTAAGCGTGAGTGTGAATTGCTTCTTCAAATGCTTGACGCAAGATGTACTGACGGCATTCAGGGTTAGTAATATGACGGTAAATCGCCAATACCAAGTTGTTTGCAACCAAAGAGTCCGCAGTCGAGAAGAAACCTAAAGAACGCATAACAATAGTACGCTCGTCTTCGGTTAAGCCATTTTCAGACTTCCAAAGCGCGATGTCATGGTTCATGTTAACTTCTTGAGGCATCCAGTGGTTTGCACACCCGTCAAGATATTTCTGCCAAGCCCACTCATATTTAAATGGAACAAGTTGGTTCAAGTCCGCACGACAGTTAATCATTGCTTTGTCGTCAACTTGAACACGTTGAGCACCCATTTCTAGCTCTTCAAGGCCAGGGGCAACATCTAAGTGTTCTAAGGCTTGAGCGGCTCTAGCCACTGTATCGGAGGCAACTGTTGGTCGCACGGAATGGGTTCCAGCGGATTGTGGAGCTGCCACGCTCGGCGATGATGGCTGCGCAGTAGATACATTCTGCGAATCTGACGCTTTTTCCGATTGGACGGGCGCAGACTTGTGTTCAGGTGCAGTCGGTTTTTGCGAATCATCTTCAAAATCGTCCCAACTAAGGATAGACATTTTTGTTCTCTCTTCGTTGTATATATCTATATTTGACATCTCTTAAACGAAGATGTCCCTACTATACGCTTTTAATGTGTAAACAAAATTAAGTTTTATTGATGCATGACCAAATTTTGGGCCTTTGGTCTCTACTCACTACAACTTATTTTGTTTACGCTGCTGCTTACGTATTGTGATAAATGCGTAAACCATCGGCATATAAAAGAAAATAAAGGCAAAGATTAAAACTCCAACACCAAGCATATAGTTATGGCTGAGATGAGAAAGCATAATCTTTACCTCTTTTAAAATTGCTCTTTAGTGAAAAAGAGCAATTTTATTGAATGTTATTGGCAAGCTTCACAATCAGGGTTATCGATTGAACAAGCCATTGGTACTGGAGCTGCTTGAGTAAAGCCTTCTTCTTCAACCGCTGCTTCTGGTTTCTTCGCTTCTACTACAGGGGCAGCAACCGCCGCTGCTTCAACAGTCGCAGGTTTAACTGCGTTTAAAGCACCCGTGTTGATTGTAGATTTTTCAGCAGAAGTTGCACCTAAAGCTCGGAGGTAATAAGTCGTCTTAAGACCACGTAACCATGCCATCTTGTAAGTGATGTCAAGTTTCTTACCGTTTGCACCAGAGATGTAAAGGTTAAGCGACTGAGCTTGATCAATCCATTTTTGACGGCGTGATGCAGCATCAACGATCCAACGTGTATCCACTTCAAATGCAGTAGCAAAGATTGCTTTTAATTCTTCAGGAATACGAGCAATTTTTTGTACTGAACCTTCAAAGTGTTTAAGGTCGTTAACCATTACTGTGTCCCAAAGACCACGTTCTTTTAATGCACGAACAAGGTATGGGTTAATAACAGTGAACTCACCAGACAAGTTAGATTTCACATATAAGTTTTGGAATGTTGGCTCAATAGACTGAGAAACACCACAAATGTTAGAGATGGTTGCAGTTGGAGCAATTGCCATCACGTTTGAGTTACGCATACCGTCTTTTTGAACTTTGGCACGTAAAGTGTCCCAGTCTAAACGTTGAGTACGGTCAACTTCGAACATGCGCTCTGGACGAGACTTCGCAACAATTTCTAAAGAGTCGATTGGAAGGATACCTTGATCCCACAATGAACCTTTGAATGTTGAGTAAGCACCACGTTCAACAGCCAAGTTGCTTGAAGTTTCAATCGCGTAGTAGCTAATTACTTCCATTGATTCATCAGCAAAATCAACAGCAGCGTCTGAACCGTAAGCAATACCCATTTCATATAGAGCATCTTGGAAGCCCATGATACCCATACCCACAGGGCGGTGTTTCAAGTTCGAGTTTTTCGCTTGTGGTACAGCGTAGTAGTTAATGTCGATCACGTTATCGAGCATACGTACAGCTGTTTTAATTGTGCGAGCTAACTTCTCACGGTCTAACACACCACCTTGAACGTGTTGTACAAGGTTGATCGAACCTAAGTTACATACTGCAATTTCGTCTTGATTTGTGTTCAAGGTAATTTCAGTACATAAGTTAGATGAGTGAACTACGCCAACGTGTTGTTGTGGTGAACGTAAGTTACATACATCTTTGAATGTGATCCAAGGGTGACCAGTTTCAAACAACATAGAAAGCATTTTGCGCCACAAATCTTTAGCACGTACTTTCTTGTGTAGCATGTTGGTTTCTTTCGCTACAGACTCATAGTAAGCATAACGCTCAGCAAATTCAGCACCAGTTAAGTCGTGCAAGTCTGGAGTTTCAGAAGGAGTAAATAATGTCCATTCACCATCTTCAAATACACGTTGCATAAACAAGTCTGGAACCCAGTTCGCAGTGTTCATGTCGTGAGTACGGCGACGGTCATCACCCGTGTTTTTACGAAGCTCTAAGAACTCTTCGATGTCTAAGTGCCAAGTTTCTAAGTATGCACACACAGCACCTTTACGCTTACCACCTTGGTTTACTGCAACAGCTGTATCGTTCGCAACTTTCAAGAATGGAACAACACCCTGAGACTTACCGTTTGTACCTTTAATATAAGAGTTTAAGGCACGTACAGGTGTCCAGTCATTACCTAAACCACCAGCCCATTTAGAAAGCATCGCGTTATCACGCATTGCGCCATAAATGTCATAAAGGTCATCGCCAATTGTTGTTAAGTAACAACTTGAAAGCTGTGGACGTAATGTACCTGAGTTAAACAGGGTAGGCGTAGAAGCCATGTAGTCGAAGCTAGACAATAAGTTATAGAACTCAATTGCACGTTCTTCTTTATCTTGCTCATTGAGTGCAAGACCCATCGACACACGCATAAAGAATAATTGTGGTAATTCGAAGCGAACGCCGTTTGAGTGAATGAAGTAACGGTCAAATAAAGTCTGTAAACCTAGGTAGGTAAACTGATTAGAACGCTCCGGCTGAATTGCTGCTGATAATTTTTCTAAGTCAAAGTCAAGCAAGTCAGGCGAAAGCAAATCAAGCTCAACACCTTTTTTCAAGAATGCTTCAAGTGCATTGTTTTCAGGTGTATCTGTTGATAAGCCTAAGAACGTTAAACCAGTGCTCACTAATTCGTTACAAAGCAAACGTGCAGTTACGTAAGTGTAGTTTGGTTCTTGTTCAATACGAGTACGTGTTGCCATCATCATTGTTGTGGCAATATCACTTTCTTTTACGCCGTTATATAAGTTTTTAACGGTTTCATCCACAATGGCTTGAACGTCAATACCTTCCAAACCTTCAGCTGCCTTAGAAACAGTTGCTTGCAAGGCACTTAAATCAAGTGGCTGAAGCTGACCGTTTGTGTCGGTAACTTGTAAAGTAGGGTGGTGGTTTGAGTTCGTTTGCTGACGAGCGCTAGCACGTTGTTCACGGTAAATCACATAAGCGCGGGCAACCTTTTGTTCCCCAGTACGCATTAAAGCAAGTTCTACTTGATCTTGAATTTCTTCAATATGGATCGTACCGCCCGATGGTAAACGGCGAGTAAAAGTATTTAAGACCATTTCCGTCAACTGGGTAATACGGTCGTGAATACGGCTAGAATCCGAACTCTGTTGACCTTCCACAGCAAGAAAAGCTTTACCAATCGCAACTGAAATTTTCTCTGCATCAAATGCAGCAACATCTCCAGTGCGTTTAATCACCTGAATTTGACCGGGAGTCGAAGTAATTACGCTCATGCCAGCATAGCTCCATTGTCACTTTTGTTATGTTCATAGACCGTTTGAACCGAGCAAAAAACATGCCACGATATTTGAGGGATAAACACAAGACTTAGTAGTTAAAGTTTATTTTCAACACAAGATACGGGATTTTTCATAGCAGATCAATCTTGACTTTTTAGTAATTTTTTATCTGTATGATTTGATGGGAGATAGCATAGCAAAGCTGTTAAAAAACACTTATAGATAAGTTTGTGGAT
>Ga0209370_1001040_pt1 | contig 27768 bp, 25 predicted proteins | sample AgamicAtPrz_FD_187164 | JGI IMG/M metagenome (GOLD analysis project Ga0209370, IMG submission 187164) | Agave microbial communities from Guanajuato, Mexico - At.P.rz (SPAdes) (version 2) | ecosystem: Host-associated > Plants > Phyllosphere > Phylloplane/Leaf | place: Guanajuato, Mexico... | reverse complement strand
TCTTCATCGGCGCGCGCTACACCCGAGCCAAGCGCCGCAACCACTTCATCTCGTTCATCTCGATGACCTCGATGATCGGCCTGTCGCTGGGCGTGCTGGCGATGATCGTGGTGCTGTCGGTGATGAATGGCTTCCAGCGCGAAATGAGTTCGCGCATCCTCGGCCTGGTGCCGCATGCCGCCATCCTCGGCGTGCAGCCGCTGGACGACTGGCACAAGGTGGCCGACGCGGCCATGCGCGACCCGGCGGTGATGGCGGCGGCGCCGATTACCGAAATGGAAGGCATGCTGTCGTACAAGGGCGCGATGCAGCCGATCCAGGTAGGCGGTATCGACCCGGCCGAAGAGGGCAAGGTCTCGATCGTCGGCCAGCATATCGTCCAGGGCCGCCTGCAGGACCTGCAGCCGGGTGAGTTCGGCGTGGTCATCGGTGAGCTGACTGCGCGGCGCTTCCGCCTGAATACCGGCGACAAACTGACCCTTATCGTGCCGGAAATCAGCAAGGAACCGGGCGGCATCACCCCGCGCATGCAGCGCCTGACCGTGGTCGGCATCTTCAAGGTCGGCGCCGAGCTGGATGGCTCGCAGGCTTACATCCACGTCGACGATGCCGGTGCCATGCAGCGCTGGGCGCCGGGCCAGGTGCAGGGCGTGCGCCTGAAACTGCACGACCTGTATGCCGCGCCGCAGGTGTCCAAGGCCATCGCTGCCGGGCTGGGCGATGCCTACCGTGCCGATGACTGGTCGCATACCCAGGGCAGCCTGTTCAGTGCCATGAAGATGGAAAAGACCATGATCGGCCTGCTGTTGCTGATGATCATCGCGGTGGCAGCGTTCAACATCATTGCCACCCTGGTGATGGTGGTGAACGACAAGGGCCCGGACATCGCCATCCTCCGTACCCTGGGCGCCACACCGGCGCAGATCATGGGCACGTTCATGGTCCAGGGCAGCCTGATCGGCATTGTCGGGACGCTGATCGGTGGCGTGCTTGGGGTGATTGCGGCGTTCAACGTCAGCCAGATCGTCGGTTGGCTGGAGCGGGTGAGCGGGCAGCACATCTTTACTTCAGATGTGTACTTCGTCAGCAGCTTGCCGTCGCAGCTGCAGTGGGGCGATGTGGCGATCATCTGCACTGCCGGGTTGGTGATGAGCTTCCTGGCGACCATTTACCCGGCTTATCGGGCATCGCAGGTGCAGCCGGCGATTGGTCTGGCGGTTTGATGTTTACCTGAGAGTCTGGGGGCGCTTTGCGCCCCTTTCGCGACACAAGGCCGCTCCCACAAGCATCGCGAATTGGCCAAGCTGACGCGATCCCTGTGGAAGCGGCCTTGTGTCGCGATGGGCTGCGAAGCAGCCCCAGTTTCACCGATCCTGAGTGAACTCGATCAAAAACCGCGTCCACCCATCCTCGCATTGCGCCCGAATGCTCCCGCCATGGGCCTGCACGATCGACCGGGTAATCGCCAACCCCAACCCGGCATGCTCGCTACTGCCTTCCCGCCGCGCCGGGTCCACCCGGTAGAAGCGGTCGAACAACCGTGGTAACACTGCCGGCTCGATAGCCGCCCCGGTATTGGCCACGCCAATCCTCGGCCCTGGCCCCAATGTCACCTTTATCTGCCCACCCGACGGGGTGAAGCGCAAGGCATTGTCCAGCAAGTTGGACAGTGCCCGGCGCAGCATATGCCGGTCGCCCTGCAGCAGCGCCTCACCCTCGCGCAGCATCTGCACGCCGCTGTCCTCTGCCAGCGGCGCGTAGTACTCCAGCAGCGCATCCACCTCCTCATGCAGCACCAGCGGTGCTTGCCCCGGCACCAGCAGGCCATGGTCGGCCTTGGCCAGGAACAGCATGTCGTTGATCATCTGCGCCATCCATTGCAGCTCCTCGAGGTTGCCGTGCAGGGCTTCGCGGTACTCTTCGAGGCTGCGCGGGCGGGTGAGGGTGACCTGGGTGTGGGTCAGCAGGTTGGACAGCGGCGTGCGCAGCTCGTGGGCGATATCGGCGGAGAATGCCGACAGGCGCTGGAAGGCATCGTCCAGGCGCTGCAGCATGGCGTTCATGGCCGTGGCCAGTTCGGCCAGCTCTTCGGGCATCTGTGCCACCGGCAGGCGTGTGGTGAGCGAGCGCGCCGATACGCTGGCAGCCACCTGGCCCATCTGCCGCAACGGTCGCAGCCCGCGGCGTGCAGCCCAGGCACCGAGCAGTGCCGTGGCCAGCGCCGACAGGCCCACCGTCAGCCAGATCAGCCGTTGCATGCCCTGCAGGAAGTGCTGGTGATGGGTGATGTCGAGGTACAGGGTCAGTTGTGGCGACTGCGGGACGCCTTGCGCCAGGTGCACGGCCAGGCTGCGGTAGTCGGTGCCTTGCGCATGCAGGGTTGCCAGGCCGTCGGGCAGTGGCGTCCGCGGCAGGCCTGTGCGGCTTTCGAACCAGGTGGCGCCGTCGCTGCCGTTGATGCGCAGGGCCAGGTCGGCCTGGTGGCCCAGTTCATCGCGCAAGGCGGGCAGGCGCGCCTGCAGCTCGGCCGGGGTGGTGATACCGGCCAGCTGGGTGCGGAACAGCGACAGGCGCGAGTCCAGCAGTTGCTGGTCCAGTTCGACGAAGTGCTGCTCGCTGGCCCGGCTGAATATCAGGCCGGCACCGAGCGAGACAGCGGCGGTGCAGGCGGCGAACAGCAGGGCCAGGCGGCTGCCGAGGGAGACCCGACGCATCACTCAGTACGCTCTTCGAGTACATAGCCCATGCCGCGTACGGTATGGATCAGCTTGTTGGGGTGTGGGTCGTCGATCTTCAGGCGCAGGCGGCGGATCGCCACTTCGATCACATTGGTGTCGCTGTCGAAATTCATGTCCCACACCTGCGAGGCGATCAGCGATTTGGGCAGCACCTCGCCCTGGCGGCGCAGCAGCAGTTCAAGCAGGGCGAACTCCTTGGCGGTCAGGTCGATGCGCTGGCCGGCGCGCTCGGCGCGGCGGCGGATCAGGTCCAGGCGCAGGTCGGCCAGGCCCAGGGTGGTGTCCTGGCTGGGGCTGGTGCCCCGGCGCAGCAGGCTGCGTACCCGCGCCAGCAGTTCGGAGAAGGCGAACGGCTTGACCAGGTAATCATCGGCGCCCAATTCCAGGCCGTGCACCCGGTCTTCCACGGCATCGCGGGCGGTGAGAAACAGCACCGGGGTGTCCAGGCCGGCCTGGCGCACGGCCTGTAGGATCTGCCAGCCGTCACGGCCGGGCAGCATCACGTCGAGAATCAGCAGGTCGTGGTCGCCGGTCAGGGCGAGGAACTGGCCGGTCTCGCCGTCGGTGGCCAGTTCGGTGGCGAAGCCGGCCTCGTTCAGGCCCTGGCTCAGGTACTGGCCGGTACGGGCCTGGTCTTCGACGATCAGCAGTTTCATTGGGTGAATTGACTCCAGCAAACGGCACAAAACCCTGTGGGAGCGGGTTTACCCGCGAAGAATTCAACACGGTGCATGGCACCGGCTTTGCCGGTGTTCGCGGGTGAACCCGCTCCCAAAGGGATTGGGTGATGTTGAGATGATACGTGACGATGCACCCGCTCGCCCCAAACTGACGAAGATGTAATCCCGCTGACTTGCGCTCCAAGGCAGGGTGCAAAACCGGTAGACTAGGGGCAATTTCGAACCTTCAGGTCAGTTTCCATGCATCCCGCTGCCGAACATTCCCCGCTGGGCAAGTCCAGCGAATACATTGCCACCTATTCTCCGGAGCTGCTGTTCCCGATTCCGCGTACCGCCAAGTGGGCCGAACTGGGCGTTACCGCCCAGACCTTGCCGTGGCAGGGTGTGGATTACTGGAACTGCTTCGAGCTGAGCTGGCTGCTGCCGTCGGGCAAGCCGGTGGTGGCAATCGGCGAGTTCGCCATCCCCGCCGATTCGCCGAACATCATCGAGTCCAAGTCGTTCAAGCTGTACCTGAACTCATTGAACCAGACGGTGTTCGCCTCGCTTGGCGAACTGCAGGCGTGCCTGGAGAAAGACCTGTCCGCCGCCGCCGGCAAGCCGGTCGGCGTGAAAGTACGCACCCTGGCCGAGGTCGAGGCCCAAGGCGTAGTGGCCTTGCCGGGGCATTGCATCGATGCGCTGGACGTTGCCATCAGCAACTACGAACAGCCACAGCCAGAGCTTCTGCACTGCAACCCGGAGCGGCAGGTGGAAGAAACCCTGCACAGCCACCTGCTGAAGTCCAACTGCCCGGTCACCGGCCAGCCGGACTGGGGCAGCGTGGTGGTCGAGTACAAGGGCAGGGCGCTGGACCATGCCAGCCTGCTGACCTACCTGATCAGCTTCCGCCAGCATGCCGACTTCCACGAGCAGTGTGTGGAGCGGATCTACCTGGACTTGAAGAACCTGCTGCAGCCGGAGCATTTGACGGTGTATGCGCGCTATGTGCGCCGGGGTGGGCTGGATATCAACCCTTATCGCAGCACGGGGGTGATCAGCCCGGACAACAAGCGCCTGGTTCGGCAGTAAGGTTCGCAAGTACGCCGGGGGGCGCTTCGCGCCCCTATCGCGACACAAGGCCGCTCCTACAGGTACAGCGCAAGCCTCAAATCTTGCGCTGTATCTGTAGGAGCGGCCTTGTGTCGCGATAGGGCCGCAAAGCGGCCCCAGTATTTCTAGATCCCCATGCTGTGCAGCGAGTTGGCAATGCTGCGCAGGGTGGCGGTGAGGTCGGGGTGGTCGGCCTCGAAGCGTTCGATCGCCAGGTTCACGCCGTCCACCAGGTTGTTGTCTGGCGTGGCTTCCTCAAGCTTCAGTTGCGCCTCGATCTGGCGCGCTTCTTCGTGCAGCGCGGCCAGTTCCTCGTCAGAAAGCGGCACGTTGCGATCCAGTTGCTCGCGCAAGCTGTTCAGGCGCTCTTGCAATTCGCGGGCAGGCATTGGCAGTTCTCCATCAATGGCTTGGCAAGCCATGGACCTCAGCGAAGCGGCAAAGGTTCTGGCCTGTCTTCAGCGTAATCCACCTGCCGTTGCTTTGCATGATCCGCGTCAAAGGTGCTGTATCAGGGTTTTTCGCCCTTGCGCCGGCGCTGGGCGATGTCCTGCAGGCAGGTGTCCAGCGCTTCCAGATGGTCGATCACGGAGTGCACGCCCAGGCTGAACAGTTCCAGCGTCGCCTTGCCACGGGCCAGGTCCTGTTCCTGCGCAGACATGGCTTGCCATTGCCGCGAGCTGCGGTCGCAGAACGGGCTGCAGGCTGCCAGTCCTACCGTCCACAACCCCGCGTTCAGGCCGGACTGCAGCAGGCGTGGGTCGCCGCTGACCAGCACGCAGCCGTCCAGGCGTTGGCTGTCCAGTGTCATCAGGGCCTGCCAGCAGGCATTCGGCGCCGGCCAGCGCACGCCGTTCACCGAATGCCCCGGCAGCCAGGCAGGCAGTACATGGGCCAGGCGCTTGCTTTGAATGGCGTCGAGGTCGTCCAGCCAGATGCACGGCACCTGGCGCTGGCGCAGGCTGGCGAGGGTGGCCAGGGCGCCGGGGGCGGGCGAGGGGGCGCCATTGGCGGCTTGCACCAGGCAGCCGCGCAAGCCGAACAGCACAGCGGTGAAGGCGGGTGCAGCGTCCATGGCAACTTCCCTCAAATAGTCCGCAGGCTATGCGGCGATTGTTACCGCCCTGTGACAACGGGCACCGCGCAACAGTTGTTCACAAAATATTGAGCAGAGATGTGTAAAGCTGTTTATCAGCCCGCAAGCCTCTATACTGCCGCCGTACAGCAGCGCACCCGTTTGCGCTTGCGGCCGAGAAATTCGATGGAGAAACACCTATGCGTAGGATCGGTGCCAGTGTGATCGAACGAGTCACCCAGGCCTGTGTATGCGCCAGCATGCTGCTGGCGCCCGTGGCAGCCACCCAGGCCGCCACCGAGGAAGATCCCTGGGAAGCGGTCAACCGCCCGATCTTCCGTTTCAACGATACCCTCGACACCTATGCCCTCAAGCCATTGGCCAAGGGCTACCAGGCGGTCACCCCGCAGTTCCTCGAAGATGGCATCCACAACATCTTCCGCAACCTGGGTGACGTGACCAACCTCGCCAACAACCTGCTGCAGTTCAAGCCCCATGCTGCGGGCGTGGACACGGCGCGGCTGATCGTCAACACCACCTTCGGCCTGGGCGGTTTCTTCGACGTGGGCACCAAGATGGGCCTGCAGCGCAACGACGAGGACTTCGGCCAGACCCTCGGCTACTGGGGCGTGCCGAGCGGCCCGTACGTGGTCATCCCGCTGCTGGGCCCGAGCACCGTGCGTGACGGCGTGGCCAAGTACCCGGATACCTACACCAAGCCCTACCGCTACATCGACCATGTGCCGACGCGCAATTCGATCTTCGCCCTGGACATCATCGACACCCGCGCCGACCTGCTGTCGGCCGAGAAGCTGATCCAGGGTGACAAGTACATCTTCATTCGCAACGCCTACCTGCAGAACCGCGAGTTCAAGGTCAAGGATGGCGAGGTCGAAGACGACTTCTGATCCTGCGCGGGTTCTTTGTGGGAGCGGCCTTGCGTCGCGAAAGGGCTGCGTAGCAGCCCCAGATCTCAGCATCCACGCGTGTATTGCCGGGGCCGCTTCGCGGCCCTTTCGCGACACAAGGCCGCTCCCACAGGGCCCATCAATGCATCGCCAGAATCCGCAACCCGAACTTCTGCTGCCCGCCCGGCTGGTCGGCAATCCACACCACTTCGGTGCTGGCGTGCAGCCCCTTCAGCGCCGGGTGGTCGGACTCGATCCGTACCTCGATATGGTCCCCAACGTGGAAGCGCTGCGGTGCCTGCACCTGCATGCCGCCGCTGGACAGGTCCAGGCACACTGCCGCGATCACCTGGCCTTCGTGCAGCAGGCTGACCTCGGTGTCGATGCGCATGCGGATGAAATCGCGTTTCTCGCCATGGCTGGAGGGCGTGTGGGGCATGCTGCATCCTTCCCATCGGGTTGCGCTGGTCGACTTTCTTATAACTCCCGGTGATTTGCCCTGTAAAGTGCGGCGGGGTCGACCCTTGCATGCTTGAAACGCCTGCCGGATGGGAGTACCGTCTGCGCCTTACAAGGTAGCTCTCACAGTTGCCGGACAGTTGCCGGGCAGGTGATCTTGTCCTACAACTCAAAGTAGAGTGTGACCACAAAGAATTCCCGTAGCTGGCCGTCTGCCCTGCCGACACCGCTGCACCAACCTAAATCGGCGCCGTTCGCCCACATGCAGAAAACCAGTGCAACGCTGCTGATCATCGATGACGACGACGTGGTCCGTGCAAGCCTCGCCGCCTATCTTGAAGACAGTGGCTTCAGCGTCCTCCAGGCCGGCAATGGCCAGCAGGGGCTTCAGGTCTTCGAAGAACACCAGCCCGACCTCGTGATCTGCGATCTGCGCATGCCGCAGATGGGCGGCCTCGAACTGATCCGCCAGGTCAGCGAGCGCGCCCCGCAGTTGCCGGTGATCGTGGTGTCCGGTGCCGGCGTCATGAGCGATGCGGTGGAAGCGTTGCGCCTGGGCGCTGCCGACTACCTGATCAAGCCGCTGGAAGACCTGGCCGTGCTCGAGCATTCGGTGCGCCGCGCCCTCGACCGCTCGCGCCTGGTGCTGGAAAACCAGCGCTACCGCGACAAGCTCGAAGCCGCCAACCGCGAACTGGAAGCCAGCCTGCACCTGCTGCAGGAGGACCAGACCGCCGGTCGCCAGGTGCAGATGAACATGCTGCCGGAGAGCCCTTGGGTAGCCGGCGAGTTCGCCTTCGAGCACCAGATCATCCCGTCGCTGTACCTGTCGGGTGATTTTGCCGATTACTTCCGGGTGGACGAACGGCGCATCGCTTTCTATCTCGCCGACGTCTCCGGGCATGGCGCGTCGTCAGCGTTCGTCACCGTGCTGCTGAAGTTCATGACCACGCGGCTGTTGTTCGAATTCAAGCGCGGCAGCAAGATGCGCGAGTTCAAACCCTCGCAGGTGCTCAGCCACATCAACCGCGGGCTGATCAACTGCAAGCTGGGCAAGCACGTGACCATGGTTGGCGGGGTGATCGATGAAGACACCGGCCTGCTGACCTACGCCGTTGGCGGCCATCTGCCGCTGCCGGTGCTGCACACCCCCGAGCACACCCGCTACCTGGAAGGCCGCGGCCTGCCGGTGGGGCTGTTCGACGAGGCCACCTACCAGGACCTGGTGGTGGAGCTGCCGCCGCAGTTCAGCCTCAGCCTGATGTCCGATGGCATTCTGGACCTTTTGCCGGGTGACACGCTCAAAGATAAAGAAACCGCCCTGCCGGAAATCGTCAGGGCAGCAGGTGGCAGCCTGGATGGGCTGCGTCAACGATTTGGATTGGCTACGCTTGGGGAGATGCCGGATGATATCGCCCTATTGGTGTTGAGCAGGAACCTTCAATGAGTACCGGTAGAATCCAGTTCGCCGAGCAGAGCGGTACCTTCGTCCTGAAATTCGTCGGTGAAGTGCGCCTGACCCTGTGTTCGGCGCTGGATGCGACGATCGAGAAGATTTTCACTGCGTTGAACTTCTCGGCGATTGTCATCGACCTGACCGAAACCGAGAGCATCGACAGCACCACCCTGGGCCTGCTGGCCAAGCTGTCGATCCTGTCGCGCCAGAAGGTGGGCCTGTTGCCGACCGTGGTCACCACCAACCCGGACATTTCCCGGTTGTTGCAGTCGATGGGCTTCGATCAGGTGTTCAACATTGTCGATCGGCCGATCCCGTGCCCGGAATGCCTGACCGACCTGCCGTCCCAGGACCAGAACGAAGACGTGGTGCGCTCGAAGGTGCTGGAGGCGCACAAGATCCTCATGGGCCTGAACGACTCCAACCGCGAAGCCTTCCATGACCTGGTCAATGCGCTGGAGCGGACCTGATCTTCAGCCTGTACCGGCCTCTTCGCGGGTGAACCCGCTCCCACAGGTTATGCACCAGTCTTGAGTCATGCACTCTACCTGTAGGAGCGGGTTTACCCGCGAAGAGGCCGGCAAGGCCAACACAAGCATTACCTGCCTGATCACCCCCGCCGCGCAAACTCGGTAGCCTCACCCCCACCCGCATCCAGCTGATACACCCGCGCCGGCCGCCCCTGTTCATCGAAGAACACCTGCCCCAACCCCGCGCCATTCCACAACCGCTCGCCAGCCTTGCTATGGCTGGGTGTACGCGGCACCACCTCCATTTCCCGCCGCTTGGTAAACCAGTTGAGCGGCGAGCGTGGCGCATACAGCCAGCGGTTTAGCCGGTCGAGCACATCCAGCAGGCGCCGCGGGAATTCGTTCTTGATCCCGCTGCTGGTCACCTGCCACAAGTGCGGGCTGCGCTGGCGATGGCGGATCAGCACTTCATAGACGAACGAGTAATGCACATCGCCGGACAGCACCACGTAGTGCCCCGGCGTGCGCGAGTGGCGGAAGATGTTGAGGATGACCTGCGCTGCACCGCGATGGGCCATCCAGTTCTCGGCATCCACCAGCAGGGGATAGCCCAGCCAGCTGAACAGCTTTTGCACCGTCTCGATCAGCTTCACGCCAAAAATCGGCGCAGGCGACACGATGATCGCCGACGGGTGGTCCAGCAATGCTTGCTGCAAATCGCTCAGCGCCTCCCAGTCGAGCAGGCCGGACGGCTTGGCCAGGCTGCTTTCGCTGCGCCAGCGGCGGGTGCGGGTGTCCAGCACCAGCAAGGGTGGGATGGTGGGCAGGCTGAACTGCCAGCCCTGGAAGCGCAGCAGTGCGCCGATCAGCTCATCCTGGGTCTGGCTGTTCAACGCCTGGCATTGCCCGACCAGGGGCTTGCAGCCCTGCGGGTCGTTACCCCAGGCCTGGCACAGCAGGTAGCCGAGCAGGGCATTGCCGATGATCCGCCGCGAGAAGGGGTGGCCGTAGGCGGTTTCTTCCCACAGCGCCGAGAGGTTCCAGTCGTCGGTGATGTCGTGGTCGTCGAAGATCATCAGGCACGGCAGGTGGGCCATCACTCGCGCTACCTGGTCGAGGTTGTCGGCAAACGCCTGGATCAGCGGCAGCTCCTGCCGGTAACGGGCCTGGCGCGGTGCGGTGAGCCCGTTGGGCATGTCCAGGTTCACCAGCTGCCAGGGCACCGGTGACCACACCAGCAGGTACATGGCCATGACCTCGGCGAAGGTCACCAGATGGTTGTCGGCGTTGCTGGAGGAGAAGATCGGCTTGCGCTTGCCGCCGAAAAAGCGCTCGCGCAGGGTTTCGTTGCGCTCCTGTGCCGGCAGCAGGTCGGCGCGGTGGTAATAGCAGGCCGGGTGCTGGTACAGCGCCTGGCTGTCGGGCACCACCGCGCCCTCCAGTTGCTCGTCGAACAGGCCCAGGCGCGCAATCAGACTGTGGATGGCGCGCAGCATCGGGCCGGCGACGTCGTCGGCATAGACCTGGTCGCCGGTCATCAGCAGCACGGCGGGGCGGTCCGCGGGGCTTTCGCAGGCCAGCAGCAGGCGGTCGGCGCAGAGCAGGCCATCGGCGGCCGGAAAATGCGGCTTGCGGCAGGAGCCGTGCAGCAGGTGGTCGAGCCGATCGCGCAGCACCAGGCTTGGGCGCCGGGCGCCGGGGTAGAGCAGGTGCGGCGCCCAGCCGGCGATGTCCTGGCCGTTGATGAGCAGGTCATAGTCGAGCAGCTGGTTGCAGGGCAGCGGCTGGGCGAAGTGGATGTCCAGCAGGTGGATGAAGGCGTGCTGGCCCACCGCGACCACCTGGCAATCGACCTGGGCCTCGCCTGCCGGGAAGATGAATTCGGGTTGCAGCGGTTGCGTGGCGACCAGCCAGATGGCCAGGCGCTGGGGTTCCAGGCGGCGCAGAACCGGGCCGGCGAGTACGAGGGGCAATGGGGTAGAGGAGGTCATCGACAGCTCAGGTGGCTTCTCGGGCCTCTTCGCGGGTAAACCCGCTCCCACAGGTACAGCGCCAACTTCTGGCCTGTGGGGGTCCTTGTGGGAGCGGGTTTACCCGCGAAGAGGCCCTGGAATTCAATACAAATCTAAGGCCAGGTAAAACAAAACGGGCGGAAAATGCTGAACACTTCCCGCCCGTCAGGCAATCCCGAAATGTATCAGGCCTTTTCAGCCATCAACTTCTCCAGCTTCTCCTGGTCCCGCGCGAACTGGCGAATGCCTTCCGCCAGCTTCTCGGTACCCATGGCATCTTCGTTCATGGCCCAGCGGAACTGGCTTTCGTTCAGCTGTTGCTTGGGCTCGCCGGCATTGCCCGGCTTCAGCACCTGTGGCAGGTCGCCCTGGTCATCGCTGAGCTGCTGCAGCAGCTCTGGGCTGATGGTCAGGCGGTCGCAGCCGGCCAGTTGCTCGATCTGGCCGATATTGCGGAAGCTGGCACCCATGACCACCGTCTTGTAGCCGTTTGCCTTGTAGTAGTTGTAGATGCGAGTGACCGACTGCACGCCCGGGTCTTCGGCGCCCACGTATTCCTTGCCGGTGCTCTTCTTGTACCAGTCGTAGATACGGCCCACGAACGGCGAAATCAGGAACACCCCGGCATCGGCGCAGGCCTGGGCCTGGGCGAAGGAGAACAGCAGGGTGAGGTTGGTCTGGATGCCTTCCTTCTCCAGCTTTTCGGCGGCGCGGATGCCTTCCCAGGTGGAGGCCAGCTTGATCAGCACGCGGTCGCGGCCAATGCCAGCGGCTTCGTAGAGCTCGATCAGCTTGCGCGCCTTGGCCAGCAGGGCGGGTTCATCGAACGACAGGCGTGCATCGACCTCGGTGGAGATACGCCCCGGGATGACCTTGAGGATGCCCGAGCCCACGGCCACCGCGAACTTGTCGCAGGCCAGGTCGACATTACCCTTGGCATCGGCCTTTACCTGCTTGAGCAGATCGGCGTAACCCGGGATGGCCGCCGCCTTGAGCAGCAGCGACGGGTTGGTGGTGGCATCGACCGGTTTCAGGCGGGTGATGGCGTCCAGGTCCCCGGTGTCGGCGACCACGGTGGTGAACTGCTTGAGTTGTTCCAGCTTGGAGGTCATGGGCGTGCTCTGTCCTGTGCAATGACTCGACATTACCCGAGCCCCGACGGCCACTCAAGGGCTCGCGAAGCGCGGTGCGAAAGGTGAGGATTCGAGTCGCAAGCGGCCCCGAGGTTCCGCATGGTCATGAAGAGGGCTTGGTTCGTAAGCGCGACGCGGCTTCTGTGGGAGCGGGCGAGCCCGCGAAGAATCCAACGCGGTGGCGGGCACCGGCTGCGCCGGTGTTCGCGGGCACGCCCGCTCCCACAGATACTGCGGCGCTTGTCAGGTTACCGCCCCTGCAACAGCTCCACCGCCTGGTCGAACACCGCCAGCGGCTCCGCCGCCTTATGAATATCCGCCGACAGCAACTGGCGGAAGCGCCGCGCCCCCTTGAACCCTTGGGCCAGCCCCAGAATATGCCGGGTAACGTGGTGCATCGCGCCACCACTTTCCATGTGCGCGACGATATAAGGCCGCAACTGCGCCAGCGCCTCGCTGCGGCTGACCACCGCCGCCTCGCTGCCGAATAGCTGCTGGTCCACCTCGGCCAGCAAGTAAGGGTTGTGGTACGCCTCACGCCCCAGCATCACCCCATCGAAGGTTTCAAGGTGTGCCTGGCACTCGTCCAGGGTCTTGATCCCGCCGTTGAGCACGATCTCCAGGTCCGGGAAGTCCGCCTTCAACTGCGCCGCCACGTCATAGCGCAGCGGCGGTATCTCACGGTTCTCCTTAGGCGACAGCCCTTCCAGGATCGCGATGCGCGCATGCACGGTAAAGCTCCGGCAACCTGCCTCGCGCACCTGGCCGACGAAGTCGCACAGCTCGGCGTAGCTGTCGCGGCCATTGATACCGATGCGGTGCTTGACCGTCACCGGGGTCGACACCGCGTCACGCATGGCTTTCACGCAATCGGCCACCAGCGCCGGGTGGGCCATCAGGCAGGCGCCGATCATGTTGTTCTGCACCCGGTCACTCGGGCAGCCGACGTTGAGGTTGACCTCGTCGTAGCCAGCCTCCTCGGCCAGCCGGGCACAGGCAGCCAGGTCGGCCGGCACGCTGCCGCCCAGTTGCAGGGCCAGCGGGTGCTCGGAGACGTCGTGGCGCAGGAAACGGTGGGCGTCGTTGTGCAGCAGGGCACCGGTGGTGACCATTTCGGTGTACAGCAGGGTGTTTTTGGAGAGCAGGCGCAGGAAGAACCGGCAGTGGCGGTCTGTCCAGTCCATCATCGGTGCAACGCTGAAGCGACGGGAAGGCTCAGGGCGCGTGGTTGCTGGGTTAGAGCCTGGGTTTGTGGTCATATCGTTCAACGTGTCTTGTACCAAATTCAGCAATTTCGAGGGTGTTTGTAGCAAACCGAGGGCGCGACGTAGCAAAAGTCGGCGGCAGGAGATCGGTGATTGCCAAGGCAGGCGGCTAGTTTACCAAGAGAGCAGGGCATGCGTCTGGAAACAGGTCGGATGGTTCTGCCGAGCGAGCGGGCATCTCAGATGGCTGGTGGGACCCTTGTAGGAGCGGCCTTGTGTCGCGAAAGGGCTGCGCAGCAGCCCCAGGGGTTCAGCGCAAAGGCACAAATTGCTGGGGCTGCTGCGCAGCCCTTTCGCGACACAAGGCCGCTCCTACAGGGCCCGCGCTGGCCGTGATCAGGGCGCGCTGGCAGCCCCGGTCAGTGGTGCGTGCTATCCACTGCGATGCTTTCGCCGGAAACCTCAAGGTACCTTGCGCTGCGGTTGGCGAGGGCATAGTGGATCAGCCCGCCCAGGCCCGCGCCGAAGAACCAGGAGAACTGCGACAGCGTATCGAACGCCGGCACCAGCGCCAGCACGATGGCGATCAGCGACGCCGGGATGAAGGCCGCTACGGCGCGCAGGTTGACCCCGCCGCGATAGTGATAGGCGGCCTCGCTGCTTTCGCTATACAGCTCTGGCAGGTTCACTCGGCTGCGGCGAACCAGGTAATAGTCGGTGACGATGATCCCGTACAGTGGGCCGAGCAGGGCGCCCAGGCCGCCGAGGAAATACACGATCACGGACGGGCTGTTGTACAGGTGCCAGGGCAGGATCAGCACGGCGATACCGGCGCTGAGCAAGCCGGCGCGGCGGAAGTTCAGCAGGTTCGGGGCCAGGTTGGTGAGTACGTAGGCCGGGGCGACGAAGTTGGCCATGATGTTCACCGCCACGGTGACGATCAGGAAGGCCAGGCAGGCCAGCACCAGGCCGGCGGTGTTCGGGATGGCTGCAACGATCTCGGTCGGGCCCTGCACCAGCTTGCCGTCGATGCTGAACTGCGCGCCGGCGAGCACCACGGCGATCAGTGCGAAACCGAGCATGTTCACCGGCAGGCCCCAGAAGTTGCCCACGCTGATGGTGCGTTTGTCCGGGCAGTTGCGGGTAAAGTCGCAGAAGTTGAGGATCATGGTGCCGTACAGCGAGACCCACAGCGCGGCGGCACCCAGCACCTTCAGCCACATCGTGGAGCCGGTCGGCGCGTTGCCGCTGGACCAGGAAATCGACAGGCCGCTGCGCCAGTACATCCAGCCCGCCAGGCCTGCGAAGGCGACCAGGATGATCGGCCCGGCTAAGGATTCGTAACGGCGCACCATCTCCATGCCATAGGCGAAGATCGCCACTTGCACGCACCAGATGCCGAGGAAGGTGATCCAGCCCAGGGTCGACAGGCCGAGGATCGAGTTCTGGTCGTAGGGCTTGAGCTCGGGAGCGATGGCGGTGAGCAGAACGCGCAGTACTACCGAGGCGAGGTATGTCTGGATGCCGAACCAGGCGATGGCGATTACCGCGCGGATCAATGCCGGGATCTGCGCACCATGGATGCCGAAGCTGATCCGGCACATGACGGGGTAGGGCAGGCCGGTCTTCTGCCCCATGTAGCCGGACAAGTTCATGAGGCCATAGATCACCAGTGCGCCGAGCGCGAAGGCTGCGAGGATCTGTGCGCCGCTCATGCCCAGGGCGAAGAGGCCGATGGCGAAGGAATAGTTGGCGATGTTGTGCACATCGTTGGTCCACAGTGCAAACAGGCTGTAGCGGCCCCAGGTGCGATTTGCCGCGCGGGTCGGTGCAAGGTCGGCACTGTAAAGGCGCGGGCTCAACTCCAACTGAGTGGGCCCAGCCGTTTCGGCAGGGAGAACATCAAGCTGGCTGACACCGGAACGTGAAATTGACGCCATCGGGACTCCGTAACTCTTGTGTACTTTTATTTTTGGTTTTGTATACAAACAAGATTCGTACCAACCCGCCGAGCAGTTGGAGTTGGCGGTTCTCGGGCTTTTGTATCCTCTTTATTGGTCGTCGTCACATTTGATGCGAGCCTGGAGATGGGAAATTTGTACACACATATTGTGCGCATGTGTTACTGGCTGCGCCAAATATGGATACTTGTTCGGCGCCGCTGCCGGGCATCGGCAGCGAACGCCGGCTGGGTCAGAACGCGTACACCAACGTGGCCGTGGCGCTACGTGGGCTGCCGTACCAGCCACGTGAGCCGATCGCCGTGTAGTAGGTCTTGTCAAACACGTTATCGAGGTTCAGCGAGACGCTGGTTTGTGGCGTGAAGGCGTACTGCGCCATCAGGTTGACCACGCTGTAGGCACCCTGGGTGAAGGTCTCCTTGTTGGGGCCTGCGTTTTTTTCGTACTCCGATCCTTGCCAGCGCACACCGCCGCCCACTTTCAGTTGCGGCAGTGACTGCAGGCGGTAGCTGGTGAACAGTTTGAGGGTGTCGCGGGGCACTTCGGTGAGCAGGCGGTCGCCATCCGAGTTCTTGCTCACGGCATAGGTGTAGCTGGCCGATACTTGCCAGTCAGGCAGGATCTCGCCCGCCATTTCCATTTCGAAACCGCGGGTCTTGGTGCCGGACTCGGCCCGGTAGGCCTGGTTGCCGTCCGGCGCCTGGACGTCGCCGTCCGCCACGGCCAGGTTGTCCTGGTGCACTTCGAACACGCTGAGTGCAGCAGTCAGGCGCTTGTCCCAGAACTCGCTCTTCAGGCCCAGCTCGTAGTTCACGCCCTCCAACGGGTCGATGTAGCTGCCCGATGCAGTTTGTTTGTCTTGCGGGTTGAAGATGGTGGTGTAGCTGGCATAGGCCGACCAGTTGTCGTTGATGTCGTAAACCAGCCCGATGTAAGGGGTGACGACCCCGGTTTCGCTGCGTGAGGTGTGTTTGGTTTCACCGCTCGCCAACTGCTCCTCGGTTTCGTCACGTCGCCAGTCGATCAACCGTGCGCCGGTAATCAGCGACAGGTCATCGGCCAGGCTCCAGCGCACCGAAGCCACCAGGCCGTCCTGGGTTTCGTCCAGCGCATTTTCCGTCGTCTTGTTGTGGATTGCGTCAGGTACCGGCAACGAGCCATCCCAGTCATGGATGTTGTCGATGTCCTGCCAGGTCCACAGATGGTAGCCGTCGTTGCGGTAGTAGGCCCGGTAGTGGCTGAGCCCGACGTACGCCTGGTGCTCGCGCGACAGCACTTCGAACGGGCCCGTAGCCGACAGGTCGAACGAGGTCTGCCGAGGTTCGCCTGCCCAACGGCCAGTCCAGGTCTGGATGCCGCTGCCATCAGGTTTGACGGTGCCGCTGGCGGCGGTGGCAAATACGTCGTCATAGCTTCGGCGACTGTGCTCAGCATTGAATTTCAGGTGCCAGCCGTTGGCCAGGTCGTGATCCAGGGTGGTGAACAGGGTCTTGGTGCGACGCTTGTGGTAGCTCCAGTCCGAGGCCGAGTTGAACGAGCGGGAAGGGCTGAAGTGACTACCATCGGAGTTGTACATCGGGAAGCCGTGGTTACCGGCGCCGTCGTTGTCCATTTCCTGATATTCCGCCCCCACGGTCAGCATCGTGCTGTCGGTGATGTCCCATTCCAGCACCCCATAGCCTACCTGCCGCTCCAGGGACTGGCGGTCGACGTAGCTCTGGCTGTCGGTGTTCGAGGCCACGAGGCGCCCGCGTACATTGCCGCTTTCCGACAGCTTGCCGGACACGTCCAGCTCGGTGCGGTAGGTGTCCCACGAGCCTGCTTTCAGGGTCAGCTTGCGTTGCGTTTCAAAGGTCGGCTTCTTGCGAATCAGGTTGACGGTCGCACCGGGGTCACCAGTGCCGGACATCAGCCCCGTGGCCCCGCGTACCACCTCGACCCGGTCATACGACACCATGTCGGCAAGGTCGTCGCGAAAGCCAAAGCTGTCAGGCCGGTTGAGGCCGTCGACCTGGATGGTGCCGACCTCGAAACCACGTACGTAGATATGATTGGCGTCGCTGCCGGCCGGCCCCATGCTGTCGACGACCACGCCTGGGGTCTGTTCCAGTACCTGGGCAACATCGTTCAGGTTCTGGTCTTCGATCTGCTGGCGGGTCACCACGCTGATCGACTGCGGTGTCTCGCGTGCCGAGAGGCGCAGCCCGGTTGCCGTATTGGCCGAACCTGTGGTGTAGCTGCCGGTGCCCTCGGTGGTGGCACCCAGCCCTACGCTGGAGACCGTCGTTGCAGCGAGTTCCATCGTGCCTTCCTGGCTCGGGCGGGCCAGCATGTAGTGCTTGTCTCCCGCTTGCTGCACCTGCAGGCCACTGCCTTGCAGCAGTTGCGCAAGGCCATGCTCCAGCTCGTAACTGCCCTGCAGTCCCTCACTGCGCTGGCCAGCGATTTCTTCGTTGCTGACGCTGACAGTCACCCCGCTTGCCGTGGCGAACTGATTGATTGCGGCCCCCAGCGGCCCCGCCGGGATGCTGTAGCTGACAGGCACGGCCCAGGCATTGGCACTGGCCAGCAGCGAGCCTGAAAGGCTTGCTACCAGTGCGGCTTGGCGAATGCTGAAGGCGGGGGGAGAAAAACAGGCGGACATCCATTGGCTCCTTTCGATGGACTATGCGGGCGCAGTGATGAGAAGCGTATTGATAATGATAAAGCTTCGCATAAAGGCGGCCGGATAGTTGTCCTTCCTCCTGCAGTTGTCAATCGGTGTGTTGTGTTTTTGCGGGCGGGGGCAAGCGATTACCCGGTGCTTGAAGCAGCACTTCATGCAGAAAGCCACTCGAGTAAATCAATCTGATTTACAATTGCGTCCCTTTTGCCGAGGCTGACGTTTCGTGGATGCCCTGTCGCTTGTCTATGAGCACCTGACCGATTGGGTGTTCACGCCCGTTACCGACCAGTTTCTCGGCATTTTCAATTTGAACGGCCGTTTCGGGGCCTTGTTCCTTTGCATCTCCTATGGCGCAGCCTATGGCGCAGCCTATGGCCTGTTCCGCTTCAGGAAGCGACGCGGCCTGAGCGACGCCCAGTCGTTCTGGCAATTCATCGGTGGCGCCCGGGTACATCTGCATCCCTCGGCGCTGTTGGACTACCGCTATTACTTCGTGCGGGCCATCCTCAAGATTGCGCTGGTGCTGCCCGTCATCCATCTGGTCGACCCCTACATCCTGCGCTCCGGCGATTACCTGGCCTTTTTCAGCAACCTCTGGGGCGCGCGCCCGCGCCTGGGCGAGAACCTTGCACTGTCCATGCTCTACGGGTTGGGGGTGTTCCTGCTCAAGGACTTCATCCATTACTGGGCGCACCGGGCCTTTCACTCCCGCTGGCTCTGGGCCTTTCACAAGGTCCATCATTCGGCGCCCGTGCTGGTGCCGGCGACGGCGAGCCGGGTGCATTTCGTGGAAAAGATCGTCGAGAAACTGAGCACCGGCATTTGCATCGGCCTCTACGCCGGATGCTTCTGGTACCTTTGCGGCGGTGAAGTCAGCCGCTACACCCTGTTCGGCGTGACCTACCTGGTGTTCATCTTCAACAGCCTGGCGGCCAACCTGCGGCATAGCCATGTCTGGCTGTCGTTCGGCCCGCAGCTGGAGCATGTGTTTAACAGCCCGGCCCAGCACCAGATCCATCACAGTGACGCCCCGCGCCATTTCAACCGGAACTTCGGCACCAACCTGTCCCTCTGGGACTGGATGTTCGGCACGCTCTATGTCACTACATCAACGCCCGAAAGCATCCGCTTCGGTACCGGCGAGAAGGACCACCAGCATTACCTGACGGTCTATAGCCTGATCGTCACGCCCTTTGTCGAAACAGGCCGCAAGGTCCTGGTGAAATGCCAGCGCAAGGCTGTGCTTGGCGCGTCCGGCAGGGCAGGCCATTAGCTGATCCCGTGTTTGTTGCGAACGACTGACCGCTCAGGCGGGGAATTGGGCTATCCAGTGCCTGGCAATCTCTTCGCGCCGGCAGACCCACACCCCGTCGTGGCCTTGCACGTAATCGAGAAAGCGCGCCAGCGCCATCGCACGACCAGGATGGCCACTGATCCGCCCATGCAGGCCCACGCTCATCATCTTCGGGTGGTGCGCGCCCTCCTGCCACAACAGGTCGAAAGCATCCTTCAGCAGCCGGAAGAAGTCTTCACCGCAGGCGAAGCCATTGGGCAGCAGATAGCGGGCGTCGTTGTTGACCAGTGTGTACGGAATCACCAGGTGGGCGGGCGAGCCTGGGAGCCAGTAGGGCAGATCATCGTTGTAGGCATCCGAGCTATAGAGAAACCCACCTTCCTCACGCAATAGGCGCCGGGTGTTCTGGCTGACCCTTCCTGTATACCAACCTACGGGGCGTTTACCGCAGATCTGCTCGATCACATCGATGGTGAGGCGGATATGGCACCGCTCCTGGTCTTCAGGCATGTCGCGATAGTCCAGCCAACGGTAGCCATGCCCGGCAATCTCATGCCCGGCAGCGCAGAGCGCATGGCCAATCGCCGGGGTCAGTTCCAGTGCTCGGCCAACGGCAAAGGCGGTCAGCGGCAGGCCCCTGGCGCCGAACAGCTCCAGAATGCGCCACACACCTGCGCGCGATCCGTATTCGTACATGCCCTCGACGCTCAGGTCCGGTTCCCCCACACGCGGCGGGCGGCCCGGTAGCTCATGAAGCCAGGCCTCCGACTGTGCGTCGCCATTGAGCATGCATGACTCCGCGCCCTCTTCGATGTTGAGTACGAACTGGACCGCGACGCGCGCCTCTCCGGGCCATCGCGGGTGGGGTGGGTTGCCGCCATAACCGATCAGGTTGCGAGCGGACATCAGCCCAGCTCGAAGGTCGTGACGGCGAACACACGTTCGTGTGCGATCGCCGGAGGAGGGCCCAGGTACATGCGTGCGCAGCCGAAGACCTCGATCATGCCCTGTTGGCGCACAAGCGCCATGGCGGCGGGGTTATTCTCGGGGGCATCCAGAAACAGCGGGCAACCTTGCGCAAATTCTGCCAGGCGCGCGTAGAGGGCATTGGCTGCCAGGGCGTCATCGGCGAACAAGGGGCCGATCTTGTAGCCTTCCCGGCAGCGCCTTGCCACGCCATAGCCGCTAAGCCTGCCCTCGCGGCGGCAACCCAGGGCGAGTGCATCGGCCTGGGCTATCCACCCGCTCAGGAAGGCTGCGCGCGCGGCAGGAAAGCAGGTGCGGTCGTAATCGACAATCTCATCGAACGGGAAGTTGGCCAACGGGACGATGTCCTGGTTGTCTACCTGCGAGCTGGCCTGGCATCCGGTGGCCTTGGCACGAAAACGCATGTTGCGATGGGAGAAGACGAATCCACCCTTGGCGTAGTAGTCCTGCATTGCGAACACGCCATCCATGCCAATGCTCGCGCCTGGGCGCAGGCGGGCGAGGAGTCGCTCGCGGCGTGCGTGCCAGAGGGTATTGCCCAGGCCTTGACCGCGATACTCGGGCCGGACGATGAAAAAGCCCATGAAACCGAATTCGCCGTTGTAGGAAGTGATTGCACCGCCACCAATCAATTCGCCGCCCCGGGATGCCGCGATGAAGGCGGCAGGGTCCGTGGCCCAGAACAACTCGGCATCGTGAACGCCGGGATTCCAACCCTCACGGGCAGCCCAATCGACGAGCTCGTCCAGTTCGGGACGGGTCATGTTGCGTATGACCAGCTGATTCGACACCGCTAAGTTCCCCCGGTCGATAACAGGGCGGATGGTCCATCGTTACTCTGAACCCTTTGGGTATAGCTTCAACACGAGTATTGATCCAGGCCGTTACGACGCCTGCAGAACAGGCCCCAGTTATCTTTTAGCGTCTGCTTGGGTCGAAAGCAGTCACTCGTGACCGGCAGCTTTCGACCCATTGCGGACACCTGTAACCGGGGCCGCTTCGCGACCCATCGCCGGCAAGCGCGGCTCCCACAGGTACAGCGCATGCCTGAAAGCTAGTGATATTCCTGTGGGAGCCGGCTTGCCGGCGATGAGGCCGGTACTGACAACAGAGCTTTGGATCAGTGTCCGCTCTGGGTCGAAAGCAGCCATTTAAAACTGATCGCTTCGGCCTCCCAACAGCCTTCACGCCTGCCAAAAAAATCGATCTGGCCTGCATGGACCAAGAACACTGGAAACCTCGCCACCGATAATCTCCTCGCTGGCAAGACGCCCCACTATCGCCGCCAACGTAATGCCAGGGTGCACTGCACACACATAGACGCCATCCACTTTTGGTAGATAACCGATGATGGGAATACCATCGGCAGGCATGGGCCTGAGCCCGACACAAGCCCATTCCAGCTCTATTGAAGCAGCCCCGTGGAGCTCGTTCTGAATCGCCTTGGCCGTTCGCAGCGCTATCGCTACCGGCTGATTCTCCACTGCGTCGCCCAGATAATCTTCTGCTGCCAGCAACGCACCATCCATGGTTTGCCTCACTTCCATCTCAGGGCTGGAGATGATCGTGCGCACAAGGTTGGGTTGTGCCTTGTAGCGGATGAGGAGGGCAGGTGAGGCGTCTATTGGAAGTGATACTTCCAGCCTGTCCGTCAGTTTCGTGATGCCTGTCCCTGCTGCCACTACGACAACATCGGCATCGATGATGCCCCTCGTTGTTTCAACTCCGCCCACCTTTGCACGCTGGATTGCAAAACCGAGCACTGGCGTTTGAGTGAGCACTTTCGCCCCATAGGCCTTGGCACCCGTTATCAACGCATGCACAGCGGCCACCGGGTCCAGCGCCCCCTCTGCTGGCGCATATGAAGCAGACCCAGGTGGGTGTTTGAGATTGGGCTCAAGCTCGAGAATCCGTGATCGGGAGACCCTGTCAGGTGCAGACGGATTACCTGCAACCGACGGTGCTTCGCTCGACATCTCGTTGTAAGACAAGGCGCCAGTCCATCGCACCGTCAAGCCCGGCAGCTCGTTTTCGAGTTGGCGGTACGCCTCGATTGCAGCACTGCGCAGTTGCGCGATGGGGTCCGATTCGGAGGATGAGGTATTGATCCATGCGAATGAACGGCCAGTCACACCCGACGCTATGTTCTCAGCGTCGATCACGGTGACATTCGCACCTTTGCGAGCCAGGTGATATGCCAGTGATGCGCCCACGATGCCTGCACCAATGACAACGACCCGTTTGCCCTGACCAGTTGTCATACCAACCTCTGTTCTGTCGACGTGCCAATGGTAAGGCCGCGGGGGTAATGCCTGTCAGTTAACCAGTTTGGGGCCGCTTTGCGGCCCATCGCAGGCAAGCCAGCTCCCACAGTGATCGCACAACTTCTGAGTTTTACGCGGTCCCTGTGGGAGCTGGCTTGCCTGCGATGGGCTGCATGGCAGCCCCCTTCCAACACGGCCTCTACAGGTCAAAAGCGCACGCTCACTCAACCAAGGTCAGCCACGGCCAACGTGCCTGGTAGCTGGCAGCTTTTTCCCTGAACAAGCCTGGCCGTGGGTTCAGCTCGTTAATCCTGAGCAGGTCGTTCTGCAGGTCGTCCAAGCCATGCGTGCTGTAAAGCTTGCCGGTGCCGACATCGACCCCCAGGCAGGTCGACCGGATCAGATACCGGTTGATGCCATCCGTGACCTTGTTCAATGGCGAATAAGTGCCGCCGAACTTCGCCTCGTACCACAAGTGAACACGGGCCTGGTTGCGCACTTCCACGTTGACGCCCAGGTGCGCGCACGCCTGATGAACCCGGGCGATGACACGGTCCTCTGCCTCCCAGGACAAGTCGGCGTCGAAATAGGCGATGTCATAGTCCTTGACGCCCCTCTCCGAAGGTAGCCCGGCGCGGTGGTTCCAGAATGTCTGGAACAGGGCGCCTGCCGTCAACATGCAGTGCGGGATATCCAGCGCTGGCAGGGCGGCCAGCAATGCCCGGTTTATCGGGTTCTCGTGGATGATTGCCAGCACTTGTTCGTCAGTCAGTGAATGCATGGGTACCGTCCTTGATGGTTGCATTGCGCTGGGCTGAGCTTACCTGAATGACGCCTCGGTGATGTGTTCGTGGGAGCAGGTTTTGCCCTCGAACGGGCAGTCGGAAAAGGCCATGAAAGCGTTGGTTACATTGCTCTACGCCGTCCTGCGGTCGATGGGACCATAGTTCATGCGTGTTCCGGATCGCTGTCTTGAGCTGGCCGAGGTGCCACTGGTCGCCCGGGCTCGGCAAACGGTAGATTTGATTCGGGTTTTGTACGATGATTTTCGTATTGGCAGGGATGAGCTATGAAATTCGGCTTCAGGGAGGCCCAGCGAGCGGTGATAGCGGCGCTTGAGTCAGGGGAGTATCAACACGTTTCACGCAGGGATATCGACGTAAAGAACCTGCTGGCTACAGGGGAAGTGTCAGCCGGCGAGGTTGCCGAAGTCGTTCGCTCATGCAGGGGTATTCATCACGCCAGCACCCCTCACCATGCCGTCTCAGCCATCGAGGTGCATGTGCTCAAACGGGATGGTTGGTACATAAAGTTCTTTTTCATCGAGCCAGACACCTGGTTCATCAGCGTTCACCAGTGAGTACCCAGATCATGAAGATCTTTTTCGAAGGCGACAGAGGAAAAGCGCTTTGCGAGCATTGCCAGGCAGTGGTGCCCACGCACTATGCTCGCCGGGATGTGCCGTTTAGCGATGGCCAAGGTGTGGCCAAGGACATTCTGGTGGGCGTGTGCGCCCGTTGTGATGGTGTGGTCGCCATTCCATCGCAATCCACGCCGGCCATCCGCGAGGCGCGCAAGCAGCAGCTCAAGTCGATCGAGGCGCGTTTGCCGGCGGTCTATCTGGATGTGCTCGATGCGGCCATGCATGCGGTCAGTAATGAGGCGGGGGCAAATTTGCGCAAGTTGTTTCTTGCCCACTATTTCCAACAGTTGGTGCAGGCGCAGCAGTGTGAGCAGTTGCATGCGGCGCATCAAACGTTCCTTCAGGCGCTGGATGAACAGCGAGAGCAGCGCGGGCTTGCGCGTTCCAATGTTACTCGGCGGTTGTCGATGAAGGTCAATCCGTACATGGCGGAGGACATGCTTGCGCTTCAGCAGCATACAGAGATGAACCAGACCGAATTGCTGAAGGCTGTGATCGCGCGTATTCAGGCGGATGTGCTGGAGAACCGGGATCAGGAGGTGATTCGAGCTTTGCAGCGACTGGCGCGGTTGGCGTTGTAGTGAGCATTTGAAAGAAGCACAGCGTACTGCCAAGCGCTGTGCTTCACACTCGGATCTTTGAGTCTTTTTAGAGAAACTCATATCAGTTCCTACAAGAACTAATCAGATTTTTCCCCTTCCTCGTAGTCCATTTCTGAATCATCCTTTTCAAGCCGTTTCACCATTGCGATGGAAACCTGAGCCCCCTAGTCTCGTCCTGTCGTTGCAAATTCAACGACCGGGTCTGCAAGCCCGATGCTTGGTTTGGTCTCAGTTTGCTGTTGGCTTCGTTCAACGGTGGCTGCGTGCGGGTGGTCTTCGGGCCAGCCGGGAATCGACCTCCAAGCCCGGTCTTGCAGGCCCGCATGTAGCCGCCACCCTATCATCTGCAAGTGATCTGGCGACGGTCCGACTTGTTATTGTCTGGAGGCTGTCATGCTGAAACTCGTTCCCGATCCACCTTTCTCCACTGAGTCACCCCATCACCTGGAAGACACCCTGATCCAGGCCACGGAATACGTGCTCTGCGCCTTGTCCGTAGGCCATCACGCGATAGCCTCGCTCCCCAGATCTCCCGCCACGATCATGACCCTCGCGGTCATGCATGAAATGGAGGCTGTGCGCACGCTGCTGGAGTCGGCGATTGCGCAGGTGCAGCTTCGGGCCGGGCAGCCGGTGCATACATTGCACTGATGAGCTGATTTTCAAATTTTGCCAGCCTGGGCGGTGTGGTTTTCCTGCCAGGGACTGCAACCGGGAAATCGCACTGGCCGGCAGATTCAAAAGAGGGTTTCAGATGGACAAGGAATTGGATGACGACACCGGCACACTGGGCCTGACCGTAGGCGCGGCCACGTTCCTGGACGGTGTGCTAGACGGCAGGAAACTGTTCCGCGTAGAACCGGGAAACTGCTGCGACCATGCCATCGAACAAGCGTCGGTGTTGATGGACTGCTCTCGGCGAGCATCGTTTATCGGGGTTATGGACAACGAACCGGTGCTGGTCTGGGCTTCGCACTTTCTCTGCGACATGGCCAAGGCGCTGATGGATGACGCGCATATGGGCATGCGCAAGAACCGCTGACCTGCCCCCGGGGCGGCGATGTTGTACAGCCAACAGCGATCCAGCAGCTTGTTCGACCGCATGCAGCCAACATCGCCGCCAGTTTCAGCTAACCAATTGAAATAAAAACACTTTAAAGCCTGGCATGTTTGCTGCTCCTGCCTCCTTGAACCCGAGGATCACCAAGGAGCCTTACCATGAGCCAAGCCCCGATCAAGTTCGCCTACTGGGTCCCCAACGTCAGTGGTGGCCTGGTGGTCAGCACCATCGAACAGCGCACCAGTTGGGACATCGACTACAACCGCAAGCTCGCGCAAATCGCCGAACAAGCTGGTTTCGACTACGCCCTGTCGCAAATCCGTTTCACCGCCGGCTACGGCGCCGACAACCAGCACGAGTCGGTCACCATCAGCCACGCGCTGCTTGCTGCCACGGAAAAGCTCAAGGTCATCGCCGCCATCCTGCCAGGCCCGTGGAACCCGGCGCTGGCGGCCAAGCAGCTGGCGAGCATCGACCAGTTCACCAATGGCCGCATCGCCATCAACGTGGTCTCGGGTTGGTTCAAGGGCGAGTTCCACGCCATCGGCGAACCCTGGCTGGACCACGACGAACGCTATCGCCGTTCCGAGGAATTCATCCGCGCGCTGAAGGGCATCTGGACCCAGGACAACTTCACCTTCAACGGCGACTTCTATCGCTTTCGCGACTACAACCTCAAACCCAAGCCGCTGCAGCAGCCGCACCCTGAGATTTTCCAGGGCGGCAGCTCGCGTGCCGCACGGGACATGGCGGCGCGCGTGTCGGACTGGTACTTCACCAACGGCAACAGCGTGGAAGGGATCAAGGCGCAGGTCGACGATATCCGTGCCAAGGCGGCGGCCAACGGCCATTCGGTAAAGGTTGGAGTCAATGCCTTCATCATCGCCCGCGACACCGAAGAGCAGGCGCGTGCGGTGCTGCAGGAGATCATCGACAAGGCCAACCCCGAGGCGGTGCGGGCGTTTGGCCAGGAAGTGAAGCATGCCGGTTCTGCCAGCCCGGAGGGCGAGGGCAACTGGGCCAGGTCCAGCTTCGAAGACCTGGTGCAGTACAACGATGGCTTCAAGACCAACCTGATCGGTACACCACGGCAGATTGCCGAGCGCATCGTTGAGCTGAAGGCGGTGGGTGTGGATCTGATCTTGTCCGGGTTCCTGCACTTCCAGGAGGAAGTAGCGTACTTCGGCGAACATGTGCTGCCGCTGGTGCGTGAACTGGAGGCCGGGCGCAGCGTGGACAAGGCGGTGGCCTGAAGCCGGTGCCATGCACCGCGTCGGATTCTTCGCGGGCGCGCCCGCTCCCACAGGTATGGCGCATTCCTTGGGCTACCGGAGCACCCTGTGGGAGCGGGCATGCCCGCGAACACCGGCGTAGCCGGTGCCATGCACCGCGTTGGATTCTTCGCGGGCGCGCCCGCTCCCACAGGTATGGTGCATTCCTTGGGCTACCGGAGCACCCTGTGGGAGCGGGCATGCCCGCGAACACCGGCGTAGCCGGTGCCATGCACCGCGTTGGATTCTTCGCGGGCGCGCCCGCTCCCACAGGTATGGCGCATTCCTTGGGCTACCGGAGCACCCTGTGGGAGCGGGCATGCCCGCGAACACCGGCGCAGCCGGTGCCATGCACCGCGTTGGATTCTTCGCGGGCGCGCCCGCTCCCACAGGTATGGTGCATTCCTTGGGCTACCGGAGCACCCTGTGGGAGCGGGCATGCCCGCGAACACCGGCGTAGCCGGTGCCATGCACCGCGTTGGATTCTTCGCGGGCGCGCCCGCTCCCACAGGTATGGCGTATTCCTTGGGCTGCCGGAGCACCCTGTGGGAGCGGGCATGCCCGCGAACACCGGCGTAGCCGGTGCCATGCACCGCGTTGGATTCTTCGCGGCTAAAGCCGCTCCCACAGGGTACGCGGACCGCTTGCGAATTCAGTTCTCTAAGCGACAGCGCAGCAGACGGCATAAGGCCAGAAACAACCCGCGTCGGTTTCAGGATGCGCCTGGTCGTTCGCACGCAACCCCCCGGCGCCACAAGTGCCATGCTTGCAGGATGCCTCGGACCAGCGCGCGCAGACGTGCGGCCGCAGGCAAGGAGGCCGCTGGCACCACGCAACCGTGACGTGGTCGGCGCGCCGCAGCAGAACACGCCGGATACCTGCCCTTACAACAATTCAGGCAGGGTCCGTGATGCCGAGGTCCGCTGTATGCCTGATGAATTGCTCCACCTGCCTGTGATCCACCGCATTCTGGCCCGTGACAAGGATACCCCCGGCGCGCTGTTGCCGATCCT
>Ga0209370_1001038_pt1 | contig 27790 bp, 31 predicted proteins | sample AgamicAtPrz_FD_187164 | JGI IMG/M metagenome (GOLD analysis project Ga0209370, IMG submission 187164) | Agave microbial communities from Guanajuato, Mexico - At.P.rz (SPAdes) (version 2) | ecosystem: Host-associated > Plants > Phyllosphere > Phylloplane/Leaf | place: Guanajuato, Mexico... | reverse complement strand
GGTAGTGGATCTGCCACGCGCAGTGACTCGCCTTCTGAACACCATGAACAGGGCCGGATTCCATCCGGCCATTCTAGAACCTCACGCTGTCCCCGCGCCAAGAGCGCGGGGAATCCGCTTCGCTATTGAAGATCGCCCCATCAAGTGGGTTCCGCAAGCATGACCCGCCCCGGCGTAGTTATAGCGCTGCCCCTGGTATTCAAAGGCGGTCCCACTACTCGAGTCGGTTTTCGTATGGTCGATCGCCCCCAAGCGACACATCAATTCGCGAGCCGCCACACGCGCTTGCGCAAAACCCGCCCGCACATAGTCGGACAGCTGATAGGTCAACATTGGTCGCGCAATGCCCAAATGGTCCCGATGAATGCGTGATAGCTCGACGCGATTGGCTGCATCGGCCTCTTGCTCGACCAGAAACGCCACCCGGAACTGCCGCGTCAATACATCGTTCAGTGTTCGAAGATATGACGCATGCCCGTCGATCCGCCGCTCGGGATTCACCCCCCCAACGTTACTGCCGTAAACATAATCCAAGCCGGTTGTGTATGGATCCATCACCGACCACTGCCAGCCGTCGTTGCCAACCTCGATACGCCAAGCCGCGCGGTGGGCCCGAAACGGTCCATCGCGAAGCGTTTCAATACCGGCAGTCGACATCGGCCCGCGATACCCGTAGGCGCGCATCCCCGCTGGAAACAAGCCCCATGCCAGGTAGACTGGGTGATCCATCAGGTTGCGTCCGACCTGATCGCTCCGATTCGCGACGGTCATGCCGTCGCGCCACGGGGAATTCAGCAGGATCTTGGCATTCTCGATCGAGTGAGCGGCGAGCACGTAGACTGTTCCGACAGCCACGCCCTCACCGGTTTGCCCCGATGTCGCCGGCACGTCAATGGAATCGTACGTCACATAATGCAGCCCGGTCACACGCGCAGTATCCGACGATACCCGTACACAATCCACCACCGTCTGTGCGCGAAGCTCAACATACCCCGTCGCCAACGCTTTGCTCATCGCATACGCCGCATCGAACTTCGCGCGAATCGGACAGATCGGCGTGCAATTAGTATTACCGTGGCACACCCGACGATTGTCGTACGGGATCGAATTGCGTGCCGCCGGCGTCGGTGTCACCCGCGTTGCATTCGGGGGGGCATAAGCCTCGTCGGTCAGCGGCAAACCTTCCGCCCGGGACCGGATGAATTGATCAACCATAGACAGCGGAATACCCGGCATTGGATACTCATACTCCGGCGGGTAAAAAATGCCGGTGGAGGCCTGAGCTGCGACATCCGCAGCTACACCGATAAAGCTTTCGACTTGTGCATAGTACGGTGCCAACTCATCGATCGAAAGGGGCCAGTCACGGCCCCTCCCGTAGCGGCCCTGCAGCGCGAAATCAGACTGGCCCATCCGTAGGCAAGTGCCCATCCAGTGCAATCCAGTCCCACCCACGATCCGTTCGTACGTACTCGCAAAAGGCATCGAGTCTCTCGTGTAGGTCAGGTAGGAACGCCCTGGCTGGTCCCACGCCGAAATCAAGGCTTGCGTGGTTGGCCGTGGTGCATTGGTATGCGCGGGGTCCAAGCGACTCGCATCGGGCGGATAAGGAGATTCCGGTGCCTTGAAGGTGCTCAGATAAAAATTCTCCATGTAATCTTCACGATTGCGATGCGTGGCCGCTCCGGCCTCCAGGACCAATACGCGCTTGCGCTGCATGCCAAGCGCATAAGCCAGGTAGGCCCCTGCATGGCCGGCACCCACAATCACCACATCGTATTCCATATGTATTCCTGATTAATATCCACTCCCAAACGCGCCACCTTGAAGAGGCACATACGACTCATTTAAAGCCGAATGCCATACTCGGCGAGCGAAGGTGCCGGATCAGCCCAACTGCCGAAGCTGAACTGACTGAATCCGGGTGGGTGAGCCTGAGCAATTTTCCAGATCCAGCCGGCACGATACGCGCGTGCCGAAACCACGAAATCAGACTGATAGCCCTCGCCGGTAATATGCCCTCGTGCCGCGGACTGGCGTGTGCACTCGGTTTCGCCGTACCAAACGCCGAACAACCACATCAGCATCGTCAAGCGCGCAAACGTCCCGACCGCATCCGTTCGCGGCAAATTGGCACCGGCTGTCAACAACTCGTGCGCAATCGCCGCCGCCGATTGGCCGCTCGACGCCCGATGCGTAAACTCGCGCATCAGTTGGATCATTCCATCCGCCCCGGCACGGACTCCCAAATCATAGTAAACACTGGATAAGCCCATGTCGTCCGGCTGAACAGGCGGATCGAGTACCCAACGATCAATGCCCAGCAACGCGGCGGACATATCGATAAAGCTGGCCGGCGCGAGCGCTGAAGGAGGAATGTCGGCCCAGGCCCAAACGGGCAGCGCCGACGCAACCAGAACGCCCCCAAGCGAACCCGCGTCTTGCAGAAACTGACGTCGTGTCACGACAGACATGGTTACTCCATTCCGTTTCGCGTTTCCCGGTGTTCCGTGGCACCCCATCGAGACGCTCACCTCGGCGCCACGCCCGCCTGCTTCAGATGCTGCATGCTCGTGGAACGCGGATCCCCAGCCTGCGCGGCACGATCCAGCGCAAAGACAAAATCTCCCGATGCGCCGGTGGTCATTGCTGCATCGAGGTGACATCCGATACAACTGGAAGTCACGCGCTCGGCCCCACCAGCTCGATTGAAGACGCGCGGCTGCCACGGATTGACCGGTCCCGGCGCCAATCGAATTCCGGTCATCTGGTCGCTCGCTGGCACCGCATCGCCATTCGACGTCCGAGCATGCGCGTCAAAACCCGGGATATACGTTTCCATCGTCGTATTGGCTAGAAACGACGGCGTCGCCACCACCCCATCGGGATTTGTCCGAACCGTCCCGGCAGTGCCGGCGGTCGGAAACTGTACGTCGGCCAGATAATAGTTGGCCCAAACAGTCTGACCGGCGTACTGCTGCAGCACACGTTTCATCGCGCGATTCACCTCAATCGCCCAAGCTCCAGGCGCGGCGATCCGTACCAACTGCGTGGGAGGCTGATCGGGTCGTTGCGGATTCCACGGCTGCGCTGGCAACGCATCGTATTGGCAAGCGGGTTGACCACGCACCGACGCGCATCGTGCGGGATCAAAAAAGGTGTAGCGCGCAGGCGTGCCGAATCGAAAATCGGACAACCACGGCGCATTATTCACGTGCTCGAACGTCGCCCAGACGCCTTGCGGAGCCGATTGCGTGAAGTGAACAATATGGAATCCCACCAGCCCAACCATTCGCACCTCACAATGGGACGCAACGGTGGGTTCATCGTGAAAGGCGCCGCCCAATGCGTCGTAAATGTACGCGCGCACGCGGTAGAACGTCGACGGGTCGTCCTGCGCGTCGAGGATCTTCCAGGCCGCCTTGACAAAAATGGAACCGATCTGCGCGCCGTACCGGCCGCGCGGGAACTGAACAGGGCTGCGATCATGGTGTGTATCCTGCACATCGAAACGCGCCTGCCCTTCCCGAGAATAAAGATGGTGCGCCACGATATAGTCGAACATCGACTGATTGAAGTGGATGCCATAGCGCACATAGCGTCCCGACTGATCAATGATCGGGCCCATGCGATCAGCCTGAATATATTCATCCAGGACCGGCTCGGTTCCTAACTCGCGCCGTCGACGTCGGAATATGGGCAAACGTGCTCCCAGCCCGGCAGCGACACAGATGGCGGGAATGTCGTGCCCACTGCCAAACGGTTCCGGCATGCCAGCATTCGGCCGAAAGACGTCACGCGCCTCAGGATATACTTCCCACACAGCGGTATAGCTTCCGCCCTGCGCATTCAAGCCGCGTGTCTTGCTCGGTTGGGCAAGTGGCCGGCCATCAGCGGCCATGGCCGCGGGGAAGTTCAAGGCGACGAAATCCTGCCAGGCGAGTTGCGCGTAAGCGCGAGATTCATCGGCAAAATTGCGAGGGGTATCGGGCCGGATATCGGCGGCGGGATAACAGTCGAATGGCGCCACATAACAGTCACTGCCCGCGGCGACCGATTCTGCATAGGCCAACGCTACTAGCACGATCCAATGACTGGGCTTCACCGCACACACTCTTCCATTGATGGCGCCTCACTTGTGCATGCCGCGTTCGGCTACGCCGCTCAGTCAAAGGTTAATGCCGTTTGACCCGGTCAGTCCCACGCCGTCAATTCGGACCGTTCGACAAACCGGCTATCACGACACGCCTGGAGTTGATCGGCGAGCATTTTTGCCCGTGTCGCCTTGACCATCAACTGCCGCGCTTGGGGCTCGAGCTGTCCGAGTTCGTTCAGATAACGCGTGATGATCTCGCCGTTCCCGCCCGCGGCATACCGGACGTCTTCGTCCGCAGCCGTGGCCCGCTTCTGCAATGCGTCCGCCAGCCGACAAATCAACGGGCCACTGTTGTTAGAACAGTGCTCCTGTACATCGAACGAGTAAAAGACGATATCGTCGATTCCTGCTGCTCTGGTCATGTCGTGCAGCGCTTGCCGCTCGTTTTGCCTCGTCGCGTCAGTCGTGCTGCCGGCACATTCCTTGTAAGCCAACATCCCCGCGGTGTCCACGATCGTGGCCTGCAGGCCCCGTGCCGCATGACGCTCGAGAATCAACAGCAGAAAGTGATTAGCGGTCGTCAGGTACGCCGGAATATAGAGTACGGGTTCTCGGCCCTCGGCCCAGCTGTGAACCAGGTCGCGAAGCTTGGCAGTGCTATCTTGGACATCAGCACTGATGTTCCACTCACAGCCACTGCCAAAATCAAGGCGACATACACTATTCGCCACCTCTTCATTGGTCACCATTCGCGTCGCGTCCTCCAACGATTCTCCGTGGAGCTTCGCCATGTCACGCAAATCCCTGCCGAGCCGCTCGCGCTGATCCTGCTGCAGTCCCGCGTCGACCGATACACACCCATTAACGTTCGCATGCAGGGCCAGATAGCCTAGTGCCATGGGCAGCGCAAATTCGCTGCTCACCGCGCATTCACTCGGCTCGACCAGCTTCTTGCACTGGGCAACCAATTTGCGGTCAAACACGTTACGGACATCAAGCGGCAAGTCCACGCGCTCGTAAAGGTCGAGCAAACGGACCTCCGCTTCGGCAGATACCTCCGACCCACGGAAAAATGCAATATCGAGCAGCGCGTCCAATGCCTCCTGTACCGATTCGGCTCCCCGCAGTACCGTCTCCGCCAATTCGCGAACCATGATTCGCGAAGCGTCACGCTTCCAATGTGGCGCTGTATCGCCATCCACCGAATCCCGATAGCGTATCGGATCGCACTCAAACGCGAGCCACCGCCTCGTGCGGGGAACAATAACCCCACCCATCTTCGCAGACACATGCGCATCCATGCAGGCCTCCCATCCGACACACGATCAGGCGGCACGCTCACCGCTCGGCTTGCGTGATCATTTTTGCAAACCCGTGACTTATGGCGATGCCCCAAGCAACAAATACGATACGGGATTGGCTACACACAATCCGGCCCCGCACTCAAGTGCAGTCGACACGGCATTGCCCAAAGTAAGCACCGCAAATAACGCCACCGCCACCATTGATACACCCCCAAGCGAGTGCGGGGATTGTTGCTCTGTCGGAGCTTCACTATCGGTTCGCTGGAAAAATTGACAGTCGAACAGCAACATACATGCGACGGCGACGACAATGGCGACGAAACCGACGAATGCAGCTACGTACATGTGCATACCCAAGATTTCGCGACCATAAGCCCCGGAACCGGGAACGATATGGAGCAGAGATTGCCGTGCCGAAATTACGCCACCAAGAAGCGCACCGAATAAAATAATCGCATAATGACTCGGCCGCACACCAAACCGCAGATTCAGCGCCAAACCCATGCCTGCTGCGATATATCCGACGCGCTGCAGCAAACACAGCGGGCACGGCAAATCATGAAAGTAAATTTGTTCGGCAAACGCCACCAATAGGATTGCATTGATCCCGAACAGCCCCATCACCATCAATGCGTGCGCATATGACGTACTTCGCATGTTCCCCACTCCCCATCTTGCATAACACCTCGCACTGACGCATCGCTACGCCAACCTCCGGACGCGCTCGCACCACGTCGCAATCACAAGCACCCGTACGATACCTTGAATTGTCGAACAAAGCGCCGTCTCAGCGAATCAGATTTCGCTGATTTTATTCAGGACGCGTCGTATTCCGGTGATCGACATCCTCGCCGTGCGCCGACGACATTTGCAATTTGTACAATATTCGCCCTGTGAATCACCCATCTACGCAATTATATCGATCTGGTCGACGCGTCCCCGTCATCCGGTGCTGCGAGTCCGCTGTTCCTTTCCTTCAAGGGGACTTGCTTCGGGGAGTTGGGCCGGGAAGAAAGCCGCGCGGCCATTTGATCGCAGCATTCCGTGGTCAACATGACCGGTATGCTCGTTGTCTATCGCTATCGCGTGAAGTCGCCCAACGGCTTGCTGAACCAGAAAGCCGTGCACTGAACGACGCCTGGACCATCAGCAATGAAATGCAGCAGTACATGCTCAAATTCGGTCAGAAGTGGCCGACACGCTTCGACCTGACGGAATGACGACACGTAGCAATACGGAGATGGGGTCGACTCGCATCACCAACTTCGTCAAGCGTCCGATCGATCTAAGGCATCGGGCCATTCCTGCACCCCGAGCTGTCGCACCCCATGGCAGCAGGCCGCCATCCAGTGGCGCGAGCCTGACTGCAGTTCGCAAACTTGCCAATCCGCGCTTGACTCCGGCCACTCGAATCGAATTCGGCGTGGCGAATCATCGATCTGCCGACTCCATTCCCATTCCAGTCTGGCCGAGCTGTTCGCGTATGCGGTTAAAACGCATGCCCCTCCTCGCCCGGAAGGAGGACGAGGAGGATATCAGCACATTCAAGTGTCTCCCGCCGAATGCGCCAGTGCCCGTTCAGGATCTTCGCGCGTGGGCGACGCGGAGCGCGCCGATTTCGAGGTGTCGTCCACCCACCCCCAAATGATTTTGCTCACCGAGTTGCTGGCAACCGCACTTCCGAGCGCCGAACAAATATCATATGCCTTAGGCGCCTCGTCCAATCTATGCATAACGTTTTTGAGCGCCGGGCTCAGCAAGTTGGACACCCCGACCATCGCCGTTGACCACGCCGCACGCAATCCTACCGCCGAATGATCGGGTTTCTCGACCACCGCCTCGTGAGGTTTATATACAACCGGGTTGTCCTCTGTCGCCGCACATCGGTTCGCCACCGTCGCGACCGCCGCTTTGGTCATCGCCCCCAACACGGCACCATGCAAGGCAGCACCGATCCCTCCCAATACGGTCCGGGATGGTAGTGCGACCGACGTTCCCACGGCCCCTCCTGCGCTCGCCATCAATCCTGCCCACGGAGCCAGATATGCCGCCCAGCCGCCCGCTGAGGCAGACGGATCTGCCAGGGCCATGCGCGGGCCCGCCTTGCGTAACACACTCGCTACTTCAGCCATTACGCCATTCGATACCACGTTATTCACCACGCCCGCAATTCCGGCCGCGCGCGCCGCTGCCGCACCGGTCGGCAGTGTCGCATAGCTGCCCAGTGCAGCCAATACCGCGGCCGAAATCGCCGACAGCTTGCTACGCACCCCGTCCATCGGAAATTGAGACATCGTGTAGCGGTAACCAAGATACGCACCCGCGGCACCCGCCACCGTCGGAACCAGCACGGTACCAGCCAGTAGCGCGGCCTCGCTCTCCACCAGCAGTGCCTGAACGGCAAGATCCAAACCCATTCCGACAGCATGGCCCGCGATCTGCGCCACGGCAGTGCGCCCCATCGCGCTCAGGGTCGCTTTCGTCGTCTGCCACTTTGTCACGACGTCGGGCAACTCGGCCAATCCGGCCGAATCCGTGTCGCTGTCGCCGCCTGCATCCCCATCGACGTCGACAATCGGTGGACCGATTGACGAGTCAATCGCCTCGCGGCGCCCCTGTGGCTCACTCCCGTCTGGCGCTCGAGATCCGTTCGCCTGTACTACCGACGACGTAGATCCATCACTGGGTCCGTTGTACACAGACTCTACGTCGCGTCCCATTCCGCTTGCTTCTTCAACGCCCTCAGTTGAAGTCCTTGACAACTCACGCACCAATTCAGTTGTCGATGTTGATCTGCCATACCCATTAATTTCAATGCCAAACATATGTACTCCTATACAAAATACACAGTATGGGGAACTGTTCCGTCACACTGATGGAACGGTCACTGCGCGGCTGCGTCTCATGACACAACTTGTCAAAGCGATCGCGCGGAACCGTCTATAGATGGATAGGGATTTCCCGGATACGTTCCGATCGCCACATGCACAAAACAGGCATGCCACCAAACTGCTCAACTGCGACCATCGCGACTCGCTTTTTGATAGACGTCGACAGGCCGGTGGCGACGCCCACGAGCATCCATTGCAAGATCACGTTCAATCTCGCACCTCGGCGAAGATGAAACTCGGCGACTATCCGAATGACTTCAGATCACTGGTGCATGAGACTGCGACATATCAGCGCGCCACACATCAGGAAGCGAACCTATTCTGGCCGCACTCGACGAGCATCAACCTGGCACGGTGGTTACCTCGGGACACTCGATACGTGAAGCCGCTGTACGCGTGCACGCAACTGCTGTCGTTCCTCGCGATCTGGCGCTTCAGCGGAAAGCCTGAATAGCAGCTGAGAGATTTCATCCCCGCCGTGTCCGCATTACTCAGTCTTATTGGCGTAAATGAAGAGCGGGTCGGACCATGTCATGAATAAGTATGCCGAAAGGGTCCTGCATCGCTGATATGCGGATGCATCTTTAAACTTGAGCGATCGAGACGATCCTTACGGCTGTCCGACGAGCCCGACCGCAGAATGCCAGGAATGATCGGACATCTGCAATAAACATATCGAGACATAGTGGCCGCTGCTGACTAAGCGCAGGGTGCCATCTCTGGTATCGTCGGTGCATATCGAAGTGTGCCGAGTCACATGTGCTCGAATAGGCCAGAGGCGAAATTTGAGGAAACAGGCAGCTTTAGACACGTACATTCGTGATCACCGATTACGATCATCCGATCTCGCCGGTCATGTTCGTCGACATACACGTACAGATATACGGTAGCGAACACCGTCGAATGAATCCACATCGGCGCGCACGGAAAAGGTACGTCACATTTTTCCGAGATGTCATCTCATGCCCAAGCCATCTTGACATCGCTAGCAACCAACCCTCGGGGCCAATTATTTGGCTTGCTATCACACTGCAAACAATCGACCGAGCGCTCGGCCAACTCTCCGGCTGCCCCGACTCGCGCTATGTTGCGAGAAGAGATAAACTAGACGCTGATAATTCTCGGTTGACACTCGATCAGCGTCGCCTCCGTGCAGCTCAGTTCCATGCCTTCGCCCCATCTCGGTCATGGAGCCAATCCAGCCGGACGACCAAGAAGTAGTTTTTGCTCGCGAGCACTCAGACCAACTCCCACCCTTTTCATCAAACCATGAGAATATTTTCATGTTTTGCCTTCCCAGCCGAGCGTCAACTCAAGCAGTTGAGCCGGCAGCTCAATACAATTCGAACCGGGCTTCGCCCACTTATCGAACCCGTACGCAATGGACCATTCGTCTTTGCCACGGCATCGTGCCAGAAATCCATTGCCGATCGGCTGGAGCAATGCGTTCATCGCGCTGAGCATGCAGCGCAACAACGAAATGCTCTGATGCTCGGAGCCGCGTTATTGCAAGTGCGCAACGAGCTGTCCATGATTTCGCTGCTGGCCCGGCATAGAGCCACATTGGGTGCCCCGACCACGCGCTGCCCTCACCAGCAACGGACCGGCGTCTTGCGCCGGCATCTGATCCACGTCGGCCGGTACGCCCGCGCGCTGCGCGAAACCATACCCATTCAACCGCGCCATCGTGTGCGAATCGCTCGCGCGGTGCTCACGATCTCCGAATCAACGCGACTGTAAGTCTCATCCCAAGGATGGTCAGGCACCTGACGCTGCCATCCACCCGTCGAGCCGCCGCTTTCCGCCAAATCATGTGCGTCACGTTGCGTCGGTCGGGGGGCGCTCACGTGGGAGCGGGAAACATGTCCGACAAACACGATGTCTGTACAAAATGCCATCTTTCGCACCTTGCGTGCACGGCCGCCCTCATACCTGCCAGCTCTCGACGCCCGTGCCACCGCACCGCCACCAGGCACCCCGCTCCTGGCAACTGGGAAAACGCGCAATGGCTGCATGGCATCGTCCGCGGCTCGCGCAGTTGCCCGGAGCGTGCTCAAGAGCAGGTCAAGTCGTTTCGTTTCCTGGCGACTCATCGCAATGCATTGTCGAACCGCAACCACGCTTTCCTTTTCCCGACTGCGATGCGACAAATGGGTCTTGAAGGACAAGTAGCCGACCACCATCGCGCCGAGCCCCAAAATGGCCACCAATAGGTGGGTGGGGGACAGCCCCGTGACGAGCGCATTGCTCAAGGCCTCGCCCATCGCTCCTAAGTTGAACGTCACCATCGAATGACACGTGGTGTAGGCGGGAACGCCGCCGTCGTTGCGACTCCCGGCGCTGCGGAATACCAAACTCATGGCGCGGCGTCCTTCGTTTCTCGTGTCGGGCATTAACCACTTTCGCGAACCAGCAGGCCCGATGTCATTCCGGGCCTCCCGTGGCACGTCGTACCGCGGGAGAGGCACGGGCACACGATCTGACCTCAACGTGCCATAAGATGCCATGGACTCCTCTGAATTTCGTCACGATGGACAAGTCCTTCACCGCACGACCTGGGCCGTTACACGGAAAAGGCAATGGGCAGAAATTGTAAGGCAAATGCAAGATTTGTCAAAGCGTTGCTGCAGCCCGCTGTCCGCCACGAGCCCGCCCACGTCAGGCACACGTTAGCCTCGATAGCCCGCGCATCTGCACCGATTCAAGCAAGCAACGTGATGTGACGCCCAAAGGAGTGATTGAACAGTGTGACACTTCCTGCGCACACTGGCCTCCAGCGCTCGTGCCATGCAAACGGCGGTGCCCTTTCCAGACCAAGTTGTCGGCAAGCACGATCGGACGTCCACCGTAGTACACGGACGCTCTCCTGCGGCCTTCGCAACGATTGAGGCGGGCGACATCGCGCACGATGTGTTGTCCCTCAGCGGGCTATGGTGCCGCCCAGGATACCTGGCTTGGATCATGCCCACATCCGCGCGGCCCGACGTCGATCGTGTATCCAAGACCAAACAGGAACCAAGGTGTCGGCGCAAGCAATGCGCATCATTTCCATGGCGGCAACACCAATCCAGAGTAACTTTGACAACTACATACTCGCTCTCCCCGGGGAAAGCGACGAATCACATGAGCATCGCAATCGCTCGGCCGATCACATCAGCAAACAATCAAGATACTCTTTCGGTCGGTGCGGCCACGCAAACAAACCCGGCCCGCCTCGTTGAACGACACATCGGCGCATCATTCCACCACGCTCAACACAAGCCAGGTGGCTCCTTCGGCAACGCTTTGGCCGACATGCCCCCCAACGCCTGAACTTGACACATGATCGAGATCGCGTAGCATGCACGCATTGGTTATCGTGACCGCCAGATTCGAAAATGTGCATTGGTCAATACTCTGCCCGATAACCATGTTCGGTGTACTACAGGCCTATGCCCCCTTGAAGCGTGCTCAAGGAGGTTTAACGAGGCTATCGGAACAACGACAAACGGTTTGCTGAAATGAAGTGAACCGTGAACTGGGGCATAAAATTTCCAGACGCGATCAGTCGAGTCGAATCTTGCGGTCGGTGATAAATTATGTGATCAGCACTGGACAGCATGCGCCATGGCTGTACCGCATCATCGCGATCGGAATATTACTGAGCATCGCATCATGCGCCCAGCCACGGCAAGACGACCCTGACTCGCTGGATACGCTGCCGATCGTCGCAGCGGGATACCATCGATGGTCTTTCCGAATCGCAGCACTTCCGCACGAGGCCGACCGAAAGCTACGGCTGGTTGCACGCAAGTACGAGCAACGCAGCTGCAACGACTCCCCTTATCGGGGCGAATGGGTACCGCTGAAAATTACTGGCTCGGCGATCCATTATCTGCAGTTGCGAATCGTGTCGCCGCCGCATCTCGGCATCATTGCTCCATGCCCCATGAATCCTCCTGCTTGGATTGAATTGGCCAATCCGCTGATCGTGCCGCTCGACAGTCACCATCGTTGGGTCATCGACGCCCCGATTGGTTGGTCACTCGACTATGCAGTGGATTAGCCGTTCCGTTGGGCTTCAGCGACGAACGAGCAGGACGGTGGCAACGCAATGAAGCCACCGGCGCCAATCGGAGCGCCTTCTCGCCGCGGTCAATCGTCCAGCACGAAGCGATGTTCGAGCGTTTCATGCAACACCTCACGGCCGCCCAGAACACGCTGGCCACCTTCGGTCCAGAACATCTCGAGTCGTTCTTCGTTGACCTCGATCGACGGTGCAGGCCTGGCACCACGACGCGTCTGCGCTACGAAAAGCTACTCGATCGGCTCGGTCGGCATCTCGTGGACGTCGGTGTGCGCAAGACCAATCCCGCCGCTGCCTACACGCTGGCACAGACGTGGCCGGAGGACGAACCTACGCCGGTGTACGTGCTCGAGGCCGACAACCATCGCCTGCAGGCTTCGATCCGAGCTATCGACGGGCTCGACGATCGCGCGTTGCGTAACCGAGCCATCGTCGGTCTCTTGCTCTCGACCGGCATCACCGCGCAAGAAATCCGGCAGGCGGCCGCCGTCGACCTCGATATGTCGCCGGCGCGGCCGCACCTGCGTATTCCGAAGCGTGGTCCACGCGAAACACGCCAAATCAACATTGACGAGTTCGCAAAACCGACACTGACCCGATGGCAGAACTCGGTGGTGGCGGCCGGCAGCTCGCTGTTGTTTCCGTCGCCCCGCGCGGTCGGACCAATGACCGACGAGATGCTTGGCCGCATCGTTCGGGACGAGCTCCTTGCGATTGACGTATGGCTCCCCGATATGAGTCCGCGCACCCTTCGTAACACGTTCGCCAGACGCCTGCTGCTCGCCGGCCGAAGTAACGACGACGTCATGCAACTGTTGGGCCTCACGAGCCAGCGAACAGTGATTCGCATTCGAGCGACGCCGCCCCCTACGCAAGCCCGGACAGAGTAGCGAGGCTGTCGGCATCAGGAGTCAAACCGAACGGCCGCGGCTCGGTTCGAAGCGCGAGGTGTCGCCGGCGAACCCTATGTCAGAACGCCAAGATGAGTGGCCGGATGTTCAACCTACGCCGAGTCAGAAGCATCATTTTCCACCGCACACTGACTCAATGTGCCGAGAAGAGAGAGCACGCCAATCTCGCATGCGATCCAACAGCAACACCCTGCAGAAAACGCTCATTTGGCAAGCACAGCTCGCAAGGTCGTGGGACTCTAATCCTTCTCGCGCTTGCCGAACGAGTAAGGATGAACGAGCACGAGGTTCGCCGCTGACGGCAGGATTGCGACCGCCGCTGTTCGGCGTTTCATTGCATCGACCTCGGCTGCCGTCTGAACGGCAGGAACGTGGCGCCCACCCCATACTTGCGCGCATACCGGGCGAGGATCGTCGGGATGCGGTGCTTTCCAGACAATCTCCAAAGTGTCGCCGCTCGGGAATTCCAGGATGAGTGACTCTGCTGCAAGGGATACCAGTTGACCTGACGCGTCCGGGATATACGCTTTGATCTGTTTCGAATCGCTCATATTTCCCTCTTGTGGGCGTGGTAGAGATAGAGATCGGCAATGCTCGTTTGGCAACTTCCACGGAAGCAGCGCGTCCTCGACGGTCGCCACCAGCGGCAGACGTTGGAGCAGCTGGGGGAAGGTATTGACAAGATCAGTACGATTGGCTTGGCACGTCCTGCCCAACGAGTATAGGTTCGCGTCTGCGTACCGTGAACGGTGTCCGCGAAAAACTGCGAACAACACGCAAACGGGCGAATCGAGTCTTCAGGGATTGTTGCTGATGAGCCAACTGCCATTCTCGACATCGCGGATCAGTCGCGGCCATTGCTCACGCAGATATGTCAGTCCCTGCTGAGCAAGCTAAATCCTCGAAATTCTTGAATTCCTGTGCAAGAACACGCATCGGACATTTCTCTCGTGACCGTTCCCAAATCCAACTATAGCTTAGCGGCAAAAAATCATCGCCCGCCGCCGAAACTGCCGGCACCTATTACCGTCCGCGCTGAGCCAAATTTCGCGATTCATCCGCGCGGGCATCAGCCCCCGAAACCGCATCCCACACATTACAGCCTCGTCTCTTCCGGCCGGCAGCGCACATCCGCAGCGCGTACCGCGCATCCGCGAGCAGAAGGACAGCATGCGCGCAGTGACGCTCGATCGCGACGAACAACACGCGTTCGCCCGCTCGGCCCTCGCGCTGCGCTACGACCCGACCGACGCTGAAGCGCCCGCCGCCATCACTGACAGCCAACTGCTTGTCCCGCGCCGCGTCGAAGATCGGCGCGACGACCTTTGGACTGTCTTTGACCGCGTGCCGGAAAACCTCATGAAGGGCGGCTTGCATGGGCGCTCGCGCTCGGGCCGCGCCATGTCCACACGTCCGATCCCCGGCACCGACCAGAACGTGAAGCTCAACCGCGCTCTGTGGATGCTCGCCCCCGCCATGCGCCAGATGAAGGCGTAGCGCCTTCGGAGCGGCGGACCCACGCCGCTCCGGCTCACGGCCTTTGCGCCAGAACGCCCGTCGGGTCACGTTCTAACGCATTCGCATCGCTGCGGCTCGCCGACGTCGCATGGCTCCCGAACATCCTCACCGATCGCGATACCCCGGCTATGCCTTCGTGGGCTATCCGCGAGGACACCGAGGATGAGAACGACGCCGGTACCGGGGAAGATAACGGCGAAGCAGAGAGCGACGACGATGCCGATGCTGAACTCTCGCGCTTTGCTGGATCGATCGCTCATAACCGGTCGACGGATATGACGGCCGGCATGCAATTTCCCGTTTGCGTCCGTACGAGCGCTGCCCATGCACCGAACTCGCGCCCCGACCTGGATGCCTTCGAGTCACCCATCATGGCCGGACTGCAGCTGTCGTTGTCAGAACACCTACGCCGGGGATTTCGCTGATCGCTTTCACAGCTTGATCGTCCTTCTTCCACTCGCGCATCCGCCGGTCGATCGAGCCGATCTGCTCATCCAGTAGCCGCAGCCCGTTCCACTGTTCACGCAAAGTGTCGATTAGAGCAGTTGGCAAACGCTCAGAGATTCGCGCCAACACCTCGGGCATTCCTTTGTCGAACGCTGCTCGGTCGGTGCTCATCACTTCACCGTATTCGGTCAGTAATCCGCGCAGGCAGTTGATCTGCATGGTCCGGAACTTCACCAGTTGCTCGCGCACTCTGTGCAGCGCCAGCATCGCCTGTTGCATCTCGGTCTTTACCGAAACTGCCTTGCTCGACTGTTGCACCGCCCGCCAGATCGCCAGAGCATCCGCTGCATCCTTCTTGTTGCGGATATTGAACCAGTTTCTTCATCGACGTGGTGCACTTGAAAGACGCTCTTTGCAATATCGATCCCAACTGGCGCGAGCTTCATGGCGGACTCTCCGGTTTGCCCGGGTGGATCTACATGATCTTCCTTCTTGGGCACGTCGATGCCGTCGGCTCCTGCGGGTCTACCTTCGCTGTCTTTCCCTTTCCTCATTCTTGCCACCTCGGCAATTCACGGGGTGGGTGGCGTCCATTCCATTGCCTCGCCGTGCGGTCGCTGCATGCAGCGTCGCAAGATCTTGAACCACGACTGTGCGCACGCGCCCGACCGACGATCAGTCGCCGGTATCGAGCAAGTTCACATCACGGTTGCACAAGGCTCGGAACGCAGCATCGTGCTGCATCCCTGAATCCGCACGTCTCTTTTTTCGTCCGTATCGGACGCAATGTCAACGATGAATCCCGGTAGGATTGAATCCGTCGGAAATCATCCGCGGGATGGCGCCGGTGCGGTTGATCCGCGCGGCTGACAATATGAACAACGCACAATATGCACCGTCGCGTACCCCGCGAACGACGAGACCGGGATTCCGGAAGGCGTTTCAACCTGCAGCGCTCAAACGGGCCGCTATGGATGCATCGATTGCCGCCGAGGCGACGCCATCGGTGGTCGGATGGTAAGTCTAGCGCGCTCGTTCCAACCTGCCACCCGCGCGTGATCGAGAATAGCGCGCTTGATGCGAGTTCAATCACGGCCCCCCCTTGCGTCCCATTGGACAGCGCGACCAACCTGTCGAGATGGATCTCGAGCATGAATGATCGCTCGCTGACCGTACAGGCTTGCGACTTGGGTGACATCAACCGGGCCGACGATTGTGATGCGTGACGAACTCATCCCGCATCAAACATCGTTGTTGTTTGCGTACACATCGTGCTCGACGATCCGCGATGCCAAGTCGGTGCGATTCGAGTTAAGCGCTGCGCTGGCGGGGCCCACAATCTTGGCGCGCGCGGCGAACGTGTATCCACGGACCTGCTTGCTAAAGCCGCTGCATGCAAAGTCGCGGTGGCCTGCGTTAGGTCGCATTACGTCACGCATGAACACGGGCACGTTCAGCATCGATGCCCGCGACATCGCGTCACCTATTGTCGGCTCGCTGATCACGCTCACGCCTCGCTCCAGTTTGATTGTCGAGTCTCAACTACGCTCGTATCATGCGGTAGATCGCGTCGCGACTGTGCGGGAGTTCGGCCATGCGAGCGTTGCGCGATCGAACTGATTTGGATCTTCATTCGGGTAGCGGCCGCGCGTGCGGCGATAGCGTGACGCGTTTTTTGTTCCGAGCAATGCGTGGGGGGTAATCGCATCGGGGGCTCTCGCCCGTCCAGATCGATGGGAACGTCAAGAATAGCAACTGCGCCCGCAAGCGTGCCGCGATTTCCGCAAGCTTCTCGGGGCACGTAATCGGGTTGCGCCACGGACAAGGCGTAGCACGTTGCATAGGTATTAGCAAAACGCCGCACAGAATTCGCGAGCGTTCTCGCGATTGTTCGACTGCGATCGCGACGCATGAACGATTGCGGCAAGCCGAAGCGCCAGTGTGATGTTGTGTCGTTTCATCTCGACGTGCTCGAACCGCGCATAAGGTGAGCAATGTTCAAGGTTCAATCTGTCGCTATGGACAGCCGCGTCGGCTCATCCGAACCGACGCGCCCGAGATTCACCGCGTGTCGCCCCACCGCGGCGCTTCGCGCAGACCGAGCGCATACGCGTCCGTTCCCTGGTTGTTTAAAGAAGTTCGTTGATTGGGAAAGCCTCCCAAGGCGTAGCTGCAACAGTTCGCCGCTACGCAAAAGTGACGGATTCCGACCCAAGGAATCGGGTCGCACTCGTCGGTGACATTTCCCGACCCGGTACTTTCATCGCAATCGCACTTCGGGCGTACCCGCTCAATCCCGGCCTCCGGATGTATGACATTTTCCGACCTGGAAGGCGGAATCACCGGTGACATATTCCGACCCTGGCATGCCGCGACATCGATGACATATTCCGACCCGTGAAGAAGCCCAAAAGTGACAAATTCCGACCTGCAAACGAAGCCCCTCGTAAGTGACATTTCCCGACCCGGAGGGTGACGTATTCCGACCCAGCGCGTGTCTGAAGTGACATATTCCGACCCGCAGGGGAATCCTGCCGAGGCACGGATGACCGTCCTCGCGCGGACGGAGGATTCAAAGGTGACGTTTTCCGACCTGATAGGAGGTTCGTAAAGGTGACGTATTCCGACCTGCCTTTTTCCGTGCGGTCTTGCGCTCTATCGGATTGCCCAAAGGTGACAATTTCCGACCCGAAAGGCAGCCAGATCGTTGCTAGGCATGGGTTGGGCCGGAAAGTGAGCGAGCACTTAGGAGTTTTCTCATGCCGAGGTCGGAACGCGTCACCTTTTCGGGTGGATCATTCCTTCCATTGACCGGCAGCGAGGATGAAGTGCCGCCGTGTGTCACTTTCGGGTCGGAAAACGTCACCTTTTGTGGGTTACTAGGACTGCGCCGGTCATGTGACGGAGGGGTTTGTTGTTTTATCGCAACTTATCAAACAAGGGGTCTTTGTAAAACAGTTTATAGAACCTTTTGTAAACCCTTTTGTAAACGCTGTGCCGCTGGCCTCTGTGCCCCGTGGGACAAGGGTTTCCGGGAGCTCACAGAGAAAGAACTGTGACCTTATCCGACCTGGGAGTGACGTAATCCGACCCCAAGTGGACAGATTGCGGGCCGGGGGTGACATATTTCGGCCATTATCCACAACGGTGACTTGCGTCTAGGCGATGTCACCTTATAATTGTGACACTTCTTCTTGAAGGTCACCTTTGTGAACAAAAAGGCCAAGCAATCGCCCGAGCATGCGCAAGTCGAGATCGTTGAGATCGAGCCTTTGCAAATCGAGCCGCTCGATGAACCGCCACTCGACGGCGACGGCCGGGTAAAGGGCACTGTTGCGATGAGCCGGGCGCTTGTCAATGCACAGCAAGGGCTGACGCTCAATGAGAAGCGCGTGATGATGGCAGCGCTCCGGTGCATCGACAGCAAAAAGTCTCCGTACTTGCATAGCAAGGGTAACGGTTATGTGAGCGTTCGCGTACGTGCAGACGAGTTTGCGGCGCTCGCTGCGCTCGCGCCGAGGTCAGGCGAGAAGCAAGCGACCGCCGCGTATGAAGGGTTGAAGGAAGGATGTGCGAGCCTTCAGAAGCGGCAGCTGACGTATATGGACGGTCCGAGAAAAGTCGTTTTGAACTGGGTCTGGAAGGCAATCTATCACGAGCGCGAGGGATGGGCCGAGATATCGTTCTCGCCCGATTTGACGCCACATATTTTTATGCTGCAGCGTCGATTCGTGTCGTACCAACTCGAGTTTGCCCGGGGCCTTCAGTCGCTCTACTCCTGGCGGCTGCTCGAGCTGCTGATGCGGGAACGCGATAGAGGGCGGCTTCTGATCACGTTGGAAGATTTCCGCACGGTGCTCGAGATTCCGCCAACGTACCGCTTCGCAGACATCAAGCGCCGCGTCATCGAGACGGCCGTGAACGAATTGAACGCGAAGGCGGATCTCGTCATCTCATGGACGCCGGTGAAGCTCGGTCGGGCTGTGAACTCCCTCGATTTCCAGTTTGTGCAGAACCCGCAGAGTCGATTGGCTTTGGACGGTGAGATGGCCGCGGCCTGAATAAACCGGGCCTCGGCTTGTCCTGCAATCGATGCGAAGGTCGCATCGTCCAGCCCTGCGCGGGGAAATGACGGGCGATTGTGTTCCAGGATGTTCGCGTGGAGTCGCCCGGACCCGTCCGGATGCGGATTGCGCTGAGCCACCCTCATAGCCCACCTGGCCCGGCCAGTACGGTCAGCGTGACGTTCGTTGACCAAAGCTCGCACTTCGACGTGTGCTAACCCCCTCTGGAGCCGTCCCAGTGCGTGTCCTCGGTGAACACAATCTTGGTCTGCAGGGCGTCGATGCTGTCACCGTGCCTTAGCCGCTTCGTCACCAGATCGACCTGTTCCGACTTCCCGTGTAGGGGTTTGGCATCGGCTAGTCGATGTACGTGGGAATCCATGGCTTGGGTCACGTCAGCCGCTGGCTATCGGGACCAGAGCCCCGCATGGAATCGGCCAAGAGCGCTTGCGCTACTTCGAAGTCGAATGGCTGCGAACGATCGGCCATTGGATCGCGCCTGCCGCAGCCTATTCCGGCTTTACAGTTCGTGCCGCTCGGCCTGTCCGGTCAGGCGATACATCCGAATCCGGATCGCCGTGATCGAAGTCGACCCCGGCGACAAAGCGCGGGCCGGCTTTGGCAGCTACTTCAGTCGATGCCCATCATCGGCCAGGAGTTTCTTGAACGCGGATACGTAAGACTCAGCCTTCTCTGCGTTTCCGAATACGAGATCTACACGGACCTTTCCGTCGCCCCATTCCTTGATCGCACCGATCTCCGTGCCATCGTCGGTGGAGACTTTGTACTGCCTCGAAAGTGACTTGCGCGGAGCCCGTCCTTTCTCGATGCTTTCGCGAATGGCCTTGACCTTCTGGAACGACAGTTCTTCATCACGGATGCGTTCCGCGAATGCCAACGTGCGCTTTTCATCAGACGCCTTCAGGTAGAGGGTCAACTCATAGCTCGTCGAAAGGCCAAACTGTTTGGGCTGCGAAGCGATCACATCGAGAACGGATTGGGGCAGATCAAGCAGTGCCAGAATCTTGCTTACCTTCGACTTGCCCTCTTCCACCAGAATCGCGAGCTCGTCGTTGGATTTCGCGTGCCCTTGATCGAGAAGCTTTTTATACCCGAGCGCGATATCGAGAACCGTCTCCTGTTCTCGTTCGTTGTTCGCAGCCCGAGCGAGGCGATAGAAATCGATCGGCTCGAGGCCCTCCAGCAATTTGACGTCAAGCGTTTCAGACCGGTTGCGGATTGCACCCAGTTTTCGGTACTGCCCGTCGATCAGAATGGCGCGCTCCGGGATGTCGGGGTGGCGACCTGCCAGCACGGGCATGAGCTGCCCATCCCGGGCCATCGAGGCGGCACGCGCGACGATGAGTTCTTCCTTGTAGATCGTACGGCTATTCAACGGATTGTCGTCAATACAGTTGATCGGCATCGTCGCATACACGGACTTGACCTTTCCGGACTGCTCCAAGTTCGCCAAATACGCTTCGGTTGCGGACGGCGCCATTGACGGGGCACCAGCTTGCGCAGGCTCGAGCAAGCTGCTGCGGCCACCCAATGCTTCTTCAACCCGATCAAACCGCGACGGTACGCTGCCTGCTCGCATGGTGTGATCACGCTTGACGCCAGCATTGAGCGCGGCAGAAAAATCTTTCTTCGTCATGCTCGCTCCTCCAGGACCTCAAGAATTTCGTTAACCAGGTCATTCAGTTCCTTATGCGCGGCCTTGGCCGAGCGCAGCTGTAGCACGGTCGCCCCGGACACCTCCGCCTCCTTATATGCGGTGCGAAAGCCGATCTTCGTTTTCAGCATGGGAAGTTCGTCGTCGCCCGCAGCGGCTTCGAAGATCTGTTTAACGATCGTGACGTTCTGGTTCATATTCGCGAAGGAACGAAGCTTGAGGTCCGGATTTCTCACCTGCGCTTCCAGTCCGAGCTTTTTCGCTTCCTGGACCGCCCACAAATTACCGCCAGATGCAGCGATGGGAATCAGTCCCAGATCGGAAATCAGCAAGGCTACTGACGGTGCGGTTGACTTGATGGCCGGAGGACAGTCAATGACAATAAAATCGTAATCATTGACGTATTTTGAAATTTCCCTATCCGGGCGAGGACTCAGGGCGAGATTGGAAATTGCCGCCGGATACGGTCGTTCGTCAGGCGCAGCACCCACCGATAGCGTCGCCGTGCCCTGCTCGTCAAGATCCACGAGCATCGTTCGGTAGCCACGCAGGCCAAGTGCACCCGCGAGATTGGTCGAGGTCGTCGTTTTTCCCGACCCCCCCTTTTGATTGAAGACCGAGATGATTTTCGCCGGCATGCCTTCTCCTTGTATGAACCCAGCCGCAAGCTGCTCTAGTTTCTACGTTGAAACTGGACCAGCCGACTCGCGAATCTTAGCCGTGTTTACTAACAATCTCAAGAATTAATCGTTTCTCTTCGGTTGCATGAAATTCAAAGTGCGCGCGTTTTCATGTGGATGTGTGGCATCGGCACTCGGTTTCTATGTAGAAACTGAAGAGTCTGATCGGTCATTTCGGCCGTCGCACTCGGAACATAGTCGGGCGGCGGCATCCGTAGCCTCCTCGTCCGGCGCGGCAGCAATGCCCAGTTTCTACGTAGAAACTGGCTCCGCCAGGCCCCGCGACGGGGGTATGTGCAGGGGAACGCGATGACAAGTTCGTGGCCCACCGGAACGAAATGCATGACAGCCTCGACGCCGCCGTCGATAAGAAAACTTTCGACCGCCGTGGGCTCGGACGCATAAGCTTTATATTGAAATTTCCTGGGATGGCGCTGGGTTGGCGGCTTGGAGCGAGGGACTGGCAAGGACGATGGGCGCGAAGTCTTCCTTAACCGAGGATGTCTATTGTATTCATGAAAAAAGCTGCGGCATATGTTGGAGCCGCCGCGATACATCGCTAAAGCGCGATTTGTCTGGCGCTTTGTCGATTTGCACCTGGACATCCAACGTGGCGGCGCTGAGGCCGGCTGCTGGCATTGCACACTGACCCCAGCGAGAGTGTTAATGCTGCTGGGGGAGGGGTACAGGTTGTCATTTTTCTGAGTTGAGCTTTTGACTGGAGACCCCGCTGATTTCTATCGGGCCGGTGTTTTGCGTTCGTAAGTAAGGCAGCCAGCCGAGGGGGCAGTTTCTACATAGAAACTACCCCCTCGGTGCCTTGGGAGAATCAACCATCGGCCGGGGCAAAAATTGTGGGCGACGCGATTCTGGAGGTTGACTACTTTGGCGTGGTGTTTGAATCGACACTCGGCATTGTGGGCATTGATGACAATACTTCCGTGCATTCAACTTATGATGAGCACTGAAGGCGCTTCTGATCAGGTCACGGGCAGTTCAGGGATTGGTTTCTACGTAGAAACTAACCGGGCCGCTCTGATGGATCCGCCCACTCGTCGCAATCGGAGGAATGGTACAGGGAGCCCGTCCATAGCCTCAGCCCGAAGCATGGCAGCGAGTTCAGTTTCTACGTAGAAACCGGCTCCGGCGGCTCTCGTCAGGCGACGGTGTGCGTGGTGGGACGGGCGATAAACTTCCAGTCGACCTGAAGCGACATGCATGACGGCCCGACGGGTCTTCGCTCGAGATGAACGTTCGGCCTCCGTGGGACGCACCGGAACGAATGACTTCCGCCTTATATACTGAGTTTGCTCCTGGCACCCGCAGAGTTGGGATGGTGATTCGAACGAAGGATCGCAGGAAAGGGGGCGAAGTCCGGGCCATCCGACACTTTTATCTTGTTGGCGCCGCAAACTCTAATCTGAATCTCACTTTATCCGGGCGTTCTGTCGATCCGCACAATGCGCATCCAGTGTAGCAATGGCGAACACACGCAGCCGCTGAAGATTGACGCTTCTTGCCGGTCGCATGGCCGAGCACCCTGCGCACAACGTCGGGCGGTAGCTCGTTCGCGACGGTTGGTCTACCAAAAGGTCTGCGTACAGCGCCTGTGACCGCCTGCGATATTGGTATGGCGAGCGAGCCTCACCGTGAGGTTGGGGTGCCTGGGTCTGCGCGAGAGCGGTCTCGATTCGCATCGTCTGCGCGGGAACCGGCTGCACGACGAACACTACTCAAGCGGTGCGAGCGCGGCTGTCGATCTCGACGAGGCTACCGTTGGGTGCCCCGAGCGGATCGCACTTGATGGCCGGCGCCGCAGGTAAGCACGGCTCGTATATTTGGGGCTTAGCGAACGATCGTCGCCGGCCACTCGTGCGGGACGCATGCAGCCGCGCCGTGAAATCGTTGCAGGTGCCCACGCGCGGGTACCAGTGTGCGCGTCCGATAGCAGGCAACGAAGCTTTGGAAAGTGGCCTGCGGATGGAGTGTGGCCTGGAAAGCTACTCGCACAGCCACCCGTTGGCAATGGGTGCAATGGCGACGAAAGGAGGGAGCGCCGCTCCTTGGGGAGACTGAATTTCTCTTCTTGAGCCGAATTCTTCGGAACGCCGATACGAGCTTGGCTAGCCACATCGGAGGAGGCAACCGGCCGCCAGCGACGGGTTTGCGCAGCTCAGGCGCGCGGCCTCCCCTCGCCGATCGTGACTGTTCGACAATGGGCCGGTCTTGCCAACGTCCAGCGTGGGGCGTCAGTGCACATTGACCGCGCGGATGGTGGTGAAAGCGACAGCCGGCCGGCTGGCCACAGTGGCTTGAGCGTGTCTTCGAGCAGCGGCCCGACGACTTTCCTGCAACATCACCGACGCAAAAGCCAGGTTTCGCCGGATCGAAACGAAACACCGGAACCCACGGTGACTCATGGTGCAATTTGCTGACGGCGTGGAACAATGTTGCGGCATCGCGCAATCCCGCGAGAGTCAGATCCCATGGGGGATTCGTGGGATTTTGGAAGGAATTTCCGCCGATGTTTCACGGCAAGAGGCGGTGATATTGCCAACCGAGCAACTCAACCCGCGCCCCTTCGGCCTATCATCGTTCGATCGACTCAAATGTACTATTTGATACGTAATTTGTAGTTCTAGGATGTGCCGGTATGGTATATAGCCGCGGTTGACCCCGGTGCGTGGCAAGCCTCGGCCTTCAGGCCGGGGAAGGATAGCGCGGACGCCGTAGGCGTCCTTTCAGCGGTCAGTGTGGCGTCTGCTGCTGCTCGATGTACTGGCGGATGATCTCGATAGGCGCACCGCCGCAGCTTCCGGCGAAGTAGGACGGCGACCACAGCGCACCGCCCCATAGCTTCTTGCGGATGCTCGGGTAATTCTTCTTGCGGATCATGCGGCTGGAAACACCTTTTAGGCTGTTCACCAGCGCCGACACGGCCACTTTCGGCGGATAGTTCACCAACAGGTGAACGTGATCGTCCTCACCGTCGAACTCCACCAGTTCCGCCTCGAAGTCGGCGCAGACGCTGGTGAAGATGCTGTGCAGGTCGTCCAAGATGTTCTTGGTGAACACCTCGCGGCGGTATTTAGTCACGAAGACCAAATGGACGTGCATCAGAAAAACGCAGTGCCGTCCGTGCCGAATATCGTTGTCGTTGCTCATAGACCAAACTATACTTTCTGCATGCAACGTCTCCAAGCCTTCAAATATGCACTGATGCCGACTGGCGACCAGCAGCGCGACATGCGCCGCTTCGCCGGGTCGTGCCGGTTCGTGTTCAACAAGGCACTGGCGGTGCAGACGGCACGCTATGAGCAAGGCGAGCAGAAGCTCGGCTATGCCGGGCTGTGCAAGCTGCTCACCGAATGGCGCAACGGCCCGGAAACGCCGTGGCTCAAGGATGCGCCGACGCATCCGCTGCAACAGACGCTCAAGGATTTGGAGCGGGCCTACACCAACTTCTTCGCCAAGCGGGCTGAGTTTCCGCGCTTCAAGAAGAAGGGCAAAGGCGACAGCTTCCGCTATCCCGACCCGAAGCAGATCAAGCTCGATCAGGCCAACAGCCGCATCTTCCTGCCCAAGCTCGGCTGGCTGCGCTATCGCAACAGCCGCGATGTGCTGGGCGAAGTGAAGCAGATCACCGTGTCCGCGAGTGGCGGCAAATGGTTCGCCAGCATCCAGACCGAACGGGAGGTCGAGCAGCCCGTCCCCAACGGGGGCGCGGCCGGCATCGACATGGGCATCGCCCGCTTCGCCACGTTGTCGGATGGCACGTTCTACGCACCACTCAACAGCTTCAAGCGACATGAGGATCGGCTGCGCAAAGCGCAGCAGGCAATGAGCCGCAAGTCAAAGTTCAGCAGCAACTGGAAGAAGGCGAAAGCCCGTGTCCAGCGTATTCATTCCCGCATCGGCAATGCCCGCCGTGACTTCCTGCACAAGGCCACGACCGCGATCAGCCAAAACCACGCGATGGTGTGTATCGAGGACTTGCAGATACGGAACATGTCCAAATCGGCGGCTGGCAACACCGAGAAACCGGGAAGAAACGTTCGAGCCAAGTCCGGCCTGAATAAGTCCATCCTCGATCAAGGCTGGTTCGAGTTCCGCCGCCAACTGGATTACAAGCTGGCGTGGAACGGCGGGTATCTCATTGCCGTGCCGCCGCAGAACACGAGCCGCACCTGTCCGTGCTGCGGCCATGTATCGGCGGATAACCGGCAGACGCAAGAGCGGTTCGCGTGCGTCGAATGTGGCTTCGAGGAAAATGCCGATCTGGTCGGCGCGATCAATGTTCTCAGGGCGGGACACGCCCGTTGCGCCTGTGAAGTGAACGGTGCAGTCATGCCGACAGCAGCAGGAACCCACCGAAGCGACTCATCCCGGCTCGATGCCGGGTTGAGCGCCATAGGAATCCCCCGACTTTAGGCGGGAGAGGGTGTCAAAGACATCATCCGGAATGGATGTCTTCGGCGAGCTGGGCGCACGAGCGTTGCGTCGCCAGTTCGTATCGGTGGCCGGGATGTTCGCGCACTTCATGTGATTGTTGATGGCCCGGCCATGGCAGCCGTGCGAACCATTCGAGGGCAGATCGGTGGAAAAGCGAGCCGCATCCTGCTCGTTTGCTTGAATACGGTGGGTGTGCTGAAGGGCGACCGGTACATGGTCATCGCGCAAATCCTCGTCCGAATCGTCAGTCCCTCGTGTGTGCCGGGACGGGCCAGCGCCGAAGTTGATCTAAGTGGCATCGGCCGGTACGAAGTCGAGGATCGGTGTTCTCGAGTGACGCAGCGGGGCGCCCTGGGGGGCCCGCGCGATGTGAGCGACTAGGATGATGCGGTCCTCGCTTGGGCCTTAACGCGCGCGAGTTGCTTGCGCAGCGGTGCTTTCTTCTCGTTCATGTCCCGCTGCACTCGCGCTGTGACACGTTGGGGCGAGGCTCGTCCTGCACCTCCTGCAGCTGCTTACGGAAGCACTTGTTGTACGCGCGTGCAGCGTGCGCTTCCTTCATGCGATCGATCGGTCAGGCCGGGATGCCGCGCTTGACCGCCTGAGGATCATAGTCGGCGGCGCCGACGTCGAATCGGCTCATATGTCTCGCAGGAAGCTCGCGCCGTTTCGAGCTTGCGAAACACGCGCACATCACCGCGCTTGGCCGACGAGAAATATTCGGTCAAGCCATCCAGCGCGGCGATCGTCCAGCCGTTTTCGTGGCCGACGACGTGGGCTGTGCCCACGGCCCCGGCTTCCACAAGTTGCGAAAGCGTTTTGTGGTCGATGGTTTCAGCTGCCATGTGCGATATCTCCGTCAGTGGCTTTCGCGAAGCTCCGGCCGCCATGTTTTCGTGACGGCCTCGAACTGTGACCCATAGCCGTGTGTGTCGGGATAGCTGTTGATACGCGTCGCGAGTCGGAACACGACGCACCTATCCTCGGCAATGTTGTCGTCCACGCCGCAGCCCGTCGTGAGATCGTAGCTGCCAAGTGCAGCGGCGCGCGCCCGACTACCGCATCGTTACTTGTATAGCGACGGTTGCGCTTGAGGTGCGGCAAGGATCGTTGTGCCCACGACATGCGTCGCGGACCGGCACGAATCTGCCCGTGAATCGCGCGACCGTGGACGCGTAGCGGCTCGGGAGGTGCGGTGTGTGAGCGAAGGCGCTCGCAATCGTCTCGCATGCCGACAAGGAAAGGACCGTGTTGGCACGCCAACGGTCCAGCCTCCGATGGGCCACGGATCTACCGTTCAAGAAGAACGGAGCGTGTGGACGCGAGCCGTGCGAACCAAGTCCCCCCGATGCTGTTGGCAAATGTGCCGGCGCTTCGCTTCTAAATGGTGATCCTGCGGGCATAGACCGGTCCGTGACAGATGTCGACGGGTAAGCAAAAGGAACAGGCGGTGTGGTCGGTTTTCGATTGTAGGGAGTTTACGTTATATACACACTGTTCTTCCCGACTGTTGCGTGGACCTACATGAACTCAACCCGCGCGGAAGCTGCTCGTCGCTTAGAGGTCAGTTCAAAAACCTTGCTCGGCTCGCCTGAAGATGTTCCAGCAGACGAGCGCGCAGCCAAGTTTCAAGAATGCTTCGTGAATGTCGGCACGTCGCTCGAAACGCGTGCGTAGACGACGGAA
>Ga0209370_1001036_pt1 | contig 27822 bp, 24 predicted proteins | sample AgamicAtPrz_FD_187164 | JGI IMG/M metagenome (GOLD analysis project Ga0209370, IMG submission 187164) | Agave microbial communities from Guanajuato, Mexico - At.P.rz (SPAdes) (version 2) | ecosystem: Host-associated > Plants > Phyllosphere > Phylloplane/Leaf | place: Guanajuato, Mexico... | reverse complement strand
GGTCGGGCTCGCGCTGATCTTCGGCGTGTCGCACCTGATCAACTTCGCGCACGGCTCGGTGTACATGGTCGGCGCGTTCATCGGCTGGCTGTGCCTGACGCGCTTCGGGCTGCCGCTGCCGGTCGCGCTCGCGGCGGTCGTCGTCGGCTGCGGCGCGCTCGGCATCGCGATCGAGCGGATCGGGCTGCGGCCGCTGCGCCATGCCGCGCGCATCGCGCCGCTGCTCGCGACCATCGGCATCAGCTTCATCCTCGACCAGCTCGCGCAGCTCGCATTCGGCGCGGACCCGCGCGCGGTGCCGACGCCGCTGCCCGACTGGCACGTGCGGATCGCCGGCGCGACGCTCGGCTCGCTCGATCTGCTGATCGCCGGCATCGGCATCGCGGCGGCCGCGCTGCTGTACGGCTTCCTGCGCTTCACGCGGCTCGGCTGGGCCGTGCGCGCGACTGCGCAGGATCGCGATGCGGCGCTGCAGATGGGCGTCGACGTCGATCGCGTGAACCAGACGGTGTTCGCGATCGCGTGCGCGCTCGGCGGCGTGAGCGGGCTGCTGGTCGGCATGTACTACAACAGCATCGATCCGGCGATGGGTTTCCAGGCGACGCTGAAGGGCGTCGTCGCGCTGCTGATCGGCGGGCTCGGCAACGTGCCGGGCGCGATCGCGGGCAGCCTGCTGCTCGGTCTCGTCGAAAGCTACGGCGTCGCGCTGTTCGGCACCAGCTACCGCGACCTGTTCGCGTTCGGGCTGCTGATCGTGTTCCTCGTGTGGCGGCCGAACGGCTTGTTCAGCGCGAACCGCGCGCTGCCGCCGGAGCCGATGACGGGCACCTTCCTCGCGGCCGCGAAAGCCGTGCGCGTGCCGCGCCCGGTGCTCGTCGCGCTGATCGCGGCGGCGGCCGTGCTGCCGTGGCTCGGGGCATCGCCGTACGTGCTGCAGACGCTGACCAACGCGTGGCTGTACGGGCTGCTCGCACTGAGCCTCACGCTCGTCGCGGGCACGGTCGGGCAGATCTCGCTCGGCCACGCCGCGCTGCTCGTGATCGGTGCGTATACGTCGGCGCTGCTGTCGTCGGATCTCGGCTGGTCGCCGGCCGTGACGATTCCGTGCGCGGGCGCGATCACCGCTGTGCTCGGCACGCTGCTCGTCTACCCGGCGTTCCGGCTGCGTGGGCACTACGTGTCGATCGCGACGCTCGGCATCGGCGAAGTGGTGAGCCTCGTGATCCTGAACTGGGATGGCCTCACGCGCGGCCCGCTCGGCATCACCGGCATCGCGCCGCTGCCGTGGGCGACGACCGCGCGTGCCGCGTACTGGTTCACGTTCGCGGTGCTCGTCGTGTTCGCGCTGGTGCAGGTGCGGCTGCTGCGCTCGCATCTGGGCCGCACGCTGCGCGCGGTGCGCGAGGACGACGTCGCCGCGCGTGCGCACGGCATCGCGCCGAACCGCTACAAGGCGATCGCGTTCGCCGTCGGCGGCGTCGCGGCCGGCGTGAGCGGCGGCATCGCCGCGCATCTGTACAGCTACATCAATCACCAGACCTTCGATTCGCAGGTGTCGATCCTCGCGCTGACGATGGTGATCCTCGGCGGGCTCGGCAACGTGCTCGGCGGTATCGTCGGCGCGATCGCGCTGATCGGTCTGCCCGAGCTGTTTCGCTGGGCGGCCGACTACCGGATGCTGATCTACGGCCTGGTGCTGCTGCTGCTCGTCCGGTTCCGGCCGCAGGGCCTGCTCGGCACGGTGTGAGGAGGAATGCGATGACCACCCCCCGACCCTTGCTCGACGTGCAGGGCCTGACGCGCCGCTTCGACGGCGTGACCGCGCTCGACGGCGCGAGCCTGACGCTCGCCGACGGCGAACTGCTCAGCGTGATCGGGCCGAACGGCGCGGGCAAGTCGACGCTGTTCAACCTGATCGCGGGCGCCGACCGGCCCGACGCCGGCCGCGTGACGTTCGACGGCCGCGACATCACCGGCACCGCGCCCGAACGGCTCGCGGCGCTCGGCATCGCGCGTACGTTCCAGCACGGCCGCGTGTTCGGCAACCTGAGCGTGCTCGACAACGTGCTGATCGGCGCGCATGCGCGGCTGCGTGCGGCGCGGCCCGGCTGGCCGGCGCTCGGCGCGGCCGCCGAAGTGCTGCGCGCGCTCGTGCGGCCCGCGTCGGTGCGGCGCGAGGAAGCCGCTTTGCGTGAAGAAGCGCGCGACATCATTGCCGGCTTCGGCGAACGGCTTACGCCGCGCATCGATCATCCGGCACACAGCCTGTCGTATGCGAACCGGCGGCGCGTGGAGATCGGCCGCGCGCTCGCGCTGCATCCGCGCCTGCTATTGCTCGACGAGCCGACGGCCGGGATGAACGAGACGGAGACGGCCGAGATGCTGCAACTGATCCAGTCGCTGAAGGCGCGCGGCCTGACGATCCTGCTGATCGAGCACAAGCTCGAACTCGTGATGCGCGTGTCCGACCGCGTGATGGTGCTCGACAACGGCGTGAAGATCGCCGAAGGCGCGCCGCGTGACGTGCGGCACGATCCGCGCGTGATCGAGGCTTATCTCGGCCGCCGCCATGCGGGCGGTGCGCCGGCCGACCGCACGACGCAGGCGGCCGCATGAGCGCCCTTTCTTCGGAACCCGATACGACCATGACCGACGCGCTGCTGAAACTCGAACACCTCGATACGTTCTACGGGCCGGTGCAGGTGCACTTCGACGTGAACTTCGAAGTCGGCCGCGGGCAGATCGTCAGCCTGCTTGGCGGCAACGCGAGCGGCAAGTCGACGACGATGAAGCTGATCCTCGGGCTGATGCGGCCACGCCGCGGCCTCGTGCGTTTCGACGGCGACGACGTGACCGCGCTCGCGACGCCGCAGCGCGTGCGGCGCGGGATCGCGGCCGTGCCCGAAGCGCGGCGGCTGTTCGGCGACATGAGCGTGCGCGAGAACCTGCTGATGGGCGCGTACACGCGTGGCGATCGTGCGGCGGTGGCCGACGACTACGAGCGTGTGCTCGACCTGTTTCCGCGCGTACGCGAGCGGCTCGCGCAGCGCGCAGGCACGCTGTCGGGCGGCGAGCAGCAGATGCTCGCGATGGCGCGTGCGCTGATGGCGCGGCCGAAACTGATCTGCATGGACGAGCCGACGATGGGGTTGTCGCCGCTGTACGTCGACAAGGTGCTCGAGCTGATCGATGCAATCAACAAGCAAGGGGTGACGGTGTTCATGGTCGAGCAGAACGCGAGCCTCGCGCTGGAGATCGCGCACTATGGGTACGTGCTGCAGACGGGGCGCGTCGTGCTGGAAGGGCCCGCGAAAACGTTGCTCGACGATGAACGCGTGCGCGATGCGTATCTCGGTGGGGAAGCGGTGGCGGCGTAGGCGGCGCCGCGGGACTTCATTTCATGCGCGATCCGCGTGCGCCGTCACCGCACGCGGAAACGTCAGCACCACCGCGAACCCGCCCGCATCGGGAAACGCGAATCCGACGCGCCCGCCGTGCGCCTTCATCACTTCCTGCACGATCGTGAGCCCGAGGCCGGACCCCGTGCGCCGTTCGCTGCCGTCCGGCGCGATTCGCACGAACGGTTGCAACGCCGCGTCCCAGTGCTCGCGCGGTATCCCGCGCCCGTTGTCGGTGACGGTCAGCGTCACTGCCTGATCCGCGTTGCCGGTGGTCGCGACCGACACGACGATGTCGTCCGCATGGCCGTGCAGCAGCGCGTTGTGCAGCACGTTCGACAACGCTTCCTGAAGGCTGATCGCGTCGCCGTCGATCCATGCATGCGGCGCGTCGCTCGCGAACGCAACGGCCACGTCGCGTTCGCCGGCGAGCGGAATCGTGCGGCCCAGCACCTCTTTCGCGAGCGCGACGAGGTCGACGGGTTGCAGCGGCACGGCCTCCGTGCGATGAATCACCATCGCATGATTGAGCAACTGGCCGGTGAGCCGGCCGACGTCCGAAGAAGTCGCGCGCAGCGCATCGAGCCGCGCCGCGTGACGCGCGGGATCGGATTCGCCGTCGAGCAGTTCGATCTGCGCGTCGAGCCGCGCGAGCGGCGTACGCATCTGATGCGCGGCGTCGGCGATGAAGCGCTGCATCGCGTTGATCCGCTCGGCGAGGCGGTGCATCAAGCCATTGATCGATCCGATGATCGCGTCGATCTCGCTCGGCGTATCGACGGCCACCGGCCGCAGGTCGGCCGGGTCGCGCGCGGCGATGATCGTGCCGATTTGCGCGAGCGGGCGCAGCCCGCGCCGGATCGCGAGGCCGCTCGCGCCGATCGCGAGCACGCTCATCAGCAGGATCAGCGTCCACACCTTGATGCTCATGTCGTTCGTCAGCTGCTGGCGCGCGTTGGTTGTCTGCGCAACCGTCACGAGCGCCCAGCCCGGCGTGCTTTCCTCGGGCATGTAGCGTGCGATGGTCGCGGTGCGGATCCGGTGCCCCTGGTAGACGGCGTTCGCAAACGCGGGGCCCTGCTTCGCGGCGGCGAGCGTCGCGGGGCTCGCGAGATCGTTGTAGCCGGCCACGACGACACCGCGCGAATCGACCACCTTGTAGTACACGAGGTCGTAGCGCGACAGCGTCGACAGCGCGGCGACCGGCGGATTCAGCGCGAGCACGCCGCCTTGCACGTAAAGATTTTCCGCGACCTGGATCGACGCGCCGGCGAGCAACTGGTCGTATGCGCGTTCGGCCGCGACGCCCGCGTAGTAGCGTGCGATCGCCGCGAGCGCGAGCGCGCCGGTCGCGACGACGAGCGCGATGAACAGCAGCGTGCGCCCGAACAGCGTCTTCGGGAACCAGTCAATGCGCGGCAATCTGATACCCCATCCCGCGTGCGGTGCGGATCTCGACCGAGCTGCCCTGCAGCTTCTTGCGCACGCGCGTCACGTATTGCTCGACCGCATTCGCGGTCGGCTCGTTGCCGAAGCTGAACAACTGGTTCAGCAGTTCTTCCTTCGAGAAGATTCGCTGCGGGCGGCTCGCGAGGATTTCGAGCAGCGCGAATTCCTGACGCGACAGCGACAGCGGCTGCCCGTCGAGTTCCGCGAGGCGGCTGCTGCGGTCGATCACGAGGCCGCCGAGCGTCAGCACGTCGTTCGCGTGGCCGCTGTTGCGGCGCAGCAGCGCCTGCACGCGTGCGTCGAGTTCGCGGTAGTCGAACGGCTTCACGAGGTAGTCGTCGGCGCCGAGGCCGAGGCCGCTCACGCGGTCGTCGATCGCCGAGCGGGCGGTGACGAGCAGCACGGGCGTCGTGCTGCCCGACGCGCGCAGGTTGCGCAGTACCGTGAAGCCGTCCATGCCGGGCAGGTTCGCATCGAGCACGACGAGATCGAAGCGTTCGACGCGCAGCAGCCCGTTCGCGGTCGCGCCGTCGGTTTCGAGATCGACGGCGTGGCCGAGCCGGGCCAGGCGGCTGCGGATCGCCGCGCCGATTTCGGCATCGTCCTCCACGACGAGAATGCGCATGGTGCCGTTTGCAGGTAGGGGGTTAGGGGTTTTCCCGGGGCCGGGATGTCAGCATTTTCTCAGACTCGGCCGATAACCTGTGTCGAGCCGGAAGCAGGATGCAAGGACGGCATTAATACCAGAAATATTCAAGGAGACGGCAACATGCAGCATGTCACGGGCACGACGAACGCGCGCCGCGGCGCCACGCCGGCGTGCGCGTGGCCGCCGGCCGTTCGCCGCACGGCGGCGCGCGCATGACGACGTCGCCGCGCCGCCGCGCGTTGATCGCCGCCGGGCTCGGCGTGCTGGGCGTGCTCGGGGCGCCGGCGCTGGTGCGCGCGAAGCCGCGCACGGTGCGGATCTCGAAAGGCTATGGCGTGCTGTACCTGCCGCTGCTCGTGATGGAGAAGCAGCGGCTGTTCGAGCGGCATGCGGCGCGCCACGGCGTGCGCGACGTCGCGGTCGAATGGGTGCTGCTCGACGGCGGCAATTCCGTCAACGACGCGATGATGGCCGGCACGCTCGATTTCGCGGGCGCCGGCGCGCCGGGTTTCATCGAGCTGTGGGCGCGGGCGCGCGGCATTCCGAATGTCGAGGTGATCGGCATCAGCGGGCTGTCGACGACGTCGCTGTCGCTGAACGCGAACCGTCCGGGCCTCGTGTCGCTGCGCGACTTCACGCCGTCCGACCGGATCGCGGTGCCGGGCATCCGCACGTCGCTGTCGGCGGTCGTGCTGCAGATGGTCGCGAGCCGGCAGCTCGGCCCGAAGCATTTCGCGCAGCTCGATTCGATCACCGTGAACCTGCCGCATCCGCAGGCGATGCAGGCGCTGATCCGCCGCGAGAACGGCGTGACCGCGCACTTCACGTCGCCGCCGTTCTCGACGCTCGAATTGCGGCAGCCGGGCATTCATCGCGTGGTGAATTCGGTCGACGTGCTCGGCCCGCTGACGCTCGACGTCGTGTTCGCGCCGAAGCGGCTCGTCGATGCGGAACCGGCGCTCGCTGCCGCGTTTCTCGGCGCGCTCGACGAAGCGAACCACCTGATCGCGCAGGACCCGCGCGCGGCGGCCGCGCTCTATGCGGCGTCCTCGGGCGTCGGCGTGTCGCACGACGACGTGATGCGGATGCTCGCCGCGCCCGACACGCGCTTCTCGGTGCGGCCGAACCAATTGATGGACTACGTCGAATTCCTGTACCTCGCCGGCACGATCAAGGCGAAGCCGCGCGCGTGGCACGAGATGTTCGCGCCGATGCTCGACGACTACCGGTCGGGTTGAGCCACGCGGGCCGCGATCCGATCCATTCATCGAACCACGTGACGCCCGCGCGTTCATCAGGCGCGGCGCCGATTCAACCGATATGCAACCGATATGCAACCGATTCACCCAAGGAGCCTGAAGTGAACGCTACCGACACCCTGGACCCCGCGTCCGCCGAAGAACAGCGCATCATGTCGAAGATGGCGCGGCGCCTGCTGCCCATCCTCGTCGTGATGTTCCTGATCGCGTTCATCGACCGGCAGAACGTCGGTTTCGCGAAACTGCAGATGGTGCGCAGCCTCGGCATGACGGAAGCCGCGTTCGGGCTCGCGTCGTCGCTGTTCTTCATCGGCTACCTGCTGTTCGAGGTGCCGAGCACGCTCGCGCTGCATCGTTACGGCGCACGCGTGTGGCTCGCGCGGATCATGCTGACGTGGGGGCTCATCGCGGTGCTGATGGGCTTCACGACGTCGATGCCCGCGTTCTGCTCGCTGCGCTTCGTGCTCGGCATCGCCGAGGCCGGCTTCTATCCGGGCGTGATCTATTACCTGACGCTGTGGTTCCCGCAGAGCTACCGCGCGAAGGTGCTCGGCATCTTCACGCTCGGCAGCGCGCTCGCGAACATGCTCGGCTCGCTGGTCGGCGGCGTGTTGCTGAGCCTGAACGGCGTGTGGGGGCTCGCGGGCTGGCAGTGGGTGTTCGTCGCGACGGGCATTCCGGCCGTGATCGTCGCGATCGTCGTGTTCCGCGTGCTGCCCGCGTCGTTCCGCGAAGCGCCGTTCCTCGACGAGCGCGAGAAGCAGATCGTCGCGGCCGCGCTGGAGCGCGAGAAGCCCGCGCAGGCCGAGCACGGCCAGCCGTGGAAGGCGCTGCTCGATCCGCGCGTGATGCTGTTCGCGGCAACCTACATGCTGATGTCGACGTCGCTGTACGGCGTCACGTACTGGCTGCCGACGCTCGTGAAATCGTTCGGCGTGTCGAGCACCACGAACGGCTTCCTGAGCATGCTGCCGTGGGCGCTCGCGGTGGTGCTGCTGGTGTGGCTGCCGGCGAAGCTGCGCCGCGCGAAGAGCATCCTGCGCACGATCGCGATCGTCGCGGCGCTCGGTGCGCTCGGCTTCCTGCTGAGCCTCGTGCTGCCGTCCACGCCGCTGCGCTTCATCGCGCTGGTGCTCGGCGGCGCGTGCATCCCGCTGCTGTATCCGTGCTTCTGGTCGATGCCGCCGCGTTACTTCACCGGCGCGCGGGCGGCCGCGAGCGTCGCGGCGATCAACTCGATCGGCAACCTCGGCGGCTTCTTCAGCCAGAACCTGATGCCGTTCGCGGGCAAGGTGACGGGCACCGCGTTCGGGCCGATGATCGTGCCGATCGTGTGCCTCGCGCTGCTCGGCGTCGGTGCGCTGGTCGCGTGGACGCGCTCGGAGCGGGGGATGGTGGCGGCGCGGGCGTGATGGCTGCGTCGCTATCGTAGCGTCGTCCGGCGTCTTCCGCCTCTCGGTCTACCCCCGCGAAACCCCGTCCCCGCCATGCGCGAACGCGACGGGCGCAGGCGCCACCGGAATATCCACCTCCACCGTCGTGCCTTCGCCGAGCGTCGTCGCGATCCGCAGCGTGCCGCCGACCAGATACGCACGCTCGCGCAACCCCACCAGCCCGAACGATGCCGACTTGCGCGGCACCGCGGGATCGAATCCCGCGCCGTCGTCGCGTATCGTCAGCGCGATCGCTTCGCTGCCGCACACGAGCTCGACGGCCGCGTGCGACGCGGCCGCGTGCCGGGCGACGTTCGCGAGCGCTTCCTGCGCGATGCGGAACACGGCCGTCGCATACGGCTCGTCGAGTTGCAGCTCGGGCGGCTCGACGTGCAGCGAACAGGTAATCCCGTGACGGTGCCGGAAATCCTCCACGAGCCATTGCATCGCCGCGGCGAAGCCGAGATCGTCGAGCATCAGCGGGCGCAGGTCCGACGCGATGCGGCGTGTCGCGGCCACCGCGCCGCGCGCGAGCGCATGCATCGCCGCGATCTTGCGTGCGAGCGACGCGTCGTCCTGCGGCACGCGGTCGATCAGCCATTCGAGATCGTTCTTCAGCGCCGCGAGCGTCTGCGCGAGTTCGTCGTGCAGTTCGCGCGCGATGCGGCGCTGCTCGGCTTCGCGCGCGCTGGCGCTGATCGCGGCGATCTCGCGCAGTTCCTCGCGCGACGTCTGCAACGCCCGCTCCGCGCGTACGCGCTCCTCGACTTCGCGCCGCAGGTCGCGGTTCGACGCGCTCAGTTGCGCGGTGCGTGCGGCGACGCGCTGTTCGAGCCGTTCGTTCGCATCGTTCAACTGCGCGCTTTTCTGCACGACGAGCAGATGCTGGTAGCGTGCGCCGGCCAGCGCGCGCACCGTCTGCGCGTGCAGCCGGCCGTTCTCGAACAGCATCGCGAACAGCACGACGCCCGACGCGACGAGACCGTACGCGCGCCCTGCATAGAAACCGAGATCGAAGCGCCCGTGGTTCAGCATCGACGACAGCGCGATGTCGAACAGCCACGCGACGAGCACCGTCATCACCCACAGGTCGAGCACGGAATGGCGCCGCCGCTGCCGCCACATCAGCATCAGCGCGACCAGGTTCAACCCCCAGACGACCGTGATCGCTTTCGACATCGTCGCGTTCATCCGGTTGCCGCTCATGATGCGCGGCAGCAGGTCGTGGCCGGCGGTCGCGAGCAGTGCGAGCGCGACCGTCGCGCCGACCGCGGCGGCGATGCAGAGGCCGACCGGGATCGCCGCGCGGCGCTGCGGAGCCGGGGCCGGGCGCCCGTGCGACGTCGCGCGCAGCAGCGCGTACGCGGCGACCGACAGCGGAAAGCCGCCATGCCAGAACAGGTACAGCCATGCGGTGGTCTGTTCGCCGGCGCCGAGCAGGCCGGTCGGCGCGAACAGCCCGGGGAAGGTCAGCATGTGCGTGCCGGCCATGAACGCCGTGAACAGGTAGCCGCCCGCCAGCACGAGCAGCGGCTTCTCGCGCAGGATCGCGTACTGGCCGAGCAGCAGGCCGGCCGTCACCATGTCGTTGACGACGATCGCCGACTGGTACACGGGAATGAACGCCCAGCCCGGCGCGAGCGGCGTGGCCGCGAATGGCGCGAGCGCGGCGAAGATCACGGCCGATACGAGTACCGTCGCGAGCGCGAGCCGCCGTTCGCGACGGCCCGGCGGCAGCGACGACATGAACAGGCGCGACGTGTCCGGATCGTCGTCGTCCGGCGGCGGCGCGGGCGGGAAGCGGAAGGCGGCCATCATGCGTCGTCGGCCCCGAGGTCGAGATCGTGGCGCACCGTGTAGCGGACCAGTGCGGCTTCGTGCGGCAGCTCCATCTTCTCGAGGATCCGCGTCTTGTACGTGCTGACCGTCTTCGCGCTCAGCGCGAGTTCGGACGCGATCCGCGTGACGGTCTGACCCGCGACGATGCGGCGCATCACGTCGAACTCGCGCGCGGACAGCCGCTCGTGCGGCAGGGCCCGAGCCGGCGCGCGCAGTGTGCGCGCGAGGCTTTCGGCCGCGGACGGGCTCACGTAGACGCCGCCCGCCGCCACCTTGCCGACGGCCTCGACGAGCTCGGCGGTCGCACTGTCCTTCGTCAGGTAGCCGGTGGCGCCGGCCTTGAACGCGCGTGCCGCATATTGCGCTTCCGCGTGCATCGTCAACACCAGTGTGCGCAGCGACGGCGCCTGGCGCTTGACGAGCCGGATCAGCTCGATGCCGGTCGGCGCGGGCATCGACAGGTCGAGCAGCAGCACGTCGGCGGTGGCGCGCTCGGCCAGCGCGAGCGTGCCCGAGCCGTCGCTCGCCTCGCCGACGATCTCGAAACCGCCGGCCATCTCCAGGATGTGACGCAGTCCGTCCCGCATGACTGCGTGATCGTCAGCCAGAATTACCCTGATCATCTTTCCGCGATCCTCTTCGGGATGACGCCGCGCGTTGCCGTCGTTGCTGTCCGGGTGTCGCCGCGGCCGTTCTTCTGACCAATATATTCCCCCGAACCCGAAAACGGTACTCGTTCGCGAAATTTTCAAGAGGGTTGATCGCGGAATCCGCACTGCAACGAAATAATCGATGGGAACGCATACCGGGCGCAGTCCGTGTGCATCAGGGTATTCCCGGATGATCGTTGCAGCCGACGCAGGCCGGCGCGACATCACTGAGCCCGCCCCGCGAACCGTTCCGATTCGGGACTAAACTGGTGCCCGATGCCATCTGCGCGAGCCGAGGAGTCCTGCAATGATCGACCTGGCCGACATCCTGCCGTCCGCACTGCCCGCCGCCGTCGCCTGGGCAGAAACGGAGGCGGCGCGCGGGCTCGCGCAGGGTGCGCCGCTGACGCCGGCGCAAGCCGACGACGCGCGCACGGTGGGCGTCGCGCAACCGGACCGGATTCGCGTGGTGGCGGTCGAGCGCATGCCGTTTCCCGACACGCCGACGCTGGCCGCGATCGCCCGCGACACGGGGCTGCTGTCGCCCGGGACGGTCGGCCTCACGCTCGGTCATGCGGTGTACGTGCTGCGCGGACACGACACGCGCCGACTGCTGACCCACGAATTCCGTCATGTGCATCAATACGAAGCCGCCGGCTCGATCGGCGCGTTTCTTGCGCGCTATCTGCACGAGATCGCGACGGTCGGCTACCACGACGCGCCGCTCGAGGCCGACGCGCGACAACACGAGTTCGATTGACCTCTGACCCCTGACCTCGGCGCGGGTGTGCGCATGCCGCGATGAACGTATCCAATGCCCCTGTCGGCCCGGTGTTCGCGCCCCGGGCCGCACCGTTCGGGAGTGTGCGATGAGCGACACGATCCATGCGTGGATCGGTGCAATCGGCGCGCATCCGCTGCTCGTGCTGGCGATCGTGTTCGCGGCCGCGTGCGCGGAGGCGATCGCGCTGATCGGCACGGTCGTGCCGGCCGGCGCCGTGATGTTCGCGGCCGGCGCGCTGATCGGCGCGGGCGCGCTCGACGCATGGGCGACGATCGGCGTCGCGGCCGTCGGCGCGGTGATCGGCGACGGGATCAGCTACGAACTCGGGCGGCATTACCGCGGGATGATCCGCAACGCATGGGCCCGCTTCGGCTACGCGAGCGCCTACGCACGCGGCGAGGAATTCGTGCTGCGTCACGGCATGAAGAGCATCGTGCTCGCGCGCTTTCTCGCGCCGGTGCGGGCGGTGGTGCCGGTCGTCGTCGGTTGCGCGACGCTGCCGCGCCGGTCGTTCTATCCGGTCAACGTGATCTCGGCGCTCGTATGGGCGCCCGTGCACGTCGCGCCCGGCATCCTGTTCGGTGCGTCGGCCGCGCTGGCCGCGGCGATCAGCGTGCGGGTCGCCGCGATCCTGCTGGTCGTGGCCGCGCTGGTCGCGCTCGTGTGGATCGGCGTGCGCGTCGCGCTACAGCGCGGCTGGCCGTTGCTGTGCCGTGCGCTCGCCGAAGCCGTGCACGCTTGCGTGCGCCGCTGGCCGCGGTTCGGCGCGCGGCTGCATGAAGGGATCGCGTACCTGCGTGGGTTGCCGGGCGCGGTGCCGGTGCTCGCGCTGTTGTTCATCGGCTGCGTGTGGCTGTTCGCGGGGATCGTGCAGGACGTCGTCGCGAACGATCCGCTGATGCACGCGGACATCGCGCTGTACGCGTTCCTGCAGAACCTGCGCACGCCGCCCGTCGACGCCGCGATGAGCGCGCTCGCCGTGCTGCATGGACACGACACGGGGCTGATCGTCGCGGTCGCGTTTCTCGTCTGGCTGATGATCCATCGCTGCTGGCTGACGGCTGCATGGTGGCTCGCGACGGTCGGCGTCGCCGTCGTGCTCGTGCCGGTGTTCGGCGCGGGCGTGCCCGGCGCGATGCCCGCGAGCCTGCCGCCCGGCGCGCCGCACGTGCCGCTGCCCGACGGCGACGCCGCCTTCGCGATCCTCGCGAGCAGCGGCCTCGGCTGGGTGCTGACGCGCGACCGGCTCGCGCTATGGCGTATTCCGGTCGTGACGGCGGTCGTGCTGTGGATCGTGCTCGGCGGCTTCGCGCGGCTGTACGTCGGCGATACCTGGTTGTCCGGCCTGCTGGGCGGATGGAGCCTCGGGCTCGCGTGGTTCGCGTTGCTCGCCGGTGCGTATGCGTACTGGCGCGTGCACGAGCACGTGCAGCCGAGAGGCGCGCTCGTGGCGGTCGTCGTCGTGCTCGCGACGGCTGGCGTATGGACGGTGCCCGCGCAATGGCAGCTCGATCGCGCGGCGCGTCCGCATGTCGGCGACGTGGTCGCGATGACCGTCGACCAGTGGCGGCGCGGCGGGTGGCAGCGCGTGCCGACGCGGCGCACCGAGATCGGCGGCGACCGCGAGGAATATCTGCCGCTGCAGTGGAGCGCGACGTCGGACACGCTCGACCGCCATCTCGCGCAGGCCGGCTGGCAGCGCGCGACGCCGTGGTCGCCGGCCACCGCGCTGCGCTGGCTGTTGCCGCAGGCGCCCGCCGACACGCTGCCCGTGCTGCCGCGCTACACGCATGGCGAAAGCACGCGGCGCGTGTTCGTCCGCGTCGATCCGGCTCACCCGGAGCGCCGTTTCGTGCTGCGGCTGTGGCGTTATCCGTACGTGCTGCAGGATGCGCTCGGCATGCGGCCGCTGTGGTACGGCGCGCTGTATCGCGAAACGCTGCGCCGGCCGGCGCGGCTGATGACGATCGTGCGCACGACGACGGTCGACAATGCGACGGCGATCGCGCAGGCACTCGCGGTCGAGCCGACGATCGAGCATCGGCCGGCGGGGGCGGTGGCCGCGCCGGACGAGATGCTGCTCGTATGGATGGTGACGCCGTGAGGGGGCAGGCGTGACGTGCGCCGCTTACGCGTGCGACGGCTGCGCGGGAACGACGGACAGGCGCAGGCCGACGGTCTTGAGCACCGCGAGCAGGGTCTTCAGCGTCGGGTTGCCGTTCGGGGACAGCGTGCGATACAGCGATTCGCGGCTGATGCCGGCTTCGGCCGCGACGGCGCCGAGCCCGCCGTACGCTTCCGCGACCGTGCGCAGCGCGAGCAGGCCGGCCGCGCGGTTGTCCGGATCGTCGAGCGATTCCATCGCGACGCGCAGATAGGCGACCGCGAGTTCGCGGTCCGCGCCGAGTTCGGCGACTTCCGCGTCGTGGTGCGATACCGTGCCTTTGAGCTTGTTCATGCTTGCCTCCGTTTCCAGTTCAACCCGTGTTCCTTCGCGCGCCTGATGTCGTCGGGTTGGCTGCCCTTGTCGCCGCCGGACAGCAGCAGTACGAGTGCACTGCCGTGCCGGCCGAAGTACACGCGATAGCCGGCGCCGACGTGGACGCGCAGTTCGATCACACCTTCGCCGACAGGCTCGCAATCGCCCAAGTTGCCGGTCTGCACGCGGCGCAGGCGTTCGCGAATCCGTGCCTGCGCGAGCTTGTCGCGCACGGCGTTCAGCCATTCGGTGAAAGGCTCGCGACCATCGTCGCGCTGATAGCGAAGCAGTTCGAACTTGGAAAGCGTCGTAACTTATAAGCTACAAACAGGGTGACTGGAACGAGGTGATCCGTACCGCGGCGGCGCGGCGGCCGACACGCACGCGGCGTCTTCAAGGCTTGAGGTTTCAGGCAGTGACGCCGGCTTCACGGGCGAAGGTCATTCTTTCATCCAGTTCGAAGCGTGGCGATTCGGCCGAATGGCCGGTGTCGATGGCGCGGCGACGACGCTGGCGCCGTAGGGGAGGGGCGGGAGGGGGCGGTGCGGCAAGCCTGTCGGCGCCAGCGCATTGCGCGCCGGCCGGCCGACAGGTTCACCGCGTTACTGCTTCGCCGGCGCGGCCGTCGCGACCTTGTCGAGCGCGGCCGGAATGTACGTGTCGAGCTGCGTGGTCACCGATTCGTAGAAATCCATCGGCTTGCCCCACGCGTCGGGCACGTCGAGGGTGTGCCTTCTTTTCAGGATGTCTCCGCCAGGGTGAGGGCCCCGGCGGCGCGCCGGGGCTTGCGGAGATCATGACGGCCGCGCGTGACGGAAAAAAATAAGCGGCCGGTTTTCGCAAGTCGGTGTCGCTTCGCGGCAAGCGGGCAGCGCGAGCGTCACGCGTCACCGCTGCATCGTCATGCCGTCGCGGCCACCCGCGCCGACGCGAACCCCGCCAGCGTCCGCAACGCATCCCGCGCCGAGCGCAGGTAAAACGCCTGCAGATGAAACACGTGCCAGCGCGCCGCATGAATCTCCAGCCGGCACGGCACGCCGCATGCGCTCGCGTGATCCGCCAGCCGCTGCGCATCCGACAGCAGCACTTCCTGGTCGCCGGCCTGGATCAGCATCGGCGGCAGGCCGCGCAGGTCGGTGTCGAGCGGGCCGCTTGCGCCGACCGAGCCGGCGCCGTGATACCAGCGCAGCCCCTGTTCGAGCCAGCCGCGCCGGATCATCGGATCGACGCGGCGGCGCGAGGCCAGCGTCGCGCCGCCGAGCGCCGGGTCGGTCACGGGCGAGATCAGCAGCAGCGCGGCGGCGGCCGCGTCGCCGCGCGCGCGCAGCGCGATGGCGAGCGCGAGTGCCAGCGCGCCGCCGGCCGAATCGCCGGCGATCGCGATCCGGTGCGGGGCGTAACCCTGCGCGCGCATCGCGTCGTATACGGCCAGCGCGTCGTCGAGCGCGGCCGGGCTCGGGTGCTCGGGCGCGAGCCGGTAATCGGGCACCCACACCGGCAGGCCGGCCTCGTTCGCGAGCCGCGTCGTCACGCCGCGATGCGTATGCGGCCCGCCGAGACAGAACGCGCCGCCATGCAGATACAGGATCGCGCCGCCCGTCTCGCCGCGCTTCGGCGCGACGATTTCGACCGGCACGCGATGCGCGGACGTGCGGTAGCGCAGCGTGCCGCCCGCGCCGGGCATCAGCGGCGACAGCAGCGCGACGACGCGACGCTGGATGCGCGCACCGAACGGCGGCCCGATCAGCGGCCGGAACGCGACGCGCAGGAAGCCGCGCAGCGAAGCGGCGGCGAGCGCCTCCAGCCGGCCGGCAGGCGGCGCGACCACCGTGCCGCGCGTCGGCGCGGCCGACTCGGGCAACGGCCGCGTGAAGCGGTACGCGGACAGGCCGGTGAAACGCGTGATCCACCGGTAGGTCAGCGTGAAGCCCGGCCAGTTCGTGCTGTTGTGCCCCGAGGCATCGACGTACCAGCTCTTGCAGCCGCTCCACACCGAACCGGCGAGCCGCTGCTGCACGTGCGCGTTGAAGCGCCGGTAGCGACGCGCGTCGACGTCGATCACGCGCGCCCCGTCGCGCCGCATCGCCTGCATGCAGCGCATCACGTGCGCGATCTGGCTTTCGAGCATGTAGACGATCGAGTTGTGCCCGAGGTTGGTGTTCGGGCCGTACAGCATGAAGAAATTCGGAAAGCCGGGCACGGTCAGCCCGAGATACGCCTGCGCGCCGCGTCGCCATGCGTCGTTCAGGTCGAGCCCGTCGCGGCCGGTGATGCGCATCGGTGACAGGAATTCGGTCGCCGCGAAACCCGTGCCGTAGACGATCGCGTCGACCGGATGATGGGCGCCGTCGGCGGTCTCGATGCCGTCCTCCGTGACGCGCCGGATCGGCTGCGTGACGAGCTCGACGTTGTCGCGGCTCATCGTCGCGAGATACTCGCTCGACAGCAGGAGCCGCTTGCAGCCGATCGGGTAGTCGGGCGTGAGCCGCGTGCGCAGCGCGGGGTCCGGCACGTCGCGCGCAAGCAGCTTGCGAAATGGCCGGCCCACCGCGATTTTCATCAGCCCGTGCAGGCGCGTGAACGCGATCGCACGCGATTCGTAGCGCACGTAGATCGAGGCGCGATGCAGCTTCATCGCCCACGGCAGACGGCGAAACAGCGCCTTCTCCCACGGGCGATACGCGCGGTCGGGGCGCGGTATCACGTAGGCCGGCGATCGCTGGAACACGGTCAGGTGCCGCACGCTGCCGGCGATCGCCGGAACGAACTGGATCGCCGACGCGCCGGTACCGACCACGGCCACGCGCTTGCCGGCGAGCGGATAGTCGTGATCCCAGTGCGCGGAGTGGAATGCACGGCCGCGAAACGTGGCGATGCCGGGCAGGTCGGGCATCGCCGGGCGGCTCAACTGGCCGGTGCCGCTGACGAGCACGGCGGCGCTGAGCGTCGACCCGTCGGCGAGCGTGACGTGCCATAGCGCACGGGCTTCGTCGTAGCGCGCATGCTCGACTTCGGCGCCGAAGCGCAGATGGGGCGCGAGGCCGTACTTGCGTGCGCAATGCTGCAGGTACGCATGGATTTCCGGTTGCGGCGCGAACACGCGCGACCAGGCCGGATTCGGTTCGAACGAGAACGAGTAAAGGTGCGAGGGCACGTCGCACGCGGCGCCGGGGTAGCTGTTGTCGCGCCATACGCCGCCGACGTCGTGCGAGCGTTCGACGATCAAGAAATCGTGGATGCCGGCGCGTTGCAGCGCGACGGCCATGCCGATGCCGGCAAAGCCGGCGCCGATGATGACCGCCGCCAGCGGCGCGGCGGCGTCGACGCAACGGGAAGGATCAGGCGACAGCATGGCGGGTTTCCTCGGGCTGGACGGGAGCGTGCGTGGCGCACGCGGAAAGAACGGCGTTGCGATCCGTCGACGTACCGACGTTTTCGGCATGCGGCCGGGCCGGCACGCGGCGCACGCCGCGCATCAGGTCGACGGCCTTCTCGGCGATCATGATCGTCGGCGCGTTGGTGTTGCCGCCGATCAGCGTCGGCATCACCGACGCATCGACGATGCGCAGCCCCTGCAGGCCGCGCACGCGCAGTTGCGGATCGACGACGGCCATTTCATCGTGACCCATCCGGCACGTGCCGACCGGGTGATACACGGTGTCGGTGCGCCGCCGCAGCACGTCGCGGATCTCGTCGTCGGTCGTCACGTTCGCGGTGAACAGGTCGTGTGTGATCCAGCTCGCGAGCGCCGGCGCCTCCATCAGCCGGCGCGTCATGCGGAATCCCGCGACCATGTCGTCGACGTCGCGCGGATCGTCGAAGAACGCGGGATCGATGCGCGGCGCCGCGAGCGGATCGGCGCTGTTCAGCGTGACCGAGCCGCGGCTGCGCGGTCGCAGCAGGCACACATGGCACGACAGGCCGTGCCCGGCATGCAGCTTGCGCGCGTGATCGTCGACGAGCGCGACGACGAAATGCAGCTGGATGTCCGGCGCGTCGAGCTCCGCGCGCGTTTTCAGGAAACCGCCGCCTTCCGCGAAATTCGACGTCAGCATCCCGCGCCGTTCGCGGCGAAAGCGCGCGAACTCGCGCAGCATCCGCAGGCCGCCGCGCGCGGACACGCCCATCGCGTCGACGCTGCGCGTGCGATAGCCGAAGATGAAATCCGGATGATCCTGCAGGTTGCGGCCGACGCCGGGCAGGTCCGCCCGCACCGCGATGCCGTGCTGCTGGAGTTCGTGGCCCGGGCCGATGCCCGACAGCATCAGCAGCTGCGGCGTCTGCAGCGCGCCGGCGGCGAGCACGACTTCGCGCCGCGCGCGCAGCGTGCGGACCTCGCCGTGCTGCCGCACCTCGACGCCGGTCGCGCGCGTGCCGTCGAACAGGATGCGCAGCACCTGCGCGTGCGTCTCGACGGTCAGGTTGTCGCGGCGGCCGAGATGCGGCAGCAGGTACGCGCGCGCCGCGCTCCATCGTTCGCCGTGTTTCTGCGTGACCTGGTAGATCCCGATGCCTTCCTGCTGCGCACCGTTGAAATCGTCGGTCAGCGGCAGACCGGCCTGCTGCGCGGCTTCCAGGTAGCGCGCATGGAACGGGTTGCCGGTGCGCAGGTCGCTGACCCACAGCGGGCCGTCGCGGCCGTGCCACGCATCGTCGAAGCGCTCGTTGTGCTCGCTCAGGCGGAAGTAAGGCAGCACGTCGTCGTACGCCCAGCCTTCGTTGCCGAGCGCGGCCCAGCCGTCGTAGTCGACGCGATGGCCGCGGATATAGACCATCGCGTTGATCGCCGACGATCCGCCGAGCGTCCTGCCGCGCGGCTGGTAGCCGATGCGCCCGCCGAGCCCCGGCTGAGGCACCGTGTCGAACGCCCAGTTGTTCAGGCGCGTCGGCATCATCGCGACCGCGCCGGTCGGTACGTTGACGAGCGCGCTGTCGCCGCGACCGCCGGCCTCGAGCACGCACACGGTCACGGCCGGGTCCTCGGTCAGCCGCCCCGCGACGACGCAACCGCCCGACCCGCCGCCGACGACGATGTAGTCGAAAGTCTTGCTCATGGAATCGTCTCCTTTATTCGGTAATCGATGGATCAGGCGATGGGCGCCGGCCAGCGGGGGCAGGCGGCGCGCCGGCGCGCGAAGCGGGCGGCGGGATCGGTCGGGCGACTCGGTCGCATGGTGTCTCCAGATGGGGCGATGGGATCGTTCGGACGACGACTGGATGACGCCGATGGTGCGGGCCGCATGGGAAAACACCAATGCTGCTTGGGGACAATTGTTTTAGTATTTGGGCCAAATCGGCGCATCGAGGGTTTCTCCGCATGAGCATCTGGGATTTCACCCGGAGTCCGGCCAGCGCCCGGCTGCTGGTCGATTTCGGCGACGAACGCGGCGTGTCGCATACGGCGCTGCTGGCCGGCACGGGCCTCGCGGACGCGCAACTCGACGATCCGAACGCCGAGGTGACGGCCGCTCAGGAACTGCGGCTGACCGGCAACCTGCTGCGCGCGCTCGGCCGCGCGCAGGGCCTCGGGTTCGAGGTCGGCCTGCGCTATCACTTCTCCGCATACGGCGTGTGGGGCTACGGGCTGATCGCGAGCGCGACCGGGCGCGACGCGCTGGCGCTGGCGATGCGCTTCCTGCCGCTCACGTATGCGTACACCGTCATCACGTACCGCGAGGCGCCCGATACGGGCGTGCTCGGCTTCGGCGCGCCGGAACTCGACGGCGACCTGAGCCGGTTTCTCGTCGAGCGCGACATGACGGCCGCGGCCGTCCTGCTGCAGGAAATCGCCAGCGGCGATTTCACGTTGTCGCGCTTCACGCTGCAGGCCGCGCGCTCGCCGTCGCTTGTCGCACCGCGCATCGCCGGCATCGAGCCGGTGTTCTCGGCGCGCGCGAACAGCCTCGCGTTCGACCGCGCGTTTCTCGACCGGCCGCTGCCGCATGCGAATCCGCTGACGGTGTCGATGTGCGAACAGATGTGCGGGCAGCTCGTCGAGGCGCGGCGCGCGCGCGTCGGAACGTCGGAGATGGTGCGCCAGTACCTGGGCTCGACGCCCGGCACCGCGCCGTTCTCGCTCGAGGACATGGCGCGGCTGATGAACACGAGCCCGCGCACGCTCAAGCGCCGGCTGCAGGAGGAGGGCACGACGTTTCGTACGCTGCTCGCGCAGGCGCGCGGCGCGATGGCCGAGACGCTGCTCGGCGATGCGCATCTGTCGCTTTCGGAAGTGGCCGAGCGGCTCGGCTTCAGCGACCTGTCGAGTTTCTCGCAGGCATTCAAGCGCTGGTACGGCATGCCGCCGGGCGCGTATCGCAGCGCGGCGTTGCGAGCCGGCGACCGTCGATGAATCGCGGTACGATCGCTGGCCTGCCTGTCGCTATCCCACTCACGAGAGAACCCGCATGATCACGATCCGCCCGATGACCGACGACGATTTCGCGCGTTTCTGGCCGACCTACCGCGCCATCGTCGCTGCTCAGGAAACCTATGCATTCGATCCCGAGCCGACCCGGGAAGCGGCACGCGCACAGTGGCTCGACGCGCCGCTCTGCACGTGGATCGCCGAGGAGGACGGCGTGGTGCTCGGCTCGTACTATCTGAAGGCGAACGCGGCGGGCCCCGGCAATCACGTGTGCAACTGCGGCTACATGGTGAGCGAGGCCGCGCGCGGACGCGGCGTCGCACGCCTGATGTGCGAGCACTCGCAGCAGGTGGCGCGCGAGCGCGGTTTCCTCGCGATGCAGTTCAATTCGGTGGTCGCGACGAACGCGGTCGCGGTCGCGTTGTGGCAGAAGCTGGGATTCGAGATCGTCGGCCGGGTGCCGCGCGCATACCGTCACGCGCGGCTCGGCCTCGTCGACTGCTTCGTGATGTTCAAGTGGCTCGCCGACTCGCCAGCAGCTGCCGCCGAAGCCTGAGCACGCCACCGCTGCGTCAGACGGCGAACGCGCCGTCGAACACGATCCGTTCGTCGAGCGCGAGCGTGCCGCGCGCGAAGATCAGGTCGAGATGGTGGCTGCCGTTTTCGCCGCCGCCGAGCCCGAGATGCAGGCCCGGATGGCGTTCCTCGAACCCCGCGTTGCGGCCGTACAGGCCGCGAATGCCGAGGTTCGTGCCGATGCCGAATTCCTCGATGCGCCGGTGATTCGCGTGCCGGTCGAGATAGGTCGAGAAATCGCGCCGGAAGCCCGCATCGTCGGTGTCGAAATCGACGATCGTGCTGTGCTCGACATGCAGCGTCGCGAGCCGCTCGGCCACCTTGTACTTGATCGCGAACGGCACGGTGCCGAGAAACGTGCCGCTGAACACGACGGTGCCGTTCAGGTCCGTCACGTGCGTCGCGATTTCGCCGGGCACGACGTCGAGGTTGCCCATGCCGTCCACGCTCGTCCATTTCTGGTCGGGCGCGAGCGAGCCCGTCAGCGTGTTGCCGGCTTCGTCGATGAAGCGGATCCGCGACGCGCGTGTGGCCGCGTCGATCAGCCGGCCGTTGCGCGCGGCGATGTCGTCGAGCGATTCGGCGAACGCCTCGTCGAGGTGCGGGCCGTAATCCTTGAATAAAACCGACTTGCTCCAGTGCTCGACGATCGCGGGGCGGATCGCGGCGAGGAACGGCGGCCCGCTCGGCGACGGCGTCGGCAGGCACGACGAGTCGTACAGCAGCACGAACAGGTCGGCGGCGTCGAGCGCGGCGGCAATGTCGGCGGGCGCGGTGCTTTCGAGGCAGAGGGTGGTCGCGTCGAGCGAATCGGGCAGGGCGGAAAAGGCGCGCAACGCGATGTCGCGGTTGCGGGTGTCGTAGCCGACCAGCAGTTTTCCCGATTCGCCGCGTGCCAGCTTGTCGCGCAGCGCCGGGTGAAAACCGAGCGCGCGGTGCAGATTCAGCATGCGTATCTCCGGAAGCGGCGGAAGGGCCGCGGCCCTTCCGCGAGAACGGGTGGCCCGCTCAGACCGGCCAGAGCGCGGTGCCGAACGGCACCACGGCGTCCTCGACCATCATGTCGACGGCCTCGGGGTGCGTGTCTTCCTGCATCCAGTCAAGCAATTCGATCTGCTGGGTTTCCTGCATGTCAATTCTCCTGTGGTGAACATGAGTGATTCAACATGAAAGCGCGGAAAAAACAATCCCGCTCCTCGTTCGATATTTTGTGAATGCCGGACGAGTGGCGTCGATATTAGTCTGATGAATTTACGAAAGCAATGCGTTGCAAGGTTTTTAGCCGCAGCGTGCTAAACACGGGCGTTTCCGATTCACATATTGGAAAAACCGGGTAAAAACGAGCGACAGACAGAGGATAATTTTTTTAGAAAATGGAATCCGGATAGACGAAATTGATTTGGTTATTTTGAATTTGAATTCAATTGCCCGGATTGCTGCGTTTTATGTCATTCACGAAAATCGCATGCGTGATCACCCGATGCTCGAACCGCTCCGCTGATTTCACGCGTCACGCAGCCGGTCCGCATCCGCACGTCATCCGAGCAACGCCTTTCCGATCGTCTTCGTCGGTTCGGAGCGCAGCACCAGCGAAGTCGTGACCGCGCCGAAGCGGGCGATCGCGTCGATGAGGGTTTCGAGCTGGCCCGGTGTCGGCACCAGCACCTTCAGCAGGAAACAGTCCTCGCCGGTCATGCGGTGGACTTCGATGACATGCGGCATCTCGGCGAAGGTGCGCAGCGCCGGTTTGATGTGCTCGTGAGTCGTTTTCAGTCGGATGATGGCCATCATGCCCAACCCGAGCGCCGCCGGGTCGATGCGTGCGCCGTAGCCGGCGATGATGCCGCGTTCTTCCAGCCGCTTGACGCGCTCCGAGGTGGCGGGCTGCGACAGCCCGATGCGCCTGCCGACTTCCGACAGCGGCGTCCGCGCGTTGTCCTGCAGCGCTTCGAGGATCGCAAGATCCAGGCGATCCAGTGCTTCTTCCGGCATGACGGTTCTCCGGTACCGTTGATTCATCGGCATTTTGTCTCAATAACCGATGACTTGCCATTCCATGCCGACTGATGCGTGGTCACACTCTGGGCTTTCGTTGATGGAGGGCGTGATGGATCAAGCGATCGTGATCGTGCCGGGTATCGGCAATTCGGGACCGGATCATTGGCAGAGCCACTGGGAGTCGGCGTTTCCCGGCGCCGCGCGCATCGCGCCGGCTTCGTGGGATGCGCCCGACCTGGCCGACTGGGTCGCGGCGCTGGACGAGGCCGTCGCGAAGGCCGGGACGCCTCCGCTCGTGATCTGTCATTCGTTGGGTTGTCTGTTGTTCGCGCATTGGCATGCCGTGTCGGCGCGCGCGGTGCGCGGCGCGTTTCTCGTGGCCGTGCCCGACCCGCAAGGGCCGCGCTTTCCGGTTGCCGCCGCCGCGTTCGCGAACCTGCCGAACGGTCGATTCGATCGCTTGCCGGTGCTGGCGATCGCGAGCGCGGACGATCCATACGATCCGTCGGGGCGCGCGCTCGAATGGGCAACGGAACAGGGCGCGACACCGCTTCCGCTTGGCGCACGCGGCCATCTGAACGCGGCGTCCGGGCTGGCCGGATGGGCCGAAGGGCGCGCGCTGCTTGCGGCGTTTGCGGCCGGCCTCGGGCGGTAGTGCGGGGCGGCGCTGGCTGACTTTCGGCTTGTTCCCGCCGTTGCGCCGGCGAGAGGGGAGCGGGCGCGCCAGCCGTCGCGATTTTGCCGCCTGCGCGCGCCGGGTTCACGGCGGCTCCAGTATGATCGACCGATGGCGGAGGAAGCCCCGGAATCGAACAACGAAGGAGACACCCCGATGCGTGCCGTGCCGCAACCGGAGCGTACCGGCCGCTCGCGGCCCGACGCCGGCGCAACCGATCCCGGCCGTATGGCCGCGTGGCGGCTCGCGATCGGCCTGTCGCTCGGCAGCGCGATCGCGCTCGGCCTCGCACGCTTTTCATATGCGCTGCTGTTGCCGCCGATGAAGGCCGACCTCGGGTGGACCTTCGCGCAGGCCGGCGCGCTGAACACGGCGAACGCGGCCGGGTACCTGATCGGCGCGCTTGCATTTCCGCTGCTGTCGCGGCGCTGGCGCGCGGGCACGCTGCTCGCGGCCGGCTGTGCGCTGACCGCCGTGCTGATGGCCGCGGGCGCGCTCACGTCGGACATGCACGCGCTGCTCGCGCAGCGGCTGGCAACGGGTGTCGGCAGCGCGTTGATCTTCATCAGCGGCGGCGTATTGGCCGCGCGGCTCGCGTCCGCATCGCCGCGCGATGCGGGGCTATTGCTCGGCCTCTATTACGGCGGCACCGGATGGGGCATCGTCGCGTCGTCGTTGCTCGTGCCGGCCACGCTCGTGCACCGCGTGCACGGCTGGCAGCCCGCGTGGTTCGCACTCGCGACGGCGTGCGTGCTGTTCTCGGCGGTGGCCGTGTCGGCCGCGTTTCGCATCGAACGCATGCATGCGGCGCCGGCCAGACAGGCCGACGGCGCGCGACCGGCGCGGACCGCGAGCCCGGCCCGCTTCGCGCTCGCGCTGGCCGGCTACGGCCTGTTCGGTGTCGGCTATATCGGCTACATGACGTTCATCGTCGCGCTGCTGCGCGGCGCGGGGATGAGCGGTACGGTCGTCGCCGCGTTCTACGTGATGCTCGGGATCGCGACCGTCGTGTCGGCGCGGCTGTGGTCGGGGCTGCTCGACCGGATGCGCGGCGGTCAGGCGCTCGCCGTGCTGAACGCGCTGCTCGGCGTCGCGACGCTGATGCCCGCGCTGTTCGTGCATCCGGCCGCCGCGTTCGCATCGGGCTTGCTGTTCGGCGCGACGTTCCTGTCGGCGGTCGCGTCGACGACGGCCTTCGTGCGGCACAACTTGCCGCCCGACGGCTGGGCGAAGGGGATCAGCGCATTCACGACGGTCTTCGCATTCGGGCAGATCGCGGGGCCGGTCGCGATCGGCTGGGTGTCGGACAGCGCAGGGCTCGCGCGCGGGCTCGTGTATTCGGCGCTGACGCTGTTCGCGGGCGCGGCATTAGCGGCCGGGCAGCGCGCGTTGCGCACGTCCGCGTAGTCATGTGCCGGTCACCGCAAGCACGCGGTGCGCGACACGCGATGAAACGCACGGCTGAAGTAGATGAGGCTGTCGCCATCGTCGCGCACGCGAATCGACGTCGCCTCGATGAACATCACCGAATGCGAGCCGACTTCCTTCATCTCGGCGATCGTGCCCTGCAGGCTCGCGAGCGCGTCGCGCAGCACCGGCACGTCCTGTTCGCCGCGATCCCACACGGGCAGCTCGAAGCGCTGTTGCATCGGCAGGTCGGTGAGCCCCGCGAAGTGTCGCGCGAGCAGCTCGTGCTCGGCCGGCAGCACGTTGATGCAGACCTGACGGTTGCGCTCGAAGGTCGCGTGCATCGCGCTCGACCGGTTCAGGCACACGAGCAGCGTCGGCGGCGCGTCGGTGACGGAGCACACGGCGCTCGCGGTGATCCCGCAGCGGCCATGCGGCCCCGCCGTGGTGATCACGTTGACGGCCGCGCCGAGGTGGGCCATCGCCTGGCGGAAGGCCTTCTGCGCATCGGTCGGTTCGACGCGCGCCGGTCGCTGGATATCGGTCGTGGAAGACATGGGCGCTCCTGGTTGGACGAAAGCGGCGAATCGCGCAACGCTGCCGATGCAGCGCCGGATCGCCGACGATGACCCAAGCGTACGTCGCGAAAATGCGGCCGACCATTCGCACGATTGGCGATCGGGATGGCGTTCCTGCCGACGCGTCTAAAGGTTCTACCTAGATGCGCGCCATCGCGCGCGAAAAAAACCGCGATTGCGCGTTCGTGCGGCACGTGAAGGGGTTTGCAGCGGGTTTTCGGCTCGTTATGATGTGCCGCACACCCCCAGCGAACGACGCGCGCGACACGCCGGCCACCGGCGTTGCGCGCGGCGCGTGCGATACCGATACCGACATTCAGCGAGACACCCGCGATGACGTCACCCGCACCGATCGTATATATCGTCGACGACGACGGCGGCATGCGGACGTCGCTCGCGTGGCTGCTCGAATCGGTCGGCATCGCGTCCGAAGGGTTCGCGAACGCGGCCGACTTTCTCGCGCGCTTCGACGTGAACCTGCCCGCGTGCCTCGTGCTCGACGTGCGGATGCCGGAGAAAAGCGGCTTCGACGTGCAGGCCGAGCTGAACGCGCGCGGCGCGACGCTGCCGGTGATCTTCGTCAGCGGGCACGGCGACATCCCGATGTCGGTGCGCGCGTTGCAGAACGGCGCGATCGACTTCGTCGAGAAGCCCTACAACTCGCAGCAGATGCTCGAGCGCGTGCAGCGCGCGCTGCGGCTCGCGCAGCAACGGCATGCGGTGAGCCAGCGTCACCGCGAGCTGCGCCAGCGGCTCGATGCGCTGACCGCGCGCGAGAAGGAAGTGCTGCGCGGCGTCGTGGACGGCAAGGGCAGCAAGCAGATTGCATCGGATCTGTCGATCAGCGTGAAGACCGTCGACGTGCATCGCGCGAGCATCAAGGAGAAGCTCGGCGCGACGTCGATCGCCGCGCTGGTGCGCGACGTGATGGTCGTGTGGGGCGACGACGGGGAGCCGTCGCGCTAGCGGTCGGGCTGTGCGCGGGCGGACTTGCGCATACACGCCGCACCACACGAAGCACGCCAAGCATGCGACGCAGCCCGCGCGTGCCACGCGCGTCGCACACCCCACCCGCATCGTGCATCCCGCGCGGCACCGCACGGCGCCGCGCGCTCGATGCGTGCCGCCGCTCAACGCATGTACAGCCCGCCGTTGATGTCCCAGCATGCGCCGTTCGCGAAATGCGCGTCGCCCGACGCGAGCAGCACGGCGGCATCCGCGACGAAGCCGGCCGACCCGAGCTTGCCGCCCGGCAGGCTCGCGAGCACCTGACGCAGCTTGTCGGGCGCGACGCTTTCGTACACGATCGGCAGATCGAGCGGGCCCGGCGAGATCGCGTTGACGGTCACGCCCTGCGCGGCGAGATCGCGTGCGAACACCTTGGTCAGCGTCAGCGTGCCGCCTTTCGCGGCCGCATAGTGCGCGCCCGTCGCCGAGCCACCGTTCTGCCCGGCGAGCGACGCGATGTTGACGATGCGGCCCGCGCCGCGCTGCGCGAAGTACTGGCCGAACACCTGGCAGCCGAACAGCACGCTGCGCAGGTTCACGTCGATCACCTGGTCGAACTGCTCGGCCGTGATCTCCATCGCCGGCACGACCTTCGATGCGCCCGCGTTGTTGACGAGCACGTCGATCGTGCCCCAGCGCGCGACGAGCGCATCGCGCGCGGCTTCGAAATCGCTTTTCGACGTGACGTCGAGCGGCAGCGCGATCGCGCGTTCGCCGCTCGGATCGAGCTCGCGTGCATGCGCGTGAATCGCGTTGGCGGCGATGTCGGCCAGCGCGACGCGATAGCCGGCCGCATGGAAGCGTTCGGCGATGACGGCGCCGAGCCCGCGCGCGGCGCCGGTGACGAGAGCGACTCGATCTGACATGGTGTGGGGTTCCGTGGTTCGCGGGCGCACGCCGAGGGAAGCGGCGCCCGCATCGTGGTTCATGCGGCCAGTGCCGCTTCGAAGTGCGCCGCGATCGCGCAGACCCGTTCGTCCGCGCCCTTGCGCCCGACGATCTGCAAGCCGGCCTTCAACGGCGAACCGGCGAGCGGCAGCGGCAGGCTGAGCGCCGGATGGCCGCTCAGGTTGAACGGGCGGATCAGCGACGACATCGCGATCACCGATACGCCGTCGCGGGCCTGTTGCAGCGTGATCGGCAGCGCGGGCAGCGTCGGCAGCACCAGCACGTCCGCGTGTTCGAGCGCGGCGTCGATCTGTGCGGTGAAGCGTGCGCGCACGGCTTCGGCTTCCTTCAATGCCGCAGGCGCGGTCGTTGCGGCCGCACGCAATC
>Ga0209370_1001034_pt1 | contig 27842 bp, 9 predicted proteins | sample AgamicAtPrz_FD_187164 | JGI IMG/M metagenome (GOLD analysis project Ga0209370, IMG submission 187164) | Agave microbial communities from Guanajuato, Mexico - At.P.rz (SPAdes) (version 2) | ecosystem: Host-associated > Plants > Phyllosphere > Phylloplane/Leaf | place: Guanajuato, Mexico... | reverse complement strand
GCGATACCACGCTGCACACCGTCGAGCGCATGGCCAGCCAGGTGTTCATCCCGCTGACCGTGGGCGGCGGCGTGCGGACCGTAGCGGATATCCGCAACCTGCTCAACGCCGGTGCCGACAAAGTGTCTATCAACACCGCGGCGGTGTTCACCCCCGAGTTCGTCGGCGAAGCCGCCTCGCGCTTCGGCTCGCAGTGCATCGTCGTCGCCATCGACGCCAAGAAGGTGTCCGGTCCGGGCGAAGCGCCACGCTGGGAAATCTTCACCCACGGCGGCCGCAAGCCGACCGGACTGGATGCCGTGCAGTGGGCGATGAAGATGGAAGACCTGGGCGCCGGCGAGATCCTGCTCACCAGCATGGATCAGGACGGCGTGAAGAACGGTTACGACCTGGGCGTGACCCGTGCCATCAGCGAAGCGGTGGGCATCCCGGTAATCGCCTCCGGCGGCGTCGGCAACCTGCAGCACCTGGCCGACGGCATCATCGAAGGCAAGGCCGCCGCGGTGCTGGCGGCGAGCATCTTCCACTTTGGTGAGTACACCGTACCGGAGGCCAAGGCCTATATGGCCAGCCGCGGTATCGTGGTGCGTTGATGTTTCATGGCTCAGGGGCGCGCAGGGCGCCTCTGGGTTTTCTTTTCGCCCTGCACGCTCAGTGCCGTTTGGCTTTTTTCTGCTGAACGCCAGCTGAACGAATTGACTAATGGTTGCATCGTGCCATTATGGTGTCGACGGTGTTCTTCCGTCGATTTTCCGCACCTCGCGGGCCCAAAAAATATTTTTCTCAGAGCTCCTTTAGGTTGTCGCTTTCGCGACGATAGCAATGAACGGATCCGCATATCCGCGGCGACTTGCCTGTGTCCGGTGGCAAGGCTGAGGCACATACCCTTCTATAGGTAAGACAAGATGAGCAGCATTTTCACTGGCCTGACCACCGCCCAAGTCGCCGCACTTTCGACCGATCAGATCGCCTCCCTGACTACTGAAGACATTGCCGGTATGACCACCGCGCAGGTCGTGGCGCTGACCACCGCACAGGTGCGCGTGCTCACCAGTGATAGCCTTCAGGCGTTTAATAACAGCCAGTTGCAAGCAATGCAGGCCATAGATTTTGCCGCTTTGACCACTGCGCAGATTACCGCTCTGACGTCTGCCCAGACCGCCGTCCTCACGACGGCCCAGATCGTCGCTCTGACCCCATCCCAGGCCGCCGCCATGACTGCTAGTCAGGCTGCCGCCCTGACCACTGCGCAATTGCAGCGCATGGAGTCCGCCGATTTCGCGGCTCTGGGTTCTGACCAGCTTGCGGCGTTGGATGCCAGTCAAGTCGCGGTGTTGAGCACAGCCCAGATTCGCGCGCTGACGCCGTCCAAGCTGGCTGCTCTCGGTATAGACGTGTCTGCCCTCAGCAATGCTGCGGTTACTGCGCTGACCAACCAGCAGATCGCTGGCCTGACCACTGCTCAGGTCGAGGCGCTGACCACTAACCAAGTCAGCCGTTTGAATAGTGGCCAGTTGGCAAGTCTGACCACGGCTCAGGTTCAGGCGCTGGAAACAGTCGATGTGGCGGCAATCTCCGCCTCCGTGATTGCCGGTTTCACCACTGCGCAGATTGCGGCGCTGAGCACGGATCAAGTGAAGGCGTTCACTACTGGGCAGATAGCCCGTCTCGACGCGGCTGATGTGGCCGCCTTCAACACTGCCCAGTTGGTTGCACTCGGTAGTGATCAGATTGGGGCATTGACCGCGGCGCAGCTCGCCGGGCTCGGCAGTACTCAGGTGCAGGCCATTGAGGCCAGTGATTTCGCTGCGCTTGGCTCGCAAGTAATCGGTGCGCTCAAGACATCCCAGATCACTGCCCTGACCACCGAACAGGTGGATGCCCTAACTGCCAGTCAGATTGGTGCGCTCACGGTCGCACAACTGGCTTCGCTGAGCACTGAACAACTGCAGGCGCTGGATGTTTCCTCCATCTCCGCGGTGAATATTTCCGGCCTGACCACCGCTCAAGTCGCTTCATTGAGCATTGCGCAGATCCAGTCACTGAGCGCCGCTCAGGTCGGCCGTCTCGATACGTCCGATGTCAAAGCCTTGACCACTGCGCAGATCGTGGCGCTCGACTCGGTCCAGCTTGCCGGTTTGACTGGTGCCCAATTGGGTGCCCTCAGCACCGAGCAGGTCGCCGCCATCGAGGCGGCCGACCTGTCCGGCATTTCCGCTTCGGTCATCGGATCCATGACTGTCGCTCAGCTGCGCGTCCTGAGCACCGAGCAGGTCGCTGCCTTGAGTTCTGCCCAGTTCGCTCGGCTGACTCTCAGCCAACTGGGCGCTCTGGGCACTGCGGCCGTGCAGGCTATCGAGTCAAGTGATTTTGCCGCGATCAATGTGGCGGCCATACCAGGGCTGACCACGGCGCAAGTAGCGGTTCTGACTGCCGATCAGGTGGCCGCTATGACCACCGCCCAGATTCGTGCCATGGAGGTCGCCGATGTCGCCGCATTGGGCACTGCCCGAATTGCAGCACTGGATGCCGGCCAGCTCGGCGCGTTGACCTCGGCGCAGCTCGCCGGGATGACCACTGCCCAGATCCAGGCTATCGATGATGGTAACATCCCGCTGTTGTCCTCCAGTGCGATCGCTGGGCTGACCCCAGCTCAGATCCGTGCGCTCAGCGACGATCAGCTCATCGCCCTGACTACCGCACAAGCTGCTGTGCTGAAGGCCGCACAGCTGACTGCGCTGACCACCGACCAGATCGCCGCTCTGGCGACTGAAGATCTGGCCGCGATATCTGCCGCTGTCATCTCCGGCCTGACCAGCACCCAAGTGGCGGCCCTGACCGATGCCCAGGTGCAGGCGCTGACCACCGCGCAGATCGCCAGGCTCGATACGGCTGATCTGCAGGGATTGTCCACGGCTGACATGTCGCTGCTCAGCGCCGCGCAGATCGGCGCGCTTACCGTTGCCCAGATCTCCTCGCTGAGTACTGCACAGGTTAACGCCATTGACGCTGGTGATTTGGCGGGGCTATCCACTGCCGCCATAAAGGTCATGAGCGCGGCCCAGATTGCAGCGCTTTCTGAAACACAACTAGCCGCGCTTAGCACCGCCCAGGTTGCTGCGATCGACGCCATCGACTTGCGTGGGCTGAGCAGTGCGCAGCTCAATGCCCTCGACTTGCAGCAAGTCGCCGCGCTGAGTTCGGCCCAGGTCGCGGCACTGACCCCCGCGCAGATCGCTGCTCTTGACGATACGCAAATCGCTGCGCTGACCACTCAGGCGATCCGTGGCCTCAGTGCCGCGCAAATGGCCCGTTTGACCACCGATCAGATCCAGGCGCTGACCACACTCCAGGCTGCCGCACTGTCTTCCGCCCAGGTGGCGGCGTTGACCACGGAACAGACGGTAGCGCTGGAGATCGCCGACCTCGCTGCATTGTCCACTGCCGTGATTGCCGGCATGACTACCGCCCAGATCGCCAGTCTTGGCGTAAGTCAGGTGCAGAGCCTGACCAATGCTCAGGTCATGGCCGTCGAGACTGCAGATATCCGTGCACTGACCACCGCCCAGGTGTCGGCGCTGACTGCTTCGCAGGTCGAGGTTCTGACCATTCCGCAGTTGGTGGCCATGACCACTGCGCAGATCGCCGCACTTACTTCGCCGCTGAGCGATGAGCAGCAGGTTGCGCGCGACGTTGGCGCTTTGACCACCGCCGCCGTGCGTTCGCTGACGACTGCCCAGGTTGCCGCTTGGAGCACCGCCCATGCAGCAGCTCTGAGCTCTGCTCAGGTTGCCGCCATGTCCACGGCGCAGGTTCGCGCCTTCGAAACAGCCGATCTGCAGGCGCTTTCCGCCAGTGTGATTACTGGTATGACGTCTTCGCAGGTAGCCGTGTTGACTACTGCCCAGGTTGCGGCGCTGACCACCGTGCAGATCGCGGCCATCGAAGTGGCCGACCTGCGCGTGCTCAGCGCGGCGCAAATCGCGGCATTGACCTCCGAGCAGTTCTCCGCGTTGACCAGAATTCAGGCCGCGTCGCTGAGCACTGCCCAGTTGCGCGCGCTGGAAGCCTCCGATTTGAGTGCGCTCAGTACCGCGGCGGTCGCCAATCTGAGCGCCGTTCAACTGGAATCGCTGAGCACGGCTCAGATGCTGGCACTGACCACCGAGCAGTTGCAGGCACTGACTACGATTCAGATCAAAGCACTCGCTTCCGCACAGGTTGCTGCCCTTGGCACCGAGCAACTGGCCGCGTTGAGCGCTGCTCAGGTCGCTGCCTTGGAAACCACCGATATAGTGGCCCTGAGCACCGCGCAGATTCAGGCATTGAGTACCGCACAACTGGCGGCCTTTAGTTCGGCCCAGATGGTGGCATTGACCAGCAAGCAGATCGCTGCGCTCGACAGTGCCCAAGTCGCCGCCCTGACGACTGCCCAGATCGTCGCGCTTGGCTCCGAAGATTTCCGAGCCATGAGCGCAGAGCAGCTCGCGGCTCTTGGCTCGGCGCAGATTCGTGCCCTGCAGACTGAGGATATCGTGGCCCTGACCACAGCCCAGTTCGTTGCCCTGAGCACCGACCAAGTTAAAGCCCTGACGATCGCACAGATTCGGGCCATCGAGACGGTCGACCTGCGGCAGTTGAGTACGGCACAGATTGCCAGCCTCAGTTCCGCCCAGATAGCGGCCCTCACCACGGCGCAAGTCTCCAAACTGCTGACCGAGCAGATCGCCGCGCTTGGCAGCGATGACCTTGCGGCGCTTAGTACCGCAGCCATCGTCAGCCTGACCAACGTTCAGGTCGCTGCCCTGAGCACGGCGCAGGTTGCTGCCCTGAGCACCGCCCAGGTTCGTGCGCTCGATGTGGTCGACCTGGCTGCACTCGATACCGCCCAGATCACGGCTTTAAGCAGTGCACAGGTTGCGGCCCTCAGCACTCAGCAGATCGCCGGTATGACGCCTGAGCAGATAGCTGCCCTGCAGACCGAAGATCTGGTGGCTATGTCGACCCTGGCCATTCGCGCTCTGACCAGCGTCCAGGTGGCCGAGCTGACCACTGCGCAATTGGCTGCTCTGAGAAATGCTCAGATCGCCGCCCTTGAGACGGATGACCTGCGTGCGCTCAGCCAGGAGCAGATCACCGCCCTGAGTAGCGCCCAGATAGCTGCGCTCGGTTCCCTGCAGATTGCTAGCCTGACCAGCACGCAAATCTCCGCTCTGGAGCCAGAGGATATCGCTGCGCTCTCGCTCGCCAATTTCCGCGTGCTCACCACGGGGCAACTGCAGGCGCTGGATGAAGAGCAACTTGCAGCCCTGACAACTGCCCAGGTCGCATCCCTGACCACCACACAGATCCGCGCCCTGTCCGTCAGCCAGATCGCTGCGCTCGAGCCGGCTGACTTCGCCGCTATTTCCACCACCGGTATCGCCGCCCTGCTCAGCAACCAGCTGCAGGGACTGACCAGCGAGATGATCGCCGCACTGACCAGCGCGCAGATCCGTGCCCTGAGCACCACACAACTTGGTCTGCTGAGTACCGAGCAGGTCGCTGCGATCGAGGTGACCGACCTCCAACAATTGACCCCTGCTGCCATCAAAGCCCTGAGCAGCGATCAGGTCGCGGCCTTGACCAGCGACCAGATCGCTGCGCTTGGCACCGCGCAGATCGTTGCGCTGGATACCATTGACGTCGCCGCACTCAGCCAGGAGCAATTACTGGCCCTCAGGCCGGCCCAGCTTGCTGCGCTGACAACCTCGCAGATCGTTGCACTGGGCTCCGATCAGGTCTCCGCCCTGAGCCTTGATCAGCTTGCAGTGTTGACCACGGCGCAAGTCCGCGCACTTGAAACCGTCGACCTGCGCGTCCTGAACGCTGAACAGATTCAGGCGCTCAGCTCCGCCCAGGTGGCTGCCCTGAGCACCACGCAGATTGCCGCCCTGAGCAGCGATCAGGTCGCCGCTCTCGAACTGGGTGATCTGATGGCGCTGTCCACGGCCAGCATCAAGGCGCTCGACAGCAGCCAGGTAGCGGCGCTTACCACTGAGCAGATTCAGGCGCTCAGTAACGCCCAGGTCGCCGCCCTGGATAGCCAGGATCTGGCCGCCCTCACTACCGAGCAAATCGTTGCTCTGACTAATGAGCAGTTTGCAGCGCTCGGTACCGCCCAAGTGGCGGCCTTGAGCAGTATCCAGTTCGCAGCCATCGAGCCAACCGATCTGCAAAGGCTGTCGACCGCGGTTATCCGCAGCCTGGGTACCTCCCAGGTAGGGGCCCTGAGCGCGGAGCAGATCCAGGCCCTCAGCGTGGCCCAGGTCGCCGCCCTGAGCACCGCCCAGATCGCCGTGCTGAACAGCGATCAGATCGTCGCCCTGGAGGTCGAGGATATCGGCATATTCAGCACCGCCCAGATCGCCGCGCTGAGCAGTGATCAGGTGGCGGTACTGAGTGCCGATCAGATCTCGTCCCTGAGCAGTGCGCAACTCGCCGCCCTTGATACCAGCGACATCCGCGCCCTAGGCACTGCCCAGATCGCCGCTCTCACCGAAAATCAGGTGGTTTCGCTCAACTCGGCGCAACTGGCGGCCCTGACTACCGAGCAGATTCGTGCGCTCGATGCCGTCGATCTGGCGGCGCTTAGTCGCACCACCATCTCTGGCCTGACAACCGACCAGATCATGGCTCTGAGCACCGCGCAAATTGCAGCCCTGACTGAAGATCAGGTGCCGGCGCTCACCGCCTCGCAGATGGCCGTATTGAGCACCGAGCAGATCGCTGCCTTCGAAGCTCTGGATCTGGCCGCGCTCGCGCCGGCCACCATCGCCGGTTTGACCACCGCCCAGATCGCTGCACTCAGCACCCAGCAGATTGCCGCGCTGAGTTCCGCTCAGATCGCCGCCATCGAGACCGAAGACCTGGCAGTTTTGAGCACCGAGCAGATTGTCGCCCTAACCCAGGCCCAGGTTCGTGGCCTGACCAGCATCCAGATTGCGGCCCTGAGTACCGAACAACTGGCAGCCATGGAGACGACAGACCTGTCGCGCCTCACCACCAGCGGGGTTGCCGCGCTGTCTTCGGCGCAAGTGGCTGCGCTGAGCCCTGATCAGGTTTCCGCCTTGACCGTTTCCCAGGTGGCCGCATTGTCCACCGCTAGTCTGGCCGGGCTCAGCAGCGCTCAGGTCATTGCACTGTCGTCCGCCCAAGTCGCCGCGCTGACTACCGAGCAGGTGGTCGCCCTCAGCACCGCTCAGGTTCAGGCCATCGAGGCTGGTGACCTGGCGGCGATGAGCAACTCCCGCATCTCCGCGCTCAGTTCAGAGCAGGTCGCGGCCCTCAGCGCCGGCCAGCTCGAAGCGCTCAGCACCGCGCAGATCCGCGCCCTGGATACCGAAGACGTCGCGGCGCTTAGTGCCACGCAAGTGGCTGGCATCAGCACGGCGCAGGTCGCCGAGCTGACCACGGCGCAAGTCGCCGCCTTGAGCAGCGCGCAGGTACAGGTGCTGTCCGCCGAGCAACTGCAGGCACTCAGTGCCGCCCAGGTCGCCGCTATCGAGACTGAAGATCTCGTCGTCCTGAGCACCGACCAGTTGCAGGCGCTGAGTACCGCTCAAATCGCTGCGCTCAAGGTGGCCCAGGTGGCCGCGCTGACCACCACCCAGGTGGCTGCGCTGGAAGCTGGAGATGTTGCCGCGCTGAGCTCCGCGCAGATCGTTGCGCTGACCACCGCTCAGGTCGCCGCGCTGACCCTCGATCAAGTGGCTGCGCTGAGCACGGCACAGGTGCGGGCGCTGGAAACCGCCGACTTGGCTGCCATCGCCACTGATCGTATCGCAACCCTCTCGACCCGCCAGCTCGAGGCCCTGAGTACGGCGCAGATCGTCGCGCTGACCACCGATCAGGTGCGCGCCCTGAGCGTCGAGCAGTTGGCTGGCCTGAGTACCGCCCAGGTACGTGCGCTGGCGACCGATGATCTGGAAGCATTGACTACCGAACAGATCGCCGGCCTGAGCCAGGCCCAATTGGCCGCGCTGAGTACCGCGCAAATCGTCGCACTGACCACTGCCCAGGTCGCAGCCATCGAAGTGGGCGATCTGGTCGGGCTGAGCAGCACGCAATTGCGTGCGCTGCAATCCGAGGATCTGGTCGCACTCACCACTCAACAAGTTGCCGCTCTGAGCTCTGCGCAAGTCCAGGCCTTGACCGCGGCACAGATCGTCGACCTGACCAGCCAGCAGGTCGCTGCGCTGGCCAGCAGTCAGATTCAAGCGTTGTCCACGCTGCAGGTACGCGCGCTGGAAACCGCCGATTTGGCGGCCATGACCACTGCGCAGATCCAGGCCCTGACCACGGCGCAGATTGCCGCCCTGAGCACCGCGCAGGTCGCCAGCCTGACCCAGACCCAGGTTGCTGCCTTGGAAAGTGCCGACTTGCGTACCCTCAGCACGGCGCAGATCGTCGCGCTGACCACCGAGCAGATTCAGGCCCTGACCACGGCGCAGATCACTCAGCTGACCAGCACCCAGATCGGGGCGCTGGAAACCGCCGATCTCGCAGCGCTCAGCCAGGAGCAGGTCTATGCCCTCAGCGGCTCGCAACCGACCGCGCTGACTACCGCGCAGATCGCCAGCCTGCCGACGGCGCAGATCGCATCTCTGCAGACCTCCGATCTGGTTCGCCTGACCACCGCACAGATCGTGGCGCTGACCAGCACTCAGGTGCAGGCGCTGACGCTCGATCAGGTGCCAGCCCTCACTACGACGCAGATCCGTGCGCTGGAAACCGCCGACCTCGCCGCCCTGTCGGCCGAGCAGATCCAGGCACTGACCACCGCCCAGGTCGCCGCGCTGAGCACCGAGCAGATCGTCGCGTTGACTACTGCTCAGGTCGCGGCACTCGAGTTGGTTGACCTGGTAGCGCTGAACGCGACGCAGATCCGTGCGCTGGAAACCGCCGACCTGGCGGCGCTGACCGATGCCCAGATTGCGGCCCTGACCACCGCGCAGGTTGCTGCCCTGAGCACGACGCAGATCGGCAAACTGACCACCGGACAGATCGCGGCGCTGGAAACCGTCGACCTGCGTGCTCTGAGCACGGCTCAGATCGTGGCTCTGAGCTCCGATCAGGTGCAGGCGCTAAGCGTCAACCAGATCGCCGCGCTGACTACCGCGCAAGTACGCGCTATCGAGACCGCTGATTTGGTGGCGCTCAAGGCCGATCAACTGGCTGCGCTCACCACTGCGCAGATCCAGGCGCTGAGCAATGCGCAGATCGTGGCGCTGACCACCGCCCAGGTGGCGGCCCTCGCCCTGGACGACCTGCAGGCGCTGACCACCGCTCAGTTGGTGGCAATGGAAACCGTCGATCTGGCGGCCCTGACGACGGACCAGATCGTGGCACTGACTACCGCCCAGGTGGCGGCGCTGACCAGCGCGCAACTGCAGGCTCTGACCACCGCCCAGGTGGCTGCCCTGGAAACCGCTGACCTGGTGGCGCTCAGCCCTAGCCAGATCGCCAAGCTGGAAACTGCCGATGTCGCTGCGCTGCAGGCGGTCCAGATCGCCGCATTGACTACTGCTCAGGCAGCAGCGCTGACCACGGCGCAGGTCGTTGCACTGGGCAGCGATCAACTAGCCGCGCTCACTACTGCTGCGCTGCAGGCGCTTACCAGTACGCAGATCCGTGCCATCGATGCCGTCGATTTGACAGGCCTTAGCAGTGCCCAACTGGTGGCGCTGACCACGGCCCAGGCGGCAGCGCTGACCACGGCGCAGGTCGCCGCCCTGGCGCCGAGTCAGGTGGCTGCGCTGGAGAACGTCGATCTGGCTGCTCTGGGTACTGCCCAGATCGCCGCCATGAGTTCGGCACAACTGGCTGCGCTGAGCAGTGCACAGCTGCGCTCGCTCACTGCCGCTCAGGTCAAGGCTATCGAAACCGTCGACCTGGCGGCGCTCAGCGCCAACCAGGTCAACAAACTGACCACGGCGCAGATCCAGGCGCTGACCAGCGCCCAACTGGTGGCTCTGACCACCGCGCAGGTGGAGTCGCTGAGCACGGCGCAGGTCGCCGCGCTGACCTCGGCGCAGATCCAGTCTCTGGAAACGGCGGATGTGGCCGCTCTGAGCGCCGCCCAGATCGTCGCGCTTAACAGTGCCCAGGTCGCGGCGTTGAAAGCGACCCAGCTGGCGGCACTGACGGTCGACCAGATCGTTGCCCTGGAAACCGTCGACCTGGCGGCCATCAGCGCCTTGCTGATTCCGAGTCTGACCTCCGACCAGGTGGCTGCGCTGACCACGGCGCAAGTCTCGGCTCTTACCACGGCGCAGGTCGCCGCGCTGGAAACGGCGGACCTGGCCGTCCTGAGTGCCGATCAGATCGTTGCCCTTAACCCGGCGCAGGTGGCCGCGCTGACCACTGCCCAGGTGGCCGCACTGACCACGGCACAGGTCGCCGAGCTGGAACTTGCCGACCTACAAGGCATGAGTTCTGCACAGCTGGTCGCACTGACCACCGCGCAGATCCGCGCGCTGAGCCCGTCGCAGATCGCCGCGCTGGGCACTGCCCAGGTGCGCGCGCTGGAAACCGTTGATGTCGCCGCACTTACCAGCGATCAGCTGGCTGCGCTGAGCACGGCGCAGGTCCAGGCGCTGACCACGGCGCAGATCATCGCCTTGACCACTGGCCAGGTTGCCGCTCTGGAGGCGGTCGATATCGCGGCACTGACCACCGCGCAGATCGTTGCGATGGAAACCGCCGATCTGGCTGCCATGACGGTCGAGCAGATCGCTGCCCTGACCAGTGCCCAGATCGCCAAGCTGACCACTGCCCAGGTGTCGGCCCTGACTGCCACACAGGTAGCGGCCATCGAAAGCGCCGATCTGGCTGCTCTCAGCAACCTGCAGCTGCAGGCCCTGAGTACGGGACAAATCCGTGCGCTGGGTGCCGAGCAGATCGCCGCCCTGGGTACTGGCCAGGTCAGTACGTTGTCCACCGCCAACATCGAGGCCCTGAGCACCGCTCAGGTTGTCGCCCTGACCACTGCCCAGGTCGCTGCGCTGAGCACGGCCCAGGTGGTTGCGCTGACCAGCGCGCAGGTTGCGGCCCTGCAGACCGATGACCTGGCGGCCCTGACCACGACGCAGATCCGCGCCCTGGAAACGGCTGACCTGGTTGCCCTGACCCAGCCGCAGATCGTCGCCCTGACCAGCGCGCAAGTCGCGGCGCTGACCATTGGCCAGATCGCTGCGCTGACCACCACCCAGGTCGCTGCCATCCAGAGTGGCGACCTGCAGGGCCTGAGCACGGCGCAGATCGTTGCCCTGACCACCGCTCAGGTGCATGCGCTGACGGGTGATCAGGTCGCGGCCCTGAGCACGGCGCAGATCCGTGCTCTGGAAACGGCAGACATCGTAGCCCTTGGTACCGAGCAGATCGTCGCCCTGACCAGCGTGCAGACTGCAGCCCTGACCACCGCGCAGATCGTTGCCCTGAGCACCGAGCAGGTGGCGTCGCTGGAGGTCGCTGACCTGGCAGCATTCAATTCGGCGCAGATCCGTGCGCTGGAAACCGCTGACATCGCGGCGCTGACCCAGGATCAGGTGCCCGGCCTGACAACCGCTCAGGTGGCGGCGCTGACCACGGCGCAGGTGGTGGCGCTGACCACTGCCCAGATCGAACAGCTGTCCGCTGCTCAGGTGGCGGCGCTGACCACGGCGCAAGTGGCCGTGCTGGAGACTGCCGATATCGCGACCCTGTCCGAGGTGCAGATCGCCGCACTGACCACGCAGCAGGCGGCCGCAATCACGGCCACGCAGATCGCGGCACTGGGGCTCGACCAACTGGGCAGCCTGGAAACCGCTGATCTGGCTGCCTTGTCCACGGCTGCCATCGTAGGCCTCAGCACGGCGCAGGTCGCTTCGCTGTCGCTGGCTCAGGTAGCCGCCCTGACCACCGCTCAGGTGGCCGCTCTGGAAGTCACCGATTTCGCCTCGATGACGCCGGAACAACTGGCTGAGTTGAGTACGGCGCAGGCAGCCGCGCTGAGCAGTGCGCAATTGGGGGCGCTGAACGGTGAGCAGACCGCAGCCTTGAGCCCGGATGCGCTGAACTCGGCGGATCTGGCCTTCATAGAGTCGTTGACGCCAAGCAACGTACCGTCGCTGACCACCGAGCAGATTGCTGCCTGGACCACTCGCCAGGTGCGCATTCTGGAGACTCAGGATCTCGCCGCGCTGACTTCCAGCCAGGTTCAGGCGCTGACCACCGCGCAGGTGCAGGCGTTGACCACCGCGCAGATCCAGGCACTGACCACCGCCCAGGTGGCCGCGCTGGAAAGCCAGGACTTCGCCGCGTTGAGCAACGCCCAGCTGGTTGCGCTGACCACCGCCCAGGCTGCTGCGCTGACCGATGGCCAGCTCGCCGCGCTGAGCACCGCGCAGATTCGTGCGCTCGAGGTCGTCGACCTGGCTGCGCTGAGCAGCAGCCATATCGCGGCCCTGAGCACGGCGCAGATCGAGGCGCTGACCGCCGCGCAGATTCAGGGGCTGACCACCGCCCAGGCCGCCGCGCTGACGGCTGACCAGGTGATTGCTTTGACCACGGCCCAGATCCGCGCCATGGAAACCGCCGATCTGGCCGCCCTGGGCGCCGATCAGGTCAGTGCGATCCAGACCGAGGATCTGCTGGCACTGACCAACGAGCAGATCGTGGCGTTGACCACGGCGCAGATCGTGGCTTTGACCAACGAGCAGATCGCCGCGCTCTCCACGGCCCAGGTACGTGTTCTGGAAACCGCCGATGTCGCCGCCCTGACCCTGGAACAGGTCGGTGCGCTGACCACGGCCCAGGTGGCGGCCCTGACCACGGCGCAAATCGTGGCCCTGACGCCGGATCGCTTCGCCGAGTTCTCCACGGCGCAGATCGCTCGCTTGAGCACCGCGCAGATCGAGGTGATGAGCACGGCGGACATTGCAGCCCTGACCGAAGAGCAGGTGCAGGCACTGAGCACCGTGCAGGTCGCAGCCTTGAGCACCGGCCAGCTGTCCAGCCTGACCGTCGCTCAGGTGGCCGCGCTGAGCACCGCTGCCATCCACTCGCTCAGCTCGGCTCAGCTGGTGTCGCTGACCACGGCTCAGGTGAGGGCCCTGGTATTCGAGCAGCTGTCGGCTCTTTCCACCGCGCAGATCGCGTTGATGGAAACCGCGGATATCGCTGCCCTCACTGCCGACCAGATTCAGCTGTTGTCCACTGCCCAGGTGGCGGCGCTGACGGCCAATCAGGTAATCAACCTGACCACGGCGCAGATTGCAGCCCTCGATGGCCAGTCGCTGGCCGCGCTGTCCACCAGCGTGATTCCGCAGCTGACTTCGGCGCAGGTGCAGGCCATCACGCTGGATCAGATCGGTTCGCTGACGACCGCACAGGTGCGTGCGCTGGAAACCGCCGACCTGGCGCTGCTCAGCAGCACCCAGCTGGCTGGTCTGCAGCTTTCGCAGATCGCTGCCCTGAGCACCGCTCAAGTGGTGGCACTGACGACCGCCCAGGTTCGCGCACTGAGCATCGATCAGTTGCAGGCGCTGACCACAGCGCAGGTCGCTGCGCTGGAGACTGCTGATATCCAGGCGCTGACCACTGCCCAGGTCTCCGGGCTGGAGGCGGCTGACGTCGCGGCGCTGACCTCGGCGCAGATCGTCGCCCTGACCACGGCGCAGGTGCAGGCACTGACCAACGAGCAGATCCAGGCGCTGACCAAGGCGCAACTGGCCGAGCTTGAAACCGTCGACCTGGCGGCGCTGAGCACCACGCAGATCCGTGCGATCGAGACGGCCGACATTTCCGGCCTGACCACTGCGCAGATCGTCGCGCTGACCACCGCTCAGGTCGCGGCGCTGACCACCGCGCAGATCCAGGCGTTGACCACGGCTCAGTTCCTGGCCATGGAAACCGCCGACCTGGCGGCGTTGACCACCGCCCAGATCCAGGCCATGGAAACTCGCGACCTCGCGGCCTTGAGCACGGCGCAGATCGCCGCACTGACCAGCGATCAGGTCAAGGCGCTGACCACGGCGCAGATCGTCGCGTTGAGCACCGATCAGATTCCGGCGCTGGAAACGGCCGACTTCGCCTTGCTCAGCACCGAGCAGATCGCCGCGCTGCAAACGCGCGACGTGGCCAGGCTGACCACGGCGCAGATCGTCGCCCTGACCAGCGAGCAGGCAGGTGCACTCACTTCCGGGCAACTGGCAGCGTTGAGCACGGCGCAGCTGACCCGCCTGGAAACCGAAGACCTGGTCGCGCTCACCACGACCACCCTGCAAGGCCTGAGCGCCGAGCAAGCTGCTGCCCTCACCACGGCGCAGGTTGCGGCTCTGACCACGGCGCAGCTCGTGGCGCTCAATACCGCCGACCTGGCGGCGTTGACCACGGCGCAGATCGTTGCCCTGGGCAGCGATCAGGTCAAGGCGCTGACCACGCAGCAGATCCAGGCGCTGACCAGTGCCCAGGTCGCCGCGCTGGAAGTCGCCGATTTCACCGAGATGACGACGGCGCAGATCGCGGCGCTGAAGACCTCCGATGTGGCGGCGCTGACCACGGCGCAGATCGTTGCCCTGACCACGGCCCAGGCCGAGGCGCTGGGCTCCGCTCAGATGGCTGCGCTTAGCACTGCGCAACTGGTGGCCATGGAGGTAGCTGATGTAGCCAAGCTGAATACCTCGGCAATCGTTGGCCTGACCACGGCCCAGGCTGCAGTGCTGACCACCGCTCAGGTGCAGGCGTTGACTGCTACCCAACTGCAGGCCATGGAGACCCGCGATCTGGCAGCCTTCACCACGGCTCAGGTACGTGCCCTGACCAGCGACCAGTTCCAGGCCTTGACCACCGAGCAGATCAAGGGCCTGAGCAGTGCCCAGGTCGAAGCGCTGGAAACCCAGGACCTGGTTGCCCTGACCACGGCGCAGATTCGTGCCCTCGATGCCAGCGATCTGGCGCTGCTCAGTACCGAACAACTGCAGGTATTGACCACCGCCCAGGTCGAAGCGCTGACCACCGAGCAGATCGTCAAGCTCACCACCGAGCAGGTGTCCAAGCTGACCATCGCCCAGTTGCAGGCGCTGACTACCGAGCAGATGGCAGCCATGCAGGGGGTCGATGTCGCTTCGCTGACCACTGCCCAGGTGGTGGCGCTGAGCACTGCCCAGGTTCAGGCTCTGACCACGGCGCAGATCGTGGCCCTGACCAGCGAGCAGTTCGCGGCGATGGAAACCGCCGATCTGGCGGCCCTGAGCACGGCGCAGGTCCAGGCCATCCAGGGCTCCGATCTGGCGGCCCTGAGCACCGAGCAGATCGTGGCGCTGACCACCGCCCAGGTGCAGGCGCTGACCACGGCGCAGATCGTGGCGCTGACCACGGCCCAGTTCCATGCGATGGCACTGGACGATCTGCAGGCACTGACCACGGCGCAGATCCAGGCCATGCAGATCTCCGACCTGGCGGCGCTGAGTACCGATCAGATCCAGGCGCTGACCACCGCCCAGGTGCAGGCACTGACTGCTGCGCAGGTCTACGGCCTGACCACCGAACAGGTCGCGGCTCTGACCAACACCGCTCTGCAGGCTCTGACCACCACGCAGATCCAGGCCATGCAGAACACCGACCTGGCGTCGCTGACTGCGGCTCAGATCCAGGCGCTGAGCACTGATCAGGTGGTGGCATTGACCACGGCCCAGGTCAAGGCGCTGACCCTGACCCAGATCGCGGCAATGAGCAGTGCGCAGATCGCTGCCCTGGAAACGGCCGATATCGTCGCGCTGTCCTCGGCGCAGATCGGCGCCATCGAGTCGGCTGACTTCGCCGCATTGAGCACGTCGCAACTACGTGCCATCGATGTGGCGGATATCCCGGCACTGACCACCGATCAGCTCAGTCTTCTGAACATGGCTCAGGCCGACGCCTTCACGGCAGCGCAATTGGCGGCCATGAGCAGCGAGCAGCGGGCCCAGATAACCACCTCGCCGCTGATCCTCGATCTCAATGGCGACGGTGCGCAGACCCTAAGTTGGAGGGCTGGTACTCAGTTCGACATCGACGGTGACGGCGATCTCGATACCACCGGCTGGGTTGGCAAAGGCGATGGCATGCTGGCGCTCGACCGCAACGGCGATGGCATCATCAACGACGGTAGCGAGCTGTTCGGTACTGCGACCACCCTGGCTGACGGTAGCAAGGCCAAGAATGGTTTCGAGGCCCTGGCCGAGCTGGACAGCAATAAGGATGGGCGTATCGATGCCAGTGATGACGCCTTCGCCTCGTTGCGCGTCTGGGTCGATGCCAACCAGGATGGCGTCAGCCAGGCCGACGAGCTGTATGGCCTGTCGAACCTGGGTATCGCCAGCATCAATCTGGGTTCGCAGGCGAGCAGCGAGCTGAACAACGGCAACTGGATCGGCCTGACTGGTAGCTACGAGACCGTCGATGGTCAGGTCCACAGCATGGTCGACGCCTGGTTCCGCAGCAGTGATGCCGAGACCCATACGCTCGACCTGACCACGCTCAAGCCCGAGTCGGTCAGCGAGCACAGCCTGAGCCGCATCGACCTCGGCAATGACGGCGGTGCGGCCAGCAAGCTGAAGCTCGATGCCGAAAGCGTCAGCCAGTTCGGTCAGACCGGGCTGGTCGACACCAGTGGCCTGGGGGCTTCGCAGCCGGTACAACTGATCGTCAATGGCGATGCCAATGACAGCGTGCAGATCGCCGGTTCGGCCGATCAGTGGCAGGCTGCCGGCACCGTCAAGGTCGACGGCACCAGCTACGGGGTGTACAACGACGGCGATATCCAGTTGCTGGTTGCCAGCAACGTGCACACCAGCTTCTACTCCTGAGTAGACGCTGGACACCCATCGCGCGGCGGCGCTTGAGCGCCGTCGCGCGATGTTGATGTGCAACCCATTGCCTGATAAGACGCCTACATGTCTGAAAATCCGCTGGAAAGTCCGAATCTCGATCTGGTGCTGCTCACCGCGCTGCAGTTCTCCGAGCAGGCCGCACTCGAACCCATGCAATTGATTGCCGTGGCCGAGCGTTTAGGCCATGCCGGTCGACCGGCCGATGTGGTGCGGCTCTACCAGACCTGGTTGCAGCATTGCAGCTCGAGTGCCGACTACATCGTGCAGTTCAATCTGGGGGTGACGCTGGCGCAGCTGGAGCAGTTGCCGGCCGCTGAACAGGCCTACCGAGCGGCAATCGTTCGCAAGCCGGATTTCGTCCAGGCCTGGTTCAACCTGGGCGCGGTGATCGAGCGCCAGGGCCGTGCGGAAAACGCCCTGGTCATCTGGCAGTCGATGCTCGATCACCCGCTGGTAGCGCCTGATCTGAACCACGACCTCTACGTCATGGTGCTCAACAGCATGGGCCGGCTGATGGAAGAGGTGCGCAAGCTGCAGGAGGCCGAGCAGAAACTGCTGGCCAGTCTGCAAGCCGAGCCCGACCAGCCCAAGGTGATCCAGCATTGGGTGCACTTGCGCCAGAAACAGTGCCAGTGGCCGGTGTTCGTCTCGACGGCCGGGCTGTCGCGCGGTGACCTGCTCAAATCCACTTCGCCCTTGGCGATGCTGTCGGCCAGTGACGATCCCGGGCTGCAACTGGCTACGGCCATGCATTTCGTCAGTGAGCGAGTCGACCAGCGGGTCGCCCTGCTGGCGCCGCCGAAGGGCTATGCCCATACCAAGCTGCGGATTGCCTTCCTGTCCTCAGATTTCTGTTTGCATGCGGTGTCGCTGCTGACTGTCGAGTTGTTCGAGCTGCTCGACCGCGAGCGCTTCGAGGTCTACGGCTTCTGCTGGAGTCGCGAGGATGGCTCGGCGCTGCGAGCGCGGGTGAAGGCGGCCATGGATCACTTCATGCCGATCGGCGGGCTCGATGACGCCAGTGCCGCGCAACTGATCCGCCAGCATGAGATCGACATCCTGGTCGACCTGCAGGGACTGACGTCAGGGGCGCGGCCGAACATCCTGGCCTATCGCCCGGCGCCACTGCAGCTGACCTACCTGGGCTTCCCCGGGCCAACCGGTCTGCCCTGCGTCGACTATGTGATCGCCGACCGCTACCTGATTCCGGAAGACGAAAAGCCCTTCTACAGCGAGAAACCGCTGTACCTGCCGGTGTTCCAGTGCAGCGACCGTCAGCGTCCGGTGGCGCCACTGCCGTCGCGTAGCGAGTGCGGCCTGCCGGAAGATCGTTTCGTTTTCTGCTGCTTCAACAACAACTACAAGTTCAACGAGCAAATGTTCTCCTGTTGGATGCGCATCCTCGCTGCGGTGCCCGATAGCCTGTTCTGGCTGCTGGCCGACAACCAGTGGTCGCAGGCCAACCTGATCGCCTGCGCCGAGCGCCACGGCGTCAGCGCCGACAGACTGGTGTTTGCCCCTCGGGTAGCGCCGGATCTCTACCTGGCACGCTACACGGTGGCTGATCTGTTCCTCGATGCCTATCCGTTCAATGGAGGCACCACGGCCAATGACGCGTTGTGGATGGGGCTGCCGGTGCTGACCCGTTCCGGCCGCACCTTCGCCTCGCGCATGGCTGGCGCGCTGCTTACCGCGCTGGAGTTGCCCGAACTGATCACCGAGAATCTGGCCGACTACGAGCAGCGCGCCATCGAACTGGCTCGCGACCCCGAGCGCCTGCGCAACCTGCGCCAGCGCCTGCAACTGGGGCGAGAGACCTCCCTACTGTTCGACATGCCGCGTTTCGTGCGCAGCTTCGAAGAGGGCATCGACGCCGCTTATGCCCAGGTGCGCCAATAGGCTGGAGAGAACAACGAACATGCCTGCCGAGCCCATTCACCTGTTTCACATCGCCTATTCGGACGCCACTCTCGAGGGCATGCCGGCGGGTTTCGAGTTGCTCGACAACATGGCCCACGAGCGTGACGACTGGCGCGAATACTGGCCGATCCGCCGTTTCCTGCTGGAACAGCCACTGGATGAGGAAGCCTGGTACGGTTTTTTCTCGCCGCGTTTCAAGGAAAAAATAGGGCTGGATGCGTTGCACGTCCGTGAATTCGTGCAGGCGGCCGCAGCCACCGGCGCCGACGTGTGCACCTTCAGCCCACAGCCCGACATGGGGGCATTCTTTCTCAATGTGTTCGAGCAGGAAGACCTGTTCCACCCGGGCTTTCTCGACATCAGCCAGGCCTTCGCCAGGCATGTCGGGCTCGATGTGGCATTGCGGCAAGTGGTCATGGACTCTCGTCAGATCGTCTTCAGCAACTATATCGTCGCGCGCCCGTCCTTCTGGCGTCGCTGGCTGGAACTCAACGAGCAGCTGTTCGTGCTTTGCGAGCAGGGCGAGGGGGAACTGGCAGATGGGCTGCGTCGTGGGTCTTCGTACCCGGGCAGCGTCCCTTGCAAAGTGTTCCTGATGGAGCGTCTGGCCTCGCTGATCCTGACCCTGGAGCCGGACTGGCGAGTGCGCGCCTATAACACCTTCGACTGTGCCTGGTCGGCGAGTCGCCTGAACCAGTTCAAGCTTGAGGCAGTGCTCAGCGATGCGCTGAAAATCGCCATGCGCGAGCAGGGCTTCACCCAGTACCGCGATGCCTTCGCGGCGCTGCGCGACAAGCTACGCTAGCGCCGGCCTGCGCCGGCGCCCATGAGGCTCACTTCAGGCGCAGACGGCCGGCGATGGTCTCGGAAATAATGCGCAGCTTCATCCCGTCTTCCGGGAACTCCTGATGATTGAGAATACCTTCCTGGCCATGGATGAAGCCGTTGGCGTAGTTCTGGAAGCTATTCAGAATCCGCTGCTGATGCTGCGGCAGGTGTTCGCGATCCTTGAGGAAAACCGCTACATAGTCGTTCCACAGACCGTTGCTCTGGTAGGACGTGTAGGACTCCAGCATCAGCGTGTTGTAACCACAGCGGTTGGCCCAGTTGGCCAGGGCATTGCCCGAGTCCGGGTAGAAGCGCCAGCAGTCGACCGGATAGCGGTGGAACAAGCCGTTCGACGGCGCGTTCAGGTAGAACAACCCCGTTGGCTTGAGCACGCGCATGATCTCGTTGAACAGCAGCCAGAAGAACTCCGAGTGCTCGAAGCAGGAGCTGCTGACGATCGCGTCGAGCGAGCCATCTTCGAACGGCAGCTTGTAGGGGTCGTCGATGATGATGTCGACACCCTTGCCCTGTACGAAATCGACGCCGATATATTTGGCGTTATCCGGGCAGACATCCTTGAGCGAGCCATTGACGTTCTGCGCGCCGATGTCGGCGACGGTTACCTGGCCGAGCGGCTTGAGGTAGGTGTCGAAGAATAACTTGCCGTTTTCCATCGCGGATGGATGCATGGGATGTCTCGCTGTTGGTGATTGATTGTTGTCGGTAATGCCAGTCTGGTCTCTTTCACGCCGCTAGAACAGCGTCTCCACCTGCTCCAGTACGGCGCGGTTCATCAGGCCACTGCGCGCCTGCAGCACGACCAGGCTCTGCAGCATGTCCAGCTTGCTGTTGAGCAGGTCGCGGCGCGCGGCGAACAGGCTCTGTTGCGCATTGAGAATGTCCACCGTCGACCGCACCCCGGCCTGATAGCCTTTTTCCGCCGACTCCAGCGCGCGCTGGCTGGAGTGCACGGCCGTTTGCAGGGCGCGGCTCTTTGCATAGCCGCTGACCACGCCCAGGTAGCTGCGTTCGATGTCCTCGGCCAGTTGCCGGGCCTCGTCGTCGAACTGCGACTGGGCGCTGGACAGGGCGTACTGCGATTTGCGCGATGCCGCATTCACGCCGCCGCCGGCATACAGCGGCACGTTCAGTGACAGCCCCAGATACGAGGAGGACTGACGCCGATAGTCCTCGCTGAGGTTGTCACGGTCGTTGTGGTTAAGCTCGCCGACCAGTGCCAGCGTCGGATAATGGCCGGCACGCTGTACGCCGACCTCGGCCTCTGCCACGGCGACCGACTCCCGGCGCGCGTCCATACGCGGCGCTGCGACGCGTGCCTGGGTCTGCCAGAAGGTAAGGTCCTGCCCGGTCCGTAAAGGCGCGGCCGGGGGCAGTTCGTCATCCATGGCCACAATCGTCTCGACCACCACACCGGTGCGACCGGAAAGGGCGTGCAGGGCAGCTTGCAGTCGGGCACGGGTCTCGATCTGCAGAGCCAGGATGAGGTCGAGTCGTGCCTGGGCCTCGTCGATATCGGTGATGGTGCCGTCACCGGCTTCGAACAGGCGACGGGTCTGCTTCACCAGGCCTTCGATGGCGATCTTCTGCTGTTCGCTAAGGCGCAGTTCGTTGCCCTGGCGGGCCACCTCGAAGTAGGCCTCCACGACCCGCGGGAACAGCTCCTGAAAAGCGTCGTCATAGAGCGCCTCCCCCATTCGCTGACGAGCCTTGGCCTGGGCGTAGTAGGCCGCCTTGGCGCGGTCGTAGAGCGTCTGCCTGGCGCTCATGCTGAGGTTGCTGGTGGTGTACCGCTGATCGGCGGCTGAGCTGTCGAGATCGCGCCCCCTGAGCTGGCGCGTGCTGCCGTAGTTGCCGCTCAGGCCGACCTGCGGCAGCAGCGGGGCAAGCCCGATGGCCTTCTCCTGCTGGCTGGCCTGGAACTCGTAGGTGGCCGTCTGGAAACTCGGGTCGTGGTACAGCGCATTGTCGTAGGCATCGAGCAGGCTCATGGGCGCTGGTTCGGCGGCATAGGCCAGCAGCGGCAGAAGGCTCGACAGGGCGAGTATCAGGCGCATGGTCATTCTTCCTTGAGGGCGCCGCGGATGCGTTTTTCCAGAGGGCTCAGCAAATACTTGAGGAAGGTACGTTCGCCGGTCTGTACCAGCACCTCGGCCTGCATACCCGGCTTGACCTCCAGGCCGTGGGCCAGCAGATGCGCAACGGCTTCGGCGCCGACCTCAACTTCCACGGAAAAGTAGGGTTGCCCGGTCTTGTCATCGAGCAGCTGATCCCCGGATACCGTCAGCACTGTTCCCTCGACTACCGGCAGAGTGGCGCTGTTGAGCGAGGAGAAACGCAGATTCACCGGCAAGCCGGTCTTCAGGCGGTCGGCGACCAGCGGCTCGAACTTGGCCTTGATGATCCAGGCCGAGCCTTGCGGCACGATATCCATCAGGCGCTGGGCCGCCGGGATCACGCCGCCCACTGTGTGCACGGTCAGCCCCATCACCTGGCCGGCGACCGGCGCGCGGATGGCGGCGTTGTTCACCTCGAATTCCAGGGCTTTGATGCGTTCGGACAGGCTGGAAGCCTCGGCGGCCACGGTGGCCAACTGGGACTCGGCATCGATGCGGAAGCTCTGTTGCAGTTGCAATGCCTGCAGCTTGGTCTCGGTGATGCTCTGGCGCGTCTTGCCGATGTCGGAGATTCCGGAAGTTAGCTGGGCGCTGAGTTGCGATGCATTGCGCTCGGCTTCGAACAGGCGATTGCGCGGTACGTAACCCTCGGCTGCCAGCTGTCGCAGGCCGTCGAGCTCCTGGCGCTGGTAGCCGAGCTGAGTTTCCAGATGACGCTTGATCTGTTCGTAGGCATGCAGCTGCTCGAGCAGCGATGCGCTCTGGTTCTCGAGAATCTGCCGCCGGCTGGCCAGTTCGGCGCGGCGGGTTTCGAACAGGTTGGTCTGCAGCTCCATGTTGCGTTTGGCGCGCGGGTCTTCGGCGCGCTGCTGCAGATCTTCCGGCCAGGCGATGCTGTCAAGGCCATGACGCTCGGTGCTCAGCCGGGCCTCGTTGGCACGTGCGCTGAACCATTGACCAAGGGCGACTTCGAGTTGTGACTGGGCCTGGATGGTATTGAGCTGGACCAGTATCTGACCCGCGCTTACCCGGTCACCCTCTCGGACCAGGATATCCTCCACCGCACCACCTGCCAGGGCCTGCACGGTCTTGCGCTCACCGGCGACCACCACCGTGCCACTGCCAGCTACGCCTTGGGCCAGCGGTGCCAGAGCTGCCCAGAGGATGAAACCACCCAAGCCGATGGCGATGATCCACAGGCCGAGGCGAGCCGTCTTGCTGGCGTCGCGGTTGATGTCGGGCGCAGAGGCTACGGTGCTGGACATGGCATCAACTCGTCTGGGCTTCGGCGCTGCTGGTGGTGGCGCTGGCCGGCAGCAGGGCCTTGAGCACCTGGTCGCGCGGGCCGAACATCTTCTGCGTGCCGTCCTGCAGCACCAGCAGTTTATCGACCACGGCCAGCACGTTCGGGCGGTGGGTCACCAGCACCACGGTCGAGCCATGCTTGCGCAAGGCGTCGATGGCTGTCACCAGGGCGCTCTCGCCAGCGTCATCGAGGTTGGAGTTGGGCTCGTCGAGGACGATCAGTGCGGGTTTGCCGTACAGCGCCCGCGCCAGGCCAATACGCTGTTTCTGCCCACCGGAAAGCCCCAGGCCGCCAGGGCCCAGCTGCGTGTCGTAACCCTGCGGGAAGCGCAGCACCATCTGGTGGATGCCGGCCAGGGTGGCCGCCTCGATCACTTGGTTGGAGTCCACCTCGCCGAAGCGGGCGATGTTGTCCGCCACGGTACCATCGAACAGCTCGATATCCTGTGGCAGATAACCCAGGTGCGGGCCGAGGGCTTCACTGTCCCATTGGTTGATCTCGGCGCCGTCCAGGCGTACCGAGCCATGACTGGCCGGCCACACGCCTACCATGGCCCGTGCCAGGGTGGACTTGCCGGAGGCGCTGGGGCCGATCACCGCCAGCACTTCGGCCTTGTTCAGGGCCAGGTCGATACCGTTTACGGCCGGGCGTTTGCTGCCGGGTGGCGTGACCATCAGGCGTTCGATACGGATGGCACCGGTCGGTGTGGGCAGGCTCATACGGTCGACCTGGCGCGGGAATTCTTCGAGCAACTGGCACAGGCGGCGATAGCTGGCTTTGGCCCCGTCGAGCTGGCGCCATGAGCCGATGGCCTGTTCGGCCGGCAGCATGGCTTTGCTGATGAGGAAACCGGCGGCCATCATCACGCCGCCGGAAATCTGCCCTTCGAGGATCAGCAGCATGGCCAGGCCCATGGCCAGTGACTGCCAGGCGGTGCGTACCAGGCGGGTGATGGTGGAAATCTTCGCCGCCTTGTCGCTGGCGGTGGTCTGCGCACCGATCAGGCGACGCTGCATTGCCGCCCAGCGGCGTTGCAGGTTACCCAGCATGCCCATGGCCTGAATTACCTCGGCGTTCTGCAGGGTGCTGTTGACGTACTTGGCTGAGTTCACGGAAATCTGGTTGGCCTCGTCCATGCCCTTGCGCGTGGCATGCTCGTTCCACATGGCCAACGCGAAAAGGATCAGCGCGCCGAGCAGGGTGAACAGGCCCAGCCAGGGGTGCAGCATGCCCGTGACGATCAGGAAGATCGGCATCCAGGGCAGGTCGAGCAGGGCGATCGCTGCCGAGCCGGTGAGAAACTGGCGCAGGGCGTTGAGGTCACTGAGTACCTGCGCCGGGTTGGCGTTGTGTTCCTTCAGGCTCTTCTGGAAGGCGACGCCGAACAGGCGCTCGCCGAGATCAAGGTCGATCCCCACACTCATCTTGATCATCACCTGGCCGCGCACCCATTCCACCAGCGCGCTGAGAAGGAACAGGCCGAGCGCGAGTACTGTGAGCAGGAGCAGGGTGGTTTCGTTGCGGCTGGCCATGACCCGGTCGAAGACCTGCATCATGTAGAGCGCGGGTACCACGGTCAGCAGGTTGATAACGCCACTGAACAGGGCGATGACCCAGAACAGGTTGCGATAGCGCAGCAGGGCGGCATCGATATCACGGCGGGGGTCAAGGCGTAGACGCATAAACGGACATTCTCGGCAGGTCCGGCATGATGCCATCATTGGCAGGGCGTGCGCTGGACTTCTGTGGCCGCTATGTCGGCACACGATGACTCAAACTTTAGCTGCGTTGACGTCGGTCATGGCACTGCTTTGTGCAGCAGGCAGGCTCTGCCAGGAAAGTGATTTCGGCGGCAACGGCGAAGCTGGTAAGGCATTGGCAGGCGCAGAACGTGTCAATGCGAAAGAACTCACGGAATGACGCCTTCTTTGCACCATTTCGGCCCGTATTGGTGGCAGTCTGCCAACGAGTGCTGGGCTGTGGCCGGCATGGCGGTTATCCTCATGCAGTCTGTTTGATATCAACCCGAGAAATGACATGCTAAATCGCTTGCTGATGCTGCTGGGTGGCACTCTTCTGGTGCTGGCCGGTGCTGCGCGCGCCGAGATGGGCCAATCCGAACCCTTGGTGCTGCTGACCGAGAATTTCCCGCCCTACAACATGGCGATCAACGGCAAGAACTTCGCCCAGGAAGACAACATCGACGGGATCGCTGTCGACGTGGTGCGCGAAATGTTCAAGCGCGCCGGTATCCCGTACAGCCTGACTCTGCGCTTTCCCTGGGATCGCATCTACAAGCTCGCGCTGGAAAAGCCCAACTACGGCGTGTTCGTGACCGCGCGGCTGCCCGAGCGCGAGGCGCTGTTCAAGTGGGTTGGTCCCATCGGCCCGGACGACTGGGTGCTGCTGGCGCGCGGTGACAGCAAGCTGGTGGTCAACAACCTGCAGCAGGCCAAGCAGTATCGGATCGGCGCCTACAAGGGCGACGCCATTGCCGAGCACCTCGAAAAGGAAGGCCTGCAGCCGGTGACCTCACTGCGCGATCAGGAAAACGCCAAGAAGCTGATGGCTGGGCAGATCGATTTGTGGGCCACCGGTGATCCGGCTGGCCGCTACCTGGCGCGCCAGGAAGGCGTCAGCGGCTTGAAGACCGTGCTGCGTTTCAACAGTGCCCAGCTGTATCTGGCGCTGAACAAGGAGGTACCGGACGAGGTGGTACAGAAGCTGCAATCGGAAATGGACAAGATGCGCGCTGAGGGGATCGTCGACAGTATCCTCAACAGCTATCTTTAGCCCTGAACGTTTGACGGGCACGCCAGGGCGCTGAGGGGCGCCGGCGTGGCGATGATTCGGCGTTCATGCTGCCGTGCCTTGCGCACGGCAGCCATCGCCAGGACGGTGGTGGTGCGACGTTCGGCAGGAGGCCGCCAAGCATAATCATAACCACGTGGCGGGGAACGACTGATGTTGAGCACTTTGAAGACCATTGCACTGCTCGGGCTGGGTTTCATGGCCTTTACGGCCAGAGCCGAACTGCCCGCCGACTACAAGATGGTGCTGCTGACCGAGAACTTCCCGCCGTTCAACATGGCGGTCGATGACAAGAACTTCGCTCGAGACGACGGCATCGATGGCATCAACGCCGAGATCGTGCGCGAGATGTTCAAACGTGCCGGCATCAAGTACAGCCTGACCCTGCGCTTCCCTTGGGATCGTCTGTACAAGCTGACCCAGGACAAGCCCAACTACGGGCTGTTCTCCACCACCTTCACTCCCGAGCGCCAGCCACTGTTCAAGTGGGTCGGCCCGCTGGCCAAGACCGGCTGGGTGCTGCTGGCGGCGCCGGGTAGCAACATCACCGTCAAAAGCCTCAAGGATGCCGGGCAGTACACCATCGGCGCCTACAAGAACGATGCGGTGAGCCAGCACCTGGAAAGCCAGGGGCTGGCGCCAGTAAACGCCTTGCGTGATCAGGAGAACGTCAAGAAGCTCACCAGCGGCAAGATCGACCTGTGGGCTACCACCGACCCGGTCGGGCGTTACCTGGCCAAGCAGGAAGGCGTCACGGGGCTCAACACCGTACTGCGTTTCAACGAGGCGGAGCTCTACCTGGCGCTCAACAAGGACACCCCGGATGAGGTGGTGCAGCGCCTGCAGAAGGCCCTCGACGAGATGCGCAGCGAAGGTTTCCTCGACGAGATGACCAACAACTACCTGTAACGGCGTAGAAAAAGCCCGGCACCAAGCCGGGCTTTTGTTTGCCCGCTCGTTCGTGGGCGGCATTTCATGCAGTCAATAAAAAGCCCCGGAGCAGCTGCCTGCGCCGGGGCTTGTGGGCTGCTGCCGAGGATCAGTCGGCGCGGGTGACGTTCAGGCCCTTGAGCAGGTTCAGCGCCTGGCTCAGCTGGTAGTCATCGTCCTGCGGGCGGGCCGGCTTGCCAGGCGCGCTCTGGGTCGGACGATCGGCGCCGCCATTGCCGTTGCCCAGGTGGCCTTGCAGGTCGGCTTCCTTGAGGCTCGGATCGTCGCTTTCGCGGGTCAGCTTGGCGCGCGCCACTTCTACGTCCGGGACGATGCCCTGGGCCTGGATCGAGCGGCCGTTGGGCGTGAAGTACAGCGCGGTGGTGAGCTTCAGGGCGCGGTCGTTGTTCAGCGGCAGCACGGTCTGTACCGAGCCCTTGCCGAAGCTGTCGGTGCCCATGACGATGCCGCGCTTGTGATCCTGCAGGGCACCGGCGACGATTTCCGAGGCCGAGGCGCTGCCGCCGTTGATCAGCACCACCAGCGGTACACCTTCGCTGGCGTCCAGCGGATCGGCGGAGAAGCGCAGCTCCGAGTTGGGCAGGCGGCCCTTGGTGTAGACGATCAGCCCCTTCTTGAGGAAGTGGTCAGCCACTTCCACTGCCGACTGCAGCACACCGCCCGGGTTGTTGCGCAGGTCGAGTATCAGGCCGCTGAGCTTCTTGCCGTTTTCCTTGCGCAGCTTGTTCAGTGCCTTGCCGACTTCCTCGCCGGTGTTGACCTGGAACTGGGTGACGCGGATGTAGCCGTAGCCTGGGTCGATCATCTGGCTGCGTACGCTGGCGACCTTGATCACTGCGCGGGTCAGCTCGACGTCGAACGGCTTGCCGCCTTCGCGCACCAGGGTCAGGACGATCTTGCTGCCGGCCTTGCCGCGCATCTTCTCCACGGCTTCCATCATCGACTGGCCCTTGGTGGGCTTGCCGTCGATCTTGACGATCAGGTCGCCGGGGTGAATGC
>Ga0209370_1001033_pt1 | contig 27872 bp, 22 predicted proteins | sample AgamicAtPrz_FD_187164 | JGI IMG/M metagenome (GOLD analysis project Ga0209370, IMG submission 187164) | Agave microbial communities from Guanajuato, Mexico - At.P.rz (SPAdes) (version 2) | ecosystem: Host-associated > Plants > Phyllosphere > Phylloplane/Leaf | place: Guanajuato, Mexico... | reverse complement strand
CCTCGGTGCCAAGGGCCACTCGGCCTGCCACGGTCTCGGGCAGGAAGAAGCTGATGTAGACGTCCGAGACATCCACCATGTTCAGCACCTTGCCGCCTGCGCCGATCACCTCGCCGGGCTGGGCCAGCCGGTATTGCACGCGGCCATCGCGCGGGGCGGTGAGTTCGCTGTCCTTCACATCGGCATCGATGCGCTGGACGGTGGCGGCAGCGGCCGTCACCGCCGATTCCGCACCTATGGTCTGGGCCTTGGCTGCGTCGATGGCCGCCTTGGCGGCCGTGGCCTGGGCCTGGGCGGCCTTGAGCGCGGCCTGGGCGCCACGCACGCGGGCCCGGTCGTCGTCCAGCTCCTGCTCCGATGAAGCACCTTCGCGTGCCAGTGTCTCGGAGCGCTTGACGCGGCGCAGTGCTGCATCCAGTTCGGCCTCGCGCTGGGCCACCGTGGCCATGGTGGCCGCGTACTGGCTTTCGCGCAGCGCGATTTCGGCGCGTGCCGAGGTCACCGCATGAGAGGCGCGCTCACGACCGGCTATGGCTTCGCGCTGCTGAGCCTGCAGGCTTTCGATCTGCATGCGCGCCAGTGGCTGACCGGCTTTCACGAACTCGCCTTCCTGCACCAGGATTTCAGCGATGCGGCCGGCGTATTTGGTGGCGACGTCGATTTCGGTGGCTTCGATGCGGCCGTTGCCGCTGACCAGGCCTTCGGATGCCTGTGCGCTGCGCCATTGTTGCCAGCCATAGGCGCCCAGGGCGGCGGCGGCAACGATGAGCGCGGCGATGGTCAATTTCTTGTTCATGGGCATGGATTCGCAGTCAAGGTTGGAGGGCTGCAGGGCTGGGGGCTCTGTTCTGGCCTTGAGCCAAGTAGCCTCCACCCAAAGCGGCATAGAGAGCGACCTGGGTGGACAGCAGGGCTTCACGGCCCTGAACCAGTTGCTGCTCGGCACTCAGCAGGTCGCGTTCGGCATCCAGCACATCGAGATAGGGCGAGGCTCCCTGGTCATAGCGTAGCCGGGCCAGTCGGGCACGTTCCTTGAGTGCAGCGCGCTGATCGGTCAGCACCACGAGCTGCTGCTCGAGCATGGTGCGGCTGGACAGCGCGTCCAGCACTTCGCGCATTGCTGTCTCTATGGTTTTTTCGTACTGGACGACCGCCATGTTCTGTCGCACGGCCTGCAGATTCAGGTTGGCCTGGCGCTGGCCGCCGTCAAAGATCGGCAGCGAAATCGTGGGAGCAAACTGCCAGGCACGGCTGCCGCTTCTGAACAGGCCGTCGAGTTCGGCGCTGGCCGTGCCCCAGCTGCCGGTCAGCGCGATACGGGGCAGAAACGCGGCGCGTGCGGCGGCCACGTTGGCCTTGGCCGCCTGCAGCCCGTACTCGGCGGCAATGATGTCGGGGCGCTGTATCAGCAGATCGGACGGCAGGCCTTCGGGAATCGGTTTCAGGATCCCGGCGGTGGAGCTGCTCTTTGGCAAGCGGTCTGCATCCATTCCCGTGAGCTGCTGCAGTGCATTGGCCTGCAGCGCGCGCTGCTGTGCCAGCTGGGTGCCTATGGCCTTGGCCTGGTGAACCAGAGTCTGTACCTGCGTGAGCGCATAGCGTGAAGTGGAGCCCACCTCGGTGCGGCGCTTGAAGATGCGCAGCGATTCCTCTCGGCTGGCAATCGTGCGCTGGGTCAGGGCCAGGCGCTCATCGAGGCTGCGCAGGGCCAGATAGTTCAGTGCCACCTGCTTGACGAGAGTGGATTGAACTGCATGCTGCGTGGCATCCAGCGCCAGATAGTTGCCTAAAGCAGCCTCGCTGAGGCTTTTGACACGGCCCCAAAGATCGAGTTCCCAGCTGTTGAGGCCGACAAAGACTTGCTGATCGCCGGCGACGACGGAGCGGCCGCTGGCGTTGAGGTCGGCGGGAACACGTGCTCTGCCATGGCTGCTGCCCAGGCCAACGCTCGGCAGTCGAGCAGCACTCTGTATGTCATAGGCAGCCTGGGCCTCCTGCACACGCAGCAATGCAAGGCGCTGGTCCTGATTGTGGGCAAGAGCTGCGCGAATCAGCTCCTGCAGGTTTTGGTCAAGGTAGAAGTCTTGCCAGGCAATCGATGCCGTATTTGCTGGCGCAGCGTTCTCTTGTTTTTTTGTCCACTCCTGAGGCCACTTGTCCGGCAGCTTGGCCTGGGCCTGTGGCTGCAGCATCGGCACCGTCGGGCTGCAGGCTGCCAGTGCTGTCAGCAATGTGGCTGCTGCCAGCAGGCGCATCGGTGTGGTGTTGTAGGGGGGGGTGCGATTTGCTGAAGGGGCCATGAATGCAGAACCTGCGACTTGAAAGCTTTTGGCTTCCGGTTATCGCAAGATTTGTATAGATGTGTATCCCTAGTATTGGGGGGTGGCTCGCAATTCAGTTTGAGCTAGGTCAAGCAATGGAGTCAAGCGCCAGAAACAACAAAGCCCCGCGAGGCGGGGCTTTGTTGTCTCGGTGCACGAAGGGCTTAGCCGCCGCGACGCATCATGTCGAAGAACTCCACATTGTTCTTGGTGGCCTTCATGTTCTTGATCATGAGTTCCATGGACTCGATCTCGTCCATGTTGTACATGAACTGACGCAGGATGCGGGTCTTCTGCAGGATCTCGGGAGGCAGCAGCAACTCTTCACGGCGGGTGCCGCTCTTGTTGAGCTCGATGGCCGGGAAGACGCGCTTCTCGTAGAGGCGACGATTCAGGTGCAGTTCGCTGTTGCCCGTGCCCTTGAATTCTTCAAAGATCACTTCGTCCATGCGGCTGCCGGTGTCGACCAGTGCAGTGGCGATGATGGTCAGGGAGCCACCTTCTTCCACATTGCGGGCGGCGCCGAAGAAGCGCTTGGGGCGCTGCAGGGCGTTGGAGTCCACACCGCCGGACAGCACCTTGCCCGACGAGGGCACGACGTTGTTGTAGGCGCGGGCCAGACGGGTGATGGAGTCCAGCAGGATGACCACATCCTTGCCCAGTTCCACCAGGCGCTTGGCGCGCTCGATCACCATTTCGGCGACATGCACGTGGCGGGTGGCAGGCTCGTCGAAGGTGGAGGCGATGATTTCGCCCTTGACCGAGCGCTGCATTTCCGTCACTTCTTCGGGGCGCTCGTCCACCAGCAGCACCATCAGGTGCACATCGGGGTGATTGGCGGTGATGGCGTGCGCAATGCTCTGCATCATCATGGTCTTGCCGCTCTTGGGCGGTGCCACGATCAGCGCGCGCTGGCCGCGGCCGATGGGGGCGATGATGTCGATGATGCGGCCGGTGATGTTCTCTTCGCCCTTGATGTCGCGCTCCAGGCGCATCTGTTCCTTGGGGAACAGAGGGGTCAGGTTTTCAAACAGCACCTTGTGCTTGTTTTGCTCGGGCGAATTGCCATTGACCTTGTCGAGCTTGGTCAGTGCGAAGTAGCGTTCGCCATCCTTGGGGATGCGCACTTCGCCTTCGATCATGTCGCCGGTGTGCAGGTTGAAGCGGCGCACCTGGCTGGGCGAGATGTAGATATCGTCGGTGCTGGCGGTGTAGCTGGTATCGGGGCTACGCAGAAAGCCGAAGCCATCGGGCAGGATTTCCAGCACGCCGTCGGCGAAGACCTGTTCACCGGCCTTGGCGCGCTTTTTGATGATGGCGAACATCAGTTCCTGCTTGCGCATGCGACCGACGTTTTCGATCTCAAGCGCTTCGGCCTGCTTCAAGACTTCAGACACGTGCAGTGCCTTGAGTTCATTAAGGTGCATGAAATGACTCCAAGCGTGGAGTGAGAATAACCAGGGGGGGAGGCGTAGAGCCTAACGAGACACTGTGAAAGTGGGCAGGCTTGCCTGAAGAAAATCCAGCGCGGTCCCATGCGGTGGCCGGCGGTTCATACATTATGACAGGAAAACTGGCGCAGCTTGCAAGCAATTTATCGAGGATTTGTCATCTGCAGCCTGTGCCGGGCCTGTAGCAGATGCAAATGGGGGTGGGCAGCGTGTGCCCAGAAGCAAACAGAGCTCCATTGGGAGCTCTGTTTGTTGAATGCATTAGATATGCTGGTCGAGGAAGGCGGACAGTTGCGTCTTGTTCAGCGCGCCAACCTTGGTGGCGGCCAGCTGGCCGTCCTTGAACAGCATCAGTGTGGGAATGCCGCGAATGCCGAACTTGGCTGGGATCTCACGGTTTTCGTCCACATTCATCTTGGCGATCTGCACCTTGCCTTTGTAGCCTTCAGCCACATCGTCCAAGATGGGGGCGATCATCTTGCAAGGGCCGCACCATTCAGCCCAGTAATCCACCAGCACGGTCGTGCCGGGTTGCAGTACGTCAGACTCAAAGCTTGCATCCGTGATGTGCTTGATCAATTCGCTGGCCATTTGTAGTCCTGGATTTTCTTGAATCAAAAAGGTAGGCGGTCTATTCGCCTAGTGAGTTGATTGTGACAGAAACTCATCTCCCGCCACGGTGTGTGGCTGGTTGTTTGCAGCTATCACGCTAATAGTGCCCGCAATATTGCAGAAATGCCGTCGGTGGTATTCTGCGCACCCTTTGGCGGCCGGTGGCTGCCGGCAGATTGAGGTGGTAGAAGTATGAGTGTCTCGGAGCCCTTGATGGCCGATTCCGAATGGGTCTGTGATGTGGCAGTGATCGGTGCCGGGCCTGCAGGCTTGATGGCGGCCGAGCAATTGGCAAAGGCCGGCTTGTCGGTCAGAGTGTTCGAGGCGAAAGCCTCGGCGGCTCGCAAATTCCTCATGGCCGGCAAAGGCGGTCTCAATCTTACGCACTCCGAGGGGTTTTCGAGCTTTGTCACTCGCTATGGCTGCCGCTCTGCAGATTTGACTCCCTGGCTCGAAAAGTGGGGTGCGAGCGAGCTTCAGGCCTGGGTCAAAGAGCTGGGTTTTGATACCTTTGTGGGGACATCCGGAAGAGTGTTCCCTGCGGATATGAAGGCAGCGCCGCTGCTGCGTGCCTGGCTGGTGCGTATGAAGTCGCAGGGCGTGCAGTTTCATATGCGTCACCGCTGGGTCGGCTGGGCAGAGGATGGCAAGCCGGTTCTTCAGACAGAAAGTGCCAGGGTCAAGATTGGCTGCAAGGCTTTGGTGCTGGCGACGGGCGGCGGCAGCTGGGCGCGTCTGGGCTCGGACGGCGCTTGGGTTTCGCTGCTGCAGGACAAGGGGGTGGGCATTGCCCCGTTGCAGGCGGCCAACTGTGGCTTTGATGTGGGCTGGCCGCAAGGGCGTGAAGCCGGCTGGAGCGAGGTCTTTGCTCAGCGCTTTGCCGGGCAGCCGTTCAAGTCGGTGGTTTTGAAGTTTGCGGACGAGCAAGGTGCCGGCTTTGAGCGTCAGGGTGAATTTGTTGCGACGCAGACCGGGGTGGAGGGGAGTCTGATCTATGCTGTCTCCTCCCTGTTGCGGGACTGCATTGCCCGCCAGGGCGCTGCGCGCTTCGAGCTGGATCTGCTGCCGCAGTGGAGTGCGGAGCGTGTGCAGCAGGAGGTGATGCGGCCGCGCGGCTCGCGCAGTCTCAGCAGTCATCTCAAAGGGCGTCTGGGGCTTGATGGCATCAAGGCGGGTTTGCTGTATGAGGTGCTTGGCAAGGATGGCATGGCGGACATGAAGCGCCTGGCATCCACGATCAAGGCGGTCCCTTTGACGGTGATCGCGCCGCGCCCCATCGATGAGGCCATCAGCACGGCAGGCGGAGTTCGTCTGGAGGCTCTGGATGCGCGGGGTATGTGTGCCGCTCTGCCCGGCGTCTTCTGTGCGGGAGAAATGCTGGACTGGGAGGCCCCCACGGGCGGTTATCTGCTCACGGCCTGTATGTCCTCTGGTGTTCATGTGGCCGAAGGGGTGCAGAACTTGCTGCAGGGCAACTGACTCGCGAGCTTGTGCTTGTCTGTGCGGCGGAGGGCGCAGCATTGAACTCTGGGGCGATCCTGTCCTGATGGCGGGTGCTCTTGCCTGCCGCAGCGCATAGGCAGGCTAGGGTTGGCGGCAACTCGGCATTGCTGTTGCTATTTGGGCAGGCATCGAGCTGGGCCCCGGAGCATGGCTGCCATGAAGATCTTCAATCCGAGGGGAAGGTCCTTGTCCACCGGGCAATGCAGGAGCTCCCGGAAATACCCGGACATGTGTCTGATTGACTCTTGAGTTGGGCTTTGTGACAGGATGGCAGTGTCTTAAGCCCTGCCTGGGGCCGGCTTTGGGTGGGCGGCCGCAAGTGGCGGGCGCCCCTCCTACGAGGCGAACTCTTGCTGTGGGACAGATGTCTTGAACCGGAGACATTACGCTGGCAACATTGCTCCATCGGTTGAGGAGTCGTGACGGATTTGCGTTGTTACCGGAAAAGGAGGTTGGACATGTTTTTCGGCAAGATCTTCGGTTTTGGACGTTCCGAACCGCGCTATATCCGCCGTACGCGTGCCTATCTGCAAGAGGCGCGCATGGCTGTTCTGGAGCACACTATCGCGGCGGAGTACTACCAGTCCTCCGCTCAGATGTACGCCGAACGTGCTGCGCGACTGGAAGATGAATTGCGAGCCTGGGAGCAGGGCGAGCAGCATATTCCCGTGGTGCCGCATCACTATCCCTATGTCCCTCACTCTGCACACAAGGCCGTCGCCGTAGATGCGCCGCCCGTGGGTGCTTCGGTGGGCGTGGTGAGAGCTGCCTGAGCGGAGAAAAGAAAAAGCCTGTATGAATGCATACAGGCTTTTGAATGGCTCCTCAACCTGGGCTCGAACCAGGGACCTACGGATTAACAGTCCGGCGCTCTACCGACTGAGCTATTGAGGAATATGTCGGTGTGACATGCCTTGAACGATTGCAAGGCAACTAAATTTTGGCTCCTCAACCTGGGCTCGAACCAGGGACCTACGGATTAACAGTCCGGCGCTCTACCGACTGAGCTATTGAGGAATGTGTCGGTGTGACATGCCTTGAACGATTGCAAGGCGACTAAATTTTGGCTCCTCAACCTGGGCTCGAACCAGGGACCTACGGATTAACAGTCCGGCGCTCTACCGACTGAGCTATTGAGGAATGTGTCGGTGTGACATGCCTTGAGCGATTGCAAGGCAACTAAATTTTGGCTCCTCAACCTGGGCTCGAACCAGGGACCTACGGATTAACAGTCCGGTGCTCTACCGACTGAGCTATTGAGGAATGTGTCGGTGTGATGCTTTGATATCCGCAAAGCATCGAAATTCTTGGCTCCTCAACCTGGGCTCGAACCAGGGACCTACGGATTAACAGTCCGGCGCTCTACCGACTGAGCTATTGAGGAAGAAGACCTAGATTATAGGGTGTAAAAATGAGCTCGCAGGAAGTTCATCACAATTTCATTAAATTCTCTGTGCCTGATACCTGAACAGGCCGCATCGTTCACGTGGATTGGCGGCGGCGCTATGCTTTTGATGATTGAACAGTGCGGTGGCCCGGTGGTTGCTGCACGCCGTATTGATATATGACTGTACGTACCATTTTGAAGATGGGTGATCCCCGTCTGCTGAGGCTTGCCAAGCCGGTGACTGAATTTGATACGGATGCGCTGCATCTGCTCCTCAAGGATTTGCTGGATACCATGCATGCTGCCAACGGTGCCGGCCTGGCGGCGCCGCAGATCGGCGAGGATTTGCAGATGGTGGTGTTTGGCTCGGGCGAGCCCAATCCCCGTTATCCGGATGCCCCCATAGTGCCCCGTACCGTGCTGATCAATCCAGTCATCACACCCATCGGTGAAGAGGAGCAGCTGGATTGGGAAGGCTGTCTGTCTGTTCCCGGTCTGCGAGCCATGGTGCCACGCTGGAACAAGGTGCGATACACCGGCTTTGATATCTACGGCGACCCGATTGACCGCACGGTGGAGGGCTTTCACGCGCGCGTGGTCCAGCATGAGTGCGACCACCTCTGGGGCAAGCTCTATCCGATGAGGGTGCGCGATTTCAGCCGTTTCGGTTTTACCGATGTGCTGTTTCCCGGCATCGCTCAGGCCGAGGAAGACTGAGCGGCCACTGACAAGCGCTCCAGATCTCTCTTTTCTCTTCTCTGCTGGATGCAAGACACAACTGGGAATGTGTCTTGCATCCTTTTGTTCTTTATAGAGGGCATGAATGCCTGGTTGGGCATGATCTGTGTCAATTTCCAGTGCCCGATCGCAGCCAATGAGTGTGCTTTTTTGCTTTGGAAAGGTTCTGGTCAGCACTTTGTATACAAAACTGTAGACAATTTTGGTGTCCTGGCAACGTACAGTCTCGACTCATGCCCTTCTGGGTATGGCTTTGATTGCGTAATGGAATAGTCCGTCCGGCGGATGTCCTGCAATCAAGGGAGATTGAAAGACTGACTTGGGTGAATGAAAGAGTGGTTTGCTCTTTTCTATAGGTCGGATCGCTCTCGAAGAAGAGCGACTGGCTGCAGCACAAGGCCTCGCCGGGGTGATCGGAAAAGATCGCTGCCGAAAGAGATGCTGCAAGTCGACCGGACAGAGCGAAAGGCCTCTAGAGCCTTGGTGAGTAGGTAATTTAGGAGACAAAGATGAACGATCAGACCGGAGCATCCAGGGATGCGGCCGTCAAGCGCCCCGAAGATGAGAATCTTGGCGTCACAGCCAACCTCATGTATGGCTTGCAACATGTGTTGACCATGTACGGCGGCATCGTGGCGGTGCCTCTGATCGTCGCTGAAGCGGCTGGCATGTCCGCTGCCGATGCCGGTCTGCTGGTGACCGCCTGCCTGTTCATGGGTGGTGTGGCAACCTTGCTGCAGACCCTGGGCATCCCTTTCTTCGGCTGCCGTCTGCCTCTGGTTCAAGGTGTTTCATTCGCAGGCGTGGCCACCATGGTCAGCATTCTGCACACCGGGGGCGGCATGCAGGGCGTGCTGGGAGCTGTCATGTACGCCTCGGTACTGGGCCTGATCATTGCGCCGGTTTTTTCGCGCATCACCAAGTTCTTTCCGCCGCTGGTCAATGGCTGCGTGATCACGGTGATCGGCATGTCGCTGATGCCTGTGGCTGCGCATTGGGCCATGGGCGGCAATGCCAAGTCTGCTGATTACGGCAGCATGGGCAATATCGGTCTGGCCGGTCTGTCGCTGTTCATGGTGCTGCTGTTCAGCAAGCTGGGCAATGCCATGCTGTCGCGCCTGTCGATTCTGGTGGCGATCGTGGTGGGTACCATCACGGCCGTCTTCATTGGCAAGGCCGATTTCTCGCAGGTGTTCAACGGCCCCATTTTTGCGGTGCCTACGCCTTTGCACTTCGGCTGGCCCACTTTCGACATGGCGGCCACCATCTCCATGTTCATCGTGATTCTGGTGATCCTGGTGGAAACCTCGGCCGACGTGCTGGCCGTGGGCGAAATCGTGGACAGCCCCGTGGACGGTCGCCGTCTGGGTGATGGTCTGCGCGCCGACATGCTCTCCAGCATCGTGGCCCCCATCTTCGGCGGCTTCACGCAAAGCGCTTTTGCACAGAACGTGGGCCTGGTGGCTGTGACCGGAATCAAGAGCCGCTTCGTGGTGGCTTTCTCCGGCCTGATCCTGATCGTGTTTGGTGTGTTGCCGGTGATGGGCCGCATCGTGGCCTGCGTGCCTCCCTCCGTGCTGGGCGGTGCCGGTCTGGTGCTGTTCGGTACCGTGGCTGCCAGCGGCATCCGTACCCTGGCCAAGGTGGAATACAACAACAATATGAATCTGATCATTGTTGCCACCTCGGTGAGCGCGGGCCTGCTGCCGGTGGTGGCTCCCAAGTTCTATGACCAGTTCCCTGCATGGTTTGCCACGATCTTCCACTCGGGCATCAGCGCAACGGCCCTGGTTGCCGTGACCCTGAACCTGCTCTACAACCACTTCAAACAAGGCAATTCCGATCAGCCTTCTGTCTTTGAAGCCGGCTATGGCCGCGCCCTGAGCCAGCATGTGCTTGAAGCCCTGGCCGATGGGGACCGCGTCGAAGGTGGCAAGGTCTACGACAAGGAAGGCAAGGAAGTGCCCATCATTCCGGTCAAGCCGGCACATGGCCATTGAGCCGAGATCAAAGTGCGCGCGGTGGGGTCTGACCCCGTCGTGATTTACACCGCTATCCCGAGGGATAGCGGTTTTTTTATGCCAGCCTCAGAAGCTGCGGACTCCAAGGAGTCCGAGGCAGGACACTGGCGGCTTTTCAGTGGGACACGCCCAAGATGGCATGCAGGCGAGCGCTGGTCGTCGTGTATTCCAGCAAAGGCTTGCTGCCTTGCAGGTATTCGGCTGCCGCGAACGCGGCCATGGTGGCCTCGTGGAAGGCGCAAAGGATCAGCCGTTTCTTGCCGCTGTAGCTGACGATGTCGCCAATGGCATAAATCCCCGGGGCGCTGGTGGCAAGCGTTGCCGGATCCACGGCCAGTTGCTTGCGCTCCAGTGCCAGTCCCCAGTCCGTCAAAGGGCCCAGCTTGGGTGAAATGCCCTGGTAGACCAGCAACTGTTCGACAGGCTGCAGATGTTCATTGCCCTCACCGTCCATCCATTGCACGGACTCCAGTAGGCCATCGCCGTGCCGCACCTCGGTGATCTGGCCGATCATCACTTCGACAGCGCCAGACTCGCGCAACTGCTGCAGCCGGGTCAGTTGCGCCGGCTCGGCATTGAAGCTGTCACGGCGGTGCATGAGAACGGTTCTGGCCGCGCTTGAACTGCAGTCAATGGCTGCTGCTACGGCTTCCTCATCGCCGCCATAGACCAGCGCCTGGCGGCCTGCAGTCATATCCAGCTGCTGCGGGTGATAGTGCAGCTGACCCGTGCCGAGCTCATCCACTCCTGGCGCCTTGAGGGCCTTGGGCACGAACGCGCCGACGCCTGCGGCGATGAAGACGGTACGGGTGTGGAACATTGCGCCTGCCGTGGTTCCGACCTGCCAGCGTCCGTCGTCGAGGGCTTGCAGGGTCTGTACTTGCTGGGACAGATGGCGGGTCACCTGCATGGGCGCGATCTGCTTTTCCAGCAGTTGCACCAGCTCCAGGCCCGTGCAGACGGGAATGCCGGGAATGTCGTAGATGGGCTTGTGCGCGTAGAGCTGGCTGCACTGGCCGCCCACATGGGGCAGGGCATCGATCAAATGGGCTTGAATGCCCTGCAGGCCAAGCTGGAAGGCCTGAAACAAACCCGCCGGACCTGCGCCAATGATGATGGCGTCGGTTTCCACGGCGGGTTGTAGCGAGAGGGAAGCGTTGGTCGTTGCGTTGGACAGGCTCATGCAGGCAAGCGTAGCGCAGTCCGCGCCCTGACCGGCTTAGCGCTCCAGCAAATCCACTTTGTTCGGCTTGCCATTCCACTCGTCGGCGTCGGGCAGCGAAGCCTTGCGCTTGGTGATGCTCTTCCAGCTCTTGAGCTGGGACAGATCCACGTTCAGCTTGATGAAGGCCAGTTGATCTGCAGGCACATCTTCTTCGGCAAAGATGGCATTGGCCGGGCACTCGGGAATGCAGACGGCACAGTCGATGCACTCATCGGGATCGATCACCAGAAAGTTGGGGCCTTCACGGAAGCAGTCCACGGGGCAAACGTCCACGCAATCGGTGTACTTGCACTTGATGCAGTTTTCGGTAACGACGTGAGTCATTGAGAATCTTCTTCTTGGGTGGGGATTGGTAAAATCCCGTGATTTTAGGTTTTTTCCCGCGCAGCGCCAGTGCCTGGCTGGATAAGGCCGTATGGAGATCTGGTTTGGCGGCCAGATCGCGGTTGCGGCCCTGTCTTCATTGGCTTCAGTTCACCAGCGCAGCACCGGCCGTTGCATTGCTGGCGGTGTCCACCAGAATCAGCGAGCCCAGCTGGCGGGCTTGGGTGAAAGGTGCGGCCGGAATGGCTTCTTGCAGCACCAGCTCCACCTGGCCGATGGCATTGGCCTCGAGCTGCTGCGCGTCTTCCTTGTCCAGTGTATTGATATTGAGGCGGTGCACCAAGCGGCGTGCCTTGGCCTTGACCCAGCGATGGCCATGCAGCGCCCAGTAAACGCGACCAGGCACCAGGGGTTCGGTGTCCATCCAGGCCACGGTGGCGGTGATCTCGCGGCTGCTGGGCCAGGGGCTTGCGGCAGCAGGAGCATCAAAATCATCCTCGGCAACTTCGGCTTGCACGGGAGCGGCAATGATCCAGTCACCGCGCGAGACATCGACCTCGCGGTCCAGCGTGATGCCGGCGGACAGGCCGGCAGCCACTTCCTTGGGCGCGCGGGCGTGGTCTATGACCTGGGCCACGGTCGCGAGCTGGCCGCTGGGCAGAATCTGCACCTGGGCACCGACCCGGGCCACGCCCGTGGCGACACGGCCCCAGAACACGCGGCGGCCCTGGCTGGTGTCGGACGAAGAAGAGAATTTCTCCACCCACTGCACGGGGAAGGCCAGCGCCAGATCGCTGTCGGTGGGCGTGTTGGGCAGTTGTTCCAGCAGTTGCAGCAGGCTGGGGCCGTGGTAGCCGGCCCAGCCGTCGGTGCTGTTGACCACGTTGTAGCCCTTGAGCGCGGACACGGGCACGGTGGCCGTGATCTTGATGTCTGCGGAGGCTGTGAACTTCTGCAGCGCGGCGCTGATATGGGCAAAGGCCAGGGCCGGGTCCTGCACGGCGTCGAGCTTGTTGACGGCAAACACCAGCGAATTCACGCGCAGCAGATGGGCCAGCAGGCTGTGGCGGCGGGTCTGGGGCAGCAGCTCCAGATCGGCATTCTTCCAGTCCAGCTTGGTGGCATCGACCAGTACCACGGCGGCATCGGCGCTCGATGCTGCCGTCACCATATTGCGTGTGTACTGCTCGTGACCGGGAGCGTCGCCAATGATGAACTTGCGCGACTCGGTGGCGAAGTAGCGGTAGGCCACATCGATCGTGATGCCTTGCTCGCGCTCGGCGGCCAGGCCGTCGGTCAGCAGTGCCAGATCCGTTTCGCCGGACTTGGTGACGCCGGCCAGCTGATCCTGCAGCACGGCGCGGGTGTCCACCAGCAGGCGACCGATCAGCGTGCTCTTGCCGTCATCGACCGAGCCGCAGGTGATAAAGCGCAGCGCGCTGCTGTTATGTGCATCAAATTGGCCTGAAGCGCTTGATGGGTTTGCGCTAGCAGCTACGGAATTAATAGTCTCAGTCATCGCATTCTTTCTAAAAACCGACATGTCCCAACTCAGAGACACCGAGGAAGCGCCGCCGCGCACCGAGGGTGTCGTCCCCTTCCGGAGCGAAGCTCCAGAGAAGGGGAAGGCGCGTAGCGCCTCAGGGGATGCCTTAGAAGTACCCGTCTTTCTTGCGCTTTTCCATGGACGCTTCGCTGGTCTTGTCGTCCATGCGCGTCGCACCCCGTTCGCTGACCTCGGCAGCCAGGGTTTCGATCACGATGTCTTCGGCCGTTGCTGCCGTGCTTTCCACGGGGCAGGTGCAGGTGATGTCGCCCACGGTACGGAAGCGCACATCGCGCTGCACGACTTCCTCGCCGTCACGCGGCGGGGTCAGTTCGGTCACGGGCACCAGCAGGCCCTTGCGCTCCACCACATCGCGCTTGTGGGTGTAGTAGATCGATGGCAGGGCGATGTTTTCACGGGCGATGTACTGCCACACGTCCAGCTCGGTCCAGTTGCTGATGGGGAAGACGCGGAAATGCTCGCCCTGTGCAATGCGGGTGTTGAACAGCGTCCACAGTTCGGGGCGCTGGGCCTTGGGCTGCCACTGGCCGAAGCTGTCGCGGTGGCTGAAGATGCGCTCCTTGGCGCGGGCCTTTTCCTCGTCGCGGCGCGCGCCGCCGATCAGGGCGTCGAAGCGGAACTCGTCAATCGCCTCCAGCAGCGTTACCGACTGGTGCACATTGCGCGATTCGCCGGGGTGTGCCAGACGCACGGTGCCGCGTGCCATGGAGTCTTCCACGCTGCGCACGATCAGCTCGGCGCCCAGTTCCTTGGCTCGCTGGTCGCGGAAATCGGTCACTTCGGGGAAGTTGTGGCCGGTGTCGATCATCAGCAAGGGATAGGGAATGCGGCCTGCGCCGAAGGCCTTTTCGGCGCAGCGCAGCATGACCAGCGAATCCTTGCCGCCCGAAAACAGCAGGGTGGGGCGTTCAAAGGTGGCGGCCACTTCGCGCAGGATGAAAATGGTTTCTTCTTCCAGTGCATCCAGGTGGCGGTTGCTGAGATGGCTCAACACGGAAGTATCCACACGAGCGTTCATTTTTTATCCAATCAAATAATGCTGTAGCGCTTATGGATATTTGGCTAGCAGCTATCTTTTTATTAAGCAAGACCTAAAAGCTGGCGCAACCTGAACAAGAGGCTGCGAGCAAGGGCCGCCCTGCCGCGATGCTGTCGTCCCCCTTCCGCGCAGCGAGAAAGGGGGAAGCTGCAAAGCGGCTCGGGGTCAGTGAGATATATGCAGGCCGCATTCGCGGTTGTCTTCACCCTTGGTCGGGTCCACATAGTCAAAGTTGTTGGGCAGGCCGTGCTTTTCGCAGTATTCGTACAGCTCCTTGGACGACCAGTGCAGCAGCGGCGCAACCTTGATCAGTCCGTCGGGATTGATGCTGACGGGCTCCATCTGTGCTCGCACGGCGGTGTCGGTGGCGCGCAGGGCGGTGAACCAGACCTTGGGTGCGGTTTCGCTCAGGGCGCGGGCAAAGGGCTCCAGCTTCACTTCTTCTGTGAAGGCCGCATGGCGCGGATCGTCCAGCGCCGGCGTGGCTCCTTCCACGGCTTCGCGGTGGGCACGTGAGCGCAGCGGCAGGTAGATCTTGAGCTTGAGCCCAAGCTGCTTGGTCACCGCATCGGCAAACCGATAGGTGGCTTCGGTGTTGTAGCCGTTGTCCATCCAGACCACAGGCACGTCGGGGTTGGCGCGCGTGACCATGTGCAGGATCACCGCCTCGAAGGGGCGGAAGTTGGTTGTGACTATGGTGGGCTGACCCAGGCCCACGGCCCAGTTCACCAGCGCCTGGGCGTCGCGGCCCAGTTCGGCATTGATTTGTGCCAGATCCAGGTCGAGGGTGCTTACGGGGGCGAGCTGGCTCATGCTTGCACCTCTACGAAATGGGGTTGTGTGTGCACGGCATCGGCCTGGTAGAAACCGCCAAAGCGCTCGAACTGGCGCTGGGCATCGGCGGCGTCCACGCCTTCGCGCAGCACGGCGCTACTGAAACCCGTGCGCTCCATCTGAACCAGCTGGTCGATCAGCACATCGCCGGTGGCACGGATGTCGCCTGCAAACTTCAGACGGCGGCGCAGCAGATAGGCCTGGCTGAAGGCGCGGCCATCGGTGAAGTTGGGGAAATACAGATCCACCTGTGCGATGCCGTCCAGATTCACCTCGAGGGCGTTCACATCGTTGGCCAGCACCAGCACATTGCCGGTGCTTTCGGTGGGGGCCTGGTATTCGTTGCTTGCCAGAATTTTCATGACTCTATCCTTGTTCTTATGGCTTCAGGCCAGCGCTTCTTCTTCGGCTTCCACAGGGTGGCGGGCTGCCTTGCCGGCCTCCTTGAAGGGATCCAGGCCGATGCGGCGCACGGCGTCGATGAAGTGCTCGCCGGGCTGGCGCAGGTCGCGATAGGTGCTGAGCACGGCTTCGATCACATCGGGCACTTCGGCTGCGCTGAACGAGGGGCCGATGACCTTGCCGGCCACGGCCTGGCCGGACAGGGTCGAGCCGTCGGAGCCGCCCAGCGTGACCTGATACCACTCCTTGCCGTCCTTATCCACGCCCAGAATGCCGATATGGCCGCTGTGGTGGTGGCCGCAGCTGTTGATGCAACCGCTGATATGCAGATCGATTTCGCCGATGTCGTCCAGTTCGTCCAGATCCTGGTAGCGGGCCGTGATGGCGTCGGCAATCGGCAGGCTGCGGGCATTGGCCAGCGCGCAGAAGTCGCCGCCGGGGCAGGCGATCATGTCGGTGAGCAGCGCCACATTGGTGCTGGCCAGACCCAGGGCCTTGGCCTCGGTCCACAGTGCATGCAGCTGGCCGACCTGCACCCAGGGCAGCATCACGTTCTGGTCGTGCGTCACGCGGGCTTCGCCGGCAGAGAACTTGTCCACCAGATGAGCCAGTGCGTCGAGCTGTTCGCTTTGCGCATCGCCGGGGGCTTGGCCGACACGCTTGAAGGACAGGGTCACGGCGCGCAAACCGGCCACGCGGTGGGCGTGGACGTTGCGGGCAATCCAGCGTGCAAAAGCGGGTTCCTTGGCGGTCTGGGCAATCAGGGCCTGCTCATCGCCTGCGGCATCGGCCACCACGGGCAGAGCGGGCGTGGTGAACATGGCGGCCACGCGATCGAACTCGGCCTGGGGCACGGTGTGAGGGCCACCGTCCACTTCGACGATCTGGCGGAATTCCTCTTCCACGGCGTCGATATAGGCTTGGCCTTCGGCCTTGACCAGTATCTTGATACGGGCCTTGTACTTGTTGTCGCGGCGGCCCAGCTCGTTGTAGACACGGACGATGGCCTCGATGTAATTCATGATCTGGTTCCAGGGCAGGAACTCGCGGATCACGGTGCCGATCACGGGCGTGCGGCCCATGCCGCCGCCCACGAAGACCTTGAAGCCGATCTCGCCGGCTTCGTTCTTGACCATGTGCAGGCCCACGTCATGCCAGCCCGTGGCGGCGCGGTCCTCGCTGGCGCCGGTGATGGCGATCTTGAACTTGCGTGGCAGAAACGCGAACTCGGGGTGCAGCGTGGTCCACTGACGCAGGATTTCTGCGTAGGGGCGGGGGTCGATGATCTCGTCGGGTGCGATACCGGCCAGCGCATCGGTGGTGGTGTTGCGGATGCAGTTGCCGCTGGTCTGGATGCCGTGCAGGTTCACGGAGGCTAGCAGATCCATCACGTCGGCGGACTTGCTCAGAGGAATCCAGTTGAACTGCACATTGGTGCGGGTGGTGAAGTGGGCGCAGTTCTTGGGCAGATAGGTCGTGCCCAGCTTGCCCTGGCCTTCCAGAGCTTGTTTGAAGACTTCGGCCTCGGGCTCGTCGTACTCACGGGCCACCTTGGCCAGCACGCGGATCTGGGCCGAGTTGATTTCGCCGTAGGGCACGGCCACGCGCAGCATGGGGGCGTAGCGCTGCACATACCAGCCGTTTTGCAGACGCAGCGGGCGGAAGTCGTCTTCCGTGAGCTTGCCTGCCTGCCAGCGTTGGAGCTGGTCACGGAACTGGTCGGCGCGTTGCTTGACGAACGCTTTGTCGAAATCGGTGTATTGATACATGTCTTCAGTTCTTCCGTGGAGCGGATGCCTTGCCTCGGGTGGCATTGCACTTTGATCGTTGGTCAGAACTGTAGAGAGGCTTTATATAAAAACAAACGATTATTTAGTGCTTCATATATATCTGAATGAATATGTGAAGGGCTGCCAGAACGCTCGTACGGAGCACCTGAACCAATTTCCTTTCTGCGCGCTTGCATTTTGTGAGCGCCCCTGTGCCGGGCATTCTCTAGAATCAAGGCTTGTTCAATGATTGAGGCGCCTGGATTGAAAGCGGGTGCCTGACTATGGAAATAGCCATACTTTTCGCTCTCATCTGTCTGAACGGCGTCTTCGCCATGTCGGAAATTGCGCTGGTCACCGCCCGCAAAACCCGCATGCAGAAACTGGTGGATGAGGGCGACAGCGGCGCGGCAGCTGCTATTAAATTGGGTGAGGATCCGACGCGTTTCCTCTCCACCATCCAGATCGGTATCACCTCCATCGGCGTGCTCAACGGCATCGTCGGCGAGGCGGCTCTGGCCGGCCCGCTGGAGAACTGGCTGATCACCCTGGGCATGACCCAGAAATATGCCGACTACCTCTCCACCGGCCTGGTGGTGGTGCTGATCACCTACTTCTCCATCGTCGTGGGCGAGCTGGTTCCCAAGCGCCTGGGCCAGACCCATCCCGAGGCCCTGGCGCGCCTGATCTCGCGTCCCATCAACTTTCTGGCCCTGGCCACCAAACCCTTTGTCTGGTTGCTGTCGGCATCGACGCGCGGCCTGCTAAAGGTCCTGGGCGTCAAGGAAAGCAATGGCAGCGTGGTGACCGAAGAGGAAATCCAGGCCATTTTGGTGGAAGGCCACACGGCCGGCGTGATTGAGTCGCAGGAGCACACCATGGTGCGCAATGTGTTCCGTCTGGACGATCGCCAGATCGGCTCGCTGATGGTGCCGCGCAGCGATGTCATCTGTCTCGATATCGACGAGAGCCTGGAAGAGACCCTGGCCCGTGTCGAACAGGCCGACCACGCGCGCTTCCCGGTCGTGCGTGGCGATATGAACAATATCGTGGGCGTGCTCAATGCCCGCCAGTGGCTGACGCAGGCCGTGCGCAACAAGGGCAAGCAGGCGCTCAAGGACCAGCCTCTGCAGGCTGCCCTCTATGTGCCCGAGACCATTACCGGCATGGAGTTGCTGGACAACTTCCGTACCTCCGATCTGCATATGGCCTTTGTGATCGACGAGTACGGCGAGGTGCAGGGCATTGTCACGCTGCAGGACCTGATCGAGGCGATTACCGGCGAATTCCAGCCGCGTGATCCCGAAACCAGCTGGGCCGTGCAGCGCGAAGACGGCAGCTGGCTGCTGGACGGCCACATTCCCGTGCCCGAACTCAAGGACCGCCTGAGCCTGCATACCGTGCCCGAGGAAGAGCGTGGCCGCTATCACACCTTGAGCGGCATGATCATGCTGCTGCTGGGCCGCGTGCCTACCGAAGCCGACGTGGTGGAGTGGGAAGACTGGCGCTTTGAAGTCGTGGACATGGACGGCAAGACGCTGGACAAGGTGCTGGCGACCAAACTGGAGCCCCTGGTCACCGTGGCATCGTTAAGCAGCGAATAAACCCGGCTTCGGAATCAGGCCTGAAACGGCACACAGCGCTTCTCCGTAAGCGCTGTGTGCTTTTTTTGCGAGTGGCTTACCTGGGCTGTTGCAGGGCGCGGCTCCACAGGCGCTGCGTACCCAGGGCCTGAGCCAGCCTGGCATCCAGCGGCAGCGGCTCTCCATGCAGGCGTGCCGCCAGCAGTTCGCCGCAAAGCATGGACAGCGTCAGCCCGCGTGAGCCTAGCCCCGTCAGCACCCACAGGCCCGGTAGATCGGTGGCTGACTGCCCGGCGGGACCTGCCAGCGGCAGACGGTCATAGGCCGCGCAACGCAGGCGCGCCCAGGTGGCGGGCCGCTGGTCCGTATCGAAGAAGGAGCTCAGCGCCTGCCTGCATCCGGGCAGCAAAGCGCCCAGTTTTTCGCCATTGCTGGCATGGGCGGCCTGCTGGTCGGCAGCGGTGGGCGGCAGCTCGGTCACATTGCGCTCGAAGGTCGATCCCATGATCCACTGGTGCGCGCCGGCCTGGTTGGCCGAGGGAAAGTCCGGCACCAGGTTGCCATGACCGTTGACGGGGAAGGGCGGCATGGCCGCCAGCGTCCCGGCATCATGCTCGGCCACGCTGACCTGGCCGCGTATGGCTTGCAGCTCCCATTCTCCTGCTGCCAGGCCGCTGGCCTGCAACAAGGGCTTGGTGTCCGGGCCCAGAGCCAGCACCAGCATGGGGGCTTGGGCCAGGGTCTGGCCCCGGGCATCCAGCACTTGCCAGATGTTGCGCACTTCATCGCGCACTAGCCGTGAAGCTCGGGCATGGCCCTGCCAATGAATCCCGGGGGCTTGCAGCAGCGCGCGCACCAGTTGTGCGGGGCGTACCCAGCCAGCCTGCTCATGCCAGACGGCGTGGCTGTCTGCAGGCAGCTTTGCCGCAGCCAGCTGAGCCGGCAGCGCAGGCGTACTCCAGTGCAGGCCCCAGGGGAATGTCTCGCTGCCGGGTTGAAGCCATGACCTGGGCAGATGGGAGGGCTCGTTCAGGTCATGCTCCAGCACGCCGCCATGGGCCCAGTCCTGGGCTGGATGCAACTTTTGCGCTTGGCTCAGTTGCTGCAGATTTTGTAGCGTTGTGCGTACGCCGCTTCTGGACAGGCGCGACAGAACACTGTCATCGGGCGAAATATGCGGGCAAAACAAGCCGGCTGGCAGGCCTGAAGCTCCTGCCGCAGGCTCGGCCGCCGCATCCAGCACCGTCACTTCCCAGCCGCGTCTTGCCAGGCTGGCGGCAGCGGCGGCACCAGCCAGGCCAGCACCCAGCACCAGGCAGCGGCCGGCCTGGCCCACGGGCGCAGGCAGGCCGTCAGGGCGATGGCGCGGCTCCCAGGCCGGGTTGTAGGCTGCATGCAGGTTATGGCGCTTGGGTGGCACGCCAACGCGCTTCTTGACGTCAAAACCCTGAGCCTTGAGCGCCTGGCGCACATGGCCGGCCACGCACCAGGTGGCAAGCTGCGTGCCACGGCGGCAATGGCGGGCGATGTTCTTCATGGCATCTTCATCCCACATCTCGGGGTTGAGCTGGGGAGAGAAGCCATCCAGATATACGCTGTCAGCCGTCATCTGCTGCTTGCGCAGCATGGTCCTGGCATCGCCTATATGGAGCGTCAGCAGCACCTGGCCGTCATCAAAGGAAAGGCGATGCACGCCGGGCAGCAGTCCCCACCATTGCTCGGCCAGTTGTTCGCCAAGCGGGCGCAGTTCCCCATCGGCCGGTAAAAACGCGAGCAGATCCTCGCGTGAGACAGGGTAGGCCTCCACCGAGACAAAATGCAGAATGCGCGGGCGTCTGGGGTCGGCTTTCCATGCCGCCCAGGTGACCAGGAAATTCAGGCCGAAGCCAAAGCCGGTTTCCAGAATGCGCCACTGCGCTGCATAGGCCCAGGCAGCTGGAAGATCGCAGCCACCGAGAAAAACCTGGCGGGCCTGGTCAAGGCCACCCAGCTCGCTGTGATAGCGATCACCAAATCGGGTGTTGTAGGGGGTGCCATCCGGCATCCATGTGATCGGTTCAGACATGGAAAGTGAAACTACATGGGTAATGCATGGTGCAGTCTAGTTCAGAGCAGCCAAGCAAGGGCCGCCCTGCAGCGATGGCTGCGTTCCCCTCCTGCGTAGCAAGAGAGGGGAAAGCGCGCAGCGCCACAGGGGGAGTCTCTATCACTCCCAGCGCTGCTGGTACGAAAAAACCGGCAGGCGCCATTTGAAACGAATGGCGGCCAGACGGAAGGCCAGACCGCCGGCAAAACACACGATGGTGCTGATATTGGGGCTGACATCCAGATAGCGCAGGCCCAGGAACATCAGGCATACCGACAGCGACACGCTGGCATACAGCTCGCGGCGGAACACCACGGGGACCTGGTTGCAGAGCACATCGCGCAAGATGCCGCCGCTGATGCCGGTAATCATGCCGGCCATGATGATGACGATGGTGGGGTAGCCCAGCTCCAGCGCGGTATTGCAGCCGATCAGCGAAAAGGCGATCAGTCCCATGGCGTCCAGCAGCAAAAACACCTGCTTGAGCCTGTGCATATGGCGTGCAATCACGGTGGTCAGCAGACCGAAGCTGATGACCAGATACACATATTCAGGGTGCTGGGTCCAGCCGATGGGGTAGTGGCCCAGCACCATGTCGCGGATGGTGCCCCCTCCCAGGGCAGTGACAAAGGCGATGACGACGACGCCGAAGATATCCATATTGCGCCGGCCTGCGGCGAGTGCGCCGGACATGGCTTCGGCGGTAATGGCCACCAGATAGATGACCAGCATGACGGTGAAGTTGGAGGCCTGGAACGAGTCCAGCAAAGAGACGGAAGGAAGCATGAAGGCACTTGAAAATAGACCAGCCACTCACATCGGCGGGAGTGCCCGGCTTGCCTCTCCCGCTGTCCTTTTACCTGAGAGTTGCGCATGAGCACCTTCGCGGTGGACATGCTTGCCCCTTCGGTGAGCCCTGCAGACTTGTGGTCGCGGGCTGCTCTCCAGTTGGCGATATCCGGATCCTGTCAGACCCACCTGCGGTACTTATTGCCTGAGCGATTATGGGAGTTTGCGCCTTCGGCGGGAACCCTCGAAAGGCTCCGCTCTCCCGCGGGATGGGCGCGATTCTAGCCAGTTTCAGTGACTTTATTCGGGTTAATACCTGTATTGGTGTGTTTCTGCGGCTGCCAGCTCGGGGTGCGGAAGGCCGGTCTGAATCCGCCATGGCTCGCGCAAGCCCGCGTTTTCGTCTGTGAAGCCGCCCGCCATAAAAACTCATATGCGCGATATCGAAAGGGCGTTGTTGCATATATCACCCCCAGGCCAGATTTCCCCAACCCCAGGTGTGGCTAGGCCACAGCCACCGTCTGCGGGCAGACCGGTTCAGTAAACCGATTGAGGATGGCGGCTCGAATGTGCAGTTCGTTAACTTGGCGCTCAAACGTGCGTGACATTACTCGTTCACCCAGGCGTTTGATGCAGTTCATCTTGGTCTTTACCGGGCTGCGCCGGTGGTAACCGCTCCAGCGTTTCCAGATACTTCACCCCAACCGTCTGCATGCGGCGATAGCTGCGTTGCGGTGCGCAAAGCCATCGCCTTTGCGCACCTTGGCATTCTTTCTTGGGGGAATGATGGGCGTGGCATTGCGCTGAATGACCGCCGCATGCACGGACTGCGTGTCATAAGCCCCATCGCCTGTCACAGTCAGCAGCGGCTCCTCGGCAGGAACTTGCTCCGCAACTGCGGCAACACTGCAGCGTTTGCGCATCAATACCGATGTGCAGCTTGCGCCATTGGCGGCGATGCTTTTTGCACTTCCACTCGCCTTCGCCAAGGAACTTGATGCCTGTGGAGTCAACCAGTCGGTGCATGCCGGCTGCGCTAGAGCGGTATGCCACTTGCACATCCAGACGGCGTTGGCGGCGACACAATGTACTGAAGTCGGGAATTGGCCACAGCAATCCAGACAGCGCCAGTAGTGACTGAACAAAGCCTGTGGTCTGCCGCAAGGCCAATCCAAAGAGGTTCTTGATGGTCAGGCAGAACTGAATCGCTGCATCCGAGAACTGCGGGCTGTGCCCGCGTTTGCCGCTGTCAGCGGCAAGCCAAGACATGGTCTTGTCCAGCCAGATGGTCAAGGAGCCGCGAGCCTTGAGTTCTGCGTTGTACTGCTTCCAGTTGGTGGTGTGAGCGGCAGCACTCATTAGGGCGTTGGTGTCGGAGGCCCTTCATGCTCAAGCTTTCGCGAGGTAAAGAGCAAGCTTGCCGATACACCTTCTTGGTGAGCCACGAGTGACACGCTCATCCCAGGCTCATAGGTTTGACAAACCAGGTCCGCTTTCTCGGTGGCAGACCTACGCCTGCGGCGCTGTTCCCCGGGGTCTTGGTATGCCTACGTCCCATGTTTATGTGAAAGACAAGCAATGGACCATGCCCGGGGATTCATTAGGCTGTCCCACTATCCCTCGTCAGATCTTCTGCGCTGGCGAGAAAAGTCATCATTAAAACGCATAGCTTGCCGCAATGTGTGCATTGGCGTTGACGGACTCTGATAGAGATACTTTTCAGTCGAGCCTCACCACGCTGTTTTAGCAAGCTAGACAGTGGCGCTCTAACTAGAAAGCTGGTTACTGCGGCGTGACGGCTGCAGACATAACGAAGCTCCGGAGACAACCTGTTCCTGATAAGGACCTGTATGAAAGACATTCGCAAGACCATGGACGAAGGTGCCATGACCTCGTTTCAATGGCTGGCCGTAAGCATCTGCATTTTGCTCATCATGCTTGATGGCTTCGATGTGCTCGTGATGGCTTTTACTGCATCATCAGTTGCGGCTGAATGGAAGCTCAATGGCGCTCAGCTGGGCGTGTTGTTCAGTGCCGGGCTGATTGGTATGGCCATTGGCTCGCTGTTCGTCGCCCCCGTGGCCGATAGACGCGGTCGGCAGCCTGTCATTGTGCTGTGCCTCGTCGTGGTTTCGGCTGGAATGCTGATGTCAGCCATGGCCCGAAGCTATATCGAGCTGGCTGCCCTGCGGGCCATCACCGGCGTCGGCATCGGCGGCATGCTGGCAAGCGTGGGGGTCATCACTTCCGAGTTCTCGTCCCAAAAGTGGCGCAGCACTGCGATCGCGTTGCAAGCCACCGGCTATCCGATCGGCGCCACTCTGGGTGGACTCATGGCCGCTTGGTTGCTGACACATTACGGCTGGCGCTCGGTCTTTGTTTTTGGCGGCCTGACGACAGCCTTGATGTTGCCCATCGTGCTGTGGCGTCTGCCCGAATCCGTGGATTTCCTGCTGGGCCGCCGTCCGGTTCACGCGCTCGAGAAGCTCAATCGTTTGATGGTGCTCATGGGCCATGCACCGCTCGCGCAGCTGCCTGCTCCGGTGGCCGGCGATGCCGTTCAAGGCAATACGGTGGCGGCGCTGTTCAAGAATGGTTTGGCACGTCCTACCCTGATGCTGTGGGCAGGCTTTTTCTTGCTCATGTTCAGTGTCTATTTCTCGCTGAGCTGGACACCCAAATTGCTGGTGCAAGCCGGTTTGTCGGCCCAGCAGGGCGTGACGGGCGGAGTGCTGCTGAACCTGGGGGGCATTGCTGGCGGTAGCTTGTTCGGACTGCTGGCCGTGAGGGCGAAGTTGCGCAATCTGGCGATTGGCAGCCTGTTGCTCAATGCGCTGTTTACCGCATTGTTCGGCCTTGCTTCGACCAGCCTGGCGTGGGCATTTGTTGCTGCAGTCGGTGTAGGTATTTTTCTGTTTGCATCCATGGCTGGTCTCTATGGCCTGGTGCCTGCCACCTATCCCGCCCAGGTCCGCGCTACCGGCATGGGGTGGGCCATCGGTATTGGCCGCATTGGCGCCATCGTGGCGCCAACCATGGCGGGACTGCTGCTGGATGGCGGCTGGCAGCCTGCTTCGCTCTACTACGTCTTCGCTGTCCCCCTGATTGTCGCTGCGATGGCCGTTTTCGCCACAGGCGCGGGCCGAGTCGCGGTTCTTCGGGGTTCGGTGGCTGCGGCGCACTGACTTTCAAAGCACGTATTTCCCACTCTATTGATAACGACCCCGTTATGTTTTTGTTGAACACTTGGTATGTCGCCTGCAAGGCTGATGAAATCCCTCAAGACAAGCCTTTGGGCCGCACCATTTGCAATGAGCGCATCGCTTTTTACCGTGGCCCGCAGGGAATTGCTGCGGTGGAGGACTTTTGTCCTCACCGCGGTGCACCGCTATCGCTGGGCTTTGTCTGCGAGGGAAAGCTGATCTGTGGCTACCACGGCCTGGAGATGGGTTGCGAGGGAAAAGCGATTGCCATGCCAGGCCAGCGCGTGCGGGGATTTCCAGAGATCCGCAGCTTTCCAGTCGTGGAGCGGTATGGCTTTGTCTGGGTCTGGCCAGGCCGCAAGGAGGAGGCCGACCCCGGGCTGATTCCAGAGCTTTACTGGGCGGACAATCCGCAATGGGCCTATGGCGGCGGCTACTACCACATCAAGGCCAGTCATTTGCTCATGATCGATAACCTGATGGATCTGACGCACGAAACTTATGTGCATGCCAGCTCGATTGGGCAAAAGGAAATCGACGAGACGCCTTGCGTGACCAAGGTGGATGGCGACCATGTCACCACCAGCCGCTTCATGGAAGGCTTGCCTGAGGCTCCGCCATTTTGGCGCATGGCTTTGCGCGGCAATGGACTGCCCGATGACCAGCCCGTGGATCGTTGGCAGATCTGTCATTTCGAGCCACCCAGCCACGTGATGATCGAGGTAGGCGTGGCTCTGGCCGGGCATGGCGGTCATGGTGCGCCAGCAGACAAAAAGGTTTCGTCCATCGTTGTGGACTTCATTACCCCGGAAACCGAAACCACGCATCATTATTTCTGGGGTATGGCGCGCCAGTTCAAGCCACAGGATGCGGCTTTGACGGCCTCTATTCGCGAGGGGCAGGGCAAGGTCTTCAGCGAGGACACGGAGGTGCTGGAGCTGCAGCAGGAAAACCTGATTCGCTGGCCTGACCGTAAGCTGCTGATGCTCAACATCGATGCAGGTGGTGTCCAGTCCCGCCGTGTCATCGAGCGCTTGCTGACGCGTGAGCGCGCGGAGGCTGTATGACTGCTGGCAGCTTTTTGCAAGTTCGAGTCGCTCGGCGAACGCAGGAGGCACAGGACATCTGTGGCCTTGAGCTGGTGGCTATCGATGGCGGTACCTTGCCATCTTTTGCGGCTGGCTCACATATAGACGTACACCTTCCCGGTGGAATCGTTCGTCAATATTCGCTGTGCAACGATCCTTCGGAAGCGCATCGTTACCAGATCGCCGTGTTGCGCGATCCAGCCTCACGTGGAGGCTCATCGGCTGTGCACGAAGTTGTGGCCGAAGGCGACGTGCTGCAGATCAGCGCGCCTAGAAATCATTTCGCGCTGGAACCTGATGCGCCGCACCACTTGCTCTTGGCCGGGGGCATAGGCGTGACGCCCATCCTGTGCATGGCGGAGCGGCTTTCGGTACTTGGTGCCTCCTTTCGCATGCACTACGCAGGTCGTTCCAGGCAGCGCATGGCTTTTCAGCAGCGTATTGCGGACTCTGCCTTCGCTGACCAGGTGCAACTGTACTTTGACGAGGGCGATGCTTCCCAGCGCCTGAACATAGAAGCCGTGCTTGCCGATGCCTTGCCGGACACGCATCTTTACGTTTGCGGTCCCCAGGGGTTTATTGACGCAGTGCTGGACGCTGCGCGCCAGCAGCGCTGGAGCGAAAAGCGATTGCATTGGGAGTTTTTTGCGGCAGCCAATGTCGGCCCTCGCGGCGAGGACACCGCTTTCGAAGTGCAACTCGCAAGTTCGGGGCGTGTCGTGTCTGTCGCGGTAGGTCAGAGCGTGACACAGGCTTTGCAGGACGTTGGTGTGGAGATCATGGTTTCCTGCGAGCAGGGGGTTTGCGGCACTTGCCTGACGCGCGTTCTATCAGGACAAATTGATCACCGTGATTCTTATCTGACCGCTGAGGAGCAAGCCGCTGACGATCAGTTCACTCCTTGCTGCTCACGGGCCCGCTGTGAACGGCTGGTACTGGATCTTTGAATCTGCAGAAATTGATATCTATGGCTTTGAACAAACCTTATCTTGATGTGCCTGGTACCACGGTGTTTGACGCAGAGCAGTCCCGTAGGGGCTATTGGCTCAACCAGTTCTGCATGAGCCTGATGAAGGCGGAGAACCGCGAGCGCTTTCGCGCCAACGAGCGAGCCTATCTCGACGAGTGGTCGATGACTGAGGAGCAGAAGCAGGCCGTGCTGGCGCGCGATCTCAATCGCTGCATAGACCTGGGCGGGAACATTTACTTTCTCGTAAAGATAGGCGCCACTGACGGCATCAGCGTACAGAACATGGTGTCGACCATGACGGGCATGAGCGAAGAAGATTACCGCCAGATGATGCTTGCAGGCGGGCGCGGCATAGAGGGCAACAGATTCCTGAATGAAACAGGGAGGCAAGCCTGATGGCACGCATCACCGCATCCGTTTTCACCTCGCATGTGCCTGCCATCGGCGCCGCCATGGACATGGGCAAGACCCAGGAAGCCTACTGGGCGCCCCTGTTCAAGGGTTATGACTTCTCCCGCCAGTGGATGAAGGACAACAAGCCCGACGTGATCTTCCTGGTCTACAACGACCACGCCACGGCCTTCAGCCTGGACTGCATTCCCACCTTCGCCATCGGCACGGCTGCGGAATTCCAGCCCGCCGACGAAGGCTGGGGTCCGCGCCCCGTGCCCAAGGTGGTCGGCCATCCCGATCTGGCCAGCCACATTGCCCAGTCCGTGATTCAGCAGGACTTCGACCTGACCATCGTCAACAAGATGGACGTGGACCACGGTCTCACGGTGCCGCTGTCGCTGATGTGCGGCGAGCAGGACCCCAAGACCGGCTCCTGGCCCTGCCCGGTGATCCCCTTCGCCGTGAACGTGGTGCAGTATCCCGTGCCCACCGGCCAGCGCTGCTTCAACCTGGGCCGCGCCATCCGCAAGGCCGTGGAGAGCTACGACCAGGACATCAACGTGCATA
>Ga0209370_1001031_pt1 | contig 27892 bp, 27 predicted proteins | sample AgamicAtPrz_FD_187164 | JGI IMG/M metagenome (GOLD analysis project Ga0209370, IMG submission 187164) | Agave microbial communities from Guanajuato, Mexico - At.P.rz (SPAdes) (version 2) | ecosystem: Host-associated > Plants > Phyllosphere > Phylloplane/Leaf | place: Guanajuato, Mexico... | reverse complement strand
CCGTATGACCTGATCAACAGAGAGACATCCTCATGTCCAAGGACCAACCCGCCTCCGTGCAACCGGCGCGCCGGGCGTTCCTGCGCCAATCCCTGACCCTGATCCCGGTGGCGACCCTCGCCAGCACAGGGCTGGGCGGCGCAGTGCTCGCCGACAGCACCACCCCGGCACCCGCCGAGCCGGCCCGAGCGGCCCCGGCAAGGGCCTACCAGCCAAGCTTCTTCACCCAGGAGGAGTGGGCTTTCGTCAGCGCCGCCGTGGCCGTGCTGATCCCCACCGACGCCCTCGGCCCCGGTGCGGCCGATGCCGGCGTACCCGAGTTCATCGACCGTCAGCTCAACACCCGCTATGGCAGCGGCGGGCTGTGGTACATGCAGGGGCCATTCCGTCCCGACGCCCCCAGCGAGCTGGGCTACCAGCTCAAGCTCAGCCCCCAGGAGATCTACCGCCTGGGCATCGCCGAAACCGACGCCTGGTGCCAGGCGCAGTTCGGCAAGGCGTTCGCCCAGCTCGGCCTTGAGCAACAGCAGCAAGTGCTCGAGGCCCTGGACGGCGGCAAGCCGGCCTTTGCCTCGGTGCCGGCGGCCACCTTCCTCGGCATGCTCTGGCTCAACACCCGCGAGGGCTTTTTCAGCGACCCACTGCACGGCGGCAACCAGGGCCTGGCCGGCTGGAAGCTGGTCGGATTCCCCGGCGCCCGCGCCGATTTCATGGACTGGGTGGAGCGCGACGAGCGCTATCCCTTCCCACCAGTGTCCATCAGCGGCGAGCGAGGTTGAGCCATGAGCCAAGTGATGAAGAAAGTCGATGTGGTCATCGTCGGTTTCGGCTGGGCCGGGGCCATCATGGCCAAGGAACTGACCGAGGCCGGCCTGCAGGTGCTGGCCCTGGAGCGCGGCCCGGCCCGCGACACCTACCCGGACGGCGTCTACCCGCAGACCATGGACGAGCTGACCTACAACTCGCGCAAGAAGCTGTTCATGGACATCTCCCGCGAGACCGTGACCTTGCGCCACAGCGTCAACGACGTGGCCGTGCCGTACCGCCAGTTCGGCGCGTTCCTGCCCGGCACCGGCACCGGCGGGGCCGGGCTGCACTGGTCCGGCGTGCATTTTCGCGTCGACCCGGTGGAGCTGCGCTTGCGCAGCCACTATGAGGAGCGCTACGGCAAGCGGTTCATTCCCGAGGGCATGACCATCCAGGACTTTGGCGTCAGCTATGAAGAGCTGGAGCCGTACTTCGATTTCGCCGAGAAGGTGTTCGGCACCTCCGGCACGGCCTGGTCGATCAAGGGCCAGGTGGTGGGCCGCGACAAGGGTGGCAACCCGTTCGCCGCCGACCGCTCCAGCGACTTCCCGCTGGCGGCGCAGAAGAACACCGTGTCGGCGCAGCTGTTCGAAAAGGCCGCCCGCGAGGTCGGCTACCACCCCTACAACCTGCCGTCGGCCAATACCTCCGGGCCGTACACCAACCCCTACGGCGCGCAGATGGGGCCGTGCAACTTCTGTGGCTACTGCAGCGGCTATGCCTGCTACATGTACTCCAAGGCCTCGCCCAACGTGAACATCCTCCCGGCCCTGCGCCAGGTGCCGAACTTCGAGCTGCGCAACAACGCCCATGTGCTGCGGGTCAACCTGACCGCCGACAAGCGCCTGGCCACCGGCGTGACCTACGTCGACAGCCAGGGGCGCGAGGTGGAGCAACCCGCCGACCTGGTGATTCTCGGCGCGTTCCAGTACAACAACGTGCGCCTGATGCTGCTCTCGGGCATCGGCAAGCCCTACGACCCGGTGAGCAACGAAGGGGTGGTCGGACGCAACTTCGCCTACCAGAACATCTCCACCGTGACTGCGTTCTTCGACCGCGACAGCCACCACACCAACCCCTTCATCGGCGCCGGCGGCAACGGCGTGGCGGTGGACGACTTCAACGCCGACAACTTCGACCATGGCCCGCACGGTTTCGTCGGCGGTTCGCCATTCTGGGTCAACCAGGCCGGCGCCAAGCCGATCTCCGGCACCAAGGTGCCGCCGGGCACGCCGAAGTGGGGCAGTGGCTGGAAGGCCGCGGTGGCCGACAGCTACCGGCACATGCTGTCGATGGATGCCCATGGCGCGCACCAGTCATACCGCGACAACTACCTCGACCTGGACCCGGTGTACAAGGATGCCTACGGCTTGCCCCTGCTGCGCATGACCTTCGACTGGAAGGACAACGACGTGAAGATGAACCGCTTCATGGTCGAGCGCATGGGCAAGATCGCCGAGGCCATGGGGCCCAAGGCGATCAGCGCGGGCAAGAAAGCCTTCGGCCAGCACTTCGATGCCTCCACCTACCAGACCACCCACCTCAACGGTGGCGCGATCATGGGCACCGATCCGAAAACCAGCGCGCTCAATCGCTACCTGCAGTGCTGGGACGTGCACAACGTGTTCGTCCCCGGCGCCTCGGCATTCCCCCAGGGCCTGGGCTACAACCCCACCGGCCTGGTGGCGGCACTGACCTACTGGTCGGCGCGGGCGATCCGCGAGCGCTACCTGAAGAACCCCGGTCCACTGGTGCAGGCATGAGGAAGGCCAACATGAAGACATTGCTCATCGCCATGCTGGGCCTGGGCGCCAGTACCTTGCTGCAGGCCGCCGACGCGGTGGACCCGGCGCAGGTCAGGCAAGGCGAATACCTGGCCCGCGCCGGCGACTGCGTGGCCTGCCACACCGCCAAGGGCGGCAAGCCGTTCGCCGGTGGGCTGCCCATGGAAACACCCATCGGCACCCTGTACTCGACCAATATCACGCCCCATGCGAGCGGCATCGGCCAGTACAGCTACGAGGACTTCGAACGCGCCGTGCGCCAGGGCATCGGCAAGGACGGCAGCACGTTGTACCCGGCCATGCCGTACCCTTCCTACGCACGTGTCAGCGACCCGGACATGCAGGCGCTCTACGCCTACTTCATGCACGGCGTGCAGCCGGTGGAGCAGCAGAACAAGGACAGTGACATTCCCTGGCCGCTGAGCATGCGCTGGCCGCTGGCGTTCTGGCGCGGGTTGTTCGCGCCGCCGGTCAAACCGTTCGAAGCTGCCGGGCGCGATCCGGTGGTGGCGCGCGGCGCCTACCTGGTCGAAGGGCTGGGGCACTGTGGCGCGTGCCACACGCCGCGGGCGCTGACCATGCAGGAAAAAGCCCTGGATGCCGGCGACGGCGCGGCGTTCCTGTCTGGCAGCGCGCCCCTGGAGGGCTGGATCGCCAAGAGCCTGCGCGGTGACCACAAGGATGGCCTGGGCAGCTGGGACGAGGCGCAGATCGTTGCCTTCCTCAAGACCGGGCGCAACGAGCGCACCGCGGTGTTCGGCGGCATGAGCGATGTGGTCGAGCACAGCATGCAGTACATGAGCGACGCCGATTTGACCGCCATTGCCCGTTACCTCAAGACCTTGCCGCCGGTGAACCCGGACGACAAACCGTTCCGCGAGGACCCTGCCGTCGCCCAGGCGCTGTGGCAGGGCAATGACGGCAAGACCGGCGCGGCGCTCTACGTCGACAACTGCGGTGCCTGCCACCGCACCGACGGCAAGGGCTACGCCCGGGTGTTCCCGGCGCTTGCCGGCAACCCGGTGGTGCAGGGCGAGGATGCCACCTCGTTGATCCATATCGTGCTGGAGGGCGCGACCCTGCCGGCCACGGCGACGGCGCCCTCGACCTTCAGCATGCCGGGCTTCGGCTGGCGGCTGTCGGACCAGCAGGTGGCCGATGTGGTCAACTTCATCCGCGGCAGCTGGGGCAACCAGGCACCGGCGGTGAAGGCGGGGCAGGTGGCGCAACTGCGCAAGCAGGCGCCGCCGGCACTGAAGGCCGAGTCGTTGATCGGCGATACCACGGGTATCCAGGAGCCCTGAGCAGTGGCCGGGGGCAACGGGTCTGCACGCCCTTGCCCCTGGCCCCTCACTCAGAACCAGCGGTCGTTGCGTTTACGACCGCGGGTCAGCGCCGGCAGGATCAACCCCGCCAGCAGCCCGGCCCCGGCGATGCTGCCGCCGTAGACCATGTAGCGCATCATCACCTGCTTGTTCTCGTCACCCAGGCGCGCCTGGGTGTCGCGCAGGGTCGACTGGCTCTGCGCCAGTTGCTCGTTGAGCGCCTTGTTGCGGCTTTCCAGCTCGTCGATCAGCGCCTTGCGCGAGTCGAGGGTCTCCTGCATGCCCTGCACGCGGTTCTTCCAGCTGTCGTCGATGTTCTTCAACTGGCCGGACAGCTCGGCCACCTGGGCGTCGAGCTGCGGCAGGCGTTCGTTCTGGCCGGGCACGGCCTGCAGGTCGTTGCTGAGGATCCACACCAGGTCGCCGTTCTGCCCGCGCACCTGGCTGTAGTTGCCCTGGCTGGTCACCAGGCTGACCTTCTGCCCGGACTTGAGCGTGCCGACGATGCGGTGCCCATCGGTGGGGCCGCTGCGCACGTAGGTGCTCAGGCTGTCGCTGACCCAGCGCGCATCGCTGGCCGGTTCTTCGGCGTGGGCCGGAGCGGCGAGGGCGATCAGGGCGGCGATCAGGCCGCCGCGCAGGGCGGTGAGGGCAGGGGAAACGGGCTGGATGTCTGGCATGCTGGTCTTCGCTGAAACAGGACGAATGAAGGCCCGATGACTGGGCCGGCGATCCGGTCGGGTGGATTGACCGTCAGCGAAAGACCGTTTTTTTGTAGGCAGGTTCACTGCCGATGGTAGGAAATGTCTGCAGGATGTTGCGGGAAAACGTGCATGCCCCTCCTCTGTAGGAGATTGCCCAGCCCTGTGGGAGCGGCCTTGCGTCGCGAAAGGGCTGCGCAGCAGCCCCAGCAATGTCGATGGTGCCTGGGAATCTGGGGCCGCTGCGCAGCCCTTTCGCGACGCAAGGCCGCTCCCACAGGGTCAAGCTAAATCAATACCAGAAGTCTCAGGCCACCACCTCATAGCACGGCACATACGCCGCCCCGCCGGGCAGTTTCATGCGGTGCTGGTCGACGAACGCCTGCAGCAGGCGCCCGAGCGGGTCGAGGATCGCCGCGTCACCGCGGATCTGGTACGGCCCGTGCTCCTCGATCAGGCGGATACCCTTGTCCTTGACGTTGCCGGCGACGATCCCGGAAAACGCCCGGCGCAGGTTGGCCGCCAGTTCGTGGGGCGGCAGTTCGCGGCGCAGGGCCAGGTTGGCCATGTTCTCGTGGGTCGGATCGAACGGGTGCTGGAAGCCCTCGTCGATCTTCAGCAGCCAGTTGAAGTGGAAGGCGTCGTTGCGCTCGCGGCGGAACTGCTTGACCGCCTTGAGCCCCTCGACCATCTGCCGGGCCACTTCGGCCGGATCGTCGATGATGATCTGGTAGTGACGCTGGGCGGCCTCGCCGAGGGTGGCGCCAACGAAGGCGTGCAACTGCTGCAGGAAGGCTTCGGCGCTGCGCGGCCCGGTGAGCACGACCGGGAACGGCAGGTCCTGGTTGTCCGGGTGCATGAGGATGCCGAGCAGGTACAGGAACTCCTCGGCGGTGCCGGCGCCGCCGGGGAAGATGATGATGCCGTGGCCGACGCGGACGAAGGCCTCCAGGCGCTTCTCGATGTCCGGCAGGATCACCAGTTCGTTGACGATCGGGTTGGGCGCCTCGGCGGCGATGATGCCCGGCTCGGTCAGGCCCAGGTAGCGACTGCCGTGCATGCGCTGCTTGGCATGGGCGATGGTGGCGCCCTTCATCGGGCCCTTCATCACGCCTGGGCCGCAGCCGGTGCAGACATCCAGCTTGCGCAGGCCCAGTTCGTGGCCGACTTTCTTGGTGTACTGGTATTCCTCGCTGCTGATCGAGTGCCCGCCCCAGCACACCACCATCTTCGGCTCGACGCCCGGGCGCAGGGTGCGGGCGTTGCGCAGCAGGTGGAAGACGTAGTCGGTGAGGCCCTGGGAACTCTCGAGGTCGATGCGCTGGCTGGCCAGCTCGCTCTCGGTGTAGACGATGTCGCGCAGGGCGCTGAACAGCATCTCGCGGGTGCTGGCGATCATCTCGCCGTCGACGAAGGCGTCGGCCGGGGCGTTGAGCAGTTCCAGGCGCACGCCACGGTCCTGCTGGTGGATGCGCACCTCGAAGTCCTTGTAGGCCTCGAGGATGGTCTTGGCGTTGTCGACATGGGCGCCGGTGTTGAGGATGGCCAGGGCGCACTGGCGGAACAGGGTGTAGAGGCTGCCGGTACCGACTTCGCTCAGTTGCTGGACTTCACGTTGCGACAGCGTCTCCAGGCTGCCCTTGGGGCTGACGGAGGCGTTGATGACATTGCGTTGGGGCATCTGGTCTTTCCTGTGCGGGTAAAACATCCTTCTTGGACAACACCATACAAGCAAATGTGCGTGGCAACGAGGGCCTTGGTGAAAAACCTTGGACGCAGTGCCTACCCTGTGGGAGCCGGCTTGCCGGCGAAAGGGCTGCGTAGCAGCCCCGGGGTTATTGGACGTTAAACACATGCCGCAGGTATGCCACGAAATTCTCGTCCCGGCACTGGGTCTTGCCCGGGCTGTCGGAGATCTTTGCCACCGGCGCGCCGTTGCAGGCAGTCATCTTGATCACCATGTTCATCGGCTTTACCCCGGGGATATCGCAGGTGAGGTTGGTACCGATGCCGAAGCTGACATGGATCCTGTCATTCAACGCACGGTACAGCTCAAGCATCTTCTGGAAATCCAGCCCATCGGAAAAAATCAGCGTCTTGCCCTTCGGGTCGATCCCTAACCGCTCATAGTGGGCGATGGCCTTCTCGGCCCAGGCCAGCGGCTCGCCCGAGTCATGGCGTAGGCCGTCGAACAGCTTGGCGAAGTACAGGTCGAAGTCGTGCATGAACGCATCCATGCCGATGCAGTCGGTCAGGGCGATACCCAATTGGCCGCGGTACTCGCGCACCCAGCACTCCAGCGCCGCCGCTTGGCTGTCCACCAGCCGTGGGCCGAGCTGCTGGTGGGCCATGAACCATTCGTGGGCCATGGTGCCGATGGGCTTGACCTGGTACTCACGGGCCAGGTGCACGTTGCTGGTGCCGACGAAACGCCCGGGGAAGTCACGCTTGAGGATGTGCACCACCTCTTCCTGGACCCGGTAGGAGAATCGCCGGCGGGTGCCGAAGTCGGCCAGCTGCAGACCGGCCAGTTCCTCGTCGCTGGCTTCGGCCCTGAGCCAGTCGAGTTTCTGGTACAGGCGCTCGCCGACCTGCTCGATCAGCACCTCGCGATAGCGGTAGCGGTTGCGCACTTCGCTGATGATCGCCAGCAGCGGAATCTCGAACAGGATCACGTGCAACCATGGGCCGCGTATGCGGATCGCCAGTTGCCCGGCATCGTCCAGGCCGACCTGCACATAGCGCAGGTTGAAGCGGAACAGGCTGAGGAAGCGGATGAAGTCCGGCTTGATGAACGGGATCTTCTCCAGGTAGGCCAACTGGTCGTGGGTGACCGAGACATCGGCCAACTGCTCGACCTGGTAGCGGATCTCGGCGAGGTAGGGCGCCAGGTCCTCGTCGTTGCGGCAGCGGAACTCCCATTCCACCTCGGCGTTGGGGTAGTTGTGCAGCACCGCCTGCATCATGGTGATCTTGTAGAAGTCGGTGTCCAGCAAATTTTGAATGATCCGTGGACCAAAGACGCTGTCGCTCATGGGCGGGCCTCCTTGAGTTGGTCGAGCCGGGTGTCGAGGGCCTGTTCGTCGGTGCACAGGTGGATGCCGGTGCTGGCCATTTCCTCGCAGGCCGCCTGTGCGCCCTCGGCGCTCAGGGCACGGCAGGCCGGCAGGTACAGCAGCACCTCGAAGCCGGCGCGGCGCAGTTGCAGGGCGGTGGTGCGCACGCAGTAGTCCAGTGCCAGGCCGCCGACGATGATCGCCTGGACCTGTTGCACCTTGAGGTACTCGATGACGCCGGTGGAGCGGCGCTCGGCCAGGTCGTGGTAGCAGGCGCCGTAGGGGTGCAGGTCGGGTTCCACGCCTTTCCAGACGAAGTAGTCATAGTCGATGGGGGCGGGCAGGCCGGGCAGCAGCTCGAAGCCCGGCGTGCCGGGGACGCAGTGGCTGACCCAGGTCAGGTCGGCATTGGCCAGGGCCAGTGGCTGCAGCATCTGGCCCGGCTCGGCGACCACCCAGGCGGCGTTGGCCGGGTGGGCGTCCTTGCTGCCCAGGCGCAGCGAGGCGCGTTGGGCCATGGCGTTGAGCGCGGGAGCGATCAGGTGACCGCCGGGCACCGGCAACTCATGGGGGGCGTTGGCGGTGAAGCCGTTCTGCGCGTCGACATCGAAACTGGCGATTTTCATCGGAGGAAGCTCCTCGGCTGGAATGGCTATATATTTCATCTGGTGCATTAAGTGTGTCAAGGTTATTTTGCTTAGGGAATCAGGCTTGCTATATTTAAGCGCCCTGGTGGAATATAGGCGGATGTCGATTAAGGAATCGTTCCGTGAGCACAGCTGAAGTCCTGGCCAGTGTCGATATCGTCACCCTGCGCCTGTCGCCACACAGCCAGCGCCTGGAGGTATTGCTGTCCCTGCGCGAGCGCGAGCCCTACAAGGGCCAGTGGGCCTTGCCGGGCGTCATCGTCAATGGCAGTACTGCGGACAACAACCTGGATGCCGCTGCCTGCCGGGCGCTCTCGGAAAAGGCCAGGGTGCGCCCGCGCCACCTGGAACAGGTCGGCACCGAGGGCAATGCTTCCCGCGACCCGCGGGGCTGGACCTTGAGTACTTACTACCTGGCGTTGCTCGACCCTGCGGTCGTGGTCGAGGACCAGCAGATTGCTTTCTTCGATCTGCAAGGCGTCCTGGATAATGAACCGCCGTTGCCGTTCGATCATCGCCTGCTGGTCGATCGCGCCTACGAACGGCTGGCGGCCAAGGCCGTGTACACCAACCTGCCGTTGTACCTGGCACCCGAGCGCTTCACCGTGCTGGACGCCCTGGCCGCCGCGCAGGCGTGCCTGGGGCAGCCGGTCAACAACACCTCGATGCGCAAACGCCTGGAGCGCATGAAGAGCGAAGGCTGGGTGCAGGACACCGGAGAGAAGAACCAGCCCAGGCTGGGACGGCCACAGCAACTGTACCGGCATACCCCGCATCGGAGCGGGGCGTTCATGTTCGACCGGAGTCTGTTGGCGGGAGGATAGCCAGGACTGGTCGCGGCCTCTTCCTGCAGTTGTCGAGTAGCGACTATCCTTGGCCCATGACCAACCAGCCTCCCTTACGCCACCCCTGTCCGCCAGGCGCCTGCGACTGCGGCCGCGAACGCCTGGCCGACGGCCCCGAGCGACGCATCCTGCTGCTCACCCGCGAGGAGGAGAAGCGCCTGGTCGAACGCCTGGAGAACCTCAAGGATCTGGAGGACCTGCAGCGCCTGCAGTCACGCCTCTACGAGCAACTGGGCATCCGCGTGCATATCGCCCCGGGCTTCAACGAGGTGCGCACCATGCGCGGCATCGTCATCGAGCTTGCGGCGCAGACAGGCCTGTGCCGCAAGACCCGCCAGTCGATCCCCGCCGCCATCCGCCGGGGGCTTGAGCGCAATCCGCAGGTGGCTTTCCGCCTGCTCGACGCCCACGACCTGTTGCGCGACGCCTGAGCCTCAGCGCATCGCCGCCAGCTTGATGCCAAAGCCCACCAGGCAGGCGCCGGCCAGGCGTTCGAGCAGGTTGGCGATGCGTGGGCTGGCGCGCATGCGCTCGGCCAGGCGGTGGGTGAGCAGCACCGCCACCAGGCCGTAGAGCAGGGTCAGGCCGGCCACGGTCAGCGCCATGAAGGCGAAGGTCACCACGCCCTGGTGGCGCACCGGGTCGATGAACAGCGGGAAGAACGCCATGTAGAACATGATCGCCTTGGGGTTGAGCAGGGTGGTCATCATGGTCTGGCGCAGGTAGCGGCCGCTGGCCATGCCGCTGTCACGCGGCGCGCCGCCGGGCTTGCTCAGTACCATGCGCAGGCCGAGCCAGGCCAGGTAGGCGGCGCCGGCCCACTGCACCACGTGGAAGGCGGCGGGGTAGGCGGCCAGCAGGGTGGCGACGCCGGCCACCGCCAGCCACATCAGCACCTGGTCGCCGAGGATTACCCCGAAGGTGGCGGCCAGGCCGCCCTTGATGCCGCCCTTGCCGGTGGCGGTGATCAGGGCGAAGTTGCCGGGGCCGGGGATCGCCAGGAGGATGAGGAACGCGATCACGAAAGCGCCGTAGTCGGTCACGCCGAGCATGGGAAGTCTCCTGGGGAAGGTGGGCGGGCAGATCACGATATATGCCATTATTCGCGGGACTTGCAAAGCCATGACGGCACAGGGAGGTGAAGATGGCGTTCAGCGCGGATGAGCGGGCGGTATTGCTGGCGGTCAAGGGCGTGGGGCCGACCGTGGTGCAGCGGCTCGAGCAGTTGGGTTATGACTCGCTGGCACGACTGGCCGGGGCCGATGCCCTGCAGATCGTCAGCGAGGCGGCCGGGCTGGTGGGCAGCAGTTGCTGGAAGAACAGCCCCCAGGCGCGGGGGGCGATTCAGGCGGCGATCGCGCGGGCCAGGGAGGTTGCCTGTTGATGGGCTGCACGCCCCTCTGTAGGAGCGGCCTTGTGCCGCGAAAGGGCCGCAATGCGGCCCCGGCGATCTTTGCGCCATGCTCAAACCCGGGGCTGCTACGCAGCCCTTTCGCGGCACAAGGCCGCTCCTACACAGGGGCGCGTAGGGCCTTCGGAATGGGATAAAAAAGCCCCGAAGACCAAGGTCATCGGGGCAAACGGTTGGGGGAGGAACCAACCAAAGGAGTCTTCACATCAGGGTGCGGTCAGCGCGAGCTGGCCACCACGTCGGGTTGCCAGCCGCCGCCCAGCGCCTTGTAGATCGCGACGATGCCGCTGTACAGCTCGACCTCGCCCTGGGCCTGGGCATCCTCGGCGCTCAGGCGTTCGCGCTCGGCGTCGAGCAGCACCAGGTAGTCCACAGTGCCCTCGCGGTAGCGCACCGAGGCCAGTTCCGCGGCCTTGCGGCTGGCGTCGCTCTGGCGCATCAGCGCCAGCAGGCGCTGCTGGCGCTTGCCGTAGTCGCTGAAGGCATTGGAGGATTCCTCCAGGGCCAGCAGCACCTGCTGTTCGTAGTTGGCCAGGGCGCCTTCGGCATCGGCCTTGGCCCCGCGCAGGCGGGCGCGCACGCTGCCCAGGTCGAAGGCCGCCCAGGTGATGCTCGGACCCAGCGCCCAGGCGTTGGCCGCCGAGGAGCCGATCTGCGAGCCGCGCGCGGCAGTAAAGCCAAGGAAGCCGCTGAGGCTGACCCGTGGGAACAGGTCGGCGGTGGCCACGCCGACGTTGGCCGTGGCTGCGGCCAGCTGGCGCTCGGCGCTGCGGATGTCCGGGCGGCGGCGCAGCAGCTCGCCGGGGTCGCCCACCGGCAAGGCCTTGGCGATGGCCGGCAGGGCCTTGGGCGAGAGGTCCAGGGTCATCCCGTCCGGCCGTTGGCCGAGCAGGGTGGCGATGCGGTTCTTCGCCCGCACCTGTTCGGCCTGCAGCTGTGGCACGGTGGCTTCGACACCCGCCAGGCGGGCATCGGCGCGGACCACGTCGAGCTCGTTGCCGACCCCGGTGTCGCGCAGGGTCACGGTGATGTCCCGCGACTGCTGCTGGGTCTTGAGGTTGGCCACGGCGATCTGCTCGCGCAGCTGGGCGCCGCGCAACTGACCGTAGGCGTCGACCAACTCGGCGATCAGGCTGACCTGCAGCTGCTGCAGGTCGGCCTCGGCGGCCGCTTCCTGGGCTTCGCTGGCTTCGATCTGGCGCTGGATGCGGCCGAACAGGTCGAGCTCCCAGGCCATGTCCAGGCCCAGGTCGTAGCGCTCGCTGTTGACCCGGCGCTCGGTCTGGCCGGGCACCTGGCCCTTGCCCAGGTCGCTGCTGGCGCGGCTGGTGACCACTGGCAGCTGGTCGTTGGCGGCGTCCTCGCGGATCGCCCGTGCCGCCTTCAGGCGGGCGAAGGCCACGCGCAGGTCGCGGTTGCCGTCCAGCGACGCCTGCACCAGCTGGTTGAGCACCGGGTCGTCGAACTGCTTCCACCACACGCTTTCGAAGCGGCTGCGGTCGAAGGTCTTGGCTTGCAGGCTGCTGTCGAGCTTCGCCGGTTCCGTGGCCGGGGTCTGGTAGTCCGGGCCTACGGCGCAGGCCGCCAGGGCCAGTGCCAGCAGGCTCGGGGTCAGGGGTTTGAGCAACTTCATGCGTGGTTCTCCAGGGCCACTGCGTGCTCGGCCTTGCGGGCCTGGCGACGCTCGACGAAACGGCGGATCAGGAAGAAGAACACCGGGGTCAGGAACAAGCCGAACACGGTCACTCCGATCATCCCCGAGAACACCGCCACACCCATGGCATGGCGCATTTCCGCGCCGGCGCCGGAGGAGAACACCAGCGGCACCACGCCCATGATGAACGCGATCGAGGTCATCAGGATCGGCCGCAGGCGCAGGCGGCAGGCTTCCAGCACGGCGGCCAGCGGGTCGAGGCCCTTGGCCTGTTCATCCTTGGCGAACTCGACGATCAGGATGGCGTTCTTGCACGCCAGGCCCACCAGCACGATCAGGCCGATCTGGGTGAAGATGTTGTTGTCGCCACCGGAGACGATCACCCCGGTGATGGCCGACAGCAGGGTCATCGGCACGATCAGGATCACCGCCAGCGGCAGGCTCCAGCTTTCGTACTGGGCGGCCAGCACCAGGAAGGCCAGCAGCACGCAGAGCGGGAACACGAACAGCGCGGTGTTGCCCGAGAGGATCTGCTGGTAGGTCAGGTCGGTCCACTCGAAGGTCATGCCGTTGGGCAGTTCCTCCTTGAGCAGCTTCTCGATCGCAGCCTCGGCCTGGCCGGAGCTGTAGCCGGGGGCCGCGGCACCGTTGATCTCGGCGGTGATGAAGCCGTTGTAGTGCATCACCCGGTCAGGCCCGGAGGTGTCGGTGACCTTGAGGAAGGTCGCCAGCGGGATCATTTCGCCCAGGTTGTTGCGCACCTTCAGCTGGCCGATCTGCTCGGCGTCGAGGCGGAACTGCTGCTCGGCCTGTACGTTGACCTGGTAGGTGCGGCCAAAGCGGTTGAAGTCGTTGGTGTACAGCGAGCCCAGGTAGACCTGCAGGGTGTCGAAGATGTCATTGATCGCCACGCCGTGGGTCTTGGCCTTTTCCCGGTCGATGGCGGCATCGACCTGCGGCACGTTGACCTGGTAGCTGGTGAACAGGCCCGCCAGTTCCGGCACGTTGTGGCTCTTGGCGATGATGTTCTGGGTCTCTTTGTACAGCGCTTCGTAGCCCAGGTTGCCGCGGTCCTCGATCTGCAGGCGGAAGCCGCCGATGGTGCCCAGGCCTTGGACCGGCGGAGGCGGGAAGATCGCGATGTAGGCGTCCTGGATATCGGCGAACTGGGCGTTCAGGGCTGCCGCGATGGCCGCCGCCGACTGGCTCGGGTCCTTGCGCTCGTCGAATGGCTTGAGCGGGGTGAACACGATGCCGCTGTTCGGGCTGTTGGTGAAACCGTTGATCGACAGGCCCGGGAAGGCCACCGAATCGGCCACGCCCGGTTGCTTGAGGGCGATCTCGCTCATCTTCTTGATCACCGCCTCGGTACGGTCGAGGCTGGCGGCGTCAGGCAGCTGGGCGAAGGCCACCAGGTACTGCTTGTCCTGGGCCGGGACGAAGCCGGTCGGGGTGGACGAGAAGCCCAGGTAGGTCAGGCCCATCAGGCCTGCATAGACGAACAGGGCGATGCCGCTGGAGCGGATGACCCGGCGCACGCCGCCGACATAGCCATGGCTGGCGCGGTCGAAGAAGCGGTTGAACGGGGTGAACAGCCAGCTGCCCAGCAGCTTCTCGAGGAACCGCGAGAAACGGTCCTTGGGCGCGTGGTGGTCCTTGAGCAGCACGGCGGCCAGGGCCGGCGACAGGGTCAGCGAGTTGAACGCCGAGATCACGGTGGAGATGGCGATGGTCAGCGCGAACTGCTTGTAGAACTGGCCGGTAAGCCCCGAGATGAACGCGGCGGGCACGAACACGGCGCACAGCACCAGGGCGGTGGCGATGATCGGGCCGGTCACTTCGCTCATGGCCTTCTGCGTGGCTTCCAGCGGTTTCAGGCCAAGGCCGATGTTACGCTCGACGTTCTCCACCACGACGATGGCGTCGTCCACCACGATACCGATGGCCAGCACCAGGCCGAACAACGACAGGGCGTTGAGCGAGAAGCCGAACAGGTGCATCACCGCGAAGGTACCGATCAGCGAGACCGGCACGGCCATCAGCGGGATGATCGAGGCGCGCCAGGTCTGCAGGAACAGGATCACCACCAGCACGACCAGGATCAGCGCTTCGAACAGGGTGTGCACCACCGCTTCGATGGAGCCACGGACGAACACGGTCGGGTCATAGACGATGCTGTAGTCCATGCCTTCCGGGAAGTCCTTCTTCAGCTCGGCCATTTTCGCCCGCACTTCGTCGGAGATCTCGATGGCGTTGGAGCCCGGACGCTGGAAGATCGGGATGGCCACGGCCGGCTGGTTGTTCAGCAGCGAGCGCAGGGCGTACTGGCTGGAGCCGAGCTCGACCCGGGCGATGTCCTTCAGGCGGGTGATCTCGCCGTTGGCGCCGGCGCGGATGATGATGTTCTCGAACTCTTCCTCGTTGACCAGGCGGCCTTGGGTGTTGATCGACAGCTGGAAGCTGGTCGAACCCGGGGCGGGCGGGGCGCCCAGCTGGCCGGCGGCGACCTGGCGGTTCTGCTCGCGAATGGCCGCCACCACATCACTGGCGGTCAGGTTGCGTGAGGCGGTCTTGTTCGGGTCGAGCCACACCCGCAGCGAGTAGTCGCCCATGCCGAACAGCTGCACGTCACCCACGCCGCCCAGGCGCGCCAGCTCATCCTTGATGTTGAGGATGGCGTAGTTGGACAGGTAGAGCATGTCGTAGCGGTTGTCCGGCGAGGTCAGGTGCACGACCATGGTCAGGTCGGGCGAGGCCTTGTCGACGGTGATGCCGATGCGCGTCACTTCTTCCGGCAGCTTGGGCTGGGTGCGGGTCACGCGGTTCTGCACCTGCACCTGGGCGTTGTCCAGGTCGGTACCGAGGGCGAAGGTGATGGTCAGGGTCAGCTTGCCGTCGGCGGTGGACTGCGAGGACATGTACAGCATGTTCTCGACACCGGTGATGGCCTGCTCCAAGGGCGCGGCGACGGTCTCGCCGATCACCTTGGGGTTGGCGCCGGGGAAGTTGGCGCGCACCACCACGGTGGGCGGCACCACTTCGGGGTATTCGCTGATCGGCAGCTGGAACAGCGAGATCGAGCCCGCGATCAGCAGCACCAGCGACAGCACCGCGGCGAAGATCGGCCGAGTAATGAAGAATTTCGAAAAGTTCATCGGTGTTGTCCCTTAACCGCGCGGCGCTTGGGCGCTGGCGACTTTGACGTTGGCGCCGGCAACCTTCGGCGCCGGGTTGCTGGCTTCGAGGGCCTGGCGCTGCTGGGCGAGGGCGGCGAGGGTCTGCTCGCTGGCCATCGGCGTTTCCTCAGGCGTGACCGGCGAACCCGGGCGCACACGCTGCAGGCCCTTGACCACGATGCGGTCGTCCTTGCCCAGGCCGCTGCGCACGATGCGCAAACCTTCGAGCTTCGGCCCCAGTTCCACGGCGCGGTAGGCGGCCTTGTTGTCCTTGTCCATGACCAGCACGAACTTCTTGCCAAGGTCGGTGCCGACCGCTTCGTCGTTGATCAGCACGGCGTCGTACTGGGCGCTGCCGACCAGCTTCAGGCGCGCGTACAGGCCGGGGGTGAACTGGCCGTCGCGGTTGTCGAACACGGCGCGGCCACGGATGGTGCCGGTGCGCGGGTTGACCTGGTTGTCGACGAAGTTCATCTGGCCCAGGTGCGGGTTGCCGGTCTCGTTGGTCAGGCCCAGGTACACCGGGGTGCTCTGGCCGCGCTGGCCGTCGCGGGCGAGCTGGCTGTACTTGAGGTACACGCGCTCGTCGGCGTCGAAGTAGGCGTAGACCTTGTCGGTGGAGACCACGCTGGTCAGCGGGGTGACGTCGGCGCTGACGATGTTGCCGGCGGTGTACTGGGCGCGGCTGACGCGGCCGCTGATCGGCGCGGTAACCCGGGTGAAGCTCAGGTTCAGGCGGGCCAGGTCGAGCTGGGCCTGGATCGCGTCGACCCCGGCGCGGGCCTCGGCGGCGGCGCTGCTGCGCGACTCGGCCAGTTCCGCGGAAATCGCGTTGCTGTCGCGCAGGCGCTCGCCGCGGCGGGCTTCGTTGGCGCTGCGGATGGCGGTGGCCTTGGCTTGTTGCAACTGGGCTTCGAGGCGGCGCACTTCTGCCTGGAACGGGCGCGGGTCGATCTGGAACAGCAGGTCGCCTTTCTTGACCTGGGCGCCTTCGGTGAAGGCCACCTGGTCGATCTGGCCGGACACCCGTGGCCGCACTTCGACGGTTTCCGGCGCTTCCAGGCGGCCGGTGAACTCGTCCCATTCGTTGATCGGCTGCTCGATCACCTTGGCTACGCTGACCTTGGGCGCGGCGGGAGCCTGCACGGCGTCGGGGGTGCGACCGCAAGCGCTGAGCACCACCACTGCCAGGGCAGCGAGGGGGAAGCGCAAGGGTTTGAGTGAGTGATCCATGGAGAACTCCGCCAATGTATTAGTAGTGGGCGGAGTGTGAGTGTCTTGCGCGCGGCGCACGAATCAAACGGAGCGAAGGTTATTATCACGCGCAATGATAGGTCGGAGGATGTCATCGATCCGGACGCATGATTTCAAGGCAGTATCATTCCCTGTAGGAGCGGCCTTGCGCCGCGAAAGGGCTGCGCAGCAGCCCCAGGATTTCAGCGTTGACGCATAAATCGCCGGGGCTGCTCTGCAGCCCTTTCGCGGCACAAGGCCGCTCCTACAGGGGGGGCGGTGTAATCAGCGTGGGCCGCCGGATGCCTTTTCGCGCAACGCCTTGGCCACCTGCGCCTCGATCTCGTAGGCCGGCCCCTCCAGCGCCTGGTAATCCCTGGTATAGCGCCGGGCGAATTCCTCCACCCCCAGTTCCTGGTACTGCTGCACATGCTTGAGCTCATGGGCCCACAGCGCCACGTTGTCCTCGGCATTGGCGCTGCGGCGGAAGATGATGGTGTCGATCAGGGTCACCGCGTTGACATCCGGGTTCTGCAGCAGTGCATTGGCGGCGCTGACCTGCTGTTCATCGCCCACCCGGTAGCGCGCCGCGTCAAGCACCGCGAAGTCGTACCAGGGCTCGAGCTGGGCGCGGATATGCAAGGGGATCGGCTGGCTGCCGCTGGCGGTGGCCTCGTCGCGGGCCTGGCGCAGGGCGAACACCAGGCTGCCGGTGGCCATGCGCTCGACATCCTGCAGCACCTGGCCGCCCTGGTTGGGGTCGATGGGCGCGCAGAAACACACCACCAGGCACACTTGGTATTGCCCGGTCGGGCAACGTTCCTGGGCGAAGGCGGGCAGGGCCAGCAGCAGTCCGAGCAGGGTACTAGCGAGCCTCATCGAAGACCCGTCCGACCAGTTTACGGCTGGCGTCCAGCACCTGCGCCTGCACCGGCTCGCTGGCCAGCATGCGGCCCACCACCAGCGCGCCGACGCACTGGCTGAGCAAGGCCCAGGCCAGCTCGGGGTCGTCGAGGGTCTCGCTCCACGCCTGGTGCAGTTCCACCAGCCAGTGTTCGGCCTGTTCGCGCACCGGTCGCTCGGCGCGGGCGATTTCCACGCCCAATGGCGGCAGCGGGCAGCCGCCCTCGGCATTGTGCAGGTGGGCCAGGGTCAGGTACTGCTCGAGCAGGCGCTTGAGCCGGGGCCGATCGGTGCCACGCTCGACCAGGCGCGCCAACGGGCTGTTGGCCAGTTCGCGGCGGACGATCTCGCTAAACAGGTCGTCCTTGGACGGGAAATGGTTGTAGAAGGCGCCGCCGGTCAGGCCGATGGCCTTCATCAATCCGGCTACGCCAGTGGCGGCGAAACCCCCGCGCTTGGCCAGGGCGCCGCTGCTGGCCAGCAGCTTCTCGCGGGTCTGTTGCTTGTGGTCGGTGCTGTAGCGCATGCGCGGAACCTCTTGGCGCGGGCTTGACGATAGGCTGATCGTAGCATAGCGTTCGTTTACTAAACGATCATTCATCAATGGGGCAGTCCATGGCAGAACAACAAAAGGTCGTGCTGGTGATCGGCGCAGGCGATGCTACCGGTGGCGAGATCGCCAAGCGTTTCGCCCGCGAGGGGTATGTCGCCTGTGTCACCCGGCGCCAGGCGGACAAGCTGCAGCCGTTGCTCGACGAGATACGCGCTGCGGGCGGTCAGGCTCATGGTTTCGGGTCGGATGCGCGCAAGGAAGAGGAGGTGGCCGAGCTGGTCGAGACCATCGAGCGCGATATTGGCCCGATCGATGCCTTTGTCTTCAATATCGGCGCCAATGTCCCGTGCAGCATCCTCGAGGAAACCCCGCGCAAGTACTTCAAGATCTGGGAAATGGCCTGCTTCGCCGGCTTTCTCACCGCCCAGGCGGTCGCCCGGCGCATGGTGACCCGCGAGCGCGGCACCATTCTCTTTACCGGCGCCACCGCCGGTACCCGCGGCGCGGCCGGTTTCGCCGCCTTCGCCGGGGCCAAGCACGGCCTGCGCGCCCTGGCCCAGAGCATGGCGCGGGAGCTTGGGCCGCGCAACATCCATGTCGCCCATGTGGTGGTCGACGGTGCCATCGACACCGCGTTCATCCGCGACAGCTTCCCCGAACGCTATGCGCTCAAGGACCAGGACGGCATCCTGGACCCTGCGCACATCGCTGACAGCTACTGGTTCCTGCATGCCCAGCCACGGGATGCCTGGACCTTCGAACTTGACCTGCGCCCGTGGATGGAGCGCTGGTAAGTCCCCCCTCATACAAGGAACGAATCATGAGCAAGACCGTCGAGTTCTTCCTGGACCTGGGCAGCCCGGCCACTTACCTGGCTTCGACCCAGCTACCCGCCCTGTGCGCGCGCCACGGGGCGCGGTTGGTGTACAAGCCGATCCTGTTGGGCGGGGTGTTCCAGGCCACCGGCAACGCCTCGCCGGTCATGGTGCCGGCCAAGGGGCGCTATATGCGCATCGACCTCAAGCGCTATGCCGATCGCTATGGCGTGCCCCTGACCCTGCCGCCAGGGTTTCCGGTCAACACCCTTAATCTGATGCGCGGGCTGATCGGCGTTCAGCTGTTTGCCGAAGCGCGGTTCGAGGCGCTGTTGAAGGTGCTGTTCGAAGGGCTGTTCGTACACGGGCGCAATCTTGCAGACCCTGCGGTACTGGGTGAAACCCTGGCTGCGGGTGGTTTCGAGGCCGAGATGTTCCAAGAGCTGGCCGCGCGGCCCGAGGTCAAGGACGCCTTGCGCAAAGCCACAGAGGAGGCGGTCGAACGTGGCGTGTTCGGGGCGCCGACGTTCTTCATCGACGGGCAGATGTTCTTCGGTCAGGACCGGCTGGATTTTGTCGAGCAGGCCTTAGTCAGGCAGGCTTGACGACCTGGCCATGCCACCCCCTGTAGGAGCGGCCTCGTGCCGCGAAAGGGCCGCGAAGCGGCCCCGGGATTTCAGCGTTAACGCAAAGATCGCCGGGGCCGCTTCGCGGCCCTTTCGCGGCACGAGGCCGCTCCTACAGGGGATTGCACATGGGTCAGGCCAGCAGTCGTTCTATTTGCCCGCGTTCCCAAATGCTCAGGTGATCCACCGGATTGGTGCCGTAGCGGTGCCAGTCGTCCAGCGCGCCCTGGCGTCCATCCGGGCTCTGGCAGTGGCTACAGTGGGCCAGGCCTTCGCCGTCGAGCACCAGGGTCAGGCGCCAGCCGTCGACCAGCACCTCGACCTGCCCGCCGGCCAGGCGGGCGACCGTCACCAGCGATTGGACGCCAAGGGCGGCGTCACGTAGGCACTGGTACGCCTCGCGGCTGGCGACGGTGGTCATGCGCGAATCAGAAGTTCGCCGGGGTGTTGGCGCTGATGATCTCGGCCTCGTCGGGGCCGATGTTCTTGAAGGTGTGGGGCAGGGTGGTGGGGATGTAGTAGCCGTCGCCCGCGTTAAGCACGCTGACCTGGCCATCGACCCACAGCTCCATGGTGCCACGGGTGACCAGGCCGCATTCCTCGCCTTCGGCGTGGACGATCGGCTCGCCGGAATCGGCACCCGGCGCGTACAGTTCGCGCAGCATGCGCATCTGGCGACCCTCGACACTGGCACCGACCAGCAGCATGCGCAGGCCGTTACGGCCCAGGTCGGGCTGCTCGCCGCCACGGAAAACGTAACGTTCCTCGCGCACCGGCTCGTCGAAACTGAAGAACTCCGCCAGGGACATGGGGATCCCTTCGAGCAGTTTCTTGAGGGAACTGACCGAAGGGCTGACCCGGTTCTGCTCGATCTGCGAGATGGTCGAGTTGGTCAGCCCGCTGCGGCGGGCCAGTTCCCGTTGGGAGAGGTTGTTGCGTTCACGCACCAGTTTGAGTCGTGTCCCCGTGTCCATAGCCGCCTTGTTTGCAGAGGTGTCAAAAATAATGGGCGAGGCATTAAAACACACTCTGCAGGCTTGCGCGCTGTGCGTCTCAGTGACGCTGGTCGGCGGCTACCGGCCACAGCCCCACCAGCAACAGCAGGGCACCGACGGCGAGGAACGGCAGGCGCGGGTCGAGGGCGTAGACAAGGGTACCCGCCAGTGGCCCGATCACCGCGCCCATGCCCTGGGCGGCGCCGATCGAGCCGGCCGTGGCGCCCTGTTCGCTGGCGTGCATGGCGTTGGCCGCCAGGGCGGAGAATGCCGGAAAGACAAAGCCCATGCCGAACGCGGCGACAAAGAATGCGCCCCACAGCCAGGGTGCTTGGGTTGCCAGTGCTGAAGCAGCAAAGCCCAGGCCGGAGATGCTGGCGCCGACACGGATCATTTTCGCCGGCGGCCACTCGAGCTTGCGCAGGAACACCTGCGCCAGCATCAGCGCCACGCCCACGCAGGTCAGGGCGATGCCCGCGGCCTGGGCGGCGTCACCGGCCTCCAGATGCAGGCGGTCGAGGGCGAAGAAACCGACGGCAATCTGCGACACGGTGATGCTCAGCATGGCGCTGAAGGCCACCAGCAATGGGCGGCGCAGGCGTGGGTCGGACAGGCGCACCGGATTGGGCGCATGGCTTTGCGCCAATGGCTGGGGCTTGAGCTTGAGCAGCAGCACCACGAAGGCCGTGGCCGGCAGCAGCGACATCGCATAGAACGGCAGGCTCAGGCTGTAGCGCGACAGCAATGCGGCCAGTGCCGGGCCGACCACCAGGCCGACGGCATTGGCCGCCCCCAGCGAAGCCATGGCCCGGGCCCGGCGCTGGGGCTCGACATGGTCGGCAATCAGGGCGTTGCCGCCCACCGGCAGCGCGGCATAGAAGGCGCCGATCAGGCCGCGGGCCAGCATCAGCCCGAAAAACGCCACGCTCGCGCCCGGCAGCCAACGCAACGCACCGTCGATGAACAGGCACAGCACCCAGTAGGCCAAGGTAAAACCGCCACTGCCCAGCAGCAGCACGCGGCGCCGGCCATAACGGTCGGCCAGGCGCCCCCAGGGCCGCGCCAGCAGCACCCAGACCACGCCGGCCACGGTCACCGCCGCGCCGGCCTGCCAGGTGGCCATGCCCAGCAGGCGGGCGATGGGGCCGATCAGGGCGACGAAGGCCATCATCGACATGGTGCAGGCCATGTTCACCAGCATCAGTGGACGCAGGTCCAGGGTGCTGGCCGGGGTCAAGACGGCAGGGTCCTTTGCAACGTTCATGGGGCAGTCCGGGGCAGTTCGACGAAATGAGCGCCAATGTTAGTAATAATTATTTACATGTGTCGACCCCGGCAATGCTCATTCACTGCGGTGCAGCGGGCCTGGCCACATGCTACGCAAGACGCCGTCACGGCGCACCAGGGCATGCACCAACGCCGCCCCCAGGTGCAGCAGCACGGTGGCGAACAGCAGGTAGCCGGCCCAGCCGTGGGCCTGGCGCAGCAAGGCGTACAGCTGCAAGTCGTGGGGCGCGATGGCGGGCAGTTGCAGGGGCCGTGGATAGCCACCGGCCGAAAGCATGGCCCAGCCAAGCAGCGGCATGGCCAGCATCAGGGCGTACAGCAACAGGTGCGAGGCGCCGGCGGCCAGCCGTTGCAGGCGGGGCAGGTCGCGGGGTAGCGCCGGGTGTGGCAGGCCCAGGCGCAGGGCGATACGCAGGATCACCAGCACCAGCAGGGCCAGGCCGGTGGCCTTGTGCAGCTCGACCAGCAGCGGGTGCCGTGGCGACAGGTCGCCGACCATGTTCACGCCGATGAACAGCATGGCCAGGATCAGCGCGGCCATCAGCCAGTGCAGCAGGCGGGCCAGGGGGTGGAAGGCGGCGGGGGTCATGGGCGGGCTCCTTCGCTCAGCGTTTCGTGGCTGCGGCGGTTGAATGACACCGAGTAGGCCGCCGAGCGGGCGGCAAGGATCGGGTCGGCGGATGGTTCGATGCCGTGGGGCAGGATCAGCGGGTCGAAGTTCAGGTCGCGGCAGGCGCCCTGCTCGGGGGCATCGACCTGCTCCAGCACCAAGGTGCCGGCGTCGATGCTGCGGCGTTCGGCGGGCCAGGGACGGGCAGGGTCGTCCACCGCGTCGCCGGGCTCGGCCAGGGTCAGGCGCAGGGTCCAGCGCAATGGGCCTCGGGCCAGACGTTGCTGCAGGTCGTGCTGGAGGAACTGCTTGTCATCGACCTGGGCGGGCAGGGCGGCGAACGGTGTCTGTGGCTCCAGGGCCCAGCGCACCGGGTGGGCGTTGCCTTGGGCATCGATCAGGCGAAAAGCGTTGATGCTGTTGTAGGCGGTGCTGGCAAAGCTGTCGCTGGGCTTGTAGCTGGCCGCCCACTGGCGAAACGCCGCGCTTTCCGGGTGGCTGGCGAAGAACGCCTGGAGTTTTGCCGGGTCCGGCTTGCCGGTGGCCGGGTCGGGTGCCCCGGCCAGCACCTGCTGGTAGAACCCCTCGGGCGTGCTCACCGCCAGCACCGGCGGGTTGTTCATGCCGGTGCGCCAGACCTGGCCGTCGTCGCTGCTCAACTGGAGGGCCAGGCTGCGTACCGGTATGGCGGTGTCCGGGGCGAACGGGTTGGCGCCGCCGATGGCGAAGCGACCGATCACCGGCACCTGGGCCTGGCTGAAGACCCGGGCGCTGGAGAGCGCCGCAGCCTGCCCGCTGGACTGGAAGTAACCGCTGACGCACAAGCCCTTGGCATGGTTTTTCCGATAGCCGGGATAATGGCCGGCCTGGGCCTCGAAGGTGTCGATGATGCGCTGCGGGGTCAGCCCTGGCGCGCCGATCCAGCCGGCGGCATAGGCGAAGCCCGCACCGAGGGCGGCGAGGGTGGCGCCGATGGCGGCCAGGCGCAGGGCCTTGGCGGGGCCATGCAGGGGAGTGGTCATGGGGACGCTCCGGTCAGGTGGGATGAACCGGTACGACGCAAGGGCGAACGATTTATTCCCGCCGGGGGAATAGATTTCGTGCCGGGCCGTCTGCCCATTACACTGACTGCCCATTGGGGCCCGGAACCCGACCATGCACGATCTGGACGACCAACAATGGCGCGAGCTGCTGCAACGCCTGCGCCGCTTCGCCCTGTGGCTGACCCGCGATCCCGGCGGCGCCGACGACCTGGTCCAGGCCACGGTCGAACGCGCCCTGAGCCGCCGTGGCCAGCAGCGCGACGCCGACAGCCTGCGGCCCTGGCTGTTCACCATCCTTTACCGGCTGTTCCTCGACGGCAAGCGCCGCGAGCGCCTGCATTCCCGCTGGCTGGCCTGGTTCGGTCGGGGCCAGGCCGAGGAGCCGACCGGCGGCGAGATCGAGAGCATCGTCCTGGCCCAGGCCGACCTGCGCGCCTTCGCCCGGCTGTCGGCGGAGCAACGCGCCCTGTTGCTGCTGGTCAGCGTCGAAGGCCTGAGCTACAAGGAAGCGGCCGACACCCTTGGCATTCCCATCGGCACGGTGATGTCGCGCCTGTCGCGTGCGCGTGCCGCCCTGCGTGAACTGACCGAGGGCAACCCCACGCCCCCGGCCCTGCGGAGACTCAAATGACGCGCCTGATCCCCACCGAGCACGAGTTGCATGCCTATGTCGACGAGCGCCTGGAACCGGCCCGTCGGGCCGAGGTCGAGGCGTGGCTGGCGGCCAATCCCGAGGAGGCGGCGCGGATCGAGGCCTGGCGCGGCGATGCCCGGCGCCTGCGGGCTGCCCTGGCGGGCTTCGGCGAGCAGCCCAGCGACCCGGCGCTGGACCTCGCGCCCTTGCGCCACCGCCTGCGCCAGCGTCGGCAATGGCGCCTGGCACAGGCGGCGGTATTGCTGCTGGCCGTGGGCCTGGGTGGCCTGGGCGGCTGGCAGGCACGTGAGGCGACGCTGTTCGCCGGCATGTTGCCCATGGCCGATGCCGTGCAGGCCCACCGATTGTTCGCCGATGCAAGCACGCTGGATATCCAGGCCAGTGATCCGGCGCGGCTGCAGGCCTGGCTGGGGCGTCACTTCAACCGTGTCGGCCAATTGCCGGACCTGTCTGGCTATGGCCTGCAGCCGGTGGGCGCACGCCTGCTGAGCAACGAGGCGGGGCCGGCGGCGCTGTTGGTGTTCCAGGACCGCCAGGGGCTGCGCATCAGCCTGTTCCTGCGCTCGCCCGGTGAGCACTTCGAGCGCATGCCCAGCGGCCAGCGCACCGACGGCCAGTTGCAGGCCCGCTACTGGTCCCACGGTGACTACAACTTCGCCCTGGTCAGCGCGGTGGACGATGCCCGTGGCGAGCAGGTGCGCCGGGCACTCGGCGTCAGCCTGTAGGCCCGTCACCTGTCCCGGGTATCGATGCTCACCACCACCGACATCCCCGGCCGCAGTTGCCTGGCCTCGGGCTGGTCGCCATCGACGGTGATCCGCACCGGGATGCGCTGGGCGATCTTGACGAAGTTGCCGGTGGCGTTGTCGGCCTGCAGCAGGGCGAACTCGGAACCGGTGGCCGGGGAGATCTGCTGCACATGGCCGCGCAGCTTCAGGTGGTTGAGCGCATCGACGGTGAAGGTGGCGGGTTGGCCGATGCGCACGTTGGCCATCTGCGTTTCCTTCAGGTTGGCGATCACCCACAGGGTGTTCGGCACCAGCGCCATCAACTGCGCGCCGGGATTGACGTAGGCGCCCAGGCGGGTGCCGATCTGCCCCAGCTGGCCGTCCCGCGGCGCCTTGACCCGGGTGTTGTCCAGGTCGATGCGGGCCAGCTCCACCGCGGCCCTGGCGTTCTCCACCGAGGCTTGCAGCGCGGCGCGGTTGACGATTACCGTCTCGCGGTCCTGGCGGGCGATTTCCAGCGCGGCCCTGGCCTGGGCCAGGCTGGCGACGGCGGCGGCATGGCTGGCGCGGCTCAGGTCCAGTTCACGGCGCGACACCGAGCCGTCGCTGACCAGCGCCTGGTTGCGCTGCAGGTCGGCCTTGGCCTTGTCGGCCTGGGCGGCGGCGTCGCTGATCGCGGCCTGGCGCTGGGCGATGCCGGCCTCGGCGCTGTTGCGCTGCTGCAGGTTGTTGGCCAGCGCCGCCTCCTGCTGTTTGAGCTGGGCGATGGACTGGGCCAGGCGCTGGGTGTAGATGCGGTCGTCCAGGCGCACCAGCAGGTCGCCCTGTTTGACGAACTGGAAGTCGTGCACCGGCACCTCGACGATATAGCCGCCCAGCTGCGGCCCGATGATCGTCACCTGGCCGCGCACCAGGGCGTTCTCGGTGCTCTCGATGGCGCTGCTGAACGGCGGCAGGCGCCAGGCATACAGCACCAGCAGGATGCCGGCCAGGGCCACGGCGGCGAAGCTCAGCGACGACAGCAGGCGCACCCGCCGGCTGCGCGCCGGGCTGGTCGGTTCGCTGGGTGGTTGCGCGCCTTCCGGGGTTTCGGCGATGGCGGTGGTGGTGGTCGTTGGCGTCTCTTGGGTCATCGGCTCGAAGCACCGCTGGTGGAGTGGTTGTATCGCAGGTACAGGCTGCGGATGAATATCCAGGTCATGGTCAGGATAGCGATGGCGCCGATCAGCATGAACACATCGTTGTAGGCCAGCACGTTGGCCTCGCGGGTCGCGGCGTTGGCCAGCAGGCGCATGCCGGCCTCGTTGCGCAGCGCCGGGTCGGCGAACACCCCGGCGTAACCGGCGCCACCGCCCTGCACGCGGGCGCTGACCAAGGGTTCCAGGGCGCTCAGGCGGTCCATCAGCTGGCTGGAGTGGAATTTTTCGCGCACGGTCTGGAAGGTGCCCAGCAATGCCGAGCCGATCAGCCCGCCGAGGTTGTTGCAGATACCGAACAGCACCGAGAAGCTCACCAGGTTGCGCGGGTTGGCGCGCACATGGCCGATGCCCAGCGCCATCGACGGGCCGACGAAGAAGGTGCTGCCGAAGGCCAGCAGGAACTGGCTGAGGTACATCTGCGCCGGCCTGGTCAGGTTGCTCGAGGTGCTGTCCATGAAGGCGCCGGTGGCCATGGCGGCCAGGGAGATGAACAGCGGCAGCACCAGGTGCTGGGGGTTGATGGTCAGGGCGCTGGTGGTCAGCCCCGTGACCGCGCCCAGCAGCATCACCGCGTACAGCGCGCGCATCTGCTCGTTGCCCATGTTCAGCGCCTGGAGGAAACCCACGGCGCCGGTGGACTGTTCGGAGATCACCATGCGGATCAGGATCACGCACAGGGCCAGGCGGATGATCGCGCCGCTGCCCAGCCAGCGGGTCATCAGCAGCGGGTTGCTGCGGTTGTGCTCGATGGCCAGGCCCGAGAGGATCAGGGCGATGGAGGCGGCCAGGGCGACGCCGATCCATGACGCGTCCAGCCACCAGTCGATACGCCCCAGCGACAGCGCCGCGCAGAGCAGGGCGGTGCCGCTGGCCATCAGGGTGAAGGTGAGGAAATCCAGGGGCTCGAAGGTCTTGAAGCGATCGCCCGGAGGCAGCTTGAGCAGCAACACACAGCCCAGCGCGGCCATGGCCAGGCCCAGCTCGAACAGGTACAGGCCGCGCCATTCGGCGATCTGCAGCAGGTCCTCGGAGAACACCCGGGCCAGCGGCACCGCCAGCTGCGAGGCACCCAGGCCCAGGACCATCGCCTTGAGCCGCCACTGCGCGGGGAAGGCCTGGATCATGTAGTACAGGCCCAGCGAACTCAGCGCGGCGCCGACCATGCCATGGGCGGCGCGCACGGCGATGGCCGAGTTGAGGTCGTTGACGAACAGGTGGGCGAGGGTGACCAGGGCATAGAGCACCAGGAACACCTCGGTGAAGGCGCGCAGGCCGAACTCCTGGCGGAACTTCACCAGCAGCAGGTTCATCGACACGTTGGTCATCACGAAGGCTGCCGGCAGCCAGGCCATCTCGGCGCTGGTGGCACCCAGCGCGCCCTGCAGGAATGGCAGGTTGGCAACCACCAGGGCGTTGCCCAGACCGCCGGTAATGGCCACCAGCAGGCCGACCAAACCATAGGCCAGGCGCTTGGCCGGGGCGTGCAGCGGCGTCGAGGGTGAGCCGGGCAGGCTGGGTTTCTCGTGGGGGAGCCACTGGCGGGGGGCGTATTTGTCCATCGGGTTGTCCGTTACCGCGGGTGATCCGACTCTACGTCAATGGCCGGTTGGATGAAAACCTCGCTCAAACGCCGAGCGACAGGCGCATGGCGCAGCGGTTGCCCAGGCCATGGGCCAGTTCGCTGGCGAGGATGCCTTGCAGCCGTGCATCGAGCTGCGGCGCCGGGATGCGCTCGAAGCCATAGCGGGCGTAGAACGGGGCATTCCAGGGGACATCGTCGAAGGTGGTCAGGGTCAGCCAGGGCAAGCCATTCAGGCGCGCGGCTGTACGCGCCTGGTC
>Ga0209370_1001027_pt1 | contig 27912 bp, 24 predicted proteins | sample AgamicAtPrz_FD_187164 | JGI IMG/M metagenome (GOLD analysis project Ga0209370, IMG submission 187164) | Agave microbial communities from Guanajuato, Mexico - At.P.rz (SPAdes) (version 2) | ecosystem: Host-associated > Plants > Phyllosphere > Phylloplane/Leaf | place: Guanajuato, Mexico... | reverse complement strand
ATGCGGGGCGGGACTTTCCCTGACAAAAACCTTCCGTTTGTTGACGAATTGCGCGGTGGTTGATTTTGTGGGCGGTTGTGCCGTCGCCTGGCACGGTGTGTTAGGACGTCGTATCTCGGGGGGGGAGGCGACGGGCATCGAGCCGTATGCGGTCCGGCGGCCGACGGACACGCGTTGCTCGCCGTGTCTTGCGGCACTGTGAACGACGCCGGCCACGGCTACCGTGTCGAACAACCGGCGGCCGACCGACCCCTGCATCGATTTCCCGGATCGGCTACAGTGGGCGCTTTCGGCGCGCTCCGCCCCGCCGCCGAGCCGTGAACCGTGCGCGAGCGCGACGGCACGGGCGGAGCGCGGATCATTCACTTCGACGAGCGAACCTTCATGCCCGATCTGTCCGCCTTCCCGATCACGCAAAAGTGGCCGGCCCAGCATCCCGACCGTCTCCAGCTCTACTCGCTGCCGACGCCGAACGGCGTCAAGGTGTCGATCATGCTCGAGGAAACCGGCCTGCCGTACGAGCCGCACCTCGTGCGCTTCGACACGAACGACCAGCTTTCGCGGGAATTCCTGTCGCTGAACCCGAACAACAAGATCCCCGCCATCATCGATCCGAACGGCCCCGACGGCCGGCCGCTGCCACTGTTCGAATCGGGCGCGATCCTGATCTATCTCGCGGACAAGACGGGCCAGTTGATCCCGAAGGATCTCGCGGGCCGCTACGAGACGATCCAGTGGGTGATGTTCCAGATGGGCGGCATCGGGCCGATGTTCGGCCAGGTCGGCTTCTTCCACAAGTTCGCCGGCCGCGATTATGAGGACAAGCGTCCGCGCGATCGCTACGTCGCCGAATCGAAGCGCCTGCTCGGCGTGCTCGACGCGCATCTCGCGAACCGCCAGTGGGTGATGGGCGATACCTACACGATCGCCGACATCGCGATCTTCCCGTGGGTGCGGAACCTGGTTGGCTTCTATGAAGCGGGTGATCTGGTCGGGTTCAGCGAATTCCGGCACGTCAAGCGGGCGCTTGACGCGTTTGTTGGGCGTCCGGCTGTTGCGCGCGGGCTCAGTGTTCCGGCGCGGGGTTGAGCGATTGCGCGGGCGCGCCACATGCGGACCGTGAACTGCTGCGACGCCCGCCGCATTGCGCGGCGGGTTTTTGGATCATCGCGAACTTTAGGGGAACCCTTAGAAGACTGTCGGTGTTCGGCCAGAAGCTGCCATCCGATGCCCTAGCCTCGAAGCAGACGGTCCTACTTCCGATATGCTCGAAGTTGGCGTCCTGTTTGTAACAGTATGAGGTGCAGAACGATATGGTTGAAGGCTGGCACGGAGACGATTACATCGTCCTATTTGCAGATGAAGAGGCATCGGCCATGGCGAGCGCCTGCGGATTCAACACGGCGCTTCCCGGCTTCTCAGTCTTGGGACTCCGAGGTTGGCAAGATTTCATCGTCGAAGATGAGGCCGGGGCGACTTTCATAATCCCCAGCGTTCCGCTGGATACACGTTACCTTGCGCCTTTCAATCTTCCGGTTCCGTATGACCTGGAGCCTGATCCGCGACTTGCTGGAAAGGTCAAATGGCTAGTAAAGCCGCTGATTTTCGGTGGAAGCGCAGACGCCGAGGAGAACGTGTCATGGATCACGCATCAGCAGCACGGAGAACTCGTGCGATGGTGGAACCAGAAATACAGGTTCGCCAAGGCCTCGCAGATTTGACGACCCAATCGCCTCGGATCGGCCACTACGAGCCGTTCGACGGCATAACCAAAATCGCCGACGATGGGTGCCTAGCAGCCTCGTATGGTGCAAATCCCACGCCTCCATGTATTCCATCGCGCTCGGACTACTTACGCTAGATTTCGGTGCTGCACTGATCAGCATACCAAGTAGTGGCGACTACGATTGGATGAACGAGGAATGGAGCGATATACGGCAGGAAATTGTAATTATCCAAGGTGAGACTTCGGCCAAAGTCATTGGGGTGACGGGGCGGTTTGCCGAGAAAGGCCCTCACGTAGTAGAGATCCTCTTGCCGCATATCTTCGTCGAAAACGAAGTCGTTGAACACCTTCTCGCCAAAGCCGACCCTTCCGGTCTTGGCAAGACAAAACTACGGGAAGCTGTGCGCACTACATGCTTCTCATGGGGAACACTGGTCTCGCTGAACTGGAGTGAGCTAGGCTACGCACCAGGTGGTACGGAATATTGCATTCTCCCAATAGATGGCCCCGCGGTCTCGATGGGCTTCCTTCGGCTTGATTGGGTTGGTCTTCGAATTCGTCCTTCGTCGTAAAGTACGATTGCCAGAGTGGCTATCAACATGGGCCATGTTGCTCGCAGTTGTATGGCCGCTTCCGGAAAAGTCGAGCGTCCCTTATGGGTCGGCAAGCCACATTTGCGAAGAACTTTCTTGCCGTCGCGCGTATTTGCGTCCCCCTCTCCAGCGCTACTTACCACCCACCCCTTCCGGCGCCCTCGCCCCCAACCCCGCCAACAACTTCCCCAGCAGTTCCGACAACCGCGCCTGTTCGGCCTCCGACAACACGGCCAGCACCGCCTGCTGATTATCGATATGCGCAACAACCGCCTCATCGATCAGCCCCCGCCCGGCCTCCGTCAGCGCGACGAGCGTGCCGCGCCCGTCGGCCGGGTTCGGCCGCCGCTCGACCCAGCCGGCTTTCTGCAGCCGGTCGATGCGCGCGGTCATCCCGCCCGACGACATCATCAGCGCGTCGTACAGCGCGGTCGGCGTCAGCGCGAACGGCGCGCCGCTGCGCCGCAGCGTGGCGAGTACGTCGAATTCGCCCGGCTGCATGCCGTAGCGCGCGAACAGCGGATTGAGACGGTCGCGCGCGATCACGAGCGCGGCTTCCTGCAACCGCCCCATCACCACCATCGACGTTGCGTCGAGATCCGGACGCTCGGCGCGCCATTGCGCGAGCGCATGCTCGGCTCGATCCATTAACCCTCCTCGGCCCACCAGTTATCTTGACGTCGAGATAAATCAACGTTTATCTTGATGTCGAGATACTTTACCTGAAAAACGCGCGGCGCCTCGCCGGCAGCCGCGCACCGATATATCGAGGGCCTTGCAATGAATCGCTTCACCTCCCCCGGCTGGCGGCTCGCCGCGATCGTGCTCGTCGGGCTGAACTTGCGGCCGGCGCTTGCCGCGGTCGGCCCGCTGCTCGACATGATCCAGCGCGCGACCGGTATCGGCGACGGCGCGGCCAGCCTGCTGACGACGGTCCCGATCCTGCTGATGGGGCTCGGCGCGCTGAGCGCGCGGCGTCTGCAGCGCATCACCGGGATCGTGGGCGGCGTGTGGCTCGGCGTCGCGTTGATCGGGCTGGCCTGCGCGTCGCGCGTTGGGGCGCAGCACGCATGGCTGCTGCTCGCGAGCGCGTGCTGCGCGGGCGTCGGGATCGCGATGGTGCAGGCGCTGTTGCCCGGCTTCGTGAAGGCGCATTTCGCGACGCGCATCGGCGGCGCGATGGGTGTCTATTCGACGTCGATCATGGGCGGCGCGGTGCTGGCGAGCGTCGTCGCGCCGTTCGCCGCGGTGCGCTGGGGCTGGCTCGCCGCGCTCGCGGGCTGGGCGCTGCCGGCGGCGCTCGCCGCATTGGCGTGGCCGCTGGCCAGTCGTGGCGGCGGCGCGCTTGCCGCCGGGCCGGCGTCGGTATCGGGTGCACGGCCGTCGCGTTCGCCGCGCGCATGGCGGCTCGCGCTGTTCTTCGGTATCGCGACCGGCGCTTACACGCTCGTGCTCGCGTGGCTGCCGCCGTACTACATGCGGCTCGGCTGGTCGCCGACCGCGGCCGGCAGCCTGCTCGGCGGCGTGACGCTCGCGGAAGTCGTCGCGGGGCTGACGATTTCCGCGACGATCGACCGCGTGCCCGATCGCCGGCCCGCGCTGCATGCGGCGATCGCGTCGCTGTTCGTCGGTTTGCTGGTGATGCTGGCCGCGCCCGACGCGCTCGCGTTGCCGGCCGCGCTGCTGCTCGGCGCGGGGATTGGCGCGCTGTTTCCGCTGTCGCTGATCGTCACGGTCGACCATGCGGCCACGCCGGCCGATGCCGCGTCGCTGACGGGGTTCGTGCAGGGTGTCGGGTATCTGGTCGCCGGCGTGTTTCCGTTCGCGGCCGGCATCGTGCGCCAGCGTCTCGCGGACCTGACGCCCGCGTGGATCGCGATGGCGTGCCTCTGCGCTGTGCTGTTCGTGCTCGCGGCCGGGTTTGCACCGAAGCTGGCGCGGCATATGGCGCGGGCCTGAGCGACGCCGCGGGCCCGCGGCGCGGACGCGGGTGCGTCAGCCCGCGCTCGCGTACAGCGTCGAATCGGCGAACCCTTCGGCGTCGAGCACGCGCCCGATCAGGATCAACGCGGTGCGCTCGATCTGCGTGCCCTGTACCTTGCCGACGATGTCGGCCAGCGTGCCCGTCACGCGTTCCTCGTCGGGCCAGCTCGCGCGATAGATCACCGCCACCGGGCAATCTGCGCCGTAATGCGGCAGCACTTCGTCGACGATGCGCGCGAGATGGCGCACGCCGAGATGGATCGCGAGCGTCGCGCGATGCGCGGCGAGCGCGCCGAGCGCTTCGCCTTCCGGCATCGTCGTCTTGCCCGCGAAGCGCGTGAGGATCACCGTCTGCGCGACGCCGGGCAGCGTCAGCTCGACGCCGAGCGTGGCCGCGCACGCAGCCGTGGCCGTGACGCCCGGCACGATTTGGTACGGAATCCCGAGTGCTTTCAGGCGGCGGATCTGCTCGCCGATCGCGCCATACAACGACGGGTCGCCCGAATGCACGCGCGCGACGTCCTGCCCTTTCGCGTGCGCGGCGGCGAGCAGTGCGACGATCGCATCGAGGTCGAGCTCGGCCGTGTTGACGACCCGCTCCGCGCGATGGCCATCGAGCACGGCGGCCGGCACGAGCGAGCCCGCGTACAGGATCACCGGGCACGTCCGCACGAGACGCTGGCCCTTCACCGTGATCAGCTCCGGGTCGCCGGGGCCCGCGCCGATGAAATACACCGTCATCGAAATTTCTCCGTCAATTCATGGGATGGCCCGCTGCGTCGCGTCACGCGCGCGCGGCCGGATCGAGTGCGTCGATGAGCGCCGTGACCGAGTCGAACGCGCGGTCGGCATCGGGCAGCGGCGGCCGGCGCAGCATCACGACCGGCAGCCTGCGTTCGCGCGCGACGTCGAGCTTGGCCTCGGTGGCCGCGCCGCCGCTGTTCTTGCTGACGACGACGTCGATGCCGGCCAGCGCGAACAGCGCACGCTCGCCGTCGGGCGTGAACGGCCCGCGTGCGGCGACGACCTGCGCGCGGGCGTTGCCGGGGTGCGCATCGAGGCAGCGTACGAGCCAGAACTGGTGCGGCGGGATCGCGTCGAGATGCGCGAGCGGTTCGCGGCCGAGCGTGAACAGCGGGCGCCTGAACGGCGCGAGCGCGGCCTCGATGCCGGCCCAGTCATCGACCATCCGCCAGTCGTCGCCCGGTTGCGGCGTCCACGGCGCGCGGCGCAGCGCCCAGAGCGGCACGCCTGCGTCGCGCGTCGCCGTCGCGGCGTTCGCGCTGATTTGCGCGGCGTACGGATGCGTGGCGTCGATCACGAGGCCGATGCCGGCATCGCGAAGATACGCGGTGAGCCCAGATGCGCCGCCGAAACCGCCGACGCGCACGTCGCAGCGCAGATCGTCGGGCGTCTTGCCCAGACCGGCGAGACTGTAGACGTGATGCGGGCCGAGCGCACGCGCGATCTTCAGCGCATCGCCGGTGCCGCCGAGCAGCAGGATGCGCGGGCTCATCGCGCCTCTCCGACGAAGCGGCCCTGTCGGTCGATCGCGAACATCTCGACCGCGACCGACGATGGCACGATGTCGCGCGCCACCCGCAGCGCGTGCGCGCAGACGAGATCGCCGAGCGGCACGCCGTCGGCCTGCGCGAGTTTCAACGCTTCCTGGCTCGTGTTCGCGGCGCGCATCGCGGCCTGCAGCGCATCGCTCGCGCCGGCTTCGGCCGCCCACTGCGCGAGCAGCGGCAGGTCGATGCTCGAATGGCGGCTGTGCAGGTCGAGATGGCCGGCCGCGAGCTTGCTGAGCTTGCCGAAGCCGCCGCACATCGACAGGCGCGCGATCGGCGCGCGCCGCAGGTGCTTGAGCACCGCGCCCGCGAAATCGCCCATCTCGATCAGCGCCATGTCGGGCAGATGGTAGTGCGCGCGCATCGCATCCTCGCTCGCGTTGCCCGTGCAGGCGGCGATGTGCTCGATGCCGTTCGCCCGCGCGACGTCGATGCCCTGATGAATCGATGCGATATAGGCCGAGCACGAGAACGGCCGCACGATGCCGGTCGTGCCGAGGATCGACAGCCCGCCGACGATGCCCAGGCGCGGGTTCATCGTCTTCAACGCGAGCGCCTCGCCGCCTTCGACGCCGATCGTCACGTCGAAACCGCCCGCGTAACCGTGTTCGGCGGCGAGCGCTTCCAGGTGCGTGGTCATCATCTGGCGCGGCACCGGGTTGATCGCCGGTTCGCCGACCGGCAGCGTCAGCCCCGCGCGCGTGACCGTGCCGACGCCCGGCCCGGCATGAAAACGCACGCCGGGCGCCGCCGCGAGCGCGACGCGCGCGAAGATCAGCGCGCCGTGCGTGACGTCCGGATCGTCGCCGGCATCCTTGATCGTGCCGGCTTCGGCGCCCTCAGCCGTGGCCCGGCAGAATTCGAGTCGCATCATCACGCGCTGCCCCTTCGGCAGCACGATCTCGACCGCGTCGTCCGCGTGACCCGCGAGCAGCAGCCGCGCGGCCGCGAGCGACGTCGCGGTCGCGCAGCTGCCGGTCGTGTAGCCGAAGCGCAGCGGCGCGGGCTGTTCGGGGGTTTCGTCGCGCATCACGCGTCCATTGGGTTCGACGTGTTCGACATAGTCGACGAGCCGGCCGCGTCTGTCGCGTCGGGCTTGCGCACGTCGTACAGCGTGACCGGCAGCGGCTGCCGCCACGTGTCGAAGCGGCCGAGCGGCTCGGCATGCGCGAGCGACACGCGCGTGAGCGTGCCGCCATGCGCATCGCGCCACGCGGCGAGCGCGATCTCGCCCTGCAGCGTGACCGCGTTCGCGACCAGCCGCCCGCCGGGTTTCAGCGACGCCCAGCACGCGTCGAGCACGCCGGCCGCCGTCGCGCCGCCGCCGATGAAGATCGCGTCGGGCGCGGCGAGCCCCGCGAGCGCATCGGGCGCACGGCCCGCGACGAGTTGCAGGCCCGGCACGCCGAGCGTATCGCGGTTGTGTTCGATGAAGCGCTGCCGCTCCGCATGCGCTTCGATCGCGATCGCGTGGCAGGATGGATGCGCGCGCATCCATTCGATGCCGATCGAGCCGCTGCCGGCGCCGACGTCCCACAGCAGTTCGCCGGCCGCGGGCGCGAGGCGCCCGAGCGTCATCGCGCGCAGGTCGCGCTTGGTGATCTGGCCGTCGTGGCGGTACGCGTCGTCGGGCAGGCCGGGTGTGAGCGCGCGGCGCGGTGCGTCGGGGCCCGCCCGGCAGTCGAGCGCGACGAGATTGAGCGCGGCGGTTTCGTCGATGTTCCAGTCCTGCGCGAGGCCGTCGACCCGCCGCTCGAGCGGGCCGCCCAGATGTTCGAACACGCTGACGCGCGTCGGCCCGAAGCCGCGGGCGGTGAGTTCGGCCGCGACGGCGGCCGGCGTGCGGCCGTCGGCGCTCAGCACGAACAGGCGCCGGCCGGGCAGCAGGTGGCGAGCCAGCGTCGCGAGCGGACGCCCGACGAGCGAGACCGCGCCGACGTCCTGCAGCGCCCAGCCCAGACGCGCGGCGGCGAGCGACAGCGACGACGGCGCGGGCAACACGCGCCATTCGTCGGGGGAAAGCTCGCGGGCGAGCGTCGCGCCGACGCCGAACAGCATCGGATCGCCGCTCGCGAGCACGCACACGGGCGCGCCGCGGCGCGCGAGCAGCCCGGACAGGTCGAACGGCGACGGCCATGCTTCGCGTGCGGCCCGCAGCCGGGCGGGCAGCATGTCGAGATGCCGTTTCGCGCCGACCACATGCGTCGCGTCGAGCAGCGCGCGCCGCGCGTGGCGTCCGAGCCCCGCGTAACCGTCGTCGCCGATGCCCACTACCGTCAGCCACGCCGTCATGCACCCTTCCCCATCATTCGATTTCATCGTATCGCCGCGCGGCCGTGAAAGCGCCGGTGCAGCCGTCCGCGTTGCAAAAAACGGCATGGTACCGTGTTCCACCCGGCGTTTCATCTGCCGGCCGGCCCGCGCCCGACCGTTGCCCGCTTCGCCCGCCGGGAACGGCCAGCCGGTCGCGAATCGCGACCGAAATCGGGTATCCTACGGCCGTTCGTTCGCCGGTGCCCTTCGGGGCCGAAGAGGGAACACAGGGCGCGCCACGCGCCGCTGTGGCTGCCCCCGCAACTGTAGACAGCGAGCCGATCTCCCCCTCATGCCACTGGTTTCACCGGGAAGGCCGGGAGGCGGCGCCGACCTGTCAGCCAGGAGACCTGCCGGCCAGAAAGTGCGTGCGTGCCAGTCGGCGTCGGGCGGGGTGTACCGATGCGTTGGCCGCGGCGCCACACTGTCCCGGTATCCCGTTGAGTTCCGCTCCCGATTCGATTCCTGCGTCGCCCGTCGTGCGCCCGTCGGCCTGCCCGGGGCTCGTGCGCGTGGTCGCGGCCGCCGACGGCGGGCTGTGCCGGATCAAGCTGCCGGGCGGCCGGCTCGACGCGCGCCAGGCGCGCGCGATTGCCGCCGCCGCGCGCCTGTACGGCTCCGGCGAGATCGATGCGACCAATCGCGCGAATCTCCAGTTGCGCGGTATCCGCGACGGCGCGGCCGATGCGCTGACCCACGCGTTGCTCGACGCGGGGCTCGGCCCGCGCGCAAGCGCCGACGACGCGACTTCCGATGCGGCCGCGCTCGCCGCGAGCGACGACGTCCGCAACGTGATGCTGAGCCCGCTCGCCGGGCACGACCCCACCGCGCTCGTCGATAGCCACGCACTCGCCGTGCCGCTGCTCGACATGCTGGCGAGCGAGCCGCGTCGCGGCGAACTGTCGCCGAAATTCTCGATCCAGCTCGACGGCGGCGAAGCGGTCGCGGCGCTCGATCATCCGCACGACATCTGGCTCGCCGCGTGGCGTCGCGGCGACGGCGCGATACGTCTCGCGGCGGGGCTGGCCGGCTCTCCGCCGGTTGCGCACGGCGACCGGCCCGCGTCGGTCGACGTGTCGATCGATCAGGGCGTCGCACTGGTTCGTGCGCTGCTGCTCGCGTTCCTCGACCTCGCGCCGGCCGACGTCACGCGGATGCGCGCGTTGCTGGCGACGGGCGGCGAACCCACGCTGCTCGAGCGCGCGCAGCACTATCTGCCCTTCCCGCTCGCGGCCGATCCGGCGCTCGCCGGCTGGCGGCGCACGCGTACCGACCCCGCGTTGCGTTTCGGCGCGCGCCCGTCGCACGATGCGGCGCGTTGCAGTATCGGCGCGCAATTCGCGCTCGGGCGGCTCGATGCGGCGCAACTGGAACGGCTCGCCGCGCTGGCCGAAACTGACGGCGACGGCACGCTGTCGATGACGCCGTGGCAAGGCGTGTTCATGCACGGCGTGCCGAACGAACGCGCCGCTGCGACGCGCGAAGCCCTCGCGTCGCTCGGCCTCGTGTGCACAGCGTCCGACCCGCTGGCGACGCTCGTCGCCTGCACCGGCAGCGCGGGCTGCGCGAAAGCGCGCGCCGACACGAAACACGACGCGCGCATGCTTGCCGCGCGCGTCGGCCATCCGCTCGACGTGCATCTGACCGGTTGCGAACGCCACTGCGCGCTGCCGCACCCTGCCGCGCACACGCTCGTCGCGGTGGCGCCCGCACATTACGACCTTTACCGGCGCGACGCAGCCGCGGGCCTCGGCGCCCCGCTCGCGCGCCATCTGACGATTGACCAGGCCGCGGTCCGACTCATGGACGCGCGGCACAGCCAGGACACCACCGATGCTTGACTACATTCGCGACGGGCAGGAAATCTACCGCCAGTCGTTCGCGACGATCCGCGCCGAGGCCGACCTGTCGCAGGTGCCGCCCGATCTCGAGAAACTCGCGGTGCGCGTGATTCACGCGAGCGGGATGGTCGACGTCGTGTACGACCTGCGTTTTTCCGCCGGCGCCGGCACGGCCGGCCGTACCGCGCTCGCGGCCGGCGCGCCGATCCTGTGCGACGCGAGGATGGTCGCCGAAGGCATCACGCGCGCGCGGCTGCCCGCGGCCAACCGCGTGATCTGCACGCTCGGCGAGCCGGAGGTGCCCGATCTCGCGCGACGCCTCGGCAACACGCGTTCGGCCGCCGCGCTCGAACTGTGGCGTCCGCATCTCGCGGGCAGCGTCGTCGTGATCGGCAATGCGCCGACCGCACTGTTCCACCTGCTCGACATGATCGACGCCGGCGCGCCGCGCCCCGCGCTGATCGTCGGTTTCCCGGTCGGCTTCATCGGCGCGGCCGAATCGAAGGCGGCGCTCGACGCCGACAGCCGCGGCGTGCCGTACGTCACGCTGCTCGGCCGGCGCGGCGGCAGCGCGATGGCCGCCGCCGCGGTCAATGCGCTTGCGACGGAGGTCGAATGACGCGCGCGCGCGGAAGGCTGTTCGGTGTCGGCGTCGGCCCGGGCGACCCCGAACTGATGACGATCAAGGCGCTACGCGTGCTGCAGGCGGCGCCCGTGGTCGCGTATTTCGTCGCGAAGGGCAAGAAAGGCAACGCGTACGGCATCGTCGAAGCGCACCTGCTCGACGGGCAGACGCAACTGCCGCTCGTCTACCCGGTGACGACCGAGGCGCTGCCGCCGCCGCTGTGCTACGAGACGGTGATCGCCGATTTCTACGACACCGCGGCCGAGATCGTCGCGGCGCACCTCGATGCAGGCCGCGACGTCGCGGTGATCTGCGAAGGCGACCCGTTCTTCTACGGCTCGTACATGTACCTGCATGATCGCCTTGCACCGCGCTACGACACCGAGGTGATCCCGGGTGTGTGCGCGATGCTCGGCGGCACGGCCGTGCTCGGCCAGCCGCTCGTCTATCGCAACCAGAGCCTGTCGGTGCTGTCGGGCGTGCTGCCCGAGCACGAACTGCGCGAGCGACTCGCGCGGGCCGACGCGGCCGTCGTGATGAAGCTCGGCCGCAATTTCGACAAGGTGCGGCGCGTGCTCGACGAACTCGGGCTCGCGAAGCGCGCGCTGTACGTCGAACGCGCGACGATGGCGAACCAGCGCATCGTGCCGCTCGATGAGGTCGATCCGATGGCGTCGCCGTATTTCTCGCTGCTCGTGGTGCCGGGGGAAAAATGGCAAGGATGACGACACCGCCCGCGATCGTGATTCTCGGCGCGGGCGCGCTCGATACCGCGCGGCGGATCCAGGCGCGCTATCCGGGCGCGCGCGTGCATGGGCTCGCGTCGCGCGTCGACGCCGACGTGCCGTTCGACGAACTCGGCGCGCATCTGCGCGAACTCTATGCGCGCGGCTTGCCGATCGTCGCGCTGTGCGCGGCCGGCATCGTGATCCGCTGCCTCGCGTCCGCGCTGGCCGACAAGGGCGTCGAGCCGCCGGTGCTCGCGGTCGCGGAGGACGGCTCGGCGGTCGTGCCGCTGCTCGGCGGGCTGATGGGCGTCAACGCGATCGCGCGTGAAATCGCCGAATGCGTCGGCGTCGCGCCGGCGATCACGACGAGCGGCGAACTGCGCTTCGGCGCGTGCGTGCTCAATCCGCCGGAAGGCTATGCGCTCGCCGATCTCGCGCAGGGCAAGCGCTTCGTGTCCGACCTGCTCGCGGGTGCGTCGACGCGCATCGACGGCGCCGCGCCGTGGCTCGACGACGTCGCGCTGCCGCGTGATGCCGCGGCCGCGCACGCGATTCGCGTGACGCCCGTTGCGTGGCGCGGCACGCGCGACGAACTCGTGATTCATCCGCGCAGCGTGGTGGTCGGCGTCGCCGCGGATGCCGTGCATGCCGACGAAGCGCTGGCCGTGCGCATCGCCGCCGCGCTCGACGCGCACAGCCTCGCGCGGCTGGCGCTCGCGGCCATCGTCGCGCCGGCCTCGGCGATCGGCGAACCGGCACTGGAAGAAGCGGCGAGCACGCTCGACGTGCCGCTGCGTTTCGTCGATAGCGATAGCGATAGCGACCGCGACGCGCCCGCGGACGCCGGCACGCTGCTCGGCCGCGCATTACGTGTCACCCACACGCTGCGTGATGAATCGAACGGCCTCGCGTGCGCAATCGCATCGCATCCCGTCGATCCAACCACGCTCGGCCGCGCACGCGGCCGCCTGACGGTGCTCGGCCTCGGCCCCGGCGGCGCCGCATGGCTCACGCCAGCCGCGCGCGCGGCGCTCGCGGACGCGACCGACATCCTCGGCTATACGACCTACGTGAACATGGCCGGCCCGTTTCGGGCGGACCAGCGCGTGCACGGCACCGACAATCGCGAGGAAATGCAGCGCGCGCGCCATGCGTTCGAACTGGCGGCCAACGGCCGGCGCGTCGCGGTCGTGTCGTCGGGCGACCCCGGCGTGTTCGCGATGGCCGCGGCCGTGCTCGAAGCGCTCGACGAAGCGCGCGACCCGCGATGGGCGGCGGTCGAGCTGCGCGTGGAGCCTGGCATCTCGGCGTCGCTCGCGACGGCCGCGCAAGCCGGCGCGCCGCTTGGTCACGATTTCTGCGCGATCTCGCTGTCGGACAACCTGAAGCCGTGGGACGTGATCGAGACGCGCCTGCGGCACGCGGCGCAAGCCGATCTCGTGATGGCGTTCTACAACCCGATCTCGCGCGCGCGGCCGTGGCAGCTCGACCGTGCACTCGATGTCGTGCGCGCGCATCGCGCGGCCGACACCGTGGTCGTGCTCGGCCGCGACATCGGCCGGCCGGGCGCGACGCTGTCGACGACGACCCTCGGCGCGCTGCGCAGCGATCAGGTCGACATGCGCACGATGGTGATCGTCGGCTCGTCGACGACGCGGCGCTTCGCGATCGGCAACGCACGCGAATGGGTCTATACGCCGCGCTGGTATCGCTGAACACCGCAGCGCCCGCCGCGGCGCGCGTACCGCATCCGGCAGCGCGCGTGCGCATGCGCATGCGCGCAAGCCGTTGATCGGCATGCCGGCGCGTCGCCGGTTCGCTGGAACCGGTCCATGCGTACGCCGTCGCACGATCGACCGGAAAAAGTGCCCACCCCGCGTTTCGAAACGCGAACGAATCGGCAAGTTCGTTACGTATCGGAAATCGAATAACAAAAAGAAGAACACCTAAGTTTCCTATTCGACGCGAATCCTCCAAGATAGGCACGCCGCCGGCGGGACACGTGCCTTTCCCGCCGGCGGCGATACGCAGGCCAGCGTATCCCTCTTCCACTTGGAGAACACAGAATGAACAACAATGTGTTGCCGCGTTTCGTTCCGCGTGCGTTTGCCGCGGGTTGTCTGCTCGCGATGGCGAGCGTGTCGCAAGGGGCCGGCGTCTATGCGCCCTATGTCGACGTGACGCTCTATCCGACACCGCTGGTCGACCAGATCGGCGTGCGCCAGGGCATCCAGCAGTTCACGCTCGCGTTCGTGGTCGCGGGCAATGGCTGCGTGCCGTCGTGGGGCGGCGTGCAGCCGATCGGCAACGGCGCGAGCGGCGGGCTGCTGACCGCGCTGTCCACGTCGATCGCGAGCTACCGCGCGAAAGGCGGCGAAGTCGCCGTGTCGTTCGGCGGGGCGAACGGCACGCCGCTGATGCAGGCGTGCTCGACGGTCCCCGCGCTGAAGACTGCATACCAGACGGTGATCGATACGTACGGCCTCACGCATATCGACTTCGACATCGAGGGCGCGTCGCAGCAGGACACGGCGGCGGTCGTGCGCAACTTCCAGGCGGTCGCGCAGTTGCAGGCCGACTACGCGGCGAAGGGCAAGCCGCTGCACGTGACGCTGACGCTGCCGACGATGCCGACCGGGCTCACGCAGGACGGCGTAAACGTCGTCAACGCGGCCATCGCGAACAAGACCGCGTTCGATGCGGTGAACGTGATGGCGATGGATTACGGCCCCGCGAACATCGACATGGGCGCCGCCGCGATCAGCGCCGCGCAGGCGCTCTACTCGCAGCTCGACACGGCGTTCAAGTCGGCCGGCCAGCCGAAGACCAACGCGCAGCTGTGGCAGATGGTCGGCGTCACGCCGATGATTGGCGTCAACGACGTGCAGGGCGAAACCTTCACGCTCGCGAATGCGCAGACCGTGCTGAACGCGGCAGTCGCGAACGGCTACGGTTTCTTCGGCAACTGGTCGGTCGGCCGCGATCAGGCCTGCCAGTCCGGCGGCACGTCTGCGTCGCCGACCTGCTCGGGCGTCGCGCAGCAGCCGTACGCGTTCGCGGCGATCTTCAAGAAGCTCGACGGCAAGTGGGGCGCGGGCGTCACGCAGGACCCGAACTACGGCGGCGGCTCGGACGGCGGCACGCCGCAGCCGGGCGCACCGTGGGCGGCCGGCCAGGTCTATACGGCCGGTGCGACGGTCACCTACCAGGGCACGACGTATCAGGCGCAGTGGTGGACGCAGGGCGACGTGCCCGGCCAGGCGGCCGTGTGGAAGCCGGTCGGCGGCGGCACGCCCGCGTGGTCGGCGACGACCGCCTACCAGGGCGGCACGTGCGTGACGTACCAGGGCGCGAAGTATTGCGCGAAATGGTGGACGCAGGGCGACAACCCGAGCGCGGGCGGCGTGTGGGTGAAGTCGTGACGGTGCGACGCGCTCGCGCGTGACGCGCGGCGGGCCGTTTTCGGCGTGGCGGGACCGCACGCCGGCGACGGCCCGCCGCGGGCGCCGTCACGCGCCGCTGCCCTACCCGCGCGCGTGCTCGGCGAGCAGCCGCGCCTTCGCGTCGACGAGCAGCGCCGCATGCGTGTCGCGATGCTGGCGGATCCGCTCGGTCGGCCCGACGACCGACAGCCCGTACCAGTCGCCGTCGAGCGTCAGCGCGACCGCGATCGCCGACAGCTCGGGCGCGCTCTCGCCGAAATTCTCGGCCCAGCCGAGTTCGCGAAACCGTGCGGTCTGCGCGACGAGCGCCGGCAGGTCGGCCACCGTCGCGTCGGTGAAGCGTTCGAACGGCAGTTGCGCGCCGAGCGTCTGCTGCGCATCGCTCGCGAGTTCCGCGAAGATCGCCTTGCCGATCGAATTCGCATGCAGCGGCCGCAGCTCGCCCGGCTGGCGCGTATAGCGGATCGCCTGTTCCGATTCGACGACGTCGAGATACGTGACCGACGCGCCCTGGATCTTGCCGAGCACGGCCGTCTCGCGGCTCGCGTCGCGCAGCGCGACGAGGTGCGGATGCACGATGTCGACGACCGGATCGGTCGCGTCGATCGCGGCGGCGACCGTCTGCAGGCGCCGCGTCGGATAATAGCCGCCGCGCTTGCGCACTTCGTACAGGTAGCCGCGGCTCACGAGCGTGCGCGCCATCGCGAGGCAGCTCGACGCCGGCACGTTGAGCAGGCGCGCGAGTTCGGTGAGCGGCAGCGGCCGCCGTTCGGCGGCGAACAGCTCGAACAGGTCGAGCGTGCGGGCAACGAGTTTGACGTCCATGACGAGCGCTTGATTCGGAACGGGAAACCGCGCGCCGGGCGGGCCGCCAGGTCGGTACGGTCAGTAAGACTTCGGCAGCCCGAGCACCTTCTCCGCGATGTAGCACAGGATCAGTTGCGGACTCACGGGCGCGAGCCTCGGAATCATACACTCGCGCAGATAGCGTTCGACATGGTATTCCTTCGCATACCCCATCCCGCCATGCGTCGCGATCGCCGTCTGGCACGCCTGGAACGCGGCTTCCGCGCCGAGGTACTTCGCCGCGTTCGCTTCCGCGCCGCACGACTGGCCCGCGTCGTAGCGCGTCGCGGCCTTCATCACCATCAGCCACGCGGCCTCGAGCTGCATCCATGCCTGCGCGAGCGGATGCTGGATCGACTGGTTCTGCCCGATCGGCCGGCCGAACACGACGCGCTCGCACGCATACTGCGTCGCGCGGCGCAGCGCGGCCTGCCCGAGCCCGATCGCCTCGGCGGCGATCAGGATCCGTTCGGGGTTCAGCCCGTGCAGCAGATAGCGGAAGCCGTCGCCTTCGTTGCCGATCAGGTCGTCGTACGGCACGCGCAGATTGTCGATGAACAGCATGTTCGAATCGACCGCCTTGCGGCCCATCTTCTCGATTTCGCGCACCTCGACGCGCGAGCGGTCGAGGTCGGTATAGAACAGGCTCAGCCCGTCGGTCGGTTTCGCGACCTTATCGAGCGGCGTCGTGCGCGCGATGATCAGCATCTTGTTCGCGACCTGCGCGGTCGAGATCCAGATCTTGCGCCCGCTCAGCACGTAGTGATCGCCGTCGCGGCGCGCCTGCGTGCTCAGGTGCGTGGTGTCGAGGCCCGCATCGGGTTCGGTCACCGCGAAGCACGCCTTGTCGCGCCCGGCGATCAGCGGCGGCAGGAAGCGCGCCTTCTGCGCGTCGTTGCCGAACACCTGCACCGGGTTCAGCCCGAAGATGTTCATGTGGACGGCCGACGCGCCCGACAGCCCCGCGCCCGACGCGCTGATCGTGCGCATCATCAGCGCCGCCTCGGTCATCCCGAGTCCGGCGCCGCCGTAGGCCGGGTCCATCGCGATGCCGAGCCAGCCGGCGTCGGCGAGCGCCGCGTGGAAATCGGCCGGAAACCCGCCCGCGCGATCGCGTTCGAGCCAGTAGTCGTCGCCGAAGCGCTCGCAGATTTTCTCGATCGCGCTGTCGATCGCGCGCTGGTCGTCGGTCAGGTCGAACTGCATGGATTGCTCTCCCGGAAAAATCCGAGCGGTCGCGCCGCTCTCAAGAAAACGCCAGGCGGCGCCAGGGTTTCCGCTTCGAACGACGGTCCTTCACGGGATTGCGCCCTGGAAGCATCGGCACGAAGCGGCAGGTCTCGGGTGCTCACAACGGAAACACGCCCACGATCACCGCGGCGAAGACCATCAGCACGGTGGCGGCGAACAGGAACGGAATCGTGAATTTCTGGTGCTCGGCGAGCTCGACGCCGGTCAGGCCGACGATCAGGAACGTCGCGGGCGTGAGCGGGCTCACCGGAAAACCCGTCGTCATCTGGCCGAGCAGCGCGGCCTGCGCCATCTGGATCGGCGGCACGCCGAGCAGCTTGCCGCTCTCCGCGAGCACCGGCAGCACGCCGAAGTAGAACGAATCGGGATCGAACAGCAGGCTGAGCGGCATCGACAGCAGCCCGAGCACGAACGGCATGTGGCGCGCATGCTCGACGGGCACGTGCGCGACGACGACCTCGGCCATCGCCTTCAGCATCCCGGTGCCGGACATGATGCCGGTGAACGCGCCGGCCGCGAGCAGCACGCTCGCCATCATCAGCGCGGCCTTCGCATGCGCGTCGATCCGCTCGCGCTGCGCCTGGACGTCCGGATAGTTGATCACCAGCGCGGCGACCGTGCCGAGCATGAACATGACCATCGGGTCGACGATGCCCGACACCAGCGTGACGAGCACGACGAGCGTCAGCGCGACGTTGATCCCGAAGCGTCCCGGCCGGCGCAACGCGCGCTCGGCGTCGGTCAGCTCGCGCGGCGCGATCGCGAGCGCCGCCGCGCCGGCGTGGTCGAGTCCGAGCCGTTTCGCCTCGCGCACGCCGAGCACGTACGCGGTGCCGAACACGAACACGAGCCCGACGATCTGCACCGGAATCATCGGCATGAAGATCGCCGAGCCGGGAATGTGCAGCGCCGCCGACGCGCGCAGCATCGGCCCGACCCACGGCAGGAAGTTGACGCCGGCCGCCATCGACGCGACGCATGCGAGGATGCGACGATCCATCCCGAGCCGTGTATAGAGCGGCATCATCGCGGGCAGCGTGACGAGAAACGTGACGGCGCCCGAGCCGTCGAGATGGATCAGCAGCGCGAGCAGCGCCGAGCCCATCACGATGCTCGGCGGATGGCAGCCGATCACGCGCAGCACGCCGGCGATGATCGGATCGAGCATCCCTGCATCGGTGAGGATACCGAAGAATAGAATCGCAAAAACGAACATCCCGGCGATCGGGCCGATGTTCTGTACGCCGTGCACGACGAACTTGCCGGTCTGCAAGCCGAAACCGGCCACGAGCGACGCGGCCACCGGCACGACGATCAGCGCGACGAGCGGCGACAACCGCTTCGTGATGATCAGGCCGAACAGCGCGACGATGGCGACCGCGCCGATCGATGCGAGCATGATGCGTCTCCTCTTCAGCCGGTGCGCATCGAGGGGCGTGTCGATGCGCGGGCCGGCGTGATGTCCGAATGTGGGGGTGCCGGCGCGCGCGGCCGTGCGCAGCAACTCGGCACGGCCGGCGGCGGCGAGGCCGGTCAGGTCCGGTGGTTGTCGGCGTTGTCGTTGCCGTTATCGTCCGCGAACACCTGTGCCGCATGTTCGTTCAGCGCGGGCGGCGGCCGCCGGTACGTGGCCGGCGTGCGGCCGAGCTTGATCGGCGACGCGATGCCGCGATGCCGGCCCAGCTCGACCTTCATCTGCCGATGCGCGACATGCGGGTGGTCGAGCGCCGCGTCGAGCCCGAGCACGGGCGCGCACGGCACGCCGCGGCGCATCAGGTGCTCGGCGAGCGTCGCACCGTCGTGCGCGGCCAGCGCCGTTTCGAGCAGCGTGCGCAGCGCGGCGCGGTTCTGGCTGCGCGCGCGGTTGTCGGCGAAACGCGGATCGTCGAGCCAGTCGCGCGTGCCGAGCACGTCGCACAGCGCCGCGAACTGCCCGTTGTTGCCGACCGCCAGGAAGATGTCGGCGCCCGCCGTCGGAAAGCTGTCGTACGGCGTGATGTTCGGATGCGCGTTGCCGGTGCGCACGGGCGCGTTACCCGAATGAAAGAAGTTCGGCGTATGCGGATGGAGGATCGACAGCGCGCAGTCGAACAGCGTCGATTCGACGAACTGGCCGCGCCCGCTCGCATCGCGCTCGCGCAGCGCCATCAGCACGCCGAGCGTCGCGTTCAGCCCCGTGACGAGATCGACGATCGGCACGCCGACGCGCAACGGTGCGCCGCCGGCTTCGCCGTTGACGCTCATCAGCCCCGCGAGCGCCTGCACGGCCGCGTCGTAGCCCGGCAGCCCGCCGAGCGGGCCGTCCGCGCCGAAACCCGAAACGCGGCAATAAACGAGGCGCGGAAACCGCGCGTGCAGCGCGTCGAAGCCGAGCTCCCAGCGCTCCATCGTGCCGATCTTGAAGTTCTCGACCAGCGCATCCGCGTGTTCGAGCAGGCCGAGCAGCCGCTCGCGATCGGCCGGCTGCGTCAGGTCGAGCGCGATGCCGAGCTTGTTGCGGTTCACGCCGAGGAAATACGACGCGGTGTCGCCGTCGAACGGCGGGCCCCACGTGCGCGTCTCGTCGCCGGAAGGCGGTTCGACCTTGATCACCTCCGCGCCATGGTCGGCGAGGATCTGGGTCGCGTACGGGCCGCCCAGCACCCGCGACAGATCGATGATGCGCAATCCCGCCAGCGCGCCCTGCTGCTCGTGTTCCGCCATGCGTCTCGCTCCTGGTTCCGGTTGATCGGACTGCCGGTTCCGGTGGTCCGGCGCTTGCGCACGGCTTCTCCGGATTCGATGAATAATTCTTGTGTGTGAATTTATATTCACACTCAGGAATTATGTTGTCAAGCCCGGATGCACCCGGCCGCGGCGCGGATCACGTCGTTGCGCGCAAGCGGGGACGACCTCGAACGCGGGGCGGTTGCGGTGGCGCCCCGCTGTTCGCTAAGCTGGCGGGCCACGTTCATCCCGAACGATACGAGGCGAAATATTCATGAAACGATTGTGGCTGGCGGCCTTCGTGCTGGCGTCGACGCTGGGCGTCGCGCACGCGCAAAACCAGACTTTCCATTTCGGCGAGGGGCAAACCGGGATGCCGGGCGCCGCGCCGCATGCTGCCGCGCCGGCGGCCCGGCCCGCACCCGCGCGCCGGCACGTCACCGCGCCATCGCCCCATCACCGGCGTGCCGTTCACAAGCGCCGCCATTCGCGCCACGCGAAGCCAGTGCGCAGTGGGATCTACACGCACGCGTGAGGTGTCGCCGGTGGCGCGAGCGCGATGCACGGAACTGTCACGAACGGCCGGTAACATCGGCGCGGCGGCTTGCATGCCGTCGCCGCCTGCTGCCGGACAACGGCCGCCAGCGCGCACTTCTCTCCACGATTCAGCACCTGTCTTGCCAGAACATGAGCACCGGGCCGGATACCCTCGCCGTCATCAAGGAGCGCGCCACGATCGTGTGCCGCCAGCGCAGCAGCGTGCTGCTGGTCGCGCGCACCGCGGCGCGCTGGTCGCTGCCGGGCGGCACGATCCGGCGCGGCGAGACGCCGCTCGAAGCCGCGCGGCGGGAGCTCGCGGAGGAAACGCGGCTGGACGGGCTCGCGCTCGACTACGCGGTGCAGTTCGGCGGGCTGACGAAGCTGCATCACGTGTTCGTAGCCGACGTTCCGGCGCACCTGACGCCGCGCGCGAGCAACGAGATCGCCCGCTGCAAGTGGTTCGCCGTCGACCGGCTCGATACGCTCCGGGCCAGCGTGCCGACGCGCAAGATCATCGAGCTGCTGCGGCTCGACTGTTTCTCCGCATTCGTGAGCGAGCCGCTTCGCTGACGTCGACACCGACCGGCTCGGGTACCGACTGCGGCGATTACGCGCGCAGGAACGGACCGGCCTTGCGTTCGAGCAGCGCGACGAGTTCGGGTTGCATGAACGCATAGCGGTCGGGGATGTCGAGGCAGACGATCTTCCGGTGCTTCAGATGCGCACCGAACTGCGCCGACAATCGCGCCTGGTGCGCGCGCTCCATCACGAACACGATATCCGCCCAGTCGAGCTGCTCGGCGGACAGCCGCACGTCCGCGTCGGGCGCGAGGCCCGCGGAGTCGGTTTCGATGCCCGGCCACGCGGCGAACACCGCTTCGGCCGTCGGGCTGCGCAGCCGGTTGCGGCTGCAGATGAACAGTGCCCGTGTCATGTCGCTTCGCAACCGCCCGGGGAGCGGCTCAACCCTGCGGAATCGTGCCCGGGCGCACGTACGCGAGCATGTGCGGCACGTAATCGGCCTTGCCGAGTTCGACGCCGTGATGACGCAGGATCGCGTACGCGGCGATCGCGTGAAAGTAGAACTGCGGTAGCGCCCAGTCGCGTGCGTACTGTTCGCCCGTCATGTCGAACGCGATCCCGTTCGGCATGTCGAGCGCGATCGGCAGCGCGGCACCGCCATCGAGCGCATCCGGCGCCAGCTCGCCGAGAAACGCGAGCGTGCCGGCGATGATCGCCTGCGCGTCGGCGAGCGAGCCGGGCTGCGCATCCGCATTCCATCCTGCCTCGCGCAATGCCAGCAGCGCAGCCGGCAATGGTTCGCCGCGCAGCCGGTGGACGGGCTCCATCGCCTGGAAACACGAGAAGCGCACCTGTGCCGCGAGCGGATACATGTCGGGCGCCAGCTTCAGCGACATCGCCGCATCGGGCGCTTCGCCCGCGGCCTGCCGATGTGCGACAGCCTTGTCGAGCCACGCGGACTGCGCGCGCAGCATCTGGGTGAAGCTCGGAACGAGAAGTTGAGTCGGCGACACGCGTGCGCTCCTGTATTGTGGTTTGCGCCACGATAGCAGCGTCGGTGCAAACCTGCATCCTGGCCTGGGGGGATGAGCGCGATTCAATGCGGGCTCGGTGATGTGGCGCATGGCGCATGCGCGTGTCGCCCCTCGCAGGACGATCACGGCACACGGTTGTCTCGACGCTCCCTCAAGGCTTGCCGCGCCGAGCCAGGAACCGGTCGAGCTGCGACGCGAACGTCTTGCCGTCGCGCGCGCTGAACGGCGCCGGCCCGCCCGTGTCGACGCCCGCGCTACGCAACTGGTCCATCATCGCGCGCGTCGACAGGCGTTCCTCGATGTTCTCGCGGCTGAACCAGTTGCCGCGCGGGTCGAGCGCATGCGCGCCCTTGTCGAGGACGGCGGCGGCCAGCGGGATGTCGGCGGTGATCACGAGGTCGCCGGGTTCCGCCAGCTCGACGATGCGTGCGTCGGCCACGTCGAAGCCGGCCGGCACCTGCACGGCCTTGATGAACGGCGACGGCGGCGTACGCAGAAACTGGTTCGCGACCAGCGTCACGCAGATTTCGGCACGACGCGCGGCGCGAAACAGCATGTCCTTGATGACGGCGGGACAGGCGTCGGCATCGACCAGTATTTGCATGGCGGGCGTTTCCAGTGGGCAGAAGCAGAGACGGCGATCATAGCGCACCGCGGGCCGGCCATCAGCCGGCGAGATCCGTGCGAAGCGCGTCGGCCGTCACCCACTGCGCGCCCCACGCCGCGGCGAGCCGCGCACCCTGCCCGATCCGCACGGGCGCATCGTCGAAGTCGACGAACACGACGTGATCGGCCGCCGCGGGTCTGGCCGGCATCTCGCGCGTGCGCCCGTCGGACAGCACCCACAGCCAGCGCTGCTTGGCCGGCTCGCGGCGAGCAGCGCGGGCAAGCAACTGCGCGGCGGTCGCGATGCCGTCCGCCAACGGCGTGCCGCCGCCGCCATCGACCGGTTCGAGCCAGCGCGCATTCCACCAGCGCGGTACGGCCGGGCCGAAGCGCCGCGCGGCGCCGTTGCCGCCGAAGCAGACCAGCGCGGTTTCGACGCGTGCGCGCGCGGCCTGATCGAAATACGCGACGATCAGCCCCTTCGCGAGCGCGAGCCGCTCGTGCGACAACATCGACGCCGAACAGTCGAGCACGAAGCAATGCAGCGCGTGCGGCATGCCCGCGCGTTTCGCGAAGCGCAGATGCTCGCGATGCAGCGGGCCGCCGCGTTTCGCGGCGAGCGTCGCCGGCCACGCGACGGCCGTGCCCGCGCGCACCGTGCCCGGCACGCGCGCGGCGGCGCCTGACTGCCATCGAGGACCGCGAATGGGGTTCGCGGCGGCGCCGGCTCGATGGCTCAGCGTTTTTTTAGCGGCAGCGGCACCACGCTTTTCACGTCGCGCAGCCCGGCCGGTTCGGGTGGCAGGTAGCCCCAGTCGCTTTGCGATGCGGACGTGTCGGCCTCTGTGTCGTCGGTGTCGCCCTGTCGCTTGTCGGGCTGCCGTGGTGTATCCGACCGCAAACGATCGTCGCGCTCACCACCTTGTTGCGACGATTGCTGCGACGGCGGCGGCCCCGCATGGCGCCGATGCCGCAGCACGGCTTCGGCCACGCGCGCCACATGCGACACCGTCACGGCCTCGGCCTGCTCCAGCGCGGCCAGCGCACGCGCGGCGCGCAGCATCACGAGATCGGCGCGCAACCCGTCGACGGCCGCATCGATGCACAGCGCGCTGACGCGCGCGTGGACCGCATCGTCGAAATCCAGTGCCGGCAGCTGCGCGCGCGCCGCGTGAATCCGGTCCGCGAGTTCGCGCTGGGCCGCCGCATGACGTGCGCGAAACGCGTCCGGATCGAGATCGAATGCGAGTCGCGCTTTCACGATCCGCTCGCGCTGCCCAGCGTCGAAGCAATTCTCCAGCTCGACCATCAGCCCGAAGCGGTCGAGCAATTGCGGACGCAACTCGCCCTCCTCGGGATTCATCGTGCCGACCAGCACGAAGCGCGCGTCGTGCGCGTGCGACACGCCATCGCGCTCGACGACGTTCACCCCGCTCGCGGCGACGTCGAGCAGCGTGTCGACGAGCCCGTCGGCGAGCAGGTTCACTTCGTCGACATAGAGCACGCCGAGATGCGCGCGAGCCAGCAGGCCCGGCCGGAAGCGCACGCCGTTTTCAGCGAGCGCATGCGCGAGATCGAGCGTGCCCGTCACCTGCTCGTCGCTCGCCGACAGCGGCAGCGTGACGAACTGCCCTTCCGGCAGCAGCTCCGCGAGGCCGCGCGCGGCCGTCGATTTCGCGGTGCCGCGCGGGCCGCTGACGAGCACGCCGCCGAGCGACGGGTCGATCGCGGCAAGCAACAGCGCCTGCTGCAACGCGTCCTGCGCGACGAGCGCCGCAAACGGGAAAACCGCGCGGGCGCGGTGCGTCGTCGGATCGGTCATCGCCGTCCTCCTTCCTGGCGTTGTTCGCTCGCGAGCCAGATCGCTTCGATCCGCTCGCGATAAGGGCCCGGCTGCTGCCACAGCCCGCGCTGCATCGCCTCGACGAAGCGTTCGCAGATGCCGTGCAGCGCCTTCGGGTTGTGCCGTTCGAGGAACGCGCGGGTGGCGTCGTCGAACAGGTACGCGTCGGCGACGAGCGCGTACTGGTGGTCCGACAGCACGCGCGCGGTCGCGTCATAGCCGTACAGGTAGTCGACGGTCGCGGCCAGCTCGGCCGCGCCCTTGTAGCCGTGACGCTTCACGCCGTCGAGCCATTTCGGGTTGACGACGCGCGAGCGGATCACGCGCGCGATTTCCTCGCGCAGCGTGCGCATCTTCGGCGCGACCGGGTTCGCATGGTCGCCATGGTAGATGCTCGGCTGCTGCCCGGACAGGTGCCGCACGGCCGCCGTCATCCCGCCCTGGAACTGGTAGTAGTCGTTCGAATCGAGGATGTCGTGCTCGCGGCTGTCCTGGTTCTGCACGACGACGTCGATCGTCGCCAGCCGTTCGCCGAACACGTCGGGCGCCGCGTCGCCCGCGCTGTTCTGCGCGTACGCATGGCCGCCCCATTGACGGTAGGCATCCGCGAGATCGGCGTCGGTCTGCCAGCGGCGCTGGTCGATCAGGTCCTGCAGGCCCGCGCCGTAGCTGCCCGGCCGCGCGCCGAACACGCGCCAGCCGGCGCGGCGCCGCGCTTCGTCGGGTGCCACGCCCTGCGCGACCCACTTCTCGCGTTCGCGCTCGATGCGCGCGCGGATCGGGTTCAGTTCCTCGGGCTCGTCGAGCGCGGCAACCGCCTGCACGGCTGCGTCGAACAGGTGCATCAGGTTCGGGAACGCATCGCGGAAGAAACCCGACACGCGCAGCGTCACGTCGATGCGCGGCCGATCGAAGATCTCGATCGGCAGGATCTCGAAGTCGGTCACGCGATGGCTGCCGTGCGCCCATTTCGGCCGCACGCCGAGCAGTGCGAACGCCTGCGCGATGTCGTCGCCGCCGGTGCGCATCGTGGCCGTCCCCCACACCGACAGCCCGATCGCGCGCGGATAGTCGCCGTGATCCTGCAGGTGGCGCTCGATCAGTTGCTGCGCGGATTTCAGCCCGAGCGACCACGCGGCTTGGGTCGGCACCGCGCGCGTATCGACCGAGTAGAAGTTGCGGCCGGTCGGCAGCACGTCGGGACGGCCGCGCGACGGCGAGCCGCTCGGCCCCGGCGGCACGAAACGGCCGTCGAGCCCGCGCAGCAACTGCCGCATTTCCTCGCCGCCGCAGGCGTCGAGTGCGGGCAACAGCGTCGAACGCACGCGTTCGATCACCGCGAGCGTATGCGGCCATTCGCCGGGCGGCGGCACGTCGATGCCGCGATCTTCCGAAGCGGTTCCGCATACGGCGTTCAGCCAGTGCTGCGCAAGCCGTTCGAGCCGTTCGCGCGTGTCGCCCGCGTGACGCCATGGCGACGCGTCGAGCGTTTGCAGGAGAACCGGCCGCGGCCCCGTCCACGGCGCGGCCCAGTCGGCCGCGAGCGGATCGAAATCGTCGCCGAGCGCGAGATCGCGCGCGAGCGCGCCGATCAGTCCGGCCCGTTCGCCCTTGCCGTCGCCGACGGGGAAGCGTGCGAGCGCGAGCAGCGTGTCGCGCCGCTGGCGCTCGACCGGCGACGCGCCGAACACGTGCAGCCCGTCGCGAATCTGCGCTTCCTTCAGTTCGCACAGCCACGCATCGACCCGCGTGAGCAGCGCATCCTCGTCGCCCGCATCGCGCGGCGGCGACACGCTCAGCTCGTCGTGCAGACGATGCTCGGCGATCGTCGCGAGGATCGTCTTGCGCAGCAGCTTCGCGCGCCGCGCATCGACCATCAACGCTTCGTAGTATTCGTCGACCTGCCGCTCGAGATCCTGCAGCGGGCCGTAGTTTTCCGCGCGCGTGAGCGGCGGCATCAGGTGATCGACGATCACGGCCTGCGCGCGGCGCTTCGCCTGGCTGCCCTCGCCCGGATCGTTGACGATGAACGGATACAGGTGCGGCAGCGGCCCGAGCGTCAGGTCGGGCCAGCACGCGTCGGACAGCGCGACGCTCTTGCCCGGCAGCCATTCGAGATTGCCGTGCTTGCCGAGATGGATGACCGCGTCGACGCGATACGCGTCGCGCAGCCAGAAATAGAATGCGAGATACGCGTGCGGCGGCACGAGGTCGGCATCGTGGTAGCTCGCGTAGTCGTTGTCGTCGCGCGAGCGCGACGGCTGGATGCCGACGAACACGTTGCCCGCGCGCCAGCCGGCGATCGTGAAGCGCTGTTGCCGCAGCGTCGGGTCGGCTTCGGGCGGCCCCCACCGTTCGTTCAGCGCATCGCGCACGGTGGCCGGCAGCCGCGCGAACCGCGCGACGTAGTCGGCCAGCGCGTAACTCTGAAACGCGGGACGCAGCGTGCGCACGGCGGGATCGTTGGTCACGCCTTCGGTGAGTTGCGCGATCAGCGCGTCACCGTCGGGCGGCAGGTCGGCCACCGTGTAGCCCGCCTCGCGCAGCGCCGCGAGCACGCGCAGCGCGGATGCCGGCGTATCGAGCCCGACGCCGTTGCCGATCCGCCCTTCGCTTTGCGGATAATTCGCGAGAATCAGCGCGATGCGCTTGTCGGCGTTATCCAGCGTGCGCAGCCGGCACCAGCCGCGCGCGAGCGCCGCGACGAACGCGATCCGTTCCGCATCCGGCTGGTAGCGCACGACGTCGACCTCGGTATGCGGGCAGCGATACGCGAGCCCCTTGAAGCTCACCGCGCGCGTGACGATGCGCCCGTCGACTTCGGGCAGCGCGACATGCATCGCGATGTCGCGTGCGTGCAGCCCCTGGTTGTCGGCCACCCACGCGTCGCGATTGCCGCCGGACAGGATCACCTGCAGCACCGGCGCGTCGCCGGCCAGCACGTCGGGCTCGGGGCTGTCGATCGCGCCGGCCGCGAACGCGGTGGTATTGAGCACGAGCGCGACGCCATGCGTGTCGCACAGCTGCGTGATGACCTCGCGGCTCACCGCGTCCTTCAGCGACGTCACCGCGATCGGCAGCGGATTCAGCCCTTCGTCGATCAGTGCGTCGGCCAGTGCATCGAACACGGCCGTGTTCGCGGCCTGCCAGTGCGCGCGATAGAACAGGATCGCGACGACCGGGGCGCCCGGCGTCCAGCGCGGCCGCCGGTCGTCGACGCTCGCGCGGTCGCGCGCCGGGTGATACAGCGCGGCGGCCGGCAGCGGGCGCGGCGGTTCGGGCTCGTCGCCGAACCCGAGCGTATGAAACGCGATGCTGCGCAGCAGCGCGTCGGCGTTGTGCACGCCGCCTTCGCGCAGATAGCGCCACCACAGCCGGCACAGGTCGGCCTCGACCGTGCTCTTCGCGACGAGGTTCGGATCCTCCTGCAGGTCGCCCGAGAACATCGCGAGCTGCTGCCCGCGCTTCGACGCGAGCGACACGGCCTGCTCGATCCCGTACGGCCAGTACGCCTCGCCGCCGAGATGATCGATCACGACCGTCTTCGCGTGACGCAGCACGTCGTCGACGTAGAAATCGACCGACGCCGGCTGCCGCAGGAACGTGACGTTCGCGAGCCGCACGCTCGGGAACCCGGCGGGCAAGTGCGGCACGACGCTCGCGAGCAGCGACAGCGTCGTGTCGGCCGAACTCAGGATCACGATGTCGGCCGGCTGCTGGTCGATCCGGACGACGCCCTGC